>Ga0315268_10000263_pt1 | contig 61059 bp, 57 predicted proteins | sample C1_top_MG_FD_204535 | JGI IMG/M metagenome (GOLD analysis project Ga0315268, IMG submission 204535) | Sediment microbial communities from Yellowstone Lake, YNP, Wyoming, USA - C1_top | ecosystem: Environmental > Aquatic > Freshwater > Lake > Sediment | place: USA: Wyoming | collected 2017-08-01 | reverse complement strand
AGCGGCATGGTGAAGCGGCTGGGCGGCACCAACTGGCGACGCCTGCATCGGCTGGTGTACGTCATCGGCATGCTGGCGGCACTGCATTTCCTGTGGCTGGCCAAGAAGGGCCGGACCGATCAGTACGCGTACGCTGCCATCCTGGTCCTGCTCCTGGGCATCCGGGCCTGGGACGCGCTCCGGCGCGCGGTCAGGAAGCGCCGGCAAGGGCAGGCCGCGAGGGCCCCCCTCCCCGCATAGCACCGCGGGAGAGCCCAAGGTGGCTGCGTCTCCCGCCGTGCCCATTCTGTCCAGGATGTCCTGAACCTGCCGCGTCATGCGCGAGCCTGCCACGGTGTCCTGTGTGTCGCCAATTGTATCGGAAAGCAAACCGCGCGCGCCGGTGGGCTGTTGGGGCTTGATTCTCGCGACCCTCCCTCGCAGAATATGCTACACTACCTGCGTGTGTCGCCGCGTCAATTCACCGCGCAATCATCATCGAATGGAGGCAGGGGAATCGTGAAGTCCTGGCAGCGTTGGGCGGGGGTGTTCTTCCTTCTTCTCGCTGCGGTGGTAATCCAGCAGTCGGTGTGGGTGTTGCGGCTGTTTGACCACGGGCAGCCCGGCTCCGGCTTCATGCCGTTTGGCCTGGGGGTCGCCCTGGCCATTCTGGCCCTCCTGATCATCCTCACGAACCGGGGGGGGGACGAAAAGCAAGTGCCCTTCTGGGCGCCCAAGGCCTGGTTTCACCCGCTGCTGGCAATCGTGATCACCGCTGTGTACATCGTGGTGTTCGACGATATCGGGGCGATCACGAGCGTGGTGATCCTCGTTGTGGGCTGGCTTTTCTTTGTCGAGCGGAAATCCGTGGTCGTGTCGGTGACCACGGGTGTCCTGACCGGCCTCGCGGTCTACTTGCTCTTCGACCTGCTGTTGCAGACCCCATTTCCAAGAGGGGTGCTCTTTTGATGGGTTCATATATCCTATTCAGGACACACCCAGGACATCGCATCCATGTTTGACGTCGCGGGGCTCTGGCAAGGATTCCAGATCGCGTTCAGCCCGGTCAATTTCTTCTGGTGCTTCATCGGGTGCATCCTCGGCACCGCGGTCGGAGTCCTGCCGGGGCTCGGCCCGGCGGCCACCATCGCGCTCCTGCTGCCGATCAGCATGAAGATGGGGTCACCGATCACCGCCATCATCCTCATGTCCGGCATCTTCTACGGGGCGATGTACGGCGGGTCCACGACCTCCATCCTGCTGAACATCCCCGGCGAGGCGGCGTCGGTGGTCACCTGCATCGACGGGTACCAGATGGCCAGGAAGGGGCGCGCCGGCCCGGCCCTGGGGGTCGCCGCCATCGGCTCGTTCATCGCCGGGACCTTCGGAGTGGTCGGCCTGACCATGATGGCCCCGCCGCTGGCCGAGTTCGCGTTGAAGTTTGGCCCGCCGGAATACTTTTCGCTCACGGTGCTCGGGCTGCTCCTGGCCACCTATCTCACCGGCGACTCGCCCATCAAAGGCCTGACTATGGCGATCCTGGGGTTGATCCTGGGATCGGTCGGCCTGGATCCGCTCTCCGGGGCGGTCCGCTTCGATTTCGGCATCGTCGACCTGCAGAGCAACATCGATTTCGTGACCATCGCGATGGGGTTGTTCGGCGTCGGCGAGATCCTGATCAGCCTGGAAGAGTCCGGGGCCGCGAGCATCCTGACCACGAAGATCAAGAACGTGTTCCCGACGATCGCCGATCTGGTGCAGAGCGGTTGGGCCATGGTGCGCGGGTCGGTGATCGGTTTCGTGATCGGAATCCTCCCGGGCGGCGGTGCGGTCCTATCCTCGCTCGTGTCCTACGCCGTTGAAAAGCGGTGCTCCAAGCACCCCGAGGAGTTTGGCCACGGGGCCATCGAGGGAGTTGCCGGTCCCGAGTCGGCGAACAACTCGGCGGCCTCCTCGTCCTTCATCCCGCTGCTCACCCTGGGGATTCCGGGGAATGCCTCCACCGCCATGATCTTCGCGGCGCTCTTGATCCACGGCATCACGCCGGGACCCTTCCTGCTCAAAGAGCACGCGGATGTCTTCTGGGGCGTCGTGGCGTCCATGTACATCGGGAACACGATGCTCTTGATTCTGAATCTGCCTCTCGTCGGGATGTGGGCTCAGCTCCTGCGCGTGCCGTACGCCTTCATGGCGCCGATGATCATGGTCCTCACGCTGGTCGGTGTGTACAGCGTCAACAACAGCGTGTTCGACATCTGGGTCATGCTGGTCATGGGGATCTTCGGCTATCTGGCCCGGAAGCTCAAGTTCGACCTGGGGCCGCTCCTGCTGGCGTTCGTCCTCGGGCCCATCATGGAACGCTCCCTCCGCCAGGCCTTGCTCATGGGCCACGGCTCGTTCAGTATCTTCTTCACGCGGGGCCTCTCGGCTGCCCTGATGGGGATCGCCGTCTTGTTTGTCCTGGGCAACATCGTCGCGGCCCGCCGGCCTCGTCGGTCGCGACCGGCTGACGCGGCGTGAGCGTAGCGAGGAAGGGATGTGCGAAGGGGGTGGGAAGCCAGCAGATTGCAGCAGTGCGGCACACGCACGGATGACGTATGACTCTTTGAAGAAGGGAGTGCGATCATGCGAGCAAGATTGAGTCTGGTGGTTCTCCTGGTGGGCGTCCTTATTGCTGCCGCGACGGCGACCGCGCTGGCCGGGGAGGCCTATCCGACCAAGCCCATCCAACTCATCGTCCCATACGCGGCCGGCGGATCCACGGACGTCCTGGCGCGGGCGATCAGCCAAGTCGCGCCGAAGCACTTTCCGGTGCCCGTCGCGGTGGTGAACAAGGCCGGTGGTGGCGGCATCCCCGGCCGGGTGGACGTAGTCCGCTCCAAGCCGGATGGATACAACTTGCTGTTCGGTTACGGATCCGGTGAAGACCTGGTCGTTCCATTCCAGCGACCGCTGCCGTATGACGTCTTCAAGGATCTGGAACCCGTGTGTCGGATCTCGGTGCATTCCATCGTGCTCGCCGTGCCGACGGATTCGCCGGCCAAAGACCTGGCCCAGCTTGTGAAATGGGCGAAGGAAAAGGGGATCGTGACCGCCTCGGTCTCGACCAAGGGCGCATCGGTTGACATCACCTTCCAGTTGTTTGCCAAGGCGGCGGGTCTGAAGCTGACGACCATTCCGGGGACCGGCGGCGCCGACTCCATCACGAAGCTGGTCGGAGGACACGTGGACTTCGGCGGTGGGCATCCCAGTGAGGTGCTCCCACACATCAAGGCCGGCCGGCTTCGCGCCCTGGCGGTGGCGTTCGAGAAGCGCGATCCGTCCATCGACGCCCCCACGTTCCGGGAGTTTGGATACGACGTTGTGACGGCCGGGTCGGTGAAGGGCGTGGCCGTGCCGAAGGGAACCTCGAAGGAGATCATCGCCTACCTGGCCAGGAAGTTCCAGGAGGTCGCTGGTGACATCGAATTCCAGAAGATCATGAAGGACATCGGCCAGCCCGTCATGTACCAGGGGCCGGAGGAGTACCGCGTCTGGTTCAAGCAGGCCTACGACCAGTTCGGCCAGCTCATCAAGACGCTGGGAATCGAAACGAAGTAGCTGCCAGAGACCCGCTCCGGGACCGATACGCCTGGGCCACCTCTGTAGGTGGCCTAGGCTGTTTCGGGGTCGGGTGGCCGTCCGCCAGGGGTCGGCCTCCTGCGCGACGCCCTTTACATGACGAACCGACATGGCTAGCATGGGGGCCGTCATGCGGAGAAGGACATCCTGCCGCGGGGGTAGAGAAAGAGAATCAAAGTGGAGTACGTCGCGCTGGGGATGGCCGGACTCAAGGTGTCCCGCATTTGCTTGGGCACGATGACTTTCGGCTCGCGGAAGTGGCGCGACTGGGTCCTGGACGAGCGGGAGTCGCGACGAGTTCGTGCTGGCCACGAGGGTCCACCAACCCATGGGGGACAAGCCCAACCAGCAGGGGCTCTCGCGGAAACACATCCTGCACGACGTGATCCGGGCGGGCAAGGCGCGCTACATCGACGCCTCCAGCATGTACGCCTGGCAATTCGCCAAGGCCCTCTTCACCGCGGACCTGCACGGCTGGACGCGCTTCGTCCCGATGCAGAACCACTATAACCTGATCTATCGCGAAGAGGAGCGGGAGATGATCCCGCTCTGCGTGGACCAGGGGATCGGGATCATCCCGCGGGCCACGCTGGCCCTGGCGTGGATGCTGCACAAGCCCGGGCTCACCTGCCCCATTGTCGGGACGTCAAAGGCCCAGCACCTGGAGGAGGCGGTCGCCGCCGTTGGCGTCAAGCTGGGCCAGGAGGACATCGCCTCTCTCGAAGAACCCTACCGGCCGAAGCGCGTCCTCGGGTTTTCGTAACCGGCGCCTGGCGCCAGTTTCCAAAAGGGGTGAACATGCCCAGGCGCGACGACATCCAGAAGATCCTGATCATCGGCTCCGGCCCGATCATCATCGGCCAGGCCTGTGAGTTCGACTACTCCGGCACGCAGGCCTGCAAGGCCCTGAGGAAGCTGGGCTATCAGATCGTGCTCGTCAACTCCAATCCCGCCACCATCATGACCGACCCTGCCATGGCGGACGTCACGTACATCGAGCCGCTCAACACGGCATCCCTGACGGAGATCATCGCCAAGGAGCGACCCGACGCCCTGCTGCCAAACCTGGGAGGCCAGACGGGCCTCAACCTGTCCTCCGCCCTGGCCCGCGAAGGCGTCCTCGAGGAGTACGGAGTCAAAGTGATCGGCGTCAACGTCGACGCCATCAAGCGCGGCGAGGACCGGCAGGAGTTCAAGAACACCATGGCGCGCCTCGGGATCGACATGCCCAGGAGCGACATCGCGCACAGCCTGGAGGGAGCGCAGGCGGTCGTCAAGCGGATCGGCTTCCCGGTGGTGATCCGGCCCGCCTACACCCTCGGAGGGACCGGCGGAGGGTTCGCCTACAACATGGAGGAATTCGAGACCATCGTCAGCCGCGGGCTATCCATGAGCCTCGTCGGCCAGGTCTTGGTGGAAGAATCGGTGCTCGGATGGGAAGAGCTTGAGCTGGAGGTCGTGCGCGACGCCAAGGGGCAGAAGATCACGGTCTGCTTCATCGAGAACGTGGACGCCATGGGAGTGCACACCGGCGATTCGTTCTGCACGGCGCCCATGCTGACCATCGCGCCGGAGCTGCAGCAGCGCTTACAGGAGTACTCCTACGATATCGTGGACGCCATCGAGGTGATCGGGGGCACCAACATCCAGTTCGCCCACGACCCGGAGACCGGCCGGGTGGTGGTCATCGAGATCAACCCCCGCACCTCGCGCTCCTCCGCCTTGGCCTCGAAGGCGACCGGCTTCCCCATCGCGTTCGTGTCGTCGCTGCTGGCCTGCGGCCTGACGCTGGATGAGATCCCGTATTGGCGCGATGGGACGCTGGAAAAGTACACGCCCTCCGGGGACTACGTGGTGGTCAAGTTCGCCCGCTGGGCCTTCGAGAAGTTCAAGGGGGTCCAGGACAAGCTCGGCACACAGATGCGGGCCGTCGGCGAGGTGATGAGCATCGGGAAGACCTACAAGGAGGCGTTGCAGAAGGCGATCCGCTCCCTGGAGATCGGCCGCTACGGGCTCGGCTTCGCCAAAGACTTCCACTGCCGGACGCTGGCGGAACTGCTGGACCTGCTGGCCGAGCCCTCCAGCGAGCGCCAGTTCGTCATGTATGAGGCCTTGCGCAAGGGGGCGGCGGTCGAGGAGCTCTACCGCCGTACATACATCAAGCCGTGGTTCATCGAGCAGATGCGGCAGCTGGTCGAATTGGAGGAGCGGCTCCTGGCATACAAGGGACAGATGCCCCCCGACGATCTGCTGGTCCAGGCCAAGAAGGATGGGTTCGCGGACAAGTACCTGGCCCAAATCCTGGGCCTACCCGAACCCGGCATCCGGGCTCGGCGCACGGCCCTGGGCGCGGTCGAGGCGTGGGACGCCGTGCCGGTCAGCGGCGTGGAGAGCGCCGCCTATTACTATTCGACCTACAACGGACCCGACCGGGTCTCCGCCAGCCGCCGGCGCAAGGTGCTCGTGTTGGGGGGAGGCCCCAACCGGATCGGGCAGGGGATCGAGTTCGACTACTGCTGCGTGCATGCGGCCTTCGCCCTGCGCGAGGTGGGCTACGAGTCGATCATGATCAACTGCAACCCGGAGACCGTGTCCACGGACTACGACACCTCGGACAAGCTGTACTTCGAGCCGCTGACCGTCGAAGACGTCCTGGCAATTCATGAGAAGGAGCGGCCGGAAGGCGTCATCGTCCAGTTCGGCGGCCAGACCCCCCTCAACATCGCTGCGGAGCTGGAAGTGGCGGGGGTCAAGATCATCGGCACGTCCCCGGCCGTGATCGATCTCGCCGAGGACCGCGACCGCTTCCGCCGCGTCATCGACGAGTTGGGGATCCCCCAAACGGAATCGGGCATGGCCAGCACGCTGGAGGAGGCGCTGGCCATCGCCGAGCGGATCGGCTACCCGTTGATGGTGCGCCCCTCCTACGTGCTCGGCGGCCGGGCCATGGAGAAGGTGCACGACGAGGGGATGCTGCGCGAGTACGTGGCCAAGGCTGTGGAGATCTCCCCGGAGCGGCCTATCCTCATCGATCGCTTCCTGGAAAACGCCATCGAGGCCGAGGCGGACGCCATCGCCGACGGCAGCGGCGCCTTCGTCCCTGCGGTGATGGAGCACATCGAGCTGGCCGGCGTTCACTCGGGGGACTCGGCTTGCGTGATCCCGCCGGTCAGCATCCCGCGCGAGCACCTGGACACCATCGAGGAGTACACCCGGAAGATTGCCGTGGAGTTCGGGGTGGTGGGGCTGATGAACGTCCAGTACGCCATCGCCAACGATACCGTCCACATCCTGGAGGCCAACCCCCGCGCCAGCCGGACGGTGCCACTGGTCAGCAAGGTCTGCAACATCCCGATGGCGCGCTTGGCCACGCAAGTGATGCTGGGCAAGACGCTCTCCGACCTCGGCCTCAAGCGCCGACCGATCCCCCATTTCGGCGTCAAAGAGGCGGTCTTCCCGTTCAACATGCTGCCCGAGGTGGACCCCCTGCTCGGACCGGAGATGCGCTCGACCGGCGAGGTGCTGGGGATGGCGGACAGTTACGGCGAGGCCTTCTTCAAGGCGGAGGAGGCGGCCGGCCAATTCCTGCCGCTTACGGGGACGGTCCTCATCACCGTGGCGGAGTACGACCGGCTCGGCGCCCTCGAGGCCGCGCGCCGCTTCGCAGAACTGGGGTTTTGCATCGTTGCCACCACTGGCACGCGGAGTTTTCTGCAAGCGAACGGCATCGCGGCGCAGCCAATACTCAAGCTGCACGAGGGTCGCCCCAACATCGCCGACGCTATCAAGAATGGGGAGATTCACCTGGTGGTCAACACCCCCGCCGGCAAGCTGAGCATCTACGACGACTCCTACATCCGGAAGGCGGCCATCAAGTACAAGGTCCCATACATCACCACGACCACTGCCGCCGTCGCCACCGCTCGGGGAATCGCGGCGGTCCGCCAGGGACGCGGCGGCGTCAGGAGCCTGCAGCAGTATCACGCAGAGATCGGCGCGTGAGTGTCCGACGGCCGCGAGAGATGGCGGGCGGCGACACGGGATGGATTACGAATACAGCGGGCGGGGAAGGCGATGGCGGATTCCGCGACTTCGCATGTGACCGGAGGGCGAGGATCAGGGCGCGGGCCCGGCCGGGCCCTGCCCCGCGTCACTCGGCCAGGTATTTGCGGTCCGAGGCCACGCCGGGGCGCTGGTTGAGGAGTCTGGCGCCGCGACTCATGAAGACGGCGCCGGTCCGGGCCTGCTCCTTGATGCCGAAGGGGCGGAGCACCTCGAGCAGCTTGTCCAGCTTGTCCGGCTCGCCCGTGGCCTCCAGCATCAGGGTGGTCGTGGAGACATCCACGATGCGCGCCTTGAACAGGTCGGCGAGGCTAACCACTTCCTGCCGCGTCTTGGCGGTCACCCCCACCTTGACCAGCAGCATCTCATGGGCGAGCTGTTCCGCATCCCCGGTCACGTCCGCCACCTTCACCGCGCCGATGAGCTTGCGGAACTGCTTGGCCACCTGATCCAGCGCCGTGGTCTGGCCCTCCACGACGATGGTGATGCGGGTGAGGCCCGGCAGCTCGGACGCGCCGGCCGTGAAACTCTCCACGTTGTAGCCGCGTCGGGCAAAGAGGTTCCCCATCCGGGCCAGCATGCCGGGCTCGTCCTGCACCAGCGCCACCAAGACGTGTCTCATGACTCCCGGGTCCTCCCCCTCGGATCCACCATGAAGTCGGCGTTGCTGGTCCCCGGCCGGACCATGGGATAGACGTTCTCGTCCCCGTCCACCTTGCAGTCCAGGAGGTACGGACCGTCGGCCTCCCGCGCGGCGGCGAAGGCGGCTGGGAGATCGGCCGTACGTTCCACGTGCCGGCCCGGGATGCCGAAGCTGGCGGCGAGCTGGACATAGTCGGGGCCAGTGATGGGCGTGCCGATGTAGCGGGCCCCGTGGAAGAGTTCCTGCCACTGCCGGACCATGCCCAGGTAGCCGTTGTTCATGATCACAATCTTGATGGGAAGCCGCTCCTGCGAAACCGTCGCCAGCTCCTGCAGGTTCATCTGGAAGCTGCCGTCGCCGGCGACGACCCAGACCGGCTCCTTGGGGTGGGCGGCCTGCACACCCAGGGAGGCCGGCAGCGAGTAACCCATTGTCCCTAGGCCGCCGGACGTGAAGAAGCTGTTCAGGCGCCGGAAGCGGTAGTACTGGGCCACCCACATCTGGTGCTGGCCGACGTCGCTCACGACGACGGCGTCTCCCCCCGTGGTCCGGTGGAGCGCCCGGATGACCTCCTGCGGGGGAAGGGGGCCCTGGCCGTGGACCTCCAGGGGATGGCGCTCGCGATACGTTTCGATCTGGGCCAGCCAGTCCCGATGGTCCAGCTCGGGCACCGCCGCCGAAAGGGCCTCCAGGACGAGGCGGACGTCGCCGACCATCGGCTGGTACGCGGGGACACGTTTGCCGATCTCGGCGGGATCGATGTCCACGTGGAGCAGCTTTGCCTGGGGCGCAAAGTGCGGCAGGCTTCCGGTGAACCGATCGTCCATGCGCATGCCCAGGGCGATGAGCAGGTCGGCGTTCTGCACGGCCAGGTTGGCCCATGCCACGCCGTGCATCCCCGCCATGCCGAGGCAGAGCGGATGGTCCGCCGACAGGGCACTCAGGCCGAGGAGGGTGCTCACCACCGGGGCGTTGATCCGCTCGGCGAAAAGCCGCAGCTCCTCCCAGGCCGTGGCGACATGGACGCCGTGTCCGGCGAGCACCACGGGACGCTTGGCGTCGGCGATCAATTGCGCAGCACGCTGGATCTGGTAGGGCGCGGAGCGCACGACCGGGCGGTAGCCCGGGCGTGAAACCCGCTCCGGGTAGTGGAACTCGCAGGGGGCGGTGAGGATGTCCCGGGGAACGTCCACCAGCACCGGGCCGGGCCGGCCGGTCCGGGCCAGGAAGAAGGCCTCGCGCAGGATCCGCGCCAGGTCCCGGCCCTGCCGCACGAGGTAGTTGTGCTTGGTAATGGGCAGGGTGATGCCGGTGATGTTGATCTCCTGGAAGGCATCGGTGCCGATCACCGAGTCGGCGACCTGCGCCGTCAGGGCCACGATCGGGACGGAATCCATGATGGCTGTGGCGATCCCGGTGACCAGGTTCGTGGCCCCCGGCCCGGAGGTGGCCACGCAGACCCCCACCTTGCCCGTGGCGCGGGCATAGCCGTCCGCCGCGTGGGCGGCGGCCTGCTCGTGCCGCACCAGGACGTGGTGGATCTGCGGGTACTTGCCGAGGGCGTCGAACATCGGCAGGGCGGCGCCGCCCGGAAAGCCCCAGATGACGTCCACCCCCTCGCGGATGACGCATTCCCAGAGGACTTCGGCACCGGTGTATTTCATGGTTGGATGCTGCCCTTCCTCCTTCGATCCCCCACGACTGCCCGGGGGGAGACCCGAGATGTCACCTCCTGCGCCGGTCGCGGAACGGCAGGACCTCGCCGACTCAACTGTGGCGACGGGGACAATACCAGCAGCCGCCAGGCCGGTCAAGACGCTTTTGGCCGCCGGCCTGTTTGCCGTTGACACGCGTCAGCCCCTTGGCCAAGCTGCCGCGCGATCCTCCCGGTGCCTTATTTCGATTCCCCGGGAGTCCCGTCCCACTCGATCCCCTGCCGAACGGAACGGGCGTTCAGGCTTTTGAGTCGGCAGGCTCCCCGCAAGCGCACGCCGGGTCTCTCCCGATTCCGCCCCGAGGAACCCAGGGGTGTCATGCGGAAACCGTGTAAGCACAGTTGGGCTGCTTCGAGACAAGACGACGGAGGCTTACAGTGGGACACTCGGTGGGCATCGGCGTGATCGGCGACTTCGATCCTCAATTTGTCTCCCACGTCTCGACGAATGCCGCGCTCCACCATGCAGCCGCGACGCTGGACTTGACGTTGAACGTGCGGTGGGTGCCGACACCGGAACTGGATCAGGGCTCGGCCCCGGCACGGCTCGGTCCGTTCCACGGGGTCTTGTGTTCACCGGGGAGCCCCTACCGGAGCATGAATGGCGCCCTGGCCGGTATCACTTTCGCCAGGGAGCGCGGCTGGCCGTTCTTTGCAACGTGAGGCGGGTTTCAACATACTCTGGTAGAGTATGCGCGAAACGTCCTTGGAATCGCCGATGCGGAGCACGAGGAAACATCGCCGGAGGCATCACTGCTTCTGATCAGCCGCCTGGAGTGCGCGGTTGCAGGGCAACGGCGCGGCGTGCGACTTCTCCCGGGAACGATCACGGCCAGCGCCTATGGCAGCCAGGAAACTGCCGAAGAGTTCCGCTGCAACTTCGGCTTGAACCCGGAATACCGGGAGCAAGTCGAGAAGGGCGGCCTTCAGGTAACGGGCCTGGATGAAAACGGGGAGGTGCGGATTGTCGAACTGCAGGGTCACCCGTTCTTTGTGGCCACGCTGTTCTTGCCGCAGCTTTCGTCCCAGCCGGGGGCGCCGCATCCTCTCTTCCTTGCATTTCTCAAGGCGGCCGCGGCCTTTCGTCCCACCCGTGCTTCCCGGATCGGCGCAGCCTAGTCGGCCGCATGATTTCGAGGCGCGCTTCGCTGACTGATTGACCTTTGCCGGGACTCTCTTCTCCTCGGGTCAATCGCCTTCGTCATCGATTCTCGGATCCCCCGTGGTGCCTCTGCCGGGGGGAGCTTTGCCCTTGACAGTCGACACACCCTTGGCTACGCTCCCCTCAGCCTCCCGGCGCCTCCCCACGTTTCCCGGGAGTGCTACTGCACCACATTCCGTCCAGCACAGAACGGGCCTTCGGGCCGTTGGTTCGTGACGTGCCCGTGTTGTGCACTCTGATCCAGCATTGGCGTCACGTTCCACACACGACCACGCCTCGCCTTCCAGAGCCGGCAAAGGATCAGTCGAGGGCCTGCGTGAGGCGGCAGGAGACCAGAGGTCTTACGCGGAAACCAGCTAAGACCCTGGGCAACAAGCGCGCTGGAATCTAAGCTCTTGCCCAGGCTGCCTTTCTCCTCGTTTCCCAACAGACGTCTTAGGCTGACAGGCGGGCAAGCGCAGGGCCTTAGGCTGAAACCATCTACTCATTGTTGGGCAGTGACTGAATCTATTCACGCCCGCAAGGAAAACTTCTGCAATGGATATTCCACGAATTTTCAACATCACCGAAAGTGCTCATCGCATCCATAACCCGTTCACACCGGAAAAGCTTGCAACTCTCGGCGCGGCGTTGCGCCTGGAACCTGGGACCCGTGTGCTCGATCTTGGCAGCGGTTCGGGGGAGATGCTGTGCACCTGGGCACGCGATTACGGAGTTATCGGCACCGGCATCGACATGAGCCAGTTGTTCACCAGGCAAGCGAAACTCCGCGCTAAAGAACTCAGCGTCGCCGATCAAGTCAAGTTCATCCATGGCGATGCTACCGGCTACGTCGCCGACGAGAAGGTCGATGTGGCAGCCTGTGTCGGTGCCACGTGGATCGGTGGAGGAGTAGCCGGCACTATTGAACTTCTGGCGCAGAGCCTCTGCACCGGAGGGATCATCCTCATCGGCGAGCCATACTGGCGGAAGTTACCACCGACGGAAGACGTTGCCAAAGGGTGCCTTGCCAACTCAATCTCCGACTTTCTCATGCTTCCGGAACTTCTCGCGTCCTTCGGCCGCCTTGGCTACGACGTCGTTGAAATGGTTCTGTCTGACCAAGATAGCTGGGACAGATATGAAGCGGCCAAGTGGCTCACCATGCGGCGATGGCTTGAGGCCAATCCCGACGACGAGTTTGCGAAAGATGTTCGAGCCAAATTGACCTCGGAACCCGAGCGCTACGCCACTTACACGCGTGAATACTTAGGCTGGGGCGTGTTCGCACTGATGAGGCGGTGATGATGGAGTACCGGGTGAATCAGAAAGTGGCGAAAATCCAATCATGCCTAACAACAGATTCAAGCCGACGCCGCTTCGCGGCGCGGCTGAACCGCAGTTCGTTAGACAAACACCAGCCGGGGGAACGGTATGGCTCTCTGGAAGGTGAGTTGCCTTGAGAACGAATATCCTGGTATGTGGCAGTGCTGGTTCCGTCACCAATGCGTCGGCATCGGATGGCCACCTGCGGACGGGTACCGTCTGAACGGTCGGACGGAAGGCGGACAGGGGTGGAGTCGAGGGTGAGAAGCACTGTAGAGGGGACGTAGGGCGCCTACGAAACATATTTGTCATGTCCCCACATACGCTATGACCAGAAAGAGGGGGGGGTAGCCTCCTGCGAACAACTGCGATAACTGCGCCATGTTCCTTTCATAGGGGCTCAATCATGTCCGGCATCTTTCCCTCGAGGCGGGCGTCAGCACTTTCACTTGACCATTTCGCATTGCCTGAAGTAAGGTCACATTCCGGATGCGGGAGGATGGCGCGCGGGGTTGCCCCCCATGGCGGGTCGTGGGTTGGGACAGCCACGTAGGATGCGCCAAACGGTAATGGCACAGCCCAAAGTCTCCGATCCGAAGCTCAGGGAAATGGTCAGGCGTCTGGTGGACTCGTTCCAGCCGGAGGCCATCTATCTCTTTGGGTCGGTTGCCCGAGGGGCCGGAGGCCCGGACAGCGATTACGACCTTCTCGTTGTGGTAAAGGCCTCGGACCTTCCCACCTACCAGCGAAACAAGAGAGCCTTCAGGGCCTTGTGCGGCGTGGGGGCCGCAAAAGACGTGATCGTTTTGACTCGCGACCAGTTCGACAGGAAGCTGAAGGTCGCCAGCTCCCTCGCGGCAACGGTGGCGCGTGAGGGTCGCCTCCTCTATGCGGCCTGAGAACGCTGAATAAGAAGCGGAGGAGGCACTCGTCATCGCGGGGAGAGTATTCCAGGCTGTCCTGCGCCGCCTGCCGACAGAGGCTCATCCCTGATCCGAGGCTTCTGACGTTTGCTCACCCTGCGGATTCTCTTTCTGCTCCCCTCGGTATGAGAATTGTCTTGGGGGTCCTCAATGCCTGAGCGGGATCTGTGCTTCACGCCGGCGACCGAACTGGTAAGGCTGTACCGGGCGCGGAAGGTGTCGCCCCTGGAGGTGATGCAGGCCGTCCTGGCGCGGGTTGACCAGGTCAATCCACAGGTCAACGCCTACGTCACGGTGGCGCAGGAGTCTGCGCTCAAGGCGGCGCGGGCGGCGACCAGGGCGCTCAAGCGGGGGGCGAAGCTCCCGCCGCTTCACGGGGTGCCGGTCTCCATCAAGGATCTCACGCCCACGAAAGGCATCCGGACCACCTGGGGCTCGAAGATCTTCGAGCATCAGGTCCCGGACGAGGACGCGCTGGTCGTGCAGCGTCTGAAGGCAGCCGGAGCCATCGTGGTGGGCAAGACCAACACGCCCGAGTTCGGCGCGGGCGCCAATACGTTCAACGCGGTTTTCGGTGCCACCCGCAATCCCTGGAACTTGGCCCTCACCTGCGGCGGGTCGAGCGGCGGCGCCGCCGTCGCACTGGCGACTGGGATGGGGCCGATTGCCCAGGGTTCCGATCTTGGCGGTTCGTTGCGAATTCCCGCTGCCTTCTGCGGCGTCGTCGGCTTCCGAACCACCCCGGGCCTCGTCCCGGTCTACCCGAGGGAGTTGGCCTGGGACTCCCTATCCGTCAGCGGACCCATGGCGAGGACAGTCGTGGACACGGCGCTGATGCTTTCGGTGATGGCGGGTCCCGACGATAGGGCGCCCCTCTCGTACGCCGTGGACACTCGGGAGTTCCTGGGGGCCGTCAGGAATCCGTCGGTGAAAGGCTGGCGGGTCGCCTGGACGCCGGATCTGAACGGCCTGATCCCGGTGGATGCGGAGGTGGCCAACGTTGCGGAGGGTGTCATCAAGGTCTTTAGGTCCCTCGGCGCCAAAGTCGAAGCCGCCTGCCCCGACTTCAGCGAGGTGAACGAGATTGTCCTGGCGACGCGCGGGCTCTCCATGGTGGCGCTGCACGCCGACAAGCTCGCCCGATGGAAAAGTGAAATGCAGAAGGGGCTGGTCTGGAACATCGAGCAGGGCCTGCGGCTCACCCCCCAGGAGATTGCTCGCGGAGAAAAGCTGCGCACGGCGCTCTGGCACCGGGTCCGGACGTTCATGGAGACGCGCGACCTCTTGATCCTGCCGACGGTGGCGGTGCCGCCGTTCCCGGTCGAGCAGCCGTACCCCACCGAGATCAACGGGAAGCCGCTGGACAACTACACGCAGTGGTTCTTCCTGACCTACGGGATCAGCGTGACGGGCCTGCCGGCAATCTCGATCCCGTGCGGCTTCACGCAAGACGGCCTGCCGGTCGGACTGCAGATCGTCGGTCGGCGGCGGCAAGAGGCGGCGGTCCTCACCGCGGCGGCGGCGTTCGAGCGGGCCGCCCCGTGGTCGGATCGGATTCCGCCGGTCGTCGGAGAGGAAAACGGCGCCTAATCGATCGCGCTATGCTCCAGGACGAAATCTATGAGTGCGGTACCTGATGCGATCGACAAGATCCTCCGCCACCTGGCTTCTGGTTCACCACAAGGCAGCCTGCCAACGTCCGTGAGCCCTGAATCGCCCACGGACGCTGTGGCCGCGTAGGGCCGCTGCCGCGTGAATCTTGGTTGCGGGACGCCACCCCCGGGGTGGATCTGTTCGGCTCGGCCGCCCGCAGCAGATTCCCCGGCGGGATCCGCCTCATTCATTCTCAGGATTCGCTGCCAGCATCATCTCGGGGCTCCCGTGGTGTTCTGGGAGAGGTGAGTTGTGCACCGGTCGGTCGTAGACAGGGCCGAGGGGCCGCGCTATGATCTCCTGCCTGCGGCCGGATATCTGCGCCGCATCACCGAACATGCGAGGAGGTGGGTATGGGCAGACTAGAAGGGCAGATCGCAATCATCGTCGGCGCGAGCGGCGGCATGGGCCGAGCCGCCGCGCTCGCTTTCGTGGCAGAGGGGGCGAAGGTCGCGGTTTCCGCCCGCCGGGGAGCGGAGCTCCGGGCGCTCGTCGCGGAGATCACGAAATCCGGCGGGGAGGCCATCGCCCTCGCCGCCGACGTGAGCAAGCGGCCCGATGTTGACGCGGTCGTGCAGGCGACCGTCGACCGGTTCGGCAGGGTGGACGTGCTGGTGAATTGCGCCGGCGTCAACACTCGCAACCGGCAGCTGGCCCTCGTGGACCAGGCAGGCTGGGATCGGATCATCGGAATCAACCTGACCGGCGCCTTCCACTGCACCCAGGCGGTCTTGCCGAGAATGCGTGAGCAGAAGGGCGGACTCATCATTCACGTTTCGTCCATCTCAGCGCTGTGGGGGGACGTCTCCGGCGCAGCGTACCAGGCCAGCAAGCACGGCATCGTGGGACTGGCCAACGCGACGATGATGGAGGAGCGGCTCAACGGCATCCGGGTGACGGTCATCTACCCCGGCCTCTGCGACACCCCGATCCTGAACAACCGGCCGGTGCCACCGACCCCGGAGCAGCGCAACCTGATGATGAAGCCAGAGGACATCGCCCAGGCGTGCGTCTTTGCGGCCAGCCTGCCACGGCGGACCTACGTCTCGGACCTGGTCCTGATGCCCGGCGCGCTCCAGTGCAACGGGCATTCGGTGGGGTAGATCGCGGACAAGCCGTCGGCGGCAAGAGGCAACGGTGCTCTGCGCGGCGGCGTTCGAGGCCGCGGCAGCCTGGACCAATCGGCTTCCGCCGATTGTCGATTAGTCAACTGGTCACAAGGGAAAACCAGTTGACGGGCTGACAAATCGACCAGTCGGCGCGGCAAGGCCGAGGGCCGAGCGCCGAGAGCCACGAGCCGCGAGCGGAGAGCCGAGAGTCGCGCCCGAGGCGGATTTGCCCGGCGATTTCCACTTGACAGCGATGGCGGATTGGAGAAGAGTAGTTGGTGTTAGCGTTACCAGGAACCTCGCGTCTCGCGCCGTGTCCGGCGGGGCCGTGGGCGAGGGAGTGGGGTGCCGTGAAAGAGGGGGTGCAACGGTCAGGATCTTGCGGTGAGTATGGGCCAGTCATCCAGGACCCTTTGGACGAGAGAGAGGGCAGGAGGAACGCCATGAGACGCATGCTGGTACTGGGGCTCGCCTTGGCGGTGACGAGCCTGGGCGCGGGGATCGCATCGGCCGCCGACCTCACCATCTATGCCGCACTCGACAAGAAAACCATCGATGAGATCGCCGACGCCTTCAAGCAGGCCACGGGGCTGACCGCAGAGGTGGCCCTGCAGATCGAGCAGGCGGGGACGATCGCCTCCCGGATCCAGACCGAGGCGGCCACCCCCCGGGCGGACATCTTTATCGGCGGCAACTCTTCCATCCACGACAGCGCCGCCAAGGGGGGATTTTTGGTCAAGTACGTGTCTCCCGAGGTGGCGCGGGCCAGGATCGAGCCGAAGTACATGGATCCCGATGGCTTCTGGAGCGGCTGGTACCTGGGGGCCCTGGCGATCCTGGTGAACGAGAAGCGGTTCCAAGCCGAGCTGGCGCCCAAGGGGCTCAAGCTGCCCGCCACTTGGGACGACCTCTTGAATCCGGCCTACAAGGGAGAGGTCATCGCGGCGAACCCCGCCACCACGGGGGGCGCGGTGATCTTCATTGCGACCCAGATCTTCCGCCTGGGAAGCGAGGAGAAGGGGTTCCAGTACATCGCGGACCTTCACAAGAATGTCGCCCAATACACGCCGGGGGCCAACGGATCGATCCCCTTGGTAGCGCAGGGACAGGCCATCGCCGGCATCGCCTGGGGCCATGACCTGATCCGGCAGAAGAAGGCGGAGAACCTGCCGGTGGCCGTCATCTTCCCCAAGGATGACGGGTACGAGATCGGCGCGGTCTCCATCATCAAGGGGGCGCCGCATCTTTCCGCGGCGCAGAAGTTCGTGGACTTCATCCTGACCCCCAAGCCCATGGAGATCAACGCCCGGAACGGCCTGCGCTACCCGGTGCGCGGCGGTGTCACGATGCCCGAGGGCGTGCCCGCCTTCGAGAGCCTCCAGTTCGTGAACTACGATCAGGCCAGGGTGGCCGCCAACCTGGACGCCTGGAAGAAGCGCTGGACCCAGATCACCGGCAAGTAGTCCCGACCGTGGATGTGCTTCGGAGCGAAGGGCCCGGGGGAGTCCCCGGGCCTTTCGCTCGTGCGGGATCGGCAGATGAAACGGCTGCTGCGGGAGCCGCTGCTCCTGGCCACTATCATCACCATCTTCGCTGCCCTGGGCCTGTTCGTCATCTACCCGGTCCTGCGGGTCCTCTTCTATCCCGGCCTGCGCGATTTCCTCGCTCTGCCGGGGAACGAGCGATACGTCACCGCAACGTTGCACACGTGCGTCATCGTGATCCTCTCCACGGCCAGCGCGACGGTGGTCGGATTCCTGTTCGCCTACACCTTCACCCGAACCACCGTGCCGTGGAGGGGCCTGTTCCGGTCCATCGCCATCCTCCCGCTCTTTTCTCCACCCTTCATGATCGCCTTCAGCTACATCCTGATGTTCGGGCGCAACGGCCTCGTCACCTACACCCTGCTGGGGACGCGGTACAACATCATCGGGTGGCACGGCCTGTGGCTCTCGCAGACCATCGCCTTCTTCCCCATCGCCGCCCTGGTGATGGAAGGGGTATTGCAGTCCATCGCCCCTTCGCTGGAGTATGCGGCCCGGAATCTCGGCGCCAGCGGCTGGCGACTCCTCCGGACCGTGATCCTTCCCCTGGCCCGGCCGGGAGTGGCCGGGGCGGCGCTCCTGGTGGCGATCTACGTGCTGGCGGACTTTGGCAACCCGGTCATGATCGCCGGGCACTACACGGTCCTGCCGACCGAGGCCTGGGCCCGCATCTCGGGCTGGGGAGACGTCACCGGAGCGGCGGTCCTCTCCTCGGTCATGCTGATCCCGGCCTTCGGCCTGTTCCTCGCCCAGCGGTACTGGGTCGGGCGCCGGCAGTACACCACCATCACGGGCAAGGTGGTCCTCCTCACCCCGCCCCCGACCCCCTGGTACGTCAGGTGGCCCCTCTTTGCATTCTGCACGCTGGTCTCGCTCCTGATCCTCTGCGTCTTCCTCGGCCTTCTGGCGGGCGCATTCAGCCGGGGCTGGGGCTTCGACTACACGCCGACCCTCAAGCACTGGCAGGACGTCCTGGCCAACGGCCGCGCCCTGATCCACAGTCTGGTTTTCGCCGCGGTCGCCGCGACCGTCAGCTCGCTCCTGGCCATCCTGGCATCCTACCTGGTTTCGCGAAAGACGTTTCCCGGCCGGGGCCTCCTGGATTTCGTGGCCATCCTGCCGGCGGCCATCCCCGGCGTCGTCTTCGGCATCGGCTACTCCCTGGCCTTCAACGCGCCGCCGCTGGACCTGTACGGGACGGCGGCGATCATCATCCTCAGCCTGCTGTTCTGGAACATCCCCATGGGGTACCAGACGGGGATCGGGCGGCTCAAGCAGATTGCTCCCTCCCTCGGCGAGGCGGCCTCCAACCTGGGTGCGGGATCCCTGAAGACCTTCTGGGACGTCGAGCTCCCTCTTCTCAAGTCCTCGCTGGTCTCGGCGTTCGTGGTGTCCTTCATCCGGGCCGTCACCACGCTCTCCGTGATCGTTTTCCTGGTGACGAACCGGAACGCGGTGGCCACGTTCACCATCCTGAACCTGGCCAATGACGGCTACCGGGGAGCGGCCGCGGCCCTGACCACGGCGCTCTTGACCCTGACGTGCATCGTCCTGGCGCTCTCCCGGCTGCTGTTCGGCCGGAACGTGGAGCTTTTCCGGATATGAACGACGCATTGGTGCATATCGCCATCCGGCACCTGACCAAGCGGTTCGGAGCGGTCACGGCGGTGCGGGACGTCTCGCTGGAGATCACCCGGGGCAGCTTCACGACGCTGCTCGGCCCCAGCGGCTGCGGCAAGACGACGATCCTCCGGACGCTGGCCGGCTTCTACGAGGCCGATCAAGGCGACATCTTCTTCGGCGAGCGCCGGATGAACGACGTCCCGTCGCATCACCGGCATGCCGCCATGGTGTTCCAGGACTATGCCCTGTTCCCGCACATGACGGTGTTCGAGAACGTGGCCTACGGGCTGAAGATCGGCGGCGTGCGGGGAGAAGCGCTGCGTAAGAGAGTGGAGCGGGTCCTGGACGACATGGGACTGGCCGGCCTGGGTGACCGGATGCCGGGGATGATCAGCGGCGGCCAGCAGCAGCGCGTGGCCCTGGCGCGGGCGCTGGTCATGGAGCCGGAGATCCTGCTGCTGGACGAGCCCCTCTCCAACCTGGACGCCAAGCTGCGGGTGACGGTCCGGGCCGAGCTGCGCCAGATCCAGCGGCGGGTCGGCATCACCACCGTCTACGTCACCCACGACCAGGAGGAGGCGCTAGCCATCTCCGACCGGATCGCCGTGATGCACCAGGGGGAAGTGATCCAGTACGGGACGCCCTGGGATATCTACTACACCCCCCAGAGCGTCTTCGTGGCCGATTTCGTCGGGACGGCTAATTTCCTACGGGGCCGGATCTGTGAGGCCGAGGCGCAGCGATTCACGCTGGAGTTCGGGGGCGGGGTGATCCGGGTGGAGTCGCCGGGGCAAGGCCTCCGGCCTGGGGAGGAGGCGGTCCTGAACATCCGGCCGGAGGCGATCCAGATCACCAGCATGGCGCCGACCGGTTTGGGCTCGAACGTCCTGGAAGGTATGGTCCGGACGCACACCTTCGTCGGGCAATGGGTTCGCTACTGGGTTGATGTCACGCTCCGGCCGGAGGCTGCCCCATACGAGTTCGTCGTGGACGTTCCCGATCCCCGTGAGAGGGGGATCTTGGAGGGGCGGGTCTTCCTTGGCCTGGATCCCCGGAAGATCCACCACCTGCAGGGCGCGTGAATGCACGGAGAGCCTAGAGCCGAGATGGCAACCGGGCGATCCGGCAGTCTGGCAATCTGGGGATCCTGGTTGCCGGATTGCCGGGTTGCCTGATTGCCGTCCTTGAGGGCGAGGAATCTTGCCCTGGGTGATCAAACGTGGTAAGGTGCGCCACTCGAAGAGCCGAGAACCGCCGATAGCAACAGGGATAGGGATAGCGAGGGATCGGAGGGCCCTTTCGCTATCGCTATCGAATCTCGCTGTGGGGTGCCTCGAGCCGAGCGCCGAGGGCGAATAGGGGGAAAGCGATGCGCAGCGATACGGTCAAGAAGGGATATGAGAGGGCCGGCCACAGGAGTCTGCTCCGCGCGGTCGGTCTCTCCGAGGCCGATTTCAACAAGCCGTTCATCGGGGTGGCCAACTCCTACGTGGGCATCATCCCGGGCCACGTCCATCTGCAAGAGGTCGGCCGGATCGTCCGGGAGGCCATCCGGGAGGCCGGCGGCGCCCCCTTCGAGTTCAACACCATCGGCGTGGACGACGGGATCGCCATGGGGCACGGCGGGATGCGCTTCTCCCTGCCCAGCCGCGAGCTGATCGCCGACGCCGTGGAGACGATGGCCCAGGCCCATTGCTTCGATGGATTGGTCCTGATCGGCAACTGCGACAAGATCGTCCCCGGGATGTTGATGGCCGCCATGCGGGTGAACATCCCCGCCATCTACGTCAGCGGCGGGCCCATGGCCGCGGGGAAGACGGCCGATGGCAGAGTCGTGGATCTGATTTCGGTCTTCGAGGGCGTGGGGGAGTTCTCGGCCGGCAAGATCGACGAGGCCGCCCTCCTTGAGCTGGAGCGGAAGGGCTGCCCCACCTGCGGCTCCTGCTCCGGGATGTTCACGGCCAATTCCATGAACTGTCTGGCCGAGGCGCTGGGCATGGCCCTCCCCGGCAACGGCACCATCCTGGCGGTGGACGAGAAGCGCAAGGAACTCTATCGCGCTGCGGCGCGGCAGATCATGAAGCTGGTGGAGATGGATCTCAAGCCGCGAGACATCGTGAACCGCGAGAGCATCGACAACGCCTTCTGCCTCGACATGGCCATGGGCGGCTCGACCAACACGGTTCTCCACACGCTGGCCATCGCTCACGAGGCGGGGGTGCCGTATTCCCTGGATCGGATCAACCAGCTCTCCGACCGGGTTCCCTATGTGTGCAAGGTAAGCCCGGCGGGCCATCATCACGTGGAGGACGTGGACAGGGCAGGTGGGATCAGTGCTATTCTTAAAAGGCTGTCGGAGCGGGAGGATCTGTTGAAGCTGGACCGGCCCACGGTGACGGGCCAGACGCTTTCCCAGAACATCCGGGGGGCGTCCGTCAAGGATGCCGATGTCATCCGCCCAATGGACAGCCCCTATCGCGCGACCGGGGGACTGGCCGTCCTCTTCGGGAACCTGGCCCCGGAGGGCGCGGTGATCAAGGCGGGCGGCGTGGCCCCCGAGATGATGCGGCACGAGGGGCCGGCCGTGATCTTCGAGTCGCAGGACGAGGCGCTGGCGGGGATCCTCGCCGGCAAGGTGAAGGCCGGCGACGTGGTGGTGATCCGCTACGAAGGTCCGCGAGGGGGCCCAGGCATGCAGGAGATGCTCTCGCCCACCTCGGCGATCGTGGGGCGCGGCCTCGGGAATTCGGTGTCGCTCATCACGGACGGCCGATTCTCGGGCGGGACGCGCGGCGCGTGCATCGGCCACGTCTCGCCGGAGGCGGCCGCAGGCGGCCCCATCGGCCTGCTCCGGCCGGGCGATCGGATCCGGATCGACATCAACAAGCGACTCCTGGAAGTGGACCTCACGCAGGCCGAGCTGAAGGCGCGACGCGCCGCCTGGAAGGCGCCGGAGCCCCGCGTCACGCGGGGGTGGCTGCATCGCTATTCGAAGATGGTCACCTCGGGGAGTCGGGGGGCGGTGCTCTTGGCCGAGTAGCGGGGCGGAAGCACAGGCTCACACAGTAAGGGCGGGCCCCGACGTCGGGACCCGCCCTTTACTTTTCCGCCAGGCAAGTCAGGCTTGATTTCCGGGCGCTACTTGTGGCAGGGTATCACGGCGTTTCCGCGCTGACCGCCGTCGGCCGGAGCGGGATGACCGCGGGGGATGCACGGGCTTTGGGAAGGGGGCCTGAACAGCGTGGGATTACAGCAGATCACTCCGAGGGGGGCCGGAAGACACCGGCTCCTCATCTTCCCCGCCCTGGCCCTGGCGTTCCCCCTGTCGGTGACCTGGGCCGGGACCCCACCACTAGAGAGCGTAGCGATCCGGATCCTGGTGGTCAGGACAGAGGTCGAGGCGCGGGCCGCAGTGGCTGACCTCAATGCGGGGGCGGCCTTCGAACGCCTCGTCCGCGAGCGCTCGATCGCCCCGGAGAAGGGGCGGGGGGGCTATCTCGGCCGGGTGAGTCCGGACAGCCTGTCGCCGGCGGTGCGGGCGGCCCTGGCGAAGACCCCGCCCGGGCGGGTCAGCCCGATCTTTCCGACGGAGGGAGGGTTCGCGCTGATCCAGGTGTTGACGAGCCAGGAAGAGCAGGAACTGGAGGCGAGGACCCGCCAGGAGCCCGAGGCGAAGGAGCTTCTCAAGCGGGGAACGGATCTCGGCCAGGCGGGAGACCTGGAGGCGGCCGAGGCGGCCCTCCGGCGGGCCACGGAGCTGAACCCGGACCTCACGGACGCGCACTACAACCTGGCCATCATATACCGGAGGCGGCAGCAACCGGATGCGGCGATTACGGCAATGAAGCGCGTGATCCAGCTGCACCCCGAAGACTTCGACGCCCACCTGCGGCTCGGTGCGTGGCTGTTCGAGCGGGGCCAGTATGGGGAATCCTGCGGAGAGTACGAGCGGGCGGCGACCCTGCGCATGGATTCCCGGGAGGCCTGGGCGGGACTGGCGCGGAGCTATGAGGCCGCCGGGAGGACCGGCGCAGCGGTGGGCGCGTACCGGCGGGCGATCGCCCTTCTTGATTCCGACGACCCGGTGCTCGCCGGGGGGCTTTTGCGGACGGCCATGCAGGCGCAGGACGGGCCGACGGCCGTGGCGGCCGCGCGGAAGCTGAAGCCATTTCGGCCCGGCCACGAAGGCTTCGTGGTGCTGGGGGATGCCCTCCTTCTGAACGGAGAGGTTGATGCCGCCATCCAGGAGTATCAAAAGGCCGTCGCCCTGGCCCCGTCCTCGGCGGCGGCGCAGGCCGGGTTGGGATTCGCGTATGCCAAGGCGGGCCAGGCAGACGCGGCCGCGGAGCGCTTCATGCAGGCCGTGCAGTTGGATCCCCGCAATCCAGCCCACTACCGGGCACTGGCCCGCCTGTACGAGGGCCAGGGCCGCCTGGATCTCGCCATTGTGGCCCTCCGGGACGGGGTGACCGCGGCCGCCGCGTTGTCGCGGAATCTGGAAGCTGAAATCGCCGAAGAGCTCGCGGCCCTCTACGACCGCGCCGGGATGAGCCGCGAGGCCGAGCAGGAGCGGCTCCGGGCGAAGTCGCTGCGGACCCCGTGAGGCCGCAGGCGGGACGCCCTGACTCCTAGTCATGTGTGTCCGAAATCCGCCGAGTCTTGCCCCCAGTCCGCTCGCGGCGCCTGGGGCCTCGTCGAGAACCGGGCGGCCTTGCTCCGGCGCCGCCGCCCCGCCTCGGGGCGCGTCGCGCCGTGGGCGGGGTTACCACTGTATTCGCACGTGAGAAGGCCACGGCGACCGAACCCGGCCGCCCCGCGGGCCCGGCGCCTTGGAGCGGACCGGGGGCTCGCCTTATGCGGGCGGATTTCGGACACGGTACTAGAGGAGGTTCCATGCGCATTGATTCCCAGAAGTGCGTGGCCTGCGGGAATTGCCTGGCCGTCTGCCCCGTCAGCGCCATTTCCATTGACCCCGCCATCCGGCGGGCCACCGTGGACCGGGATGAGTGCGTGGAGTGTTATGCCTGTGAGAACCGGATGAGCAAGGAACATCTCAACCCGACCCTGGTTCGCGCCATCCGGGGGTTCCTGAAGCTTCTCCGCATCCGCTTCGACCCGGAGCCGGACGTGTGCCCCACCTCTGCGTTCGCGCCCGAGGAGCTCCAGTGGCCGCGCAGCATCCGCCGCGCCTTCAGCGACCCCTGCATCCCGCACGAGAGCACGGGGGTCTATGGTCGCGGGACGGAAGAGGTGAAGACCAACGACGTCACCAACCGCGTGAGACCCGGCGAGGTGGGTTTCACGGTGGAGTTCGGGCGGCCGGCCGTGGGAACGCGCTTCCGGGAGGTGCAGGCGATGAGCATGGCCCTCGCCCGGATCGGCGCCGTCTTCGAGAAGAACAATCCGGTCACGGCGCTGATGGCGGATCCCAGGAGCGGGGCGATCAACCCCGAGGTCCTGGAGGAGAAGGTGCTCTCGGCCATCGTGGAGGTGCGGGCGCCGCAGGCCATGCTGCCCCTCGTGCTCCGGACGGTGAAGGAGGTTTCGGCCGGCCTGGACACCGTGGTCAGCGTGGGGGTCGCCGTCCGCTGCGACGGCGAGGGCGAGAATTCCGTGGAGGCGGTGCTGGCGGCCGAGGGCGTTCGTGCGTTCCGTGGGAAGACCAACCTGGGCCTCGGCCGCCTCACAAACCTGGAGACGGCGCGCGCCTGATCCTGCGCCCGGTCCGCTGGCGATGAGGAGCCCTACATGACCAACACCCTCCACCGATACGGCAGCCCGGAAAGTTTCCAGGATGACTTCATCGTGTTCATCCGAAGCTCGAAGGGCCGGAACGAGATCGGGTCCGTTCCCAAGCTCAAGGCGTTTCTCCGGACCGCGCTGCGGCACCGGCCGGTGACGATCTCGCAATACCGGCGCGGCTCCACGGTCCGGCCCTCCGAGAATCTGAACCCGATCGTGCACTGGCGGCGGCCGGTCCAGGACCTGACGCCCGAGCAAATCATCGAGGCGATCACCGAGGACCACACCGTGGCCGCCATCTTCGACACGCCGGAGGCGATGGAGGCCTTCCTGCGGGAGGTCAAGGCGGCCGACTGGGGCCTCTCGGTGAACGTGGCGGGCCTGACGGGCGAGACGCACGCCTGCGCCAAGCGCGCGGGCGTCTGCCGGCACAGCGTGGAGTACTCCCTGGGATTTCAGGGGGCGCTGGATAGGCTGCCGGAGCGGCCGGTGCTGGAGCTGTCCACCATGTGCGGCCACAGCATGGTGTCGCCGAATCTGGCTCGCAAGATGCTGGACTTGGTCCGTGAGGGGCGCCGGACGCCCGAGCAGGCCGCGGCCTACCTGGGCCGGTTCTGCTCGTGTGGCATCTTCAATCCCACCCGCGCCATCCGCCTGCTGGAGGCGGCCGGGGGAGGGCGCCGATGACCGATGGGTCGCCCTGGCGGCGTCCCGCCCGTCCCGTTGCCGACCGCCAGGAGGTCGAAGCCTGGCGCGACCGCGCCTTCCGCCGCCTGCCGCAGCTCAAGGTCCGCGGAGAGAAGACCGCGCTCCAGTTCGTCAACGAGGTCGGCTTCTGCTTCACCCTGAGCGATTTCGACCTGCCGGTGGCCAGCCTGTACGTGGCGGTCTGCGGGCGCCGCCACCCTCGGCGGCCGAAGCACACCCATTCCGATCCCGAGATCGGCCTGACCTGGGATCTGAAGGATCGCCTGCCGGCCAAGCGCCTGACCTATTACGGGAAGCTGGTCAAGGGAAAGCCGACGCTGGTGTCGCTCGACCTCTTGCCGGCGTTCTGCGCGTTGATCCGGGACGGCAAGGGCAGCGGCGATTACATCGTGGACTACCGCCATGGGCGGATGACCCGTGCGGCCGTGGCCATCCTGGAAGCCCTGCACGATAGGGGTCCCCTGGTCACGCCGCAGCTTCGCAAGGCCGTGGCGATGCGGGACCCGGACCGGACGGCCGACTTCGACCGGGCCATGGCCGAACTGCAACGGGGTCTCTGGATCGTCAAGGTGGAGGAAATCTACGATCCGGATTTCTATTACCGGTGGGACCTCCTGGACAATTGGCTGCCGGACCCGGTGGGGGCGTCCCTGGATCTTCCACGGGAGGACGCCGTGAAGCGGCTCGTGGCGGCCTACCTCCGGAGCGCGGCCGCATCTCAGACCCGCTTCGTGGCGGGCCTGTTCAGCCTCGCCGCAGGCGAGGTCGAGGCCACGCTCCGATCCCTGGAGGGGGAGGGACGGATCCTCCAGGAGCAGCGGATCAAGGGGCTGCCCGGGTTGTGGGCGGTGTGGAACGTGAACCGTGAACCGTGAAACGTGAGGGGAGGCTGTTCCTGGTTCGGGGCCTCTCACGTTTTACGTTTCACGTCTCACGGGGCCACGGCGGGTCAGGCTTGGGGGAGACACTGGCATGGACGATCTGGTGAAGGCGGTCCTGGACTTTCGCGATGAGCGGGAGTGGAAGCCATTCCACAACCCCAAGGACCTGGCGATCTCCATCACGCTGGAGGCGGCCGAGCTGCTGGAACATTTCCAGTGGAAGGGTCCTGCCGAGGTAGAGGCGTTCCTGGCGACGGGGGAGAATCGAAAACGCCTGGGGGAGGAGATGGCGGACGTGTTGATTCTCTTGATCTCCCTGGCGGACGCCGCGGGCCTGGATCTCTTGGAGGCGGCCCGGGCCAAGCTGCGGCAGAATGCGTTGAAATATCCGGTGGAGCGCGCCAGAGGGACGGCGAAGAAATATGATGAGCTGGCTCCGTAGCCGGTGTCGCTGGGGCCTGGCGCTCGCGGTGGGAGTTGCCCTGGCGTCGGCCTGCGGCCGCGAGGTTCCGCTGGATGTGCAGGTGGATCGCCTGCTCGCGCAGAAGGAGAGCGCGCGGGCCCTCGATCTGGTCGTGGCGGCGCTCCAGAAGGAGCCCGAGGCCTGGCCGGTCCACGACCTCCGCGTCCGGGTGCTCCTCGCGGCCGGGCGGCCGGAGGAGGCGCTCTCGGCCTATGCGGCCCGCTGGTCTTCCTCCGGTCCCGAGTCCCCCGCCCTGTTCCGCCAGGTCGCCATCGCGCTCTTGAGCCAGGCGCTGGAGGGCGAGGACGGCCTGTTGCGCACCCGCGCGGCCGCGGCGCTGGGAGGCTTCGCGTCTCCCGACCTCTTGCCCGTCTTCCAGGCGGCCCTGAGGAATCCGGATCCCTCGGTCCGCGCCCTGGCTGTGCAGGGGGCAGGAACCATTCCGGGCGAGGAGGCCGGCCGGCTCGTGCGGGAGAAGCTGTCCGATCAGGAAGCCCTGGTGCGTGCTGCAGCTGCCAAGACGTTGACGGGTCGGGACGATGCCCAGACAAGAGCGGCATTGGAGCGGGCAATCCATGACCCCAGTCCTGAGGTCGCGGTCCGGGCCGTCGCGGCGCTGGCCCGGTCGGGAGAGGCGTCGGCATTCGTGCTGCTTCGCCAGGGTCTGCGGAATCCCGAGGATTCGATCCGGATGCAGGCGGCGGAGGCCCTGGGCCATCTCGGGAACCCGGAGGCCGCGCCCGACCTTCGCGCGCTCCTCTTGGGCCTGAACCCGTACGTGCAGGTGTACGCGGCCGAGGCCCTGGCCCGCCTGAACGACCCCAGCGGGCGCAAGGCGCTGCGCAGGGCCCTACGGCATCCCAACCGATCCGTGGCCCTGTACGCGGCGGAGGCCTTCGCGAACCTGGGGGATGCCACCGGCGCCCCGCGATTGATCGAGACGCTGACCTCCGGCGACGATCTCTCCGCCCGCCTCTACGCTGCCTGGACGCTGGCGCGGCTTCACGACCTGCGCGGCGAGCCGGTCCTGGAGGAGCTTCTCCGCCACGGGGAGCCGCAGGTCCGCATGCAGGCCAGCTGGACGCTGGGGCAGATGCAGGATGGCGCCGGGATCCCGGCGCTCCGACGGGCGGTGTCGGATGCCGCGCGGCCGGTGCGCCTCCAGGCGGCGTGGGCCCTGGCTGTGAGGCTGGGCGAGACCCAGGTCGCAAGGCGGGTTGGAGGCTGACAGGAGGGGTGGCCGGTGCGGGGAATCCGGCCGAACTGCTGATGCAAATCCGAAATTCGAATTTCGAAATTCGAAATGGCAGAGAGGTGTTCTGCCTCGTGGTGGGATGCTTGCTCGTCGCCTCCTGCGCCCGCCCCCCGGTCCGCCCGGTGAGTCTCGGAGCGGGGGAGATCGGGAGGGCGTCATGGTACGGACCGGAATTCCACGGGCGGCGCACCTCCAGCGGGGAGATCTATGACATGTACCAGCTCACCGCCGCCCACCGGGAGCTGCCCCTGGGGACGTGGGTCATGGTGACCAACCTGGACAACGGGCGATCGGTGGAGGTGCGCGTGAACGACCGCGGCCCGTTCGTCGCGGATCGAATCCTGGACGTCTCATACGGGGCAGGGCGCCTCCTGGGGATGATCGGCCCCGGCCTCATCCCTGTCCGGGTGGTCGTGACCCGCCTTTCGGCCGGGGATGGGACCGAGCCGGTCGGAGCGAGGGTCCGGTACACGGTCCAGGTGGGTTCCTTCGTCTCCGAGGCGAATGCCAGGAGTCTGGAACGGGACCTCGCCGGCAGTTTTCCCGACGTGGAGGTGGTGCGGCGCGCCATCGGCGGCGATACCTACTTCCGCGTGCGGGTGGGCAACTTCGCCGGCCGGTCGGACGCCGTGGCCTTGGCCGAGCGGCTGGCGTCCCGCGGCCTCAGCGTCGTGATCATGGAGCGGGACCGGTAGGCCGAATAGGGATTGCGGATTGCAGAATGAGCCTCAGGGTCGGGGTGCCGCTGCGGGATGCGGCCCGGTACGGGGTGTGCAGAATCGGCATACTGCTGGCCGGCCGCGGATAGTCGAGCGTGCACGTTCGGCGCATGTCGGGAACCCATCCTGATCGGTTGAGGCCAGGCCCCTGCGCCCCTCGTCTGCCCTGTTCCTTCCGTGATGGCGCAACCTGCCGAATCTTCTGTCCTGGGTTCGAGACGACCGCTGGAGATTCTCCGGGATGGTGCGGGCCTTGAGGGTAGGCACGCCATACGCATCCCGTCCCGCTCGTGGCTGATGCGGGTGCGGTTTCAGTCCCCGCGTATGCCCGGATGGAGGTCTGAGAGCATGGCTCACGTCTTGCCGCCGGGGGAATTTCCGCTTGACACACTTTCCGGACCCGTGGTACGGTCCGCTGGCCTCAGCGAAGAATTCACAAGCGCCCCTTGGCTTTCTCACCGGTTTCAGCGTGCCCTCGTACGACTTCTTTGACGGGGGCCAGCGTGTCCGCGTCCAGGGGGTGTTCAGCTTCCTTCGGGGATCTCTTGGGGAGCGCAAGGAGGCGGTGATGGCCAAGCACTTTTACACGGTCCTCATCCTACCCGATGCGACCTCACCGGCAAGGAAGTTCCACATCAACAAGACCATCATCACGGTGGTGTCGTCGGTCACGGCGGTCTGCGTCCTCGCCTTCGTCTTCTTCCTGTACCAGTACGTGAACCTGAACGTCCACATGCTGGAGCTGAAGCAACTCCGCCAGGAGGCGGGCGACCGGAACTTCCTGGCCGCCAAGGTGGGTCAGCTCGAGGGGGAGCTGACGCGGCTGCGCGATCTGGATCGCAAGCTTCGCGTGGTGGCCGGGCTGGAGGCCGGCGACGACCAGGCCGCCAGGACGGCGCAGGGCGGATCCGAGACGCTCAGCCAGGCCGCGCTCTTGGATGCGGTGCGGAAGGGCACCGGGCGCCTCGTGGACTCGGTGGGGCGCGACCTGGAGGCGCTGGGGAACGAGATCACCTCGCGCGAGCGAAGCTTCCGCGAGCTGAAGGACCTCCTGGAGGCGAAGCGCTCGGTGCTGGCCTCGACTCCCACCATCTGGCCGGTCCGGGGCCTGATCACGGCCGGGTACGGCTACCGCGTCTCGCCCTTCACGGGGCAGCGGGAGATGCACGAGGGGCTGGACATCGCCGCGCCATCCGGCACCCCCATTGCGGCCACGGCCGACGGCGTCGTCTCCTTCGTCGGACCCCTGGCCGCTTTTGGCAACGTGGTATTCATCAACCACGGGCATGGGTTCACGACGTTCTACGCCCACATCAGCAGCGCGCGGGTGAAGGAGGGGCAACCGGTGAAGCGAGGGCAGATCATCGCCGCCGTGGGCACCTCGGGCCGGACGACCGGCCCGCACGTCCATTACGAGGTCCAGGTCAACGGGGCCACGGTGAACCCCGTCAAGTACATCGTCGACCCGTCGGGGGTGAAATACGCCAACGAGGGTGAGGTCGGCGGACAGTCGTAGGCATTCAATCGGAATCCTCGCTGGAGCCCCGCGGGTTGTTCCCGCGGGGCTCCTTTTTTCTTGTCTGATCGCCTCAGATCCCCTCCGGCTCCCGGAATTGAATTGCTGCCCTCCGGTTTGTCTGTTACCATACGACGGCCTGTCTGGATAGGTCCAAACGCACGGAAGGATATTGATGTTCAAGAACCTGATCCAGAAGATCGTCGGCACCAAGAACGAACGGGAACTGGCGCGCCTCCGCCCGAGGGTCGAGGCCATCAACGCGCTTGAGCCCGAGGTGCAGCTTCTCCACGAGAAGGATTTCAAGGCCCGGACGGCCCGCCTTCGCGAGCAGGTGGCCAAGGTGGCGGCCGAAGGGAACGGGGACGTCAAGGCCGTCCTGGACGAGATCCTGCCCGAGGCCTTTGCCCTCTGCCGGGAGGTGGCCCGACGCGTTCTGAACATGCGCCACTTCGACGTGCAGCTGGTCGGCGGCATGGTCCTGCACGAGGGGAAGATCGCCGAGATGGCCACGGGCGAGGGCAAGACCCTGGTGGCCACCCTGCCGGTGTACCTCAACGCCCTCACCGGCAAGGGAGTCCACGTCATCACGGTCAACGACTACCTGGCCAAGCGGGACACCCAGTGGATGGGACCCATCTACCACGCCCTGGGGCTCTCGGTGGGCGTCCTCCAGCATGAAGCGTCCTACCTGTTCGACCCTGCGGTGCGCGCGTCGGACATGCGCATGGCGAACCTCCGGCCCTGCACGCGGCAGGAGGCCTACCGGGCCGACGTCACGTACGGAACCAACAGCGAGTTCGGGTTCGATTACCTGCGGGACAACATGAAGTTCGCGGCGGTGGAGTTCGTTCAGCGCGAGCTCAACTACGGCATCGTGGACGAGGTGGATAACATCCTCATCGACGAGGCCCGGACCCCGCTGATCATCTCGGGCCCCTCGGAGGAGTCCACGGACAAGTACTACAGCATCGACCGGATCATCCCCCGCCTGAAGCGTGCGGCCACCATCACCACCGGCAAGCTGCACGAGATCGAGGCCACCGTCAGCGGGGACTACATCGTCGACGAGAAGGCGCGGACCGTCGCGCTCACCGAGGCCGGCGTCTTCACGGTGGAGAAGCTCTTGGGGGTGAAGAATCTCTACGACCCGGCCAACATCGACATCGTCCACCACGTTCAGCAGGCGCTCCGGGCCCACACGCTGTACAAGCGGGACGTGGACTACGTGGTGAAGGACGGCGAGGTCATCATCGTGGACGAGTTCACCGGCCGCCTGATGGCCGGCCGGCGGTGGAGCGACGGGCTGCACCAGGCGGTGGAGGCCAAGGAGAAGGTGAAGATCGAGCGGGAGAACCAGACCCTGGCCTCCATCACGATCCAGAACTACTTCCGCATGTACAGCAAGCTGGCGGGCATGACCGGGACGGCCGACACCGAGGCGGCGGAGTTCGCCCAAATCTACAACCTGGACGTCATAGTCATCCCCACCAACCGGCCGCTGGTCCGCCTGAACCAGAACGACGTCGTCTACAAGACCCAGAAGGAGAAGCTGAACGCCGCCGCCGACGAGATCGCGGAGCTGTACAAGATCGGCCGGCCGGTCCTGGTGGGCACGACGTCCATCGAGAAGTCGGAGGCGCTGTCGGCGCTGCTGAAGCGGCGGGGCATCCCCCACCAGGTCCTGAACGCCAAGCCGATGTACGCCGAGCGCGAAGCGGAGGTCGTGGCCCAGGCCGGGCGCCTCCAGGCCGTGACCATCTCCACCAACATGGCGGGGCGCGGGACGGACATCCTCCTGGGGGGCACTCCGAAGTTCCTGGCGGACGACCTCGTGCGCCGGGGACAGGCCAGTCGCGACGGGCTGGACAAGGCCGAGTACGAGAAGGTCCTGGCCGAGGTCAGGGACATGCAGCGCTACGGCCTCCTCGAGACCGACGATCCCGAGAGTTACGCCGCGGCGCTCCTGCGGGTGCGAAAGCAGACCGAGGCGGAGCACCAGAAGGTCGTCGAGCTGGGCGGGCTGCACATCCTGGGGACGGAGCGGCACGAGGCCCGGCGCATCGACAACCAGCTCCGCGGGCGCGCCGGGCGCCAGGGCGACCCCGGGTCCTCCCGGTTCTACCTGTCGCTGGAGGACGACCTGCTGCGCCTCTTCGCCCAGGAGCGCATCGCCAAGATCATGGACAAGCTGGGCATGCCGGAGGGGGAGCCGATCGAACACCCCTGGGTGACGCGCGCCATCGAGACCGCCCAGAAGCGGGTCGAGGCCCACAACTTCGAGATCCGCAAGCACCTCCTCGAGTACGACGACGTGATGAACACCCAGCGCAAGATCATCTACAGCGAGCGCAAGCAGCTCCTGGAGGGCGAGGACATCCGGGAGGTCGTCGAGGGGATGTTGGAGGAGGCCCTGGACGAGATCCTGGACCTGTACACCAGTGAGGACACCTACCCGGAAGAGTGGGACATGGTCGGCCTGGCGGAGGCCATGAAGCGCCAGTTCGACCTCCAGGTCTCCTGGACCAAGGAGGAGACCGAGTCCCTCACGCGGGCCCTCCTCAAGGATGATCTGCTCCAAAAGACCCGGGGCGCCTACCGGGCCAAGGAGGGCCAGGTTGGCGCCGACATGATGCGCTATTTGGAGCGCATGATGCTCCTGCAAGTGGTGGACTCGCAGTGGAAGGACCATCTGCTGGCCATGGACCACCTGAAGGAGGGGATCGGCCTCAGGGGCTACGGCCAAAAGGATCCGCTCATCGAGTACAAGCGCGAAGGCTTCGAGATGTTCGAGGCCATGGAGGCGCGCATCGCCAAGGAGACCGTGGAGCGGCTGATGAAGGTCCAGGTGGCCGTGGAGCCCGAGCGGGTGGGGCGAGCTGGGGATCTTTCGGAGCTGCCGCTCGCGCCGCCCGGGGATGGCCGGCGCCGCGCGCGTGACGCCACGCCCGTTCGAAGCCTCAAACCAGCCGCCGCTTCCGCCGTCACCGCCCCCCGGGCCAAGGTCGGGCGGAACGAGCCCTGCCCCTGCGGCAGCGGCAAGAAGTACAAGAAGTGCTGCGGGGCGTAGCCGGCGAAACGGCGCGGGAGGCGGCATGCTGACGGTTGCGGGAATTCAAATGGCCTGCGGGATGGATCGGGACGAGAACTTCTCAAAGGCGCTGGATCTCGCCAAGATCGCCGTCGAGCGCGGCGCCAAGATCCTCTGCTTCGCCGAGTGCTTCGCCTGGCCCTGGTTCCCACGCAAGGCGGCGGAGGCGAATCGCCAGTTGGCGGTGCCCATCCCCGGGCCCATGACCCGCTCGCTGCAACTGTTCGCCGAGGAGGCCCAGGTGGCCCTGGTCGCGCCCATCTTCGAGGCGGGGGACGATGCCGGCCACTACAACACCAGCCTGGTGATCGACGCCAGCGGCGCCATCCTCGGCACCTATCGCAAGAACCACATCCCCGATCTCCCCAACTATCAGGAGCGGTTCTATTTCCGGCCGGGGAATCTCGGGTTCCCTGTGTTCCGGACGCGCTTCGCGACCATCGGCGTGCAGATCTGCTGGGACAACTTCTTCCCGGAGGGGGCGCGGGCCCTGGCGCTGAAGGGGGCCGAGGTCATCCTGTGCCCGACGGCCTGCTCCACCCCGGGGGGTGTGCCCCGGTGGGAACGCGCCATCATGGGCCACGCCGTGTACAACTGCCTGTACGCGATGCGGGTGAACCGGGTCGGCACCGAGGGGACGATGACCTTCCACGGGAGAAGCTTCTGTGTGGACCCCAACGGCGACTTCGTCACGGGGCCGGCCGGGGCCGACGAGGGAGTGGTCTTGGCGGACCTGGACCTGGACCGGGTCGCGCGCGTCCGCGAGGACTGGACCCACCTCCAGGATCGGCGGCCGGGGATCTACAAGGACCTGGTGTAGTGGCCTCCACTTCTCCTCTCCCCCACGTTCCCGGCTAACTCCTGGGCGACGCGTTCCGCCAAGAATACCTTCAGCAAAGACTGGTAGGGAGCGTCGCGCTTGTTGGCGAGAGTCTTCAGTTCAGCCAGGAGATGGCTCGGGAGACGAAGAGAAATGGTCTCCGTGGAAGGCTTGAGGTTGGGGAAGATCCCGACCTTAGCACGACTCCAGCCCAGATAGTCCGCCGTGTCGTGGACCTGCCAAAAGGCTCGCTCCTCGGCCTCCGACTTAAACCGCGGGACCGGCTTGAGAGGCTTGCGCCTGGGCATAGATTCTCCTTTCGCGGCGGCCCATGGGCCTCGCGAGATGACTCCAAGCGGTTTAGTTCAGCGCCAAAGCTCAGCGGCGCGCCACGCGGAAAACCTGGCACGGTACCACCATGTACCCTTGGCCTGCAATCCAACCGGCGTCTGAAAGCTCGTGGCGCGACCGCTGAAGCGAGGGGTTAGGCGGCCACTGCTGAGGCTAACGGTCCGCTTCACCGGTGCCCGCGAGCTTGCTCGCGGGCGGCTGAGTTCAAGCGGATTTTAGGGAAAGCTAATCACTGACGATCTTGTAAGTGATTGACTGATTGTCTGCCTTGATCACCTCGATGAGGAACCGTTGGAATCTGATGACGCTAGATTCAGAGAGGTCGTACTTCAGATTCTGGAAGAAGGGGGGCGCTGCAAGGCCTCCTCATAAATTCGCGGTAGCTGACTTCGATGGTGCTTCCGGATCGACCCGAATACAGCAGCTCTTTTCTGATGAAGTCAAGAGAGTAACGTTCTTCAGTCTTCCAGCCGTCGGGCGAGTTTAGGATTCCAACCCAGGTCTTCACCTTCTCGATAGAACCATCTTGATCGACGAGAAATGCTTCGCCAATGGGAGAGGTTGCGACGCGGCCCAACGTGTACGACTTGAAGCTCTTTCGTTCGAGCACTGTGGTCGCACAGCTACTGAGAACAAGCGCGATGGCAAACGCAAAAAGGGCTCGATGCAAGATTGATATCACTGTTGCTCTCCGTAACGGGGCGGCGACTGAGCCGCACCCCGCCGCGTGGGGCGGGGCGGTCAGCGGCGAGCCGCGAAACGGTTCGGTCGTTGCAGCGCGAGGTTGGACGATTTCCTGCTTGGACGCGCGATCTCCTCTTCGGGCAACTCGCGCAAGAAATCGGGCGCGAAGTCCGCCCCATTCGGCCAGACTACGGTTCCCGCAACCGGGTCTAGCACAACCCGCGAGAAGTATGCGGGATCGCGTAGCGGTTCGAAGATCGGTCCCTCAAGCTCGGGGAGAAGGTCCACCCGCCGCGACGCTCCGTCGTTGAAGCGCAGGGCTAACGAATGCGGTCCAACCAACTCGACCGCAGTGACTCTGACGACTGCTTTCGGCATTTGAACCTCTCAGTCTAGAGGCACAATCGGGCGAAGCGGTTCCCGGTCTTGCGCCCTCGACCAGGCTTCGGTCAATTCCACCTCGTGCAATCTCGCCCATTTGCGGACAAGCGCCAACGCACGGTTCGGCAGCGATCCCTTCAGAACACGCTGTGAGCGAATTGTGAAGTGAGGTGGCGGCGCGCGGAGATTCCAGGCTCCGGCTGCCCAAGAGGCGGCCCTTCCCTCCCGTTGTCCTCCCCGTGCCTCACGCCGGGAATCCTACGCTCAAGGGGCTGGGGGAATCAAGGGCTTTCTGGGCAGCGGTCCGGGGCGGCGGGTTGTTGCTGACGGAGGGGGCCAGAAGAAGGCGGGGGCGCCTTTGATCCGGCGCCCCCGTTGCTGCCTTCTGCTTTCTGCCTCCTGCCCTCTGCCGCCTGCTTACTTCTTCACGCCTCCCATCACCGCGTTGTAGGCCGCTTGACAACTGTCCTGCAGCCAGGCGGTGTCGCCGCCGATGCACATGAAGCGACAGCCGCGGCCGATCCACTTCTTCGCCGTCTCCACGTCGTAGGTGTGTAGACCGCAGGGGATGTTTTTCTTCTGGCAGATCTCCAGGACTTTGTCCACATGCTTCACCACCTCGGGGTGGCCGATGTCGCCGGGGATGCCCAGGGTCTGGGACATGTCGTTCGGGCCGATGAAGACGGCATCCGGGCCGGGCACCTCGAGGATACTCTCGAGATTCTCCACTCCCTTCTTGGATTCGATCTGCAGCACGATCATGGTCTCCTGGTTCAGCTTGGGGGTCAGCTCGGAGCCTTTGTACTTCCCCCAAGAGGTGTGGACGTTGCGGAGGTTCATCCCGCGCTGCCCCATGGGGAAGTACTTGGTGGAATGGATGATGAATTCCGCCCGCTCCTTGGTCTCGGTGAGGGGGCAGAGGAGGCCGCTGGCGCCCAGGTCGAGGGTCTGGTAAAGGCGCTGGGCTTCGGTGCAGGCGGGTACGCGCACGATGGTCGGGAGGTTGACGCCGCGCGCCGCGATGCAGAAGTCTGTCAGCTCGGGGGGCGTGAAGGAGCCGTGTTCGGCATCCAGGAAGACGTAGTCCCAGCCCGCGTTCTTCATCAAGACGGCCACCACGGGCTGCCGCAGGTGGGTGATCATCGTGCCGAGCACAACGCCTCCGGCCTTCAGGGTCTTTTTCACTTGGTTCTCCAGGATCATTGCATCCTCCATGGGGGATCAAAGAGCCGAGAGCCACGAGCTGAGCGCCGAGGGCCAAGCGCCGAGAGCCGCGCATCACGTTTCACGTTTTGCGTTTCACAGTTGAGGGTAGCGCAGTGCGGGCGGAAAACAAGAAAAAAGGGCCAGAGGTATGAAACCCTGACCCTTCTTGGATGCACTCCTAAGAAGAGGACGTGGCATTATAGGTGGAGTTGTACTGCCCTCAGGCCATGCGGAGCGGAAGAAGCTGCCCGTCCGTGGAGGAGGCTGATCAACCGGTGGTGCCCATACGGATAACAGCCATAATGCAACATCCCCTCCGTTTTACAGAGGCGACTGGGAGAACACCGATCTCAGCACAGGCGCAGATCGCAGATCGCTGCGCGACGGATGTCTGAGTGCCCTCGCCATACCATGTTGGTCAGTCCACCTGACCAATGCACCCCAGATGCTCTTCCGGGCACTTTCTCCCTTGACTTTCTCTCCGGCGTTGGGTTAATGATCGCCAACGACTCGCCTTGGGAGGGGGCGATTCAGAGGACTGATGTCGTGGAGAGACCAGTTCCGTGCCTGCCAATTCCTTCTGGCCACAGAACGATGCCACCGCGAATCCTACCATCCGGATCACGATCACGGCGATCCTGCATGCCGCCGTCAGCGAACGAGAGCACGACATTAGTGGGCATTGCGCTGATGACCAGGTGATGCCGGCCGTGAACGCGCACGGCCAGCGACGCGGGTGAAACCGGGGCGTCGGCCCCCTTTTCAGGGAGGAAGTGCCATGAGAAAGCTGCTTTTCGTCCCGCTCATTGCGTTCGTGGTCGTGATCCTCGCGATGCCGGCATTCGCGGGGACGGCACTCAAGTACGCCACCATCCATGAGCCGACCCACCCGGTGGGCTACACGGCCGAATTCTTCGCCAGCCGGGTGAAGGAGCTGACCAACGGGGAGGTCACCGTCCAGGTGTACCACTCCCGGCAGCTCGGCGACGCCCGGGACAACGTGGAGAACGTCCGGAACGGCACCATCGCGGTCACCACGCTGTCCGTCTCGAACCTGAGCCAGGTGTTCCCCGTCCTGGACGTCTGGTCGCTGCCCTTCATTTTCAAGAGCGACGACCACTACTGGTACGTGCTGGACCACCCCAAGTCCTGGGAGTTCATGAAACAACTCGAGCCGAAGGGGATGAAGCTCATCACCTGGATCACCTCGGGCGCCCGCAACTTCTTCAGCCAGAAGCCGATCCGCACCGCGGCCGACCTGAAGGGGATGAAGATCCGCGTCATGGCCTCGCCGGTCATGATCAACACCATGAAGGCCTTCGGGGCGAGTGGCGTGCCGACGGCCTGGGGCGAGTTGTACACCGCCCTGCAAACGGGCGTGGTGGACGCCGCCGAGAACAATCACCCCTCGCTCATCTCCATGAAGTTCTACGAGGTGACGAAATACTACACCCTCGACGAGCACATGCGGATCCCTGACCTGACCATCGTTTCCACCAAGGTCCTCGAGCGGCTCAGCAAGGCCCAGCAGCAGGCCATCCTGCAGGCGGGCAGGGAGGCGACGGCCTACATGCGCGGGGCCTGGAAGGTGGCCGAGGTCGAAGACCTGGCGAAGCTGAAGGGGCTGATGAAAGAGATCATCACGGTGGACAAGAAGCCCTTCCAGGATGCGGTGGCCTCCATCGTGAACGACGAGGCCAAGCGGCTGGGTGGGGAAGACTTCGTCAACTTCATCCTCCAGACGGGCAAGAACTTCTAGGCGGTGGGCGAATGTTTCCGGCGGGGAGCCGAGACGGTTCCCCGCCGACTCTCTTTCAACCCTATCCGAACAAGGTAGGGGGACATGCTCAAAGCCCTTGATCGGGTCCTGGGGTGGATGACGGCGATCGTCAAGTGCGTGATGGTGGTGCAGGCCTCGTTGATCTTCGCCATCATCTGCCTCGCCGTGTTTACGCGGTACGGCCTGAACTTCGTGCCGTCGTGGTCCGAGGAGGTTCCTCGCTACCTCCTGGTCTGGATCTCGTACCTGGGGGCTGCCCTGGCGGTCAAGTACAAGGAGCACATCAGTCTGGACTTCTTCTTCAACCTGATGCCGGTCCGCGCTCGCCGGGTGGGGCACGTCATCCTCAACGTGCTCATCGGCGCCGTCGGCGTGATCATGGTCGTGTTCGGCGTCGGGCTCGTGAGGCAGTTCGGCGATGACCTGATGGAGTCCATTGCGGTCAAGAACTTCTGGCTCTATCTGGCCATGCCGGTCTCCGGCGGGCTGATGGTCCTGTACATCATCCAGGATACGTGGAAGGGGATCCTGCGCCCGGGCGAGCAAGAGGAGCCGTCGTCATCCGACATGGTCCCGATCTAGGGCATGCTGTTGCGGTAGGGAGTCCGCGGTGAGGAGCGTGTCCGTCACGGCGATTCGTGGCGGCGAGGGCAAACCCATTCGGGGGAGAGCGACCAGACGATGACACTCGGAGTTGCGTTCTTCTGCTTCGTCTTCTTTTTGATCATTAATCTGCCGATCTCCTTCGGGATCGGGCTGGGCGCCATGCTGGCCAGCCTCACGATGGACATCGACAGAGCGACCATCGTGCAACGCATGATCTCGGGCATCAACTCCTTCCCGTTGCTGGCCGTCATCTTCTTCATCTTTGCCGGAACCTTGCTGGCGCGAGGCGGGGTATCCACCCGGCTGGTGCGGCTGGCCGAGGTGCTGGTGGGCCGCATCCCCGGCGCGTTGGCGCACATCACCATTCTGGCCTGCATGTTCTTCGGCGGCGTGTCGGGATCCGCTGTGGCGGAGGTCTCGTCCATCGGGGCCATGATGATCCCGACGATGGAGAAGGCGGGCTACAAGAAGGAGACCGCCACCGCCATTGCGCTGGCCTCGGCCGTCATGGGGCCGATCATCCCCCCCTCCATCCCGATGATCATCTTTGCCCACACGGCGGGATCGGTGTCCATCGCCGCCCTGTTCCTGGCGGGCGCGATTCCGGGGGTCCTCATCGGACTCGGCCTCATGGTGTGGGCGTTCTTCCATGCCAGGCGGCACATCAAGCGGGCCCCGATGCCCGTCCTCCCCTTCAAGGAGAAGTTGTACCGGGTGGCGGATGGCATGGCCGGCCTGTTCACCATGATCATCATTCTGGGGGGGATCATTTCGGGCTTCTTTACGGCCACCGAGGCGGGCGCCGTGGCGTCCTTCTATGCCTTGTTCCTGTGCGTGGGGGTGTACCGCGAGATCAAGATCCGCGAGTTGCCGGGGATCCTGTTCGAGGGCTGCCAGGTCAATGCCGTGGTGCTATTCCTGGTGGCCACCAGCTCGGCCTTCACCTGGATCCTCACCTACGAGAATCTCCCCACGGTGCTCTCCAGCACCGTGTTCGCCATCACGAACAATAAGATCATCCTCCTGATCGTCATCAACATCTTCCTCCTCATCGTGGGATGTCTGGTGGACCTGACGCCGGCCATCATCATGCTGACCCCGATCCTGCTTCCCCTGATGCAGAAGATGGGGATGCACATCGTCCACTTCGGTGCCATGGTGGTTATCAACCTCTGCTACGGCCTGATCACCCCTCCGGTCGGCACTTCGCTCTTCGTCGGGTGCCGCATCGCCAAGCTGCCGATCACGGCTGTGATTCGTCCGCTGGTTCCCCTTCTCCTCATCGAGATCGTCGTCTTGGTCCTCGTGACCTACTGGCCGCCAGTTACGATGTGGCTGCCCCGCCTGTTCGGGTTCGTATGATCGGGGAATGCCTGCGAGGCGGTCTGGCGGCGCGGGACCCTGGACTCATGCTGAGGTTCTGAGCGGCGGACGGGGGCGGGGGCGCCTCCGAAAGCGTTCAGATCGTCCGACTCGCCCAATTCCCTCCAGGCTCTGGCCGATTTCGTAAGAAGGGGACGTGGCATTATAGGTGGAGTTGTACTGCCCTCAGGCCATGCGGAGCGGAAGAAGCTGCCTGTTCGTGGAGGAGGCTGATCGACCGGTGGTGCCGGTCGGAAATAATACCTGTAATGCAACGCCCCGTCGGTTTTGAGGGACGGCGTGCTGGGCTTGGCTTGCCGAGGCCTATCCCCCGGGGCCGCCGCCGTTCACGTAGATGACTTGGCCCGTGATGAAGCTCGCCGCGTCGGAGACCAGGAACACAACGACGCTGGCAATCTCCTCCGGCTGCCCCGGCCGTCCCAGTGGGACCGAGCGGATGAAGGCCTCGGCTCGCTCCGGACCCATCACTTTCAGGGATTCCTCGAGCATGTCCGTCCGGATGGGTCCGGGGGCGATGGCGTTCACGCGGATCCCATGCGGCCCCTCTTCCTCGGCCAGAATACGGGTCATCGCTTCAAGGCCCACCTTAGACACGGCGTAGGGACCCCTGCCGGCCGGGAACCGCTGGGTCACGTTGGAGGAGATATTGACGGTGTGGCCGCGCCGGCGCTCCCGCATCTGGGGAATCACCGCCTGGATGAGCCGGAAGGGGCCGCTCAGGTTCACCCGGAGGAGCCGCTCCCACTCCTCCCAGCGCACAGCGGCCAAGGGCACCCCTGGGAGGTGGACGCCCGCATTGTTCACCAGGACGTCAACCTGACCGAAGGTGTCGAGCGCGGTCCGCACCAGCGCGTCCGCCTCCATGGGTTGGCCCACATCCGCCCGGACAGGAACGGCCTCGCCGCCTGCCGCGCGGATGTTCTCCACGAGGTTGGCCGCCTGGTCCTCGCGATCCCGGTAACTCAGGACGACGCGATGGCCCGACGCGGCCAGGGCGGCAGCGATGGCCCGGCCGATCCCGCGGGATGCGCCGGTTACGATGGCAACGCCCGGTAGAATAGGCATCGGCATCCCTCCTGTCATCAGCTCTGTCGCATCTGTGTAAAGGGGGACCCAGCCGTTTGTGCGCTGTCGAGGCGGATCCCTCCTTTCGACGGCCGTCCGTCGCTCCCGAGCCATACGGCCCGCGGCTCCCCGACATGTCCGAGCGCCGGCCGGGGGTGTTCGCCCAGCGCACCCTTACTACACAGCGCGGAATAATGGCTGCACCGTTCCCCGCGCTGCTTCGTTCGTGGGGAAGGCCCTCGCCCTTGCACAGGACCCGCGACAAGGGCTCAGCCCTCCCCACGGACCCTACCGAGAGGGGCGGGCCGCCGCCCCTCGTCGGGCTCTCCCCCGGACTGTGCGGTCCGGGAGGGACTGTCGCCTATTTTACGCACCGCACAGTAAGCTGGCGAGTTCGCCCCGCGCGCCGGAGGCAGTTTACGACAAGTTGTTGATTCCTGCCATGCTTTGCGCAACTTGTTCGCGGCGACCACGGCTCCAGTCGACAAACAGGGGGTTGTCGGGCCTGGGACGGCCTGGCTGCAAATGGAGACAATTGCCGCAACGTGATGGATGCCGCCGGGGGATTGGGGTACGATACGTCCTGCCGCCCGGCTCCCTTGGATTTCGGCGGCGCGCACGTCTTTTCCGGATTGCCGCACTTCTCTTGAGGACGAAAGGAGAGCGCGCATGCAGATCGAAGAGGCGATCCTCGGCCGTCGGAGTATCCGGGCGTTCCGGCCCGACCCGGTGCCGCCCGCCGTCCTGCGGGAGCTGATCGAGCAGGCCCGGTGGACGCCGTCGGCCGCCAACACCCAGCCGTGGCAGTTCACGATCGTAGGGGGGAAGACACTTCAAACCCTCCGGACCCGTCTGCGCGAGGCGGCCAAGGCCGACCCGGTCGGCAAGCCCGAAATGGGCTGGCCCCCGAATCTTCCCGAGCGGTTCAAGGCGCGCCGGCTGGAGGTCGGAAACGCCGTGACCGACGCGCTTGGCATCGCGGCCGACGACAAGGCGGGGAAGGACGAGTGGTTCCTTTTCGGGATCGGCTTCTTCAACGCCCCCCAGGTCATCGTCCTCACCATGGAGCGGTGCTTTACGGAGCTGGGAGTGCTGGATTTGGGGGCGGTCGCCCTTGCGCTGATGCTCCTCGCGCATGCGAAGGGCCTGGGGACTTGCCCCCAGGCGGCCCCGCTCCGCTACCCCTGGGTCTTCCACGAGGTGTTGGCGATCCCCGAGACCAAGCGGGTCATGCTCGCCATCCCCCTCGGCTACCCGGTCACCGATGCGGCCGTGAACCGGTTCGCGCGGACGCGGGTTCCCGCCGATGAGCTCACCACGTGGTCGGGGATCGTGCCCGGGAAAGCCTAGTGTGACCCCAGGCCGGACGGTCCGGCCACCGGAATCGCCCTGCAAGGAGGACGCGATGAAGGCCATCGTCGATTTCTGCCTCGTGCCCCTTGGGGTCGGGGTCTCCGTATCCAGTTACGTCGCGGCCTGCGAACGGATTCTCTCAGAGGCCGGTCTGAAGACGCAGCTCCCCGCTTACGGGACCAACATCGAGGGGGAATGGGATGCGGTGTTCACGGCGATCAAGCGCTGCCACGAGGTGGTTCACGCGATGGGGGCCCCGCGCATCTCGACCATCATCAAGCTCGGAACGCGGACCGACCGGGATCAAGGCATGGCCGACAAGGTGGCCAGCGTCCAGGCCAAGCTCGGAAAGAAGGGAAAAGCGAGCTGACCCCAAACCACTGACCTGAGAGCATCCCGCGGGCGGCGGCTGGGGGCGTGGCAGCATCAGGTCCTGGCGCCGCCGCGGGACCCCGGAGGGGCGGGGGTCCGGCCGAGATCAATGATCTCCATGCGGTTGTTCGCCTCGGGGCGCTTCGCCGACGGCCCCTCGGTCAGCACCACGAGGTTCCCCTCGACCTCATGCGCCCGCAGCCACTCCCGGACGTAGGCGTTCCAGTCGTCCGGATGATCGGGCTCGTACACCGGGAACACCCCATAGGAGAACTGAAGCCGCTGGCACGTGGCTTCCTGGGAACTCACGGCCACGATCCACACCGGAAGCCTGAACCGGGTGATGCGCCTGGCGGTTGCCCCGCTGTGGGTGGGGACGAACACGGCAGCCGGCGCGATGTGCTCCAGGGTCGTCTCGACGCTCAGGGAGATCAGATCCGTGAGGCTCACCTGGTCTCTCTGATCGATCGCCTTCAGCGTCTCCCGGGCGGAATGGCTGGGCCGGCACGGCTCGATGGCCTCGGCGATGCTTGCCAGCATGGCCACGGCTTCCACGGGGTACTTGCCCATGGCCGACTCGCCCGACAGCATCACGCAGTCGGTGCCGTCCAGGATGGCGTTGGCCACGTCCGTCGCCTCGGCCCGGGTGGGCCGTCGGTTGGTGGTCATGGACTCCAGCATCTGGGTGGCCGTAATGACCGGCTTCCCCCGCAGGTTGGCCTGGCGCACGAGCGACTTCTGGACGATCGGGATCTGCTGGATGGGGATCTCCACGCCCAGATCTCCGCGGGCGACCATGATGCCGTCCGCCGCGTCGAGAATGGCCTGGATGTGGTCACGCGCCCGGGCACGCTCGATCTTGGCGATGACGAAGGGGCGGTACCCGAGGTCAGCTGCGGCCTTGCGCACGGCCGTAATATCGTCGCCGGACTCGACGAAGGACTGGCTGACCGCGTCCAGCCCCTGCTCCATCGCGAACTGCAGGCACGCGTGGTCGTGATCCGTGAAGGCACTGATGCCCAGATCAATTCCTGGCAGATTGAGGCCCTTGTGAGAGCGCAGCTCGCCGCCCACGACCACCCGGCAGGCGACCTCCGCCCCCTGCACCCTCACGACCTCGAGCTGGATGATGCCGTCGTTCAGATAGATCGTGTCCGTGGGCTTCACCACCTGCGGGAGGCGGGCGAAGGTCACCGAGGCCCGGCCGGCATCCCCGATCACCTCCTGTGTCGTCAGGACGAAGGTGTCCCCCGGTTTTAGCTCCACCGGCTCCTCGGCCAATTGGCCGATCCGGATCTTGGGGCCGGGGAGGTCGCCCATGATGGCCACCCGTCGCCCGGTCGCTTGCGCCGCGGCCCGGAGGCTCTGGATCACTTTCTTGTGGCCAGCAAAATCCCCGTGCGAGAAGTTGAGCCGGGCGACGTTCAAGCCCGCCCGGATCATCTGTTCCATGACCGCCGGGGACTCGGACGCCGGCCCGATCGTGCACACGATCTTGGTCTTGTTGGATGCGAGCGTCATGATTCGGTTCCTCCTGGCAGAGAGAGGAGTCGATGATTCCCCGGCGGGAGCTTATCAAAGACCCGCCGGGGATGCTAGTGTAGCGTGTCCGAGCCCTGCCGAGCTTGGCCCCGAGCCCACCCCGTCGCATGTGACTTGGCGCGAGAGGTATTATGGTTTATAGTTCTCGTCCTGGGGAGGCGCGTGGCAGCGCCGGATGCGCGTCCGGTCCCGCAGCGGATCGGACGGGCAGTCGGGAGGATCGGGCTCCGGCATGGTCCGGAGGCCGTCGGGGCGGCCAAGCCTTGAGGTCGGCCGGGCCGCACACACGAAAGGTAGGCATGATGAAAGGGGAGAGAAGAATGCATAGGCTGTCGTGGATCGGTGCGGGCGTCCTCGCCGGCGTGCTGGCTGTCGCCACGCTGAACGGCGGCCCGGTGCCGGCGTATGCCGACGACCTGCAGGAGGCCAAGCAGCTGGTGGACAAGGCCCGACTCACGGTCGAAAGCTTCGTTGCGGATCCAGACATGGATGCGTTTCGCCGTCTGATCAAGGAAGCCAAGGGCGTGTACATCGCCCCGCAGGTCCTCCGGGGGGCCTTCATCATCGGCGTGTCCGGCGGGAGCGGGGTTTTGCTGGCCCGCGATGAGAAGACGAGCCAGTGGAGCGGGCCGGCCTTCTACACCATCGGGGCGGCGAGCCTCGGCCTGCAGGCCGGCGGCGATGCGTCGGAGGTGATCCTGCTGGTGATGAGCCAGCGGGGCATCGCGGCCCTGCAAAGCAGCAGCGTGAAGCTCGGCGCGGACGTCGGGATCGCCGTGGGGCCCGTCGGGGCGGGCGCGTCGGCGTCCACCGCCAACCTGAGCGCGGACATCATCACCTACACGCGGGCCAAGGGACTGTACGCCGGCCTCTCGCTCGATGGGGCGGTGGTGGCGACCCGGGGCGCATTGAACAAGGCCTACTACGGCAAGGACGTCACCCCCACGGACATCCTCATTCGCGGGGCGGTGACGAACCCGCAGTCTGCCGAGCTCATCCAGGCCATCGCCAAGGTGGCCGCGCGGCAGTGACCTGTCGCAGCGAAGACATGTTGCCGGAGTGGGGCGCGTGCCAGCGGTGAAGGGCCCTCTCCCTTCGCGGAGCGGGGTGTCGGCGGGACCCCGCGGGGGGCGTTCGGGTCGAGCCACGATGGGCCCTCAGGCGAGGGGGGCACACATCCGATGAATCAGACCGACGGTTCGTTTTACCCCCGGGTGTTCGCCCTCGCCGTGGCGGGCCTTCTCGCCTTTGCACTCTTCAGGATCCTCCAACCGTTCATCGGGTCCATCCTCTGGGGGCTCCTGCTGGCCTTCCTCCTCTTCCCGCTGAACGTCAAACTGCGGCGTGCCCTGGGTGGGCGCCGGAGCGCCGCGGCCATCGTCCTCACCCTCGCCGTAATCCTTCTCTTGGTAGGCCCGGCCGCGCTGCTGGCCGTTGCCTTCGCACGCCAGGCCTCGGACTTGGTTGGCCAGGTGCAAAGGGCGGCCGCGCAGTACTGGATTGCCCGGCCGAGCGACCTCCTTCGAGTGCCGATCCTGGACCGGATCATCCGCTGGATCGAGGCGCTGGTGCCAGTCACGGCGGATCAGATTCAGGGGGGGATGCTGGAGGGAGCCAAGAGCCTGCTGCAACTGCTGGCCTCGGTCGGCGGATCGTTCTTCGTCGGGGCCCTGGGAGCGGTCGTCGGCGTGGCCATGACGCTCCTCCTTCTCTTTTTCTTCCTGCGGGACGGCGAGGGGATGGCGGAGAGGGTGTTGCTGCTGATTCCGCTGGATGCGGAGCGGAAGGCGCGCCTCGTCGAGCATCTCGCCGCCGTCACCCGGGCGGTGGTGCTGGGCGCGCTGCTGACGGCCACCGTCCAGGGCACGCTCGTCGGGATCGCCTTCGCCCTCGTTCGCCTACCGTCGCCCCTGGTGTTCGGAGCCCTGGGCGCGGTCGCCTCGCTCGTGCCTCTGGTCGGGACGTCGCTGGTGTGGGCGCCCGCGGCCGTGGTGCTTGGGGTGCAGGGCCGCTGGGCGGCGGCGTTGTTCCTGGCGGTCTGGGGTCTGGCCGTGGTCACATCCGCAGACAATCTCATCCGCCCCCGCTTCATCGCGGGTCGGGCCCAGATCTCGACGCTTCCGGTCCTGCTGGGCCTCGTGGGCGGGGTCGGGGCCTTCGGTCCCATCGGCATGGTCCTGGGGCCGGTCGTCATCGCCCTCGTCCTGGCCTTGCTTCGGTTCGCCGAGGAGTCGCAGCAACAGGTCAGCCCGCCCTAGCCCTGCTCCGAGAGAAACCTTGAACCGCCGTGACGCCGAGGGAAAGCCTTGGCGACTTGGCGGTTGAGAATCTCGGGTCCGGGCTAGGAGCCGGTCCGGCGGAATTCGAAGTCGAGGCGGGGCTTCTCGGGAAGCCCCTGGGGTGCCACGACGACACGGAGGCTCTTGTATCCGAGGGCCGGGCGGAGGAAGTACACAAAGCCCTTCACCTCTGCACCCGGCAGGATGGGGCCCTCCGGCAGCGCTTGGGGGATGACGTCTCGGGTTTCGGCGCCGTAGCCGCCAAGGAGGACCCCCAGCCCCACCCCGACCGAGGTCGAGCCGGCCGTGGAGCCCGAGACTCCCACCGAGGGCGATACGCCCACGCCCGAAGACCTTCCCCCCAGCAGGGTGACCACCTCGGACGGCGCCAGGGGGAGGTACTGCCGGTTCGCGTCGTCCAGCAAGACGAAGTCCGCCCGCGTGAGGGCAACCGGGGCCGTCCCGGTGTTCGTGAGCATGATCAGGAAGGGCAGGACGTAATCCGGGAGGTTCCGAGGCCGCCCGTTCCATGCCTCGGCCTCGACGGAGACGCGGAGGGACGGCATCTCTTGCACGATGGCGCCGGTTCCGGTGCGCGTCTCCGGGCGAAGGGTCGGGCCGGCACAGGCCGCCATGAGAAAGAGGAGCGGAAGCGCGAACAGCGCTCGGCGACCCCCGGCTTTTCCCTTGACACGAAAGAGGCGCCCGAGTACGTTCGTCGCCGCCGTGGAGGCCTCCGGACCCGGCGCGTTGCGGCTGGATGCACCGCCGCCGGGCTGACCCGTCTTCCTGCCCTGGACAAGACGCATGGCCGAGATCATTCCGTTTTGCGCCCTACGCTACGCCCCGCGGTTCGTCCCCGACCTGAAGCTCGTGGTGGCGCCGCCATACGACGTCATCTCTCCGGAGGCGCAGGAGCGCTATCACGCCAGGCATCCCCACAACGTCGTCCGGTTGATCCTGTCCAAAGAAGGCGAGGCCGGGGGGCCGGACCATGACCGGTACGCCCGGGCCGCCCGGACCTTCCTTGCCTGGCAGGCAGAAGAGATCCTGGCCCGCGACCCGGCGCCAGGCATCTACGTCTCGGAGCAGGAATTCTCGCTCGGCGAGGGGCATCGCGTCCGGCGGCGCGGCTTCATGGCACTGGTGCGCCTGGCGCGCTACGACGAGAAGATCGTGTTCCCGCACGAGCGGACCTTCGCCAAGTACCGGGAGGACCGGCTGCGGCTCATGCGCGCCTGCCCCGCCAATCTGGATCCCGTCTTCGGCTTCTACCCGGGCCCCGACGGGCCCATCCAGGCCATCCTCGACCGCTGCATGGAGGCGGACCCCCAGGTCCAGCTCCTCGACGAGGACGACATCCGCCACCGGATGTGGATCCTCCGGGAGCCGGCCAGCCTGGCAGGGCTGATCCAGGCGTTTCGGGATAAGCCGATCGTCATCGCCGACGGCCATCACCGGTACGAGACGGCCCTGAATTTTCGAGACGAGCGCCGGGCGAAGGAAGCGGGAGCCTCCAAGGCCGCCCCGCCCCGCCTGCATGATTTCGTCCTCATGTATCTGGTGAGCGCGGGTGACCCGGGCCTCGTCATCCTGCCGACCCATCGGGTGATCCGGCAGCGCCCGGTGGTGGCGCGGGAAGGGTTGCGGCGGGCCCTGGAGCGCCACTTCCGGACGGAGGCCTTCCCGCTGGATCCGGGAAATCCGGTGATGTCCCTTCGCATCGCCCTGGCAGACATTCACCGGCGGCGTCGCGACGCCGTCCTCTTCGGCCTGTATGCCGGGGACCGCGAGCTTTTCGTGCTGGAGCTGGCCGACCCGACCGTCGTTCAGGATCTGGTGACGGCCGGCCACTCGCCGGAGTTTGCGCGGCTGGACGTGGCCATCCTGCATCGCGTGGTGATCGAGGGGGTCCTGGGGATCCAGCCGATGGGGCAGGCGGATGACAGCATTTCCTACACCCGGGACGAGGCGGCCGCCCTGACCGCGGTCGCGTCGGGGGAGGCGCACCTCGCGTTGTTCCAGAATCCGCCGCGCGTGGAGCAGGTCCAGGCCGTGGCCCTGGCCGGCGAGCGGATGCCCCAGAAATCCACCTTCTTCTACCCCAAGGTCCTGGGCGGGTTGGTGATCAATCCGCTCGACCCCGCCGCTTGACCCGTCCCACCGTCACTCCTGGGGTCCTTGTTGCACGGCGCCCCGCACCTCGCCGGGGGCATGCTTCCCTGGCGCATCGTCGGGTGCCCGGGCGGCGTCGTCCGGAGCGCCCGCCTGAGCGTGGGGAGCGGAGGGCCGCGATCTTTTCAGCTCCTCGATGGCGCGCTCGAGTTCCGCCAGGCGGTGGGTCAGGAACTGGAGGGCCTTGGCCACCGGGTCAGGCAGGTCGGTCATGTTGAGGTCCACGCCGTGCTCCACCCTCTTCCCGTCCCGGTGCGTGATGCGGCCGGGGATGCCGACCACCACCGAGTTGGGCGGGACCGCCTTCACCACCACCGACCCGGATCCGATCCGGCTGTTCTCTCCCACGGTGAAGGGGCCCAGCACCTTGGCCCCCGAGCCGATCACCACGTTGTCGCCGATGGTGGGATGGCGCTTGACTTTCTCCAGGCTGGTGCCGCCCAGGGTGACTCCCTGGTAGATCGTCACGTTCTCGCCGACCTCGGTTGTCTCGCCGATGACCACGCCCATGCCGTGATCGATGAACAGACCGGGTCCCAGGCGGGCGCCCGGGTGGATCTCGATCCCGGTGAGGACCCGGTTGAGGTGAGAGAGGAAACGGCCGATGAATTTCAGGTGATGCTGCCAGCAGGCGTGGGCCAGGCGGTGGATCCAGACGGCGTGCAGGCCTGGGTAGCAGAACAGGACTTCCGCCAGGCTGCGGGCGGCCGGGTCGCGTTCGAAGACTGCGCGGATGTCGCGACGGAGTGTGTTGAACATTCCCCTCTCCCATCCGGAGCCCGGGCCGTCCTACGAATGGGCGGCGATGCAGGCGTTCAGCTCCTGCAGCAGCTGGTCGGTGTCCAGGCCGTGAAGGACCGCGCCCTGCTCGATGTTGTCGTACTGGGCCGCCGAGCATCCCACGCATCCCACGCCGTACCGGCTGAAGACCTGGACTGTCTCCGGGAACTGCTGGACGACCTCCTCGATCGTCATGTCTCTGGTGATGTGCATCGTACCGCTCCTCTCGGTCAGGAGTCGCGAGTCGCGCCGCGGCCGGCGTGAAGGACAGGCACCTGTGGCGTCCAATGGGTATGGGCGTGCGTTCCCTCAACGGGTCGGCGGCCCGATCCGGGAAGCATTCAACAGATATCCGATGGTGTTCTTGACGAAGAGATCGCGATCCCGCATCCCGGCGAACTCGTTCAGATCGAGGGCGATGCCGATCACGCGGCCGGCGCCCACGCTCAGCTCGGCGACCAGCGGATAGGGATACGAGCCGCCGCCCCCCACGCTGCCCCGAGCGCGCCCTGCGGCTGACCCGCCGCCGGCAGCCTGCAGGATCTCCGTGGCGTCCGGGCGCGGGTTCATGTCGTTGAGATTCCCGACGGTGATGAAGGTCACGCCCGCCAGGATCGGGTGGCCGGGCTGGATGGGCACCGGCGGCCGGAACGGTGTGGACCGCCAATCGCCGGCGGAGCGGATCTGGAATGGGATGATGGGGGCCACGGCCTGGTACCCGCCGCTCCCGAAGGATTGGGATCCCCCGGTGATGAGGAGCGCCCCACCCGCCGACACGTACTGCACCAGGCCCTGCTGGACCGGGTCGGGCAGCGCAGAAAAGGCGATGTTGGCCAACACGATAACGGAGAAGTCCTTGAACTTGAACGTGTCCAGCGTCGCCTTCACCTCGGCGCCCGTGGCGGCCTGGATGCTCCCGGGATCCAGGAAGCCGGTGCTGCCCAGGGCGAGGATCATGCGGGCTGACTGGGCCGCGGCCACAGCGGGCAAGCATCCGAGGGCCAGAAGGAGTCCGATTCCCACGACCAGTCGCGTGCGCATGTCATCTCTCCTCTCGTCCGCGTTCCTCCGTGGCGTCATGCACACTATACACACCCGGCAGGGCGAAGTAAAGGCTCACGGCCGCGGCCATTCGCTGCCGATCGTTGACGCCGGGCCATTTCGCGTCATGATTTTCGCATTGACTTTCCCGGGCGCGTCGGCTAGCGTAACGTCCGTTTCCCGCCCGAGGGCCTCATGCGTCCCGCAGTCAAGCTTGCTCGCGTCGCCACGCTGCTCCGCCAGGCCTACGGCCCCCGCCGCCCGCTGCGCCGCCGCGACAATCCGCTGAACGCGCTGATCCACACGATCCTGTCGCAGAACACCAGCGATGCGAACAGCGACCGGGCGTATGCGGCGTTGCGCCAGCGCTTCCCCGACTGGGAGGACGTGCACCGGGCGCCGCTGCGGACGCTGATCTCGACTATTCGCTCGGGCGGGCTGGCCAACATCAAGGCGGTCCGGATCAAGGCGCTCCTGGAGGAGATCTGGGGGGAGCAGGCGCACTTCGACCTCAGCTTTCTCCGCGACCTGTCGGACGATGAAGTGCGGGCCTACCTCGCGCGCTTCAAGGGCATCGGCAGCAAGACCATCGCCTGCGTCCTGCTGTTCGGGATGGGGCGGCCGGCATTCCCGGTGGACACCCACGTGTTTCGCATCTCCCGCCGCCTCGGACTCGTGGATGGCCGCCAGACCCCCGAGAGGGCGCAAGAGTTCTTGGAATCGCGCATCCCACCAGACGATCGCCACGCCCTCCACCTGCACCTGGTCCAGCACGGGCGACAGGTCTGCAAGGCCCAGCGCCCCCTGTGCGCCGAATGCGTGCTGGCCCGCGTGTGCGCCTCCGTGCGCGCGTGAGCCACGGGACCGCACCGCCTCTCTGATCACGCTCATACCGTTGGACGCCGGGCGGAGCGCAGGTATTCGGCTCTCGAAGGCTCGCGCGGGGATCGCCGGCGTCCGGGCGGCGATTCCCCGTCGGCCCGTGGCTGGGCCGCGCCTTCGGAACGGAGTTGACACGGGTCGGTCAATCTGGTAGGAAGAGCGGCACGCGGGTATCGTCCAATGGTAGGGCACAGGCTTCCCAAGCCTGGGATGCGGGTTCGATCCCCGCTACCCGCTCCACGGATCCCGAGAGGGGCTTCGCGGCACACCGGAGCCCCTCGTCGTGTTTCCGGGGGACGCTCGGCAATGGCGCCGGTCGCGCGGGCCGGATCCCCGGGCGAGGTCCCGATGGCCGAGACGGAGAGGTGACGAGGGACCCGTGAGAGAGGAGCGCGGAAGCTTCACGGACGCAATCGCCGGCATCCTCCGCCGACGCGTCGCGCGGACGGCCGACCGGCCGGGCTTTCGGCAGGCGGCGGTCCTCCTTCCCCTCTACCAAAGCGAGGCGGGGCCGCATCTCGTCCTCACCAAACGGACGGAGCTGGTTCCAACCCACAAGGGACAGATCAGCTTTCCCGGCGGTGGTTTCGAAGAGGCGGACGGCGATTTGCTGACCACGGCGCTACGGGAGGCCTGGGAGGAGATCGGGCTCCGCCCAGAGGACGTGGAGATCGTCGCAGCGCTCGACGACACGGTGACCGTGACGTCGCGGCACGTAGTCCGACCCTTCGTGGGGATCGTTCCCCATCCATATCCCTACCGCCTGAATCCGTTCGAGATCGAACGGTTGATCCATCTCCCGATCTCCGCCTTGCTGTCCGGCGCGCCGTTCCGGGAGGAGACCTGGGAACGGGAGAGTGGCCCCGTCACCGTCTTCTTCTATGATCACGAGGGGGACACCGTCTGGGGGCTGACCGCCAGGATCTTGAAGCAGTTCATCGAGACGGTGGGCAGCCCGCTTCGGGAGCGGGGACTCCTGCATTTCGAGGGGCCATTTGCGGGTGGTGGGGGGTGATGCCGGTGCGCCTGATCGAGAGCTTGGCGGGGAGAAGAGACGGGCTTGTGTCGAGGCCTCAGGCGTGCGCCTGCCGCTTGGCCCGTTCCCGCAGGAGCGTCCCGAGGGGCCGCCGCTCGACCAGGGCGAATCCCTTGGCCTCGTCCCGGTACTCCCACCGCTCGAGGGCGAGGGGGTACAGGTTCAGCTGGAACCTGTTCCCGAATTCCGAGACCACCTGATTGATGATGGGGGCTGCCTCGCGCTCCTGGTACTGTCCAAAGAGGCTGAACCGAATCGTACGGGCCCCCTGGTTTACCGTGATGAAGGGATAATCGGCGTGATACTCGTCCGGCTGGCAGACGAATCCGCCCGCCACCGGGTTGACAGGTCCCATGTTATCGAACAGGTACTCCATGATGGCGGTGACGTCCCAGGCACCCATTACCACATAGGAGACGCCGAAGCCGCGAGGATTCTCTCCGGGTGAGTCGGAGCCCTCTTGTGGCTGGACCCGGTAAATCTGCTTGCAGCGCATGCAGGCGACCAGGCTGCCAAAGGTGCCGTCACTCCGAACCTCGACGCTGAGGCGCGAACTGCACGTCGGGCAGTTTCCAACCAGCTGGGAGCGGTCCGGACTGACCGCAACCTGGACCGTGCCCGCGATGAGGTGTTGTTTTGACCCCGGAGGCTTCATCGTTGCTTCCTCGAATTGTGCCTGCACAGCAGAACCATCATGTATATCCTAAGACGGTTTGGAGTGCAATTTAGTGTCAATGCAGGCAGCGTGCCAATGTCCAGTCCGTGAGAACGAGGCTGACGACTTTGAGCCTAGAGCATGTTCCTGCTAGGGAAAATCAATATCATAGGGCCTGACCCTGGAGGAAGGTCGGACCGGTGAGGCGTTTCACGATGCTCCCCATGCCGGCGAAAAAAGTCGCATTGCAGGCTTGCGGTGCCGTAAATCCGGCAATGTGCCAGGCTTCTACCGCGCCGGCCGAACAGGTCGAGACTTTCACCGGTAGCGTCCAGCTCGCCGCTCCAGGCTCTCGGGAACTGGCGACCACGGTCTTTCGCAGAACGAAGGTTCAGGTTCCCTCCCGGGCTTTTCGCTTGACACCTTCGTCGTTAACATATTAGCGTCGCAACGTTGATCCAAGATCGGGCTGCGGTCTCCTTGAACGCTCCGGGTGGCGTTCGCCCTTTCCAGGAGACTCCCCCGCAGGAATTTGTTCCAGCGCCATGACGAGCCTCGCGCCTTCTCCGACCGGCCGACCTCTGGGACGGCTCAGAAACCCGCCGTCACGGATAGCGTTCGTGACCTCCACGCCAATGAACGTCGCGGGCGGAAGCGGCACCTACGTTGCAATCAGCCAGCTCGCCCGGGCCCTCGACGAGCGGAATATTCGGGTGGAGATGCAGTTTCCGGCCTGGTGGTCGCCCGGCTTCACCCTCAAACGCATCCTCTTCAATTTTTCCGCTGCCCCCCGCATTCAGCGGGGCCGATACGACTGGGTCGTTGGCTTCGACCTGGACGGCTTTCACTACGGCCGGGTGAAGACCGCCCCGTACATCGCCAGCATCAAGGGGGTCATCGCCGACGAACTCACCAACGAGCGCGGGGCCGTCCGCGCGCTCCTCTCCGTCCAGGCGGCCTTCGAGCGATTGGCTGTCCGCCGGGCCGACGTCGTCGTGGCGACCAGCCAGTATTCCCGCAACCGGATCGTCGAGGCCTACGGCATCCCGGCGGGGAAGATCGTGATCGTCCCCGAGCCGATCGACCTCCGTTCGTGGGAAAAGGGAGCCGGGGAGGTTGCCGGGGCGCTGGCGAGTCCACCGGCGATCCTGACCGTGGCTCACATGTACCCGCGGAAGAATCTCGGCGTACTCATGGAGGCCTACGCGCGCCTGCGGGATGCGGGTGTCCCCTTCCAGGGTTGGGTGGTGGGTGAGGGGCCCCGCCGGAGCGGGTGGGAGCGCCTCAAGGATTCTCGCGATCTCGGAGACCGGGTGACGTTCCTGGGGACGATCCCCCGTGGGGAGCTGGTGGAGCGATACCGGCGCGCCGCCATCTTCTGTTTGCCTAGCCGGCAGGAGGGCTTCGGCATCGTCTTCCTCGAGGCCATGGCGTGCGGCAAGCCCGTAGTTGCAGTCCGCGCGGCCGCGGTTCCCGAGACAGTGGTGGATGGCGAGACGGGGCTCCTCACGGATCCGGACGACCCGGAGGCCCTGGCGCAGGCGCTCTTCGCTCTCCTCTCGGACCCCGATCGCCGCCGTGCGGCGGGAGAGGCGGGTCGCCGTCGGGTCGAGCAGTATCGCGCCGACCGGGTCGCCGAGTCCTTCCTGCTGAGGGTGCAGGCCGGCCTGGATGGCCCACCGGAGTCCCAGCGCCGGACGCATCTGGCGCCGGACGTCGCGCTGGCGCCCGGCGGGCGTGACGCGGACACGGCGGGCGCACGAGGGATGCGATGATCCAACTCACGAAGCGGGTGGAGTTCTGCGCCGCCCACTACTATGCCAACACCGCCTGGAGCGCGGAGGAGAACCAGCGGGCGTTCGGACGGGACGGCAGCCTCCACGGCCACAACTACGTCCTCGAGGTCACGATCCAGGGGGAGCCGTCACCGGAGACCGGGATGGTGATGGACCTCAAGGCCCTCAAAGACCTCATCGTCGAGGCGGTCGTGGATCGGTTCGATCACAAGCATCTCAACCTGGACGTCCCCTACTTCAAGGAGAAGGTTCCGACGCCCGAGAACCTCGCCGTGGTGATCTGGGAGCTGTTGGAACCATGCCTGGAGGGGCACCCGGGGCCCCAGCTGCACCGGGTCCGCCTGCACGAGGACACCTCTTTCTTTGTGGACTACTATGGGGAGCGGAGCGCCAGCAATGAGTGAGCCGCGACCGGGCGGGGCGCCGGACACGCCGGTGGTCGAGGTCACGCGCGGCTGTCAGTTCTCGGCGGCCCACCGGTTGCACAGCGCCCGGTTCAGCGTGGCCGAGAATGCCCGCATCTACGGGCGGTGCAATAACATGAACGGCCATGGCCACACCTACCGGCTGGAGGTGACGATCCGCGGGCCGGTGTCCCGCGCGACCGGCGAGATCGCAGACGGGCAGCGCCTGGATGAGATCGTCCAGAGAGAGGTGGTCCAGCGCTTCGACCGGAGGAACTTGGACGCCCTGATCGCCCCGGCGGATGGGCCCACCAGCACCACGGAGGTGTTGGCGGCACTGCTCTGGCGGATCCTGGACGAGGCGCTGCCGCCCGGTCGCGTGTGGCGCCTGCGGCTGGAGGAAACCCCCAACAACTTCTTCGAGCTGGATCGCGAGGGCGTGAAGCGGTCGGCCAGAACGATTTTCCCGATCCCGGCGGATCGGGGCCAGAAAGTGAGCCCGGCATGATCGAACAGTTGATCAAGGACCTGTTGAAGGAACTCGGCGAAGACCCCTACCGGGAGGGCCTGGACAAGACCCCGGAGCGGGTGGCGAACTCCTTCGGCTACCTCACATCAGGGTATGGGAAGACCGCCGCCGAGGTCCTGAACGGGGCGATCTTCACCGAGCCCTACGACGAGATGGTGGTGGTCAAGGACATCGAGGTGTACTCGCTCTGCGAGCACCATCTGCTGCCCTTCTTCGGGAAGGCGCACATCGCCTACCTGCCTGCGGGGAAGATCGTCGGCCTCAGCAAGCTGGCGCGCCTGGTGGACATGTTCGCGCGGCGCCTCCAGGTGCAGGAGCGGCTCACCACCCAGATCGCCGAGGCGCTGCAGGAGGCGCTGCAGCCGGCCGGGGTCGGGGTCGTCATCGAGGCCTCCCACTTTTGCATGATGATGCGCGGCGTGGAGAAGCAGAACAGCCAGGCCATCACCTCGTGCATGCTGGGTGCGTTCCGCGATTGCCGAGGGACCCGCGAGGAATTCCTTCACCTGATCCGGCCGCACCAGGGCTGATCGGGATGGCCGCGCCCGATTCCATCCCTGGATGTCTCGCCGTCGTGTCGTCCGGTGATCTCCGAAGCGCAGGCTGTGACTTTTTCCCGGGGATCGGGCCTTGACAGTCCCGCATTGCTCTGGTATCTAAAGCCACGGTTAGCAATGGAGGTAAAGCGCCGGCTTGAGATTATGAAAAGGCCCGCCGAAGCACGCCGCGCGGCGCCGGTTCTGATGGAAGCGCACGGGGACCCTGGGGCCTGCTTCCCCATCGGAGTCGTCGCCGATCTCCTCGGTGTCACGGAACAAACTCTTCGCCTGTATGAATCCCACGGCCTGATGAAGCCCGCCCGAAGGAACCGGGAACGGTACTACTGCGCCGGGGACGTCCAGTGGCTGGAGTGTCTGCGCCGCCTGATCCACACGGAGAAGGTGAGCATCGAGGGGGTCAAGCGCCTGCTCCGCTTCGCGCCCTGCTGGGAAATCATCGGGCTGCCGCAGGAGCTGCAGTGCAGCGCGTGTCCGGTGTTCCGGGAGCGCTCCGGCGGCCCGGTGGTGAACGGGGATTCGCGGTGGGCCGCGTCCGTCGAGTGAGGCCGCCCTGCGGTCGTGATGGAACGGAGAGTTCATGGGGGCACATCCTGCCGGTCCCGGCATGCCGGGCGGACCGGGTCAGGGAGGACGCGCCGTCCACGCCCGCGATCCGGATGGGCAAGTGAATCTGCGGCAAGGAGCCGTGCATGCGAGTGAAGGGTGAGGAGGCAGCGAAGGTCATCCGGCGGGAACTGCAAGCCATCATGAAGCGGGGGAGCAAGATCACGGAGCGGGATCTCCTCCGGCTGTCGGCCCAGACCGGGATCGACTATTCCACCGTCCTCCGGATCCAGCAAGAGCTGTCGTAGCGATCACCGGCGGGGGCGCGACGGAGGAGAACCCGCTGGTCACACGGAGGACGCGGCCGGATTGTCCGCGTCTCATTGTTTCTCTCTCGAGGTGGCGCGATGGGCGTCCCGGATCACCGGGCCAGTGCCCGGACAGTCGGATCAGTGGCGTACGCGGTCCTCACGGTCAGCGACAGCCGGACCGAGGCCACCGATGAGTCGGGGCGACTCATCCAGCGGCTCTTCAACGAGGCCGGCCACCGCCTGGTGGACTACGAGGCGGTGAAGAACGAGCCCTGGCGAATCCAGGCCGCGCTGCGCCGGTTCCTGCAGGGCCCCGGCCAGTGCCTGGTGGTGACCGGCGGCACAGGGGCGGGCCGACGCGATCTGACCGTCGAGACAGTGACGCCCCTCCTGGAGAAAGTCCTGCCAGGGTTCGGCGAGCTGTTTCGCTGGTTGAGCTATGGAGAGATCGGCGCCGCGGCCGGCCTCAGCCGGGCCGTCTGCGGCGTGAGTCAGGGGCGCGTGATCTGCTGCCTGCCGGGTTCCGAGGCAGCGGTGCGCCTGGGCCTCAGCAAGCTGCTCCTCCCGGAGTTGCCCCATCTCATCTGGGTGGTCAGCCAGTAAGAGGCCAGCCAGGGAAACACTCCCCGCCCTGGCGGGGAAGAAGGAGGAACGCGATGGCGGAGCAGGAGCGGAAACAGAAACGGACGGAGGGGCCGCCGTCGGGCGAGGGCGGGCAGCCGAGCGCCAAGGCCACGGAGAAGGGCAAGAAGCTGAAGGAGGACATGGACAAGCTGGTGGATGAGATCGACGACGTGTTGGAGGAGAACGCCGAGGAGTTCGTGAAGAGCTACGTCCAGCGCGGCGGCGAGTAGCCCCGCGAGCGGTTCGCGGGGCGTGGAGAGAGCGGATGCCGATCTACGAATTCATCTGTGACGAGTGCGCTCACGCCTTCGAGAAGCGAGTCGCCTCCAGCCGGAGCCGGGTCGCCTGCCCGAAGTGCGAGAGCCCGAAGGTTACCAAGCAGTTCTCCGCGTTCGCCTTCAAGGGCGAAGGGCGGTTCGTCGGATCCCGCGGCGGAAGTTGCGGCGGCTGCACCAGCAGCGGGTGAGGGACGTGCAGCCACTGATCCCCCGCGTGCCGGGGGAACCGAAGCGACGACCCGCGCGTTGGGATGGCTGGGGGGACCCCAGCCATTCTCGTTTGTGGATCGGCCGCGGCCGGAGGATCTCCGCGGCGGCCTCCCGGGAAACGCGACGCGCCGAGGGCGATGCGAACGTCCCGAGGCGCGATTTCCGGGGGACAAAAAGACTTGACACCCCCCGAAAGCCGTTTAAGATACCTTGCATCATCGTGACAGCGCTCGACGTGATGCTGCGACTCGCCGCACCAGCGCATGCCTGGGGCGGGAGGCGGTGGCGTCGCTCGCGGAGGCCGGACGAGGATGGGTGATTCGGAAACCAAGCTGAACTCTCTGCGCAAGACGATGCGGAAGCTCTCGGGGCAACTGCCCAAGGGCGACGCTCTCTCTCAGCGGCAGATCGATCAATACGAAACGGACATCGATGGTCTGCAGGCGCAGGTCAAGGCGCTGGAAGAGGAGATGTTCCACCTGCGCCGGCGCCTGGAGCAGACGCCGAAGGAATTCGAGTTCCTCCGGACCAAGTTGAGCCAGTCGCGGGAACAGCTCGAGCACGCCCACCAGCAGAACGAGCGCCTGGTGGCCGCCCTCCAGCAGGCCAAGGAGCAGCTCGCCGCCCTGCGGGCCGAGGTGGACAAGCTGGCCGCCCCCCCGAATAGCTACGGGACGGTGCTCAGCGCCCACCCCGAGGGGACCGTGGACGTCTGGACAGCCGGCCGGAAGCTCAAGGTGGCCGTGGCCCCCGGGGTGGAGGCGGCGCAGCTCGCCCGGGGCCAGGAGGTGGTCCTGAACGAGGCCTTGAACGTCGTGGCGGCCGGCACGGCCGACCCCCAGGGGGAGGTGGTCCGCCTGAAGGACCGGCTGGACGCATCCCGGGTGGTGGTGGCGCTGCGGGCCGACGAGGAGCGGGTGGTGGAGCTCAGCGCGGCCCTCCAGGACCGCCCCCTCCAGGTGGGCGACCTCCTCCGCCTGGACGCCCGGGCCGGGGTCGTCCTGGAGCGGCTCCCCAAGGCCGAGGTGGAGGAGCTGGTCCTGGAGGAGGTCCCCCACATCACCTACGCCGACGTGGGGGGCCTCGGGCCCCAGATCGAGCAGATCCGGGACGCCATCGAGCTCCCCGTGCTCTACGCCGAGCACTTCGCCGCCCACAAGCTCACGCCCCCCAAGGGGGTCCTGCTCTACGGCCCCCCGGGCTGCGGGAAGACCCTCATCGCCAAGGCCGTGGCCAACGCCTTGGCCCAGCAGCTCGCCGAGACGACCGGGACCCCCGCGCCCGCCTACTTCCTGAACGTGAAGGGCCCCGAGCTCCTGAACAAGTACGTGGGGGAGACGGAGCGGAAGCTCCGGGAGATCTTCGCCCGGGCCAAGGAGAAGGCCTCGGCCGGGGCCCCCGTGGTCATCTTCTTCGACGAGATGGACTCCCTCTTCCGCACCCGGGGCAGCGGCATCTCCTCGGACGTGGAGAGTACCATCGTCCCCCAGTTCTTGGCCGAGCTGGACGGGGTGGAGGGGCTCACCAACGTCATCGTCATCGGGGCGAGCAACCGGCAGGACCTGATCGACCCGGCCGTGCTGCGCCCCGGCCGCTTCGACGTGAAGATCCGGATCGACCGGCCCACCCGGGAGGCCGCCCGGGAGATCTTCGGGAAGTACTGCACGGCCGAGCTCCCCTGGCGCCCCGGCGAGACCCCC
>Ga0315268_10000262_pt1 | contig 61373 bp, 69 predicted proteins | sample C1_top_MG_FD_204535 | JGI IMG/M metagenome (GOLD analysis project Ga0315268, IMG submission 204535) | Sediment microbial communities from Yellowstone Lake, YNP, Wyoming, USA - C1_top | ecosystem: Environmental > Aquatic > Freshwater > Lake > Sediment | place: USA: Wyoming | collected 2017-08-01 | reverse complement strand
CGATACTCAAGGAACTTTCGCTCAGGCGCGCCGGGAAAATTGGGCTCGATGAGCTGGACGACGGCGCAACCATCACCGTAGGTGGGAAAACGCTTGTCTTCACGACCGATGGGCACACGATAAAGCCTATCTTCTTCCCAGGCGGCGACATCGGCAGGCTGGCGATATCCGGAACGGTCAACGACCTCGCGGTCATGGGGGCAAGACCACTCGCGATAGCATGCGCGATGGTGCTCGAGGAGGGCTTTCCGATCGGAGCCCTGCGGAAAATTTGCCGCTCAATCGACGCTACAAGCAAGGAGGTTGGTGTGCCGGTGATAGCCGGCGATACAAAAGTGATGGAGCACGGCTCCCTCGACGGTGTGGTGATAACAACCGCTGGTGTTGGCGTGGCTAAAAAGGTCATTTCTGATAGCGGGCTCAAGCCGGGAGACAAAATAATAATGACTGGGACAATTGGAGAGCACGGTGTAGCGATTTTAGCCCACAGGGAAGGCATAAATCTCGATGTCGATTTGCGCTCGGATGTCGCCCCTATATGGAAGACCATAGAGGCCGCCCTGAAAGTCGGTGGTGTGACCGCGATGAAAGATCCGACGCGAGGAGGAGTGGCGGCCGCGCTGAATGAGATGGCCTCGAAAGCAAGGGTCGGCGCCGTTATCGACGAGGCCAAACTGCCTATATCTTCGACGGTAAGGGCGACGAGCGAGATGCTGGGGATAGATCCACTACAGATAACAAATGAGGGCAAGGCAATAATCACCGTTAGACAAAAATGTTATAAAAAAGTTTTGCGTGCGCTTAAAAAAACAAAATATGGTAAAAAATCATGCGTAATTGGAGAAATAATAAAAAAGCATCCCGGAGAAGTTATACTAAAAACCATGGTTGGTGGAAGCCGGTTGATTGAATCACCGATCGGCGACCCGGCCCCCCGCATTTGTTGAGCTTGAACCCGAGTTTCAGGAACGTGCCTGTTTATGCGTGTCCGAACTGGGGAGTTTATACCGGGGAGTTACAAGGTTTATAAGAAAGGACACTAATGACATAAAGGACTAAAGACATTAAGGACAGATACCATGGATGAAAAAATCCTTAGTATGAAGGAGGCGGCGAAAATCCTCGGCTGCTCAGTCCGCACTCTCCAGCGGCAGCAACTGGCCGGTGGTCTGAGGTGTGTCCTTACACCCGGTGGAAGAAGGCGCGTCCCTGAAAATGAGATCCTCAGGCTCAAAAAAGAGATGGGTCTTGAGCCAACTTCTCAAATAAAGACAGAAGTGACAAAAAGGACATTAAGGACAAAACCAAAAAAGAGGGTTGTTTTGCGCGAAGAATCACCTATAATGCCCGTGAGTAAGGAAGAACTCAAGAAACCTGAACCAATACCTGCCACAACAACTCCGCCTCAAGCGCTCTCTGACTTCGATATCATCGAAAGAATGGGGCCCGAGAGCCTGCCCATGCGAAAGGCGTTCAACGACCTGCTTGCCACTGCAGCCATGCTCGAAACTTTTACTTCAAACCAACTTCTCGAGCGGTCAAACTACCCAGAACAAACGATCAAAAGCTTCTGCGACCGCCTTGTAGCCGCAAATTTTGCTTCGCTTGAAAATGGCCGCTACACATTAAAAGTGAGGTTAGTTAGATGAGCGAAGTTCCTCCTGCCCCTATTTGGCCAAGCGATGATCCATTTTTTCTCGTGGCACCCATTAGGCCGGATACGTACGTTCGCGTTCAGCCCGATGAAATTGCGGCCCTCAAACAAGCGATCTCGAACGGCAGGGTCGCCGTGGTAACCGGCCCACTTGGCATTGGAAAAACATCCCTGTGCAGGTACATAGTGGACGAACTCATGAACGAGAGCCTCAGCACTAGCGATGTCTCCAAGCAGATCGTGCCCGTCTATCTCAGCGGAGCCGCATATAGAGAAACAGACGACTTCTTGAAAGGGATAATAAAGGAACTCGCGCTCGACTCCAACAAGGATCGCGTCACTCTCTTCAACATCCTTACGTCTTGGCCGAAGGAGCACAAGGAGAAGCTGGCGGCGGTTATAGACGACGCGAGCGAGAGCGGGGCCAACGTCGACGAGCTGGGTGAATTTTTGCGTGCGCTCGCCGACGTAGTGAACATCGCGATCGTGCTCAATGGCGAGCCAAAGCGCATGAAGAAATTCCTCGACCTCAATCCCCCGTTGCGGGATCGCATCCAGACGATCATCGAGCTCAGACACATGACTCGAGATGAGTTAAAAGAAATGTTGGCGAAGCGTGCGAAAACGCACGGCGTAGAAAGTTACATAAGCGAGGGCGCATTTGACGAACTTTATAAGCTGTCGAAGGGCGTGCCTAGGGCTGCCCTCAAAGCCGCTAGCAAGGCATTTGAGCTAGCCAGAAAAGAAGGCAAGAAAATCGACAGAGATATCGTAAAGCGGGCAAACCGGACAAGTTTCTGGGCTCGATTGTTCCGATTTAGGAGAAAAGCATTGATTAAATAGCTTTAAATCTTATATTTTCTTCTTAAATTCCTTTTTTCAATAAAAACTCTAAATTTTATCCTTATTTTCTTATTTGACAACAATCGTGAAAATCCACCGAACCCCGCACATCGATGTGCGGAGGAGTCGCAGAAGTATTTTATCTTGTTTCCTTCTTTGGGAAACAAATTTAAGCCATACAGAAATAGATTGTTTGGAACCAAAAGGTGAACAAATGCCAGAACCAAGAGATGAGTTAAAAGCTGAAAAGTGGCTGAAAGGCGACAAGCTTGCCCAGTTTTTGCTCGAGAAATCTGACCTCAGCCGCGAGGAGCTGAAGACGATGCTGCTCTACTATTGGAGCGGAGGCACGACGTTTGAAGATCTTGCGCGAAAATTGAGCATTCAGAGGCCCGGAGCATGGAAAAGGTGGCGCCGCGGCCTAGACACCATCATGCGCTCCTTCTACACCCTCGAGCTCGCGATGTACGCGGGTATCCTTGACTCAGAAATCGCCGACATCATATCGCAGGATCTACGAGATTACGCCTCTCTCGCCCGCGAAGAGGGGGGGTTGGAGGAGATTCAAGCCCGTATAGAAGAACGCCTGCTGAAGCTGAAGAAAATCCTGCCCCCGGAGCGGGGCGCTATTCCCTGACGAGCGGGGCGAGGACCAGGTGCGCCGACGTCTCCTTGACACCCGGCACCCTAGAAAGCGCCTCCAGCAGCTTGTTCAGCTTCAAACGGTCCGCAAGCACGATGACATCGACGCTGCCGGTGACGCGAAACGCCTGCTGAACGTTCAAATTCTTTATCTCCTCATATGCGGCGCGCCTCTTCCGCGGCTCTATCTTGATGAGCACGAATGCTTGGCTCTGAGGCTCGCCCAAGATCCTCGTAGTTTTTTCAGTCAAATCGATAAAACCCCTGCCGGTCCTCAATAGGCCGAGCTTGCGGAGCTCTCTGAAGTGGGCGCTCAGCGCCTGACGTGTAATCCCGAACTCCGCCGCCATGGTACTTTGGTTTTTCTCGATGCGGCGAGACCTAAAAACCTTGCTCTCGGCGAACAGCTTGCGCAGTATCGAGAGCTGTCGTTCGGTTAGGTCCGCTTTATCTTGCATAGTCATCATCAAAAGTCAAATCTAACTTTACAAAAGTAAACATTTAACCTTTTCGTGACCCATACACTCATCCGAAAGGTATTTATTAAAACCAACCAAGAAAATCATGCACAAAAACAAGGGAGGCACGATACAATGGCTGAGAAGAAATCTGCGGAAAATGTGGTCTTTATTGGAGTGAAACCAGTGATGAACTACGTGTTGGCAGTAATAACGCAGTTCAACGAAGGTTTCAACGAAGTCGTCCTCAAAGCACGAGGAAAAGCGATAAGCAGGGCCGTCGATGCGGCAGAGATCGTCAGGAATCGTTTCTTGCAGGGGGTCAGCGTTGGGAACATAAACATAAGCACAGAAAAGATGCAAGGCGAACGCGGAGAAACCAACGTTTCAACGATCGAAATTACCCTTAAGAAGTAAGCTCGGAAAGGAATTTCGACCCCTTTCCGACACTTTTATTTTTTAGCATGATAGTGTATTGGGGAGTCCACGCGAGCACCGATCTGTAGCGTCTGCCTCAAGAGTGGCATTCTGTGTCAAGGTTGCGATAACAGGCTGAAAGAGGGTAAGATAACTCAGCTCGACGTGGACGCTTCTCGCGTATTGTACGAGTTTTCTCGAAAAAATCTCGGGCTAAATACGATTTCTTTCAAGCGTGCTGTAGAAGCGGGCGACTTGGTGGTGTTGCTCGTCGGGCAAGGTGAGGTAAAATCGGTGGTTGGGCGCGGAGGCAAGACAATAAGGGAGCTCAGCAAGCGCATGCAGAAAAAAGTCAGGGCCACCGAAGAGGGGGCCGATCTGCGAAAACTTGCCCAAGATATCCTGACGCCCGCTCACGTTAGAGGGGTCAACGTTCTATACTCCGGTGGCAAAGAAATGTATCGCGTTCGAGTGCCTCGTAACGACTCAAAACGGCTCCCGGCGAGCGTCGAAACGGTCCAGAACTTGCTCACCGCATTAACTAATAAAAGCGTCGAGCTAGTATTTGAGTCAACTACCACTCTTTGAAAAGGGCAGCTTGTGCTCATGGTGAGAAGCATGGTTGCTAACCAAAACTTGCCCACCGTCATGGCACAGGACGGGCTGGTTGACGGCAGCCCCACCCTAGGAAGGCTAGGCAAAACAAGTTGGTGCTTGAGCATGTTCGACCCGCTCCCAGAGCAGTTTGGCGATGTTCACCGACGCGTTTCTATCCGCGTTTGTGGTGAACCCGCATTTGCATTTGAACAAACTTCCCTTCCTCACGCCTTTTGCACCGCACCTCGAGCACCGCTGCGAGGTGTACCGTGCACCGACCAAGCCCACCTCGATGCCCTCCTGCCAAGCCACCTGCTGCAAAGCCTGCCTGAGCATCGAGTATGGCATCCGCTTGACCTTGCGGTTGCTCTTTCGGCTGAGCTTTGCGTTGTTCAATCCATTGAGTTCTCCATAGCGATAGTGGCGTTGTATTGCTTGGCGAGGACAACGATGCGGTGCGCCTCTTGGTAGCACCTCGTCTTGTCGAAATTCCTTTCGTATCCTCTGAGCTCACGAAGAACGCGCCACGCCCTCCGAGAACCCTTCGAGACGTGAGCCTGAAGCTTGGAGCGGCGGATGCCCAAGTCCCGCTTGACCTGCCACACGTCGCGCCCGAAATACAACTGTCGCTCGATTCTTCCAGCCTTGAGAACGGTCACGGCGGCGAGGGTGCCGACCCCAACATCCACGCCGACCGCCGCTTTGTCTGGCGCTGGTTCGGCGAACTCGAACTCGCGCCTGAGAGTGACCCTGACCATCTTGAGGTTGAGAAGCTTGAACTCGGTGAACGTCCAGCCGTCTCCGAGCAGTCGGTTGAACCTTTGCCAAGCCCCGCCTTGTGCGATGGGCAGACTGAGCCTGCCGTTGAGCGTGACGATGCTCAGGATCGGGTTGCCCCGCTTGGTTTGCTTGAGCGAGCCGCTTCGGGGCACGTTGTAGGAGACGGGCAAGCGTTTGAACTTGCTAATCTTATGTCTCCGCTTCGCCCAGACCTCCTGCTGAGCGGCGCAGACGAGCTGGGCGGGGAGCTTAGACTTTTTACGGATGTGAGCATATGTAAGGTGGTGGAGCTCGGTGTTTGAAGGGGGTCTTTCGGACTTGAGCGCGGAGAGGGCTTCGTTGGCGACGCTGAGGTATTCGGAGAATAGCGCAGAGAGTTCACTCCGCTTTCCCCCCGTCAGCGGGAGCAAGTTAAGTTCAACCGCCTTGACGACTTCCCGTTTCATTTTTAAACACCGAGAGAGAATTGTCAAAACTCATTTAACCGATTTTCGGGGAGAGAGAAGTCACCGAAAGTATTGTTATAAATATAACAGGTCTACAGTTCATCCACCCGTTGAAATGGGGGGTTTGCGGTGATGCTATGAAGTTAGACAACCTAGGTGACTGGCGGAGGACGCACCTCTCAAACGAAGTTTCGCCAAAACTAGCTGGCAAGGAAGTTATCCTGATGGGGCGGGTCGTCGACGCCCGCGATCTGGGAGGAATCAAGTTCTTTGTGCTTTCCGACATCGGCGGCTCGATTCAAATCACCGCACCGAAGGCAAAAGTAGACAAAAAAATTCTTGATAAAATAGACGCCCTGACCAAAGAGTCCGCGGTCGCTGTGAAAGGCAAGGTAGTGGCGGCCAAACAGGCCCCACGGGGCATCGAGGTGGTGCCCGCCGAGATTAGGATTTTGAACCTCGCCGAGACGCCTCTGCCTCTCGACCCGACTGGAAGGGCCAAAGCAAACATTGATACGCGCCTCGATGTCCGGGCCTTGGATCTACGACGCCCAGAATCGCTAGCGATTTTCAAGATACGCCACCAAGCGCTCCAAACGACCAGAGATTACCTCGTATCCAAGGGCTTCATCGAGATGAACACCCCAAAAATCGTCGCCACGGCCACCGAAAGCGGTGCCGCCCTTTTTCCCATCACATATTTCGAGCGCGAAGCCTTCCTGAGCCAAAGCCCTCAGCTCTACAAGGAGGTGCTCACGGGCTGTTTCGACAAGGTCTTCGAGATCGGGCCAATCTTCAGGGCGGAAGAGCACGATACGCCACGCCACCTGAACGAAGCCACGTCGATCGATATAGAGATGGCGTTCGCGACGGAGGACGACGTCATGCAAATCCTCGAGGAATTGGTCGCTCACGTCTTCTCAGATGTAAAGAAAAAATGCGCCGATGAGCTGAAAATCCTGGGACGCAAGTTGGATGTTCCAAAAACACCATTTCCGCGGGTGAGGTATGATGAGGCCATCAAAAAGCTGGAGCGCGCTGGCCTGAAGATGCTCTGGGGCGAGGACCTGTTCATGCCCGCCGAGCGAAAGCTTGGCGAACTCATGGGTGGCGCTTACTTCGTGACCGATTGGCCCTCCGCTATCAAACCATTTTACACCATGCCGCGCGAAGACAATCCAAAACTTGCGCATGCCTTCGACCTCATGTATAAAGAGATAGAGCTGGCCTCCGGTGGAACACGTGTACACCAAGAGGAGCTTTTGGTCAAACAGCTGAAGCAGAAGGGGCTCAGTCCTGAGCGCTTCGAGTCGCACATCAAGAACTACCGAGCTGGCCTTCCGCCTCACGCTGGTTTTGGCTTGGGGCTGGATCGCCTAGTGATGGTGTTGGCCGGAGCTGATAATATTCGCGAGTGTGTGTTGTTTCCAAGAGATCGGCAAAGGCTGACTCCATAACTGAAAGTGATATCCAATGGAGTATGAAATAAGGAAAATATCGGATGGCATATATTCAGTAGCCAAGTTTAAAGAAAACAAAATTTACTCTGTTAATTTAAACCTGATGAAATGTACTTGCCAAGGATTTAAGAGTTGGAAAAAGTGTAAACACATCCCAATGGTTCAAGGGTACATAATAGCTACCGAGAAAGGTGCACCTCTAAGTGACACAGATAAAATAAAAATAGATTTAGCGTTTCAAAATGTCGAAGAAACAGATTTTGGATTCAAATGCGTGGATAAGATTTTTGGAAATTTCCAAGATGGAATCATCTTAGATATAGAAACTACTGGATTAGATCCTAAAAAAGATGAAATAGTAACTTTTGGTTATATCTATAAAGACTCAATGATCATTTTTCAACGAACAAAAATATAGACTGAAAGATTTTATAAAGCAATAAAAAAGGAATTAAGTTCTATCCCACAACCTATTTTTGCGTATTATGCTGAATTTGAAAAACGTTTTTTGGAAAAGTTGTTTAATTTCAAGGGGCTATTCGTGGATATTCTTGATCCATGGAAAAACAAGGCAAATGAGTTAGGTATCAAAGCACCAAAATTGGATGCACTCGTACCGGGCCCTGAAAAATACGTGGGCGAAAAAACAACTACTGGGAAAGATATTGTTCAAATATGGAAACTATACTTAGAGAGTAGTAATCTAGATCATTTGAAATTGATAATACGACATAACCAAATCGATCTTTTGCAAGAACTCGCAGCTTTAATCATGACTGCTATAATAAAATAGTTTTTGGTCTATTACATCAATCCCTTCAGCTTCCACAAAAGCTTCGGGTTGACCTTCGTCAATACCTTCAGCATATCAGTTAAACTTATTTTATCGAACTCGACGCCTTGGAGAGCCTTCGCGAGCCTGTCGAGCTCATCGTCGGACATGCTGAGCAGAACATCCTTCGCCTTCAGGTAGCGCTCCAGCCTCTTTTCCATCTGCTTGCGCCAGCGCTTTTCATATTCCATGAGTCTTTTCTCCGAAATATCACCGGAAGCGACCGCCTTCGCCACCACCTCGCCAGCGATATCTCCCGCGTGCATGGCCGAGTCGATCCCGCCGCCAGTCAAAGCGTTGACCTGTCGAGCGGCATCACCAACTATCAGCAGGTTTTCTTTGACCGTCTTGGGTATCGGACCACAGACTGGAACCCCGCCACCATTTATCTCGATCACCCGCCCATTCTTTAGCTCGGACCTTGAATCGACGAAGTTTTTCAGGTACTCGATCGCCGGGCGCTGCATGCGGCTGCCGAGGATACCTACGCCGACGTTCGCCATCTCCTTGCCCTTCGGGAAGATCCAAGCGTAACCACCAGGAGTAATTTTGCTGCCGAAGTAGAACTCCATGACCTCTGGCGATTTCACGTCGATGCCGACCATCTGAAATTGTGCACAAGATTCGATGTCGTCTGGCTTGAGCGCGGTGTTGATGCCAGCCCAACGCGCCACCCTAGAGACGACGCCATCTGCAGCTATCACAACTTCAGCACCAACTTCCATCCTGCCGTCGAAGCTGCTCGCCTTGACGCCCGAAATTTTCTTGCCATCTATCAGCAGCCCGTCGACCAGCGTCCCAACCCTCACGTCCGCGCCTTCTTTGGCCGCGAGCACTGCGAGATGTTTGTCAAAAATCTTCCTGTCGAGGATGAAACCAACTTTTCCGTGCACGACAGATTTTTCTGCGATAGAAACCTCAATGCTCGACGGCGAAATGAGCCTGACAGCGTTGACCTCCCCAGCTATCCATCGTGGATCTGGCTTAATCCCGAGGTCCCTCAGCGGCTCCTCCGCCAGCGCCTCGCCGCACTGCACCGGCACGCCGAGCTCGCGGCGCTTGTCCAGCAACAGAACTTTCGCCCCTGCCTTCGCCGCCGCCCGCGCAGCCATCGAACCGGCTGGGCCAGCACCGACAACTACGACGTCATACTTTTTTTCTCTCAACAGTGATAGCCCCCACGGGACAAATTTTCATGCAGATGCCGCAGTTCATGCAGTTTTTATCCGCCTGCACTTGAACATCCGCTACCTCGATCGCGTTGACCGGGCACACGCTAGCACATGCGCCGCACCTTATGCAAACGCCTGCGTCGACCTTCATTTCACCGTACCTATAAATTAGTAGCTATCACTACTATTTATAAACTTTGCCCCCGCTATACAAGATGGGGTAGTCTTGGTGGAGGAAGAAAAGCTCAGAGTTTTGCGTGCCCTAGGTTTAACGGAATACGAGGCCAAAGCTTACGTTGCGTTAACATCCGTTAAATCAGCTGTCCCCCGCGAGGTCGCAGGTCTCGCTGGAATACCTTATCCTAGCGCTTACGATGCCCTAGAAACGCTCGCTAAAAAGGGATGGATCGAAGTTGCTCAGGGAAGGCCGAGGCGCTACCGCGCGCGGTCACCAAAATCAATTCTAAAAGATTCCATCGGCGCTGTTGAACGCGTTTTTGTGGAACTTGAAAAAACCTACGAGAGTTCGGTGAAAAAGGCCGAAAAGCCGGAGATAATCTACACGATAGTTGGCAGAATGGGAGTTATCAAAAAAATTCAAGAAGCGCTGTCAAGGGCGAGCAGGGAGGCCATCGTAGTTCTTCCATATAATGGGGAATTGATGAGCCACCTGAACCAGTTTTTTGATTTATTAGCTAAAAAGAGGATCAAGATAAGGCTTATTACAGAATCCGAGGTTCATTTGAAAAACATTGAAGTCAGATTGCGTAAACCAATTCTCGCGGTTGATGTGCTCGTGGATGAAAAAGAGGCAATTCTCGGTCTGCCCGATTACTCTGCCTGTGGCTGGGTGCAGAATCCTGTGATAGCTAAGCATTTCAAAGAGTTTCTTGAGCTTCTTTGGAAAAGTTCGAGTCCGGTGACCCGCTGACAAAAAATCATCAGTTACCCAAAATCCATGAGCGTGCGTTGCGCCTTCGGCGGTTGAGTCCTCGCCAGCTCCGCGGGCACCTCAAGATGCCCGTATTTGCCTCCGCCGCCTGGCACCACTTTTAACTGCTGCTCCCTAAATGCTTTAACCATTGCGGCTACCCGCGCGCCCGCCACATCCGCGACATCATCCGGCGGCACATCGATCAAAACTGCTATTTCGCTGCCAAAACGCGCAACCAGCTTGCTCCAAACTTCATGAACATCCGGCGCGTGAGCGTCGTCTTGGCCCAACGCCAGTGCTATCACCTCCGCAAGCGGCGCCACGCGCAAGTATTTGGGTCGATGGGATGGATGGTGAGGTTCATCGTAATCTGCAAGTTCGTTTACCCTATCCCAAACTCCCTTTTTGATCCACCCTCCACATTTGTCACATTTCCAATTCAGCGCCTCTGCTTCCTTGAGCTTGAATTGCTTGAAACACCGCGAGCAGGCGGTGATGTGATACTTGCCGAGGCGAGGATCGAAACCGACGTTGAGCTCGATGCGGCGCCCATCTCTGCGCTCGATCGCCTTGACGATCTCCGCATATGTGGGCTCGGCCAGCGCAAGACGGTTGAATTCTCGCCCAAGCTTGTCCGGCCAAGGCGAGTGGGCATCAGAACACGACAAAAATGTGACTTCTGAAAGCTCAGCTATCCTATCTGCCATGTCCGTGTCCGCGCTCAACCCGAGCTCCAGAAATCTTATGTCTCGAACGCGATCGCCGTAACATTCACGCATGCCGTCGAACTCCTTATAGATGCTCGTCCATGGCGTGAATGCGTGGCAAGGTCCGATGAGACAGCCATGTGCTAGCGCAATATCTACCAGCTCTGGCGCTTCGATCTCGATGCGTGCACGACCGTCCGAATCCATGTCCGAGGAGCGCCCAGCAAGCTTCTCTCTCACCCCATCGACCGCGTCGAACGATGGCAGAATAAGCAAGTGGTGAACTCTATGTTTGTCCTCAACCTCGACAGTCAAAATAAACCTCGTGCCGTATCTGGGGTGTTCGAATGTGCCCTCCTCAACTTTTTCCAACTCTGCCTTGACGCTCTCGAACCACCTCGGGTGAAAGATGTCGCCGGTGCCCACGAAAGCGAGCCCCTTGAACCCAGCCTGCTGAGCGATTGTACCAATTTCCATTCGACTCGAAGTTGCACCGCTATATTTTGAATGGATGTGCAAGTCCGCCGAATAAATTTGGAGGTCGGGCAAATTGACACCCATAAGATGTTGACAACCACTTGTTTATCTTTGTCGATGACCCTAGAAAATTATTTTATCAGCTTGATGACAACTTTTAAAGATATTTTATCAGCCAATGTATGAGGCTTCTTCCTCTGTTGGCTTTCTCTCCTTGCGCTCGCGAAGTTCCATTTCCTTTCGAATCCGTTCAATTATGCGCTCTGTCTCCTTCGCGCGCTGCTCCAAGTTGGTCATGTCTACCTTGATGCCAAGGATTCCCACCAGAACTTCGAGGACGGCTTTCGCAGAGTTGTGATCCACCACCATGCCATGGGTTTCTCCGAGCAAACACACTCCCTCCATGCCACGAAGTTTTCCCATGCCGATCAACAGACCAGAGGCTCCGATTATTGGTCCTCCACCTTTTTCCACGGTAAATCCATGTCCCTTGTATCTTTCTATGAGCTCCGGCTGACTCACAACTCCGACAACTTTGGGTTTGGCCCGACTGTATCGTCCGGTCGCGAAGCCACCAAGCGTGAATATTTGTTTCACCCCGAACTGCTCCGCCACATCTAGAATTTTATCCACGACTTTGTGGTGTCCCTCTGGAGAAACTGCCTGCACATCGCCAACGACAATTATCAAGTCCTTGCCATTGGAGCTGGCATGATAAAAATCGTTCTTTAAAAGCCTCAGCGTCCCATCTGGTTCGATCGCCACGTGATGTGGAAAATAGGGGGAATAAAGCTCCACAAATTTCTTTGCACGCAACTCTTCAACTAGATGTTCAGCTGCGAGCTTGCCCACGTAGCCCATCCCCGGCAATCCTTCTATAAGTATGGGCTCCCTCAACTTTGGTTTTGATAAAATTTTTACTGTTGCATCTTCCACGCCATCACCGCTCAAGCGCCTCCTTCTTCATCATGCGCCGATACTTGCCGTATGGATCATGCGGCGAGAACTTCGGAGGATGCGGTGAAACGGTCTGCCCGCCACATTTCGGGCAAACATCCTTGAATGTGTAAGTGCCACAGCTCTTGCACTTTTTTATCTTCAAATCATTCACCTTTCGGCGTTTGGCTGAGTTCGCCTTTTCCGCCGGCCTTCTTCACGCTGGTTATCGCGAGGTCTGCAAATTTTTGCAACGCCCCCTCTGCAATTTTATAAGATGGTGCTGTGATCCTAACGCGATATCGCGGCGACCCAACGTAGTACGCCTCAACATCCACATCAGAAGTTTTGACCGAATCACGCGCATTGATGAGGGCGGACTTTATCACTTCAACGCCATCGGATGCGGGACAACTTAATTCAATATACTTGACCACCTCAACCTCTGGTGCCTCCACAGTGGAGGACGCCACTTCACTTAAAGCATCGGCCCATTTTTTATCGATATCCACGCCCGCCAGAATTTCTTTGCCCTTCATCGCGACCGCTTCAAGCGCCGAATAAAGATCTCCAAACTTGTCCTGCAGGGTAAAACCAACTTCATCGTATGCTTTGTCGAGGCTCTTTCTCAGCTTCTTTGCCGCAAGTTCCAATAGCTTTTCAGCCCTCTGTTCCTTTTTGAACTGCAGGGCCTTCCAACGACGCTGACTATCCTTGACCCTGCGCATCGAAAGATCGACGTGCCCCTTTTGCGGGTCCACCGCAAGTACTTTACAAACGGTCTTCTGACCTTCCCTGACAAAATCTCTGATGTTTTTTATCCAGCCAGACGCCACTTCGGAGATGTGAACCATCCCTTCTTTTTTCTCGTACTCATCGAGGGACACGAATGCGCCCTGCGGAAAAACTTTCTTCACCGTGCACATCACGAGCTCGTCTACAGCCGGCAATTCTGCGCTTCGACGAACCATCTTGCTACCTCAGCACCTCTATGATAGAAGTTTTGATCTCGGCCTTCCCACCGCGGGGGATAGCTAGAGTCTTGCTGCACATCGAGCACTTCACGACAGAACTCGCATGGCTAAATATCACCTGCTCGTTCCCGCAATCGCTGCATCTAACCAGCAAGAAACAGGGAGGGCGTGGCCTCGTCTCCATATAGTCACCTACTCTTTGATCTCTATTCCCTTCGACCTAAATCCACGTAGTGGGTGCGACTTGCCACAGACGCTGCACTTCAACATTAAAGTGATTTTTTTTGTAGTTTTCGCGAATTTCTTCTGCTCGGACCTTGGCTGGCTACCATATCCAGCCATCACACGAGCGAACTGACGTTGCCCCCAGCTTAACGGCCGCGCTGAACCCTTGCGGAGCTGGCGCACGCTGTGCACAGTGTGCTTTTTGCATGCCGGACAGTATGTGCGAATTTGTTTTGGTACCTTCATTTTTAATCCTCTAGTATAACTCTCTCCAACTTTGATATCTTCCCCAAAAAAGGTATCGCTACGGCGACTTAACTTCAATTTTCCTTGCGAGACCGTGCTTCACCAGAAACTCCGCATTCAGCCTCGGCAAAAATCCGACCTCGCCAACCTTGAATGGGCCATAGCTCTTCATGTCCTCTGCGACTATCTGTGGCACATCCGCGGAAAATATGAGGACAACGTTCGTTATCTCCTTTGGAGCCGCGATCGCAGTCTCGCCAGCCATTGCGGGAGCGACCAATTCCGTGTATAATTTTTCCAAAGTTTGCCTTATTTCATTGAATGCGTTTCTCTCTTTCTCGAGCAATGGAACCGGCAAAACCCCTTTCGCGAGTTCATCGATCGCTTTCACTACACGAAGCATGTGTATCTCTTGTACCATCTGCAAAACGCGATGAAGTTCTTCCTTCAAAATATCTTGTCGTACAGCTTCACCTCTATTGGCCTCGCGGCTCAGCTCAGCCACATACTTTCCAACGTTGGAGTAAAACTCATCCGGCAGGTCCACTAGTCCACGCGTTGATTTTTCTTCTATCAATACGTTTTTGATATCCTCGAAAGTCAATCCCACCATGCTATTTTCCCTCGCGCATAAACTTTGGAATTGCACTTTCAATTGAAAAATGTTCGATGTCCCTCACCAAAACACATTTCATGCTGACGCCAGAATGCAAGCTGGATGGTAGACGCAGGATGCGCTTGGTATCTATGGTGACCTTACCATCTGTGAGCGCAGAGTTCAATTTCATGAGATAATCAACCAGTTGTCCAAAAGTTTTTTCGCCCATCCCGGAGAAATTTTGTAAATCCTGGAGCTTTCCCCTGCGCATCATGGCTATCACTTTTTCTTTTTCTATGATCAATTGCTCGACCAGCGCCTTCCTCATGCCCATCTCAATGAGCTTCTGTTCATTCAAACGATCGAAGGTCTTCGCAATCCTATCCCTGAAAACTTGCGAATAACCGAGCGCTATCGTCATATCCGTCGGCACTATGCTGCCAGTAACATATTCTACTATTTGAGTGCGCTCTGTCTGTTCCATAGTCATGACAGCATCGTCGTTTACCCTGATATGAAATCCCCGGCCAGAATAAACGAAGTTGATGTTGCGCAGGTCAAGATCAGATCGAAGGGTCTCGGCAAACATCGCTGCTATCTGTCGAGCTTCGTCCAAACATTTTTCGCACACGGCGCCACCAGAACACCCACACGTTTTTAGAGGCAAGTCTTTTGCATCGACATCAAAAACAAGCTCTGACTTCAACCAACCCTTTCTCATCGACGGCTGCTCGTACAGCGCCACACTCGCATATGCCGCGCAAGGCGCCCTGTTTTTCAAAAAATCTGAAAGCTGCTCGACCGTCATGAACTGATTGTACCTGTGGCTCGGACCTTCGCCATAATCGAACCCAAACTCTCGCAATGAAAGAGTGTGAAGTATAAAATCAGGCAAATCTTTTTTGTTCCACTCCTCCAAGTAAAAACACTTTCGTTCCTCTGCTGTCGTTTCTCTAAATTGCATTCAATCACCTGTGTGCGGTCTGGCTTGCTCCGCCAGACGCTTGTAATAGTAAGTGAGTGGGTTCTTTATATTTCGACTTCGACAAAAATCGTCGGGCTCGCACAGCGGTGGCGCAGAGATCTGGATCTTGCTGCAATTTGGCGTGCGATACCACTTCGATTTGCCGCTGTCCTCTAAACGTGGCTCGAGCGTCATGCCAAAACCGAGGTGGTAGTAGACATTCGCTTTCTCCTGGGGCTGATCTTTGAAAAGTGGTGGATTACAATGCTCCGCAGCTTCAAGTATAAGCGGCGCGATCTCCTCGTGCACGATTGAGATATCGCTGATGAAATCAGCCATCCGCGTGGCAACTTTTCCTGACGGTGACACGCGCGCGTAAGAAAGAAAAGATGTCAACAAAACGGCTATCGCATAATTTCTCACGCCCGTTCCAACTCCACCGAGCGCCTTTTTCACACACGGTGGGAAGAATTCTGGACGCAACTTTCCTATTGGAACTCTGCGGAGGCGTTCACGCAACTCCGCTTCAGGCGGTATTAAAGCAGAAATTCTTTGTCCGACTGAATCAAGCAGCTTGGATGGCACTCCGGACTCTGAAAAACGTTCGTATAATGATGCAATGTATTCCTCCGTCTTAACCCCAATAAAATTTGCAAATATTTCCCACAACTCCCGTGGAGTTATAACCACCCATCCGTGTACAACATAAAGTTTTGTCAAATCCACTCGTCGATATCTCATCAATAATGCGAGATCTGTCCAACGCACGGCATACTTCGGCACGTATTGAGGCAAGGCGCGGTCGTCGACTATTTCTATGCCATTTTCCGCGAGCCGCCTATCGCGCAATTTAAAGTAATCTTCGCGCGGTATTTCAATATTTTTTAGCTTCACGCCGCCATCATGCTCGAGTTGCACGAATTTGAAGGAATGTCCCACCACATCCAGACAAAGATCTTCGTAACCTCTCTTGAACAACTCATACATTCTGTATTTTATCGTCTCCCTCGTCGCATCGGTTACAAGCCGCACCTCGCGAGAGTATGGATAGGAAACTGCTGCCGTACCCTGACACATCAGGTAGAATGATAATATTTCATTCTGAATCGCGCTCGGGTTTGCGTCCACCATCATCTCTTTAGGAGATTTCCACTTAACTCGGTTGACCGCACGCTCAACGATTTCCTGAGGCATGGAATCGAGTGGTGGTGCTGAGCGAACGACATCTTGCGCTTCTGGAGCAAATGGATCTAAAATCGTCATGTATCCAGGAGCGAACAACGCCACCGCCCTACTCTGCCTCTATCCTCGGTGCGAGCAGAAAACGCAACCTGCCTTTTCCCTCAGCGATCGGGAAATCGAGTTGGATTGGTAGATTTGTGCCCAGATTTATTGTGATGTTTTCGGTAGAGCTGGCTGCTTTCGTCATGTTTATGAGATAATTTATGTTGAACATTGCCCGCGCAGGCTGCTTGACGTTCAATTTTAATAGCCCTGGGTCACCCTTGTGCAATTTGAGCTCGGTCGCACCAGTGTCGCTTTCTGTCGACATGAAGAATCCCTCATCGGTCAGCTCACACCTCACATTATCTCCAACTATCTCGGCATCTTTCAATCCATCCTGAACGACTCCAGCCACAATATCGGCACTCGCGGTGAACTGAAGCTTGGGTTCCGGCAGCTCGGATTCGCTGGTATCTATCAAAGACAAACTAAACTTTCTCGTCGATGTGCCCTTGAACGTCAGAGATAAGCGATTTTTTTCTTCATCGAGTTCCATGAAGAACTCATCCTCCGCCTTCGCTCTCGCCATTATTTTATTCATCTCAGCCAAGTTTATGCCCAACGACACCGCACGCTTAACATCGTAATCAGCGAATGCCGCAGCTGGAAGTTCAAAATCCACGAGAGCTACGTGCGACGGATCCATCGCCTTCATCTTAATTTCATCCGGCGTCAACTTGAACAACGCTTCCTCGATCAAATTGGACATCGCGCTGATACAAGTTTTCCAAATTTTTGAATCTTCCATCCGCAACTTGACCAAAAAACCACCCCCATCCTATTGTCCTAGCTCCTTTTCAAATGTTTTTACCTCTCGCCTGACCTCATCGTAAAGTTCGAGGTCGAGCTTATCTACCCTTTGGATTATCTCCGCCTGTAACTCGTGCTTGCCCCCGACGTTCAGCGGGGTACCAAACACCCTGACCTTCGAACCAACATCCACACCCGCAGCTAGCGCAGGGTCGTCGAAAAAAACCACGATTTGACCTGAGCCATCGTCGAGCATAAACTCTGCCTCTTTTCGATCTACGACGAGCCCAACCACCCTGATGCGCGAATCACCTATCTTTATCTCTGAAATTTTTCTGTCGACAGCGGGCGCCTTGCGCATGAATTCTTCCATCTTGTTCACCAATTCCTACGTATATTCTCTCCAGACGTGACCACACGCGACGCAGCGATAAAACCTAGTCGATGGTTCATCACCGGCACGAGTTTGTCTTACCCAGTAGTAGGCTTTATCATTTTTGCACCTAGGACATGTGACCCGCGTCGTGGGCAGACCTATCTGCTTGCCCTCTATTACTTCTGGCCCGCTTTTCTTCATCTTCACATCCTTAACAAGTTTGTATTCATCGGCCTCTATTCCTTCGACAACGTTACCACACTTCCCACATTCCAAAATTAATCCCTTCTCGCTTTTTTTAGGTAACATCAAATTTCCACACTTCGAGCAAAACTTCACGATATCACCCAAATCCTGCATCCCTCAGCATCAACGCGTGGTCAAACGCCAGCTCATCCCAAGGAATTTTTTTGAACACGCGTGCTTCCACTGCATCGCTGCCGGCTGCCAGCTTGCCTCCAACCGCTTCAGCTACAAAGCATATCGAGACTGTATGCCCGCGAGGGTCACGTTTTGGATCGGAGTAGACGCCCACCAACTTCTGTATCTTCACCTTCAGCCCTGTCTCCTCCTCAGCCTCTCGGGCTGCGGCATGATCCACCCTTTCACCATAGCTCACGAACCCACCCGGCAAAGCCCACTTCCCCTTATGGGGTTCTCTTCCTCTCTTCACCAACACCACACTCCCGTCCATCCGGATTATAGTATCCACAGTAAGGAAAGGTTGCTTCATCATCGTCCCTGCCACAAAAGCGACAGATAACCGATCTTTGGAATAACAAACACCACCCTGCCGCGGATCTGTGCTGGTTTGATGTATCCTTCGGTCTGCAAAACGTACGGGTTGTTGTCGCCCTTCGTTGTGAAATAAATCTCGCCGTCAGAATTGGTTATTGCTACAACGCGGTGAACGAGAGGTATGGATTGGGTCGGCACATCGAAGACGATGACATCTCCAATCTTCACATCCCTCAAAGCATCCACACCTTGCACAAATAGCAAATCACCTCGTTCGAACCCACCTTGTATAGGAAAGTTGGAGGTATCGTAACCTCGATCGGTGAAATAATTTCTCCATGACTCATCACCGTGATTCATGCTTTGGGAGATCACGGCCCTGTACGGCTCGTCCGTCCGCAGAGCGAGGCATAGCGATCCTCTGACGCCAAAATACATCCCACCAACTATTAACAGCGAAACAATTATCTCGTAAACTATCCTGTGTCGCTTCATCCACCGCTTGGCGCCTCTGCCTTTCTTCATCGCTTTGCGCCAAATCTTAGTTTTTCTTGACATTTTCTCCAACGCCTCGCGCTATCAAGTGTGCCACACGTAAAGGCTCGGGAACAAAGCTGCGCGTAGCAGTCGTTTTGATTATTTTTTCCGCGTCATTCTTCTTTACACCAGCTATTTGCATGAATATTTGCGCTCCGCTCCTCGATTCCACCGAATAAATATTCCCCGCGCGCCTAAGTATCTTCCAGCGCACCCACCAATCTGGCAAGTTCTTGATCGCCTGTTTGATCTTCTTCATATTCGGGCGATCCTTCGACACAGCGACCACGGGAATTCCGGTCCGCTTGAAAATTTCGCGTATGTCTACCACATTGAAACCGGCGAAAGTCGCACCATCGGTCATTATCACCCTAAGCTGTCCCTTGTGCCTGCTCTCGTTGACCATCTTTATTATCTGTTGAGTCGCATCCCTGCCGTCGACCGATACCGATGTGCTCAAGACGCCGTCCAACCATTGCCCTCCTCTGAGAATTGCACCCACAAGTAGGGCCTTACCTTTCGTGTGGGGCTTGAACGGCCCGTCGTCTATCCCAATCACACGAATCTCTGACTTTATGTCCCAAAATTTGACATTTCTCAAGTTGCTACCCAAAAGAGGATACGTTGCTATAATATTGATGTTTGTGCTGGTCTACTTCTTCCGAGCCTTCGGCAGCTGCTTCTTCAAATCTCCACAATACTTAATTATCTGCCCAGCCGCTCTTGTCAACGCGGTCTCTGGCCTGCCCTTCTTAACTTTCACGTAAAACTTTGGATGCTCGAGAAGCGGATGCGCAATGGAGTAAGCCGCAGCTGAAACCGACTCGTCACTTTGTAAAACTTTTCTAAGTATGTTGCAAAAAGTGTGGTCTTCACCGATTATCTTTATCGTTATGCTGTCTTCACCCTTATTCACAATTTCGAGTTCCATAAAAACACCTATTTTTCTTGAACTTCGGCATTTATGAGGGTTGCGACTTGGCGAGTTTCATTATCTTGCGTGAGATATCACGAATCTCGTCCTTCGAACCGTAGATGGCTACCTTCACGTTCTCTGGATCGGCGTCTATGGTCAGATCTGCGTTGAGTTCGCTCATCTCCTTCACCAACCGCACCATCTGCTTTGTATCCGCCACGCATATGTTGAGTACGCGCTTCCGCTCGGGCATCACAGGACACCTTGGCGATAGTTGCTGGCTATTTTTCTGAATTCGATGTTGCCGCACTCAGAGCACTTGAGCCTCGAACCATCTATATCGAGCGGCGCTTTGCACTTTGAGCAGAATGCCACGATGACGCCCAAATCATCTCCAACCGTCGAGAGCTGGATCGGGCTCCTCTGTGCGTTGAGTACTTTAGCTCTGACAACATCGCCGGCCTTGAGTTCATTCGACAGGTCTTTGACGTAGCTATCGCGCACCTGCGAAACGTGAATGGTTCCAGCATCTGGCAAAGGTAGCTGGCGGTCCTCATGCCCCTTCAGCACGCCGATGTCGACGTGGGCCAACTGCTCCCTCACCTCGTCAACGCGGGCTATGACAGTATCGCCGCGCTTGATAGCCGGAGGCGTCGGCGTCTTGGGAAATACAGATATCCGCTTTGTCCTAATATCGACCAGCACAACGCCGGTGCACGAGGAATAGATATTGCCCTCCTCTTCGTATGCTCCATCCCCGGGGACGAACTCCTCAGCGGTCGCCAAGAAATCGCCAGGGATGACGAAATCTCCTGTCTTTATTTCTTCAACCATTTTTTACCTCCTCTCAATTCTGTAGAGATCAACTTTAAATCTATACACCTTTCGACTGTGGAACTTGAACTGTTTTGGCATGTGAAATTCAAGTTCTATCACGTCAGTTATTTTCGCACCTAGTTCTTTTACGCGAGCTGATATAAATGCTCGGTTATCTGGCGTGCTCTTATGCAAGGAATAGGCAACCTTAGCGAGCTTGATGGCCTTGCGCAGGAACACCATGTCCGCGCCCCTTCTCTGGACTCCGAACGGTGGATTTTGTATGACAGTGTTTATCATCCTAGCCCTGAATTTTTCCACGTCACTTTTTACCAATTTTATGTCGACGCCGGCAGCGCGAGCATTTTCCGCCGCGACCTCGAGCGCCTTTGGGTCTATATCCACGCCAATCACCCTCTTGGCGCCGAGGAGCGCCGCACCTATAGCGAGCCTTCCCGTGCCGCAGCCCAAGTCACACACCACCTTACCATCTATATCGCCACGCGCGTAGGCAGTGTTGAGCAATGTGGCGGCGATATCACCTGGGGTCATGTACTGCTCAAGCGCAGCGCTCGGCTTCGGATGGGCCTCGAGCTTCTGCAGGATTATTTCCAGTTGCTTCTTTCGTCTCGCGCGCGGCATATTTTCACCTTAAAAATCGGTCACCTGAATCTCATCAAGCTGGTAGGGCTCGAAGTTTGTCTTTCCAAGCATAACCATCGCCTCAAACGGGGTCAATATCGGTCTATCGAAACGCGCAGCATCTTCCGTCGGCAGGCGTGGACATGCGACACACACAAACGCCTCTATTTCTCTGAAATCGCTTATTTTTTCGGGAGTTATTTCATCTATGACCAAAAGGTGTGCGGATAATCCAGACTTCAAGTCGCTGACTAATTTTGACGCAAGTTTGAAACGCGCCTGGCCCGGCTTTGTGCTGACCAAAACGCCAAAGCTTTGACATGGTATAGCTCTCGAAACCATTATTTTTCTTTTTCTCAAAAAATCTCCACTAGATATCCTCTCAGAGCCCTTCGCGAGCGGGTTCGCAGTTATCACCTCCTTTCCCGTTGCCAGCCAGACTCCGATCGGGTGAAATCTGCCTGTGCCAACGTACAAAAATGCATCCACATCGTCCGCAACTGCCCTAGCGCAACCCCAATCGCAGCCTAACACTTGTCCAGAGTATTTCGCCCTTGGCCCAGGTTTTCCGACCAACGGCGTTATTCCTAAAGAACGCACAATTTTCTCGACTTGTGAGATAAAGCCGATGTGCTGAACCGTCGTCACCATGCCCAAACGTTTGAATTTTTGTCCTCGCAACGCTTTTTCGACAGCTTCGGTTGGGTCCGCAGTCATGCGCGCCTCCACATACAGCGTTGGCAGGCACGTTCGTATGCCTATATCCGCGTGACCATAGTGAATCAACACATCGCAACCAAGTTGCTTCGCCCTTACATCAGCGACATCGCATGCGCCGTAGCAACTATCAGCCAGCACGACTGCTTCGGCCCCACACTTGCTCAAAGTCAATTCGATCTCCGACAGATAGGGCCTAAGACCTACAGGTAACTGGACGGCTGCTCGCTTGGCTTTATGCTGCTCGATAAATCGCTTGACCATTTCTGGCTCAAACTCATAAACATTTTTCAAAAAAATCACCGGTTCAGATCAAACTTTATGTGAACTACCAATTATTATGTGTGTCTCTTAAAATACTGGAGGGCCCCGAAGCGGATAAACCAAAACTTAACATTTAGTTAAGTATTAAAATCTCTCCACCAATAGAGACAGGCGAAGGAACTTTATGAAGCGCATCTATCTTTTCGAGGAAGGGGCGGCTAAAGACAAAAGACTGCTCGGCGGCAAGGGGGCCAACCTGGCCGAGATGACGAAAATGGGCCTGCCAGTTCCACCTGGGTTCATCATCACAACAGAAACTTGTTTGGAATATTCTGGCGCTGGCGAAAAAATGCCTGAGGGCTTGATGGATGAAGTCGCAACTGGCATAAAACACATCGAAGAAAAAACTGGAAAAAAATTTGGAGACATCCATAACCCACTCCTAGTATCCGTTCGCTCTGGCGCTGCGATCTCGATGCCAGGTATGATGGACACAATACTCAACCTGGGCCTCAACGATGAAACCGTGAAGGGCCTCATAGAGCTCGGCGGAAACGAACGCTTCGCCTACGATGCTTATCGTAGATTCATCGCCATGTTTTGCAAAATAGCGATGGGTGTCCAAGGAGAACTTTTCGATGAGACCTTTGAGAGAATAAAAAGAAAACACGGGGCGAAATACGACACAGATCTAGACGCTGAGGCGCTCAAGGAAGTTGTAAAAGAATTCAAAAAGATCTGCAAGGATGCCCTCGGAAAAGAGTTTCCCTCCGACCCATGTGAGCAGCTCAGGCTTGCCATAGAAGCTGTCTTCAAGTCGTGGAACAGTCCGAGGTGCGTCGCCTATAGAAAGGAGTTCAAGATAACGCCCGACATAGCGAACGGCACCGCGGTCAACGTGGTAGCGATGGTCTTCGGTAACATGGGAAATGACTCTGCCACTGGTGTCGCCTTCACCCGCGACCCAGCCACAGGAGAAAATGTGCTCTTTGGAGAGTACCTGACAAACGCACAGGGCGAAGATGTCGTCGCCGGCGTTAGAACACCAAAACCAATCTCAAAGATGAAAGATGAGATGCCACAGATCTATCAAGAGTTGCTCAATGTTAGGAATATCCTAGAGCACCGCTACCGTGAGGTGCAGGACTTCGAGTTCACCATCGAGCGCGGCAAGCTCTACATGCTCCAGACGAGAAGCGGGAAGATGAACGCTGAGGCGAGGGTGAAGACCGCCGTCGACATGGTAAAGGAAGGGATCGTAACGAAGGAAGAAGCCATCCTTCGACTGTACCCTGAGCAACTCGAAAAGCTCATGCACAAGCGCATCGACCCCAAGGCCAAGGCAAAACCGATAGCCCGCGGCCTAGCTGCATCGCCCGGGGCGGCGTCAGGCATGGCAATATTCAGCGCGGACGACGCCGAACGGGAGGGCAAGACAGGAAAGGATGTAATCTTGGTCAGGGAGGAAACAAAACCCGAGGATGTCCATGGCTTCTTCGCATCGCAGGGTATACTGACGAGCCGGGGTGGAAAAACTAGCCATGCAGCCGTGGTTGCAAGGGGGATAGGAAAACCCTGCGTCTCCGGCTGCGAGGCCATACGCATAGATGTTCGCGCCAAAAAAGCCCACATTGGTGATGCTGTGATCAAAGAGGGCGATGTTCTCACGATCGATGGCGGCTCCGGGGACGTGTATCTCGGCGAGGTTCCGATGATAGAACCGGAACTCAGCGAAGAGCTCTTGGAGTTGCTCAGGTGGGCGGATGAAAAAAGGAGGCTTGGAGTTCTCACCAACACAGACACGCCGGATGGGGCGCTCCAAGCGAGGAAATTTGGAGCTGAAGGCATAGGACTCTGCCGGACCGAGCGCATGTTCAACGCCACGGATCGCCTGCCGCTTGTGCAAGCGATGATACTCGCCGAAAACGCAGAGGAGAGGAAACCTTACTTGGAAAAACTCCTGCCCATGCAAAAACAAGACTTCAAGGAAATTTTGAAAGCAATGGAGGGGCTTCCTGTAACGGTCAGGTTACTCGACCCGCCGCTCCACGAGTTTCTGCCGTCCTACGAGACTCTTCAGAAGGAAATAGACGACATGAAAAAAGAGAAGGATTCTCTTTTGCTCAAGAGAAAGACGGCCACCATCACGAAGAGAGTGAAAGGTTTGGAAAACGGCATCGCTGAAAAGGAGAAGATGATCAGGCGGATCCGGGCCCTCGCGGAAATCAACCCGATGCTCGGTCACCGCGGCGTGAGGGTCGGCATAACCGAGCCCGACATCTACGAGATGCAGATTAGGGCATACTTCGAGGCGTGCGCCGAGATCATGAAGGAAGGTACAAAGATAAAGCCCGAACTCATGGTTCCAAACGTCTGCACGCTTCAAGAGCTGATCGTCGTGAAGGAAATCTTCGACCGCGTGGCTTCAGAAGTCGAGCAAAAATACGGCTTGAAAGTTCCGATGAAATTTGGCACGATGATGGAAGTCGTCCGTGCATGTCTCGAGGCGGACCAAATCGCCAAAGTGGCGGAGTTCTTCAGCTTCGGCACGAACGACCTGACGCAGGCCACCTTCAGCTTCAGCAGGGAGGACGCGGAGAACAAGTTCTTGCCGTTTTACACTGAAAACAAGGTGTTGCCCGACAATCCCTTCCAAACGCTTGACATCGAGGGGGTGGGCAAGCTCATGAAGATAAGCATAGAGCTTGGGAGGAAGACGAGGCCAGACCTCAAAATCGGGATATGCGGTGAACATGGGGGCGACCCGAGGAGCGTGGAATTTTGCGACGATATCAACTTGACGTACGTGAGCTGTTCGCCTTTCCGCGTGCCGATAGCTAGGCTAGCGGCGGCTCAGGCTGCGCTCAGGAATAAAACTTTCTAATCAATGCTGTTTAAATAACGTTTGCTCAACTTCCAAACAACAGGTTTTTGTATTTCATACTTACATTATGAAATACTAGATACAGTAGGATGCGTGCGACGACCGTGTGAGAGAACTTGAGATCTTTACCAGCGAAAGCTCAGGCAACTCGCGCTCATTTGAACAACATCTCTTCCCTAAACTTTTTGATTGTATAACGACATGATTGATCGATGACGCTCGGTCAAATCAGATGGCTTACGGATGTTATCCCGCCGAAATACATGGATGATCTAGCTGCACTCAGCGGCATCAAGGTGGCTCGCGCGCCGTCTAGCTCGCTCTGCCTCCTCTGCAAGGGTGGGCGGATGCTCTGCGGAAAGCTCACCTGCCCAATAATCGCAAAAGCCCAATCCCTCGCCAAGACGGGCAGGCTCGTAGATTCAGAAAGGATCGAGGGCTCCACTCCACCTGGCGTTTTCGTCGGGCGGATCGGCTACCCTCATGTGTACATTGGGCCAATGGTGCCTCCATACTTCGGCGATACAGAGATACTCGACACCCCTGAAATGTGGGTCGGAAAATCAATAAATGAAATCATTGACTATCGCTACTCGCTCGTGAGGGGAAAGATCCGCGCGAGAGTTTTTGACGCGCAGGATGGCACGAGGGTGCTCGACGCCCTCCAAGAGCTGGCGATGGGGACGCACCCAGCTGACGCTGAGGCAGTTTTCACAAGGAAACCAAACAAGATCATCACGCTGAGCGAAGAAACACAACCATTTGGGCCATCGGCACCGCTTCGCTCGTTCAAGGTTTCAGACGTAAGCGTTGACCAGAGGATCGAGCAAGCATTCTACGACCATGATCTCAAGGCAGCCGATGCCGTCGCCGAACTCTACGACAAAGGAGTTCTCGTCACCAGAATCCAGCGAGCATTCAGCTTAGGCATGTTCGGCACTCGACCCAAAAGGAAGCTCGTGCCGACGCGCTGGAGCATCACCGCTGTCGATACCATCCTCTCGCTCGAGCTCATGGATAAAATAAAGGAGCATCCGACCATCGACGAGTATCGCGTCTACTCCTTCAAAAGTCTCGACAACTACTACGTCGCGATAATGATGCCTGAAAAATGGAGCTTCGAGTGGATCGAGGCTTGGTTCCCTGGCACGGCTTGGAACCCAGAGAGCGCTGGAGCGCCTGCGATGATGGGCGACTTCGAACCCTACTGGGGGAGAAAAACCTACGCATATACGGGAGGATGCTACTACTCGTGCAGACTGGCCGCTGCAGAGAAACTCGATCGAGATAGAAAACAAGCTTCGGTGCTGGTGCTGCGGGAGATTCATCCGGGGTATATTCTGCCGGTTGGCGTGTGGAATGTGCGTGAAGCTGTTAGAACTATGCTAAAAACCGAGCCGCAAAAATTTGATAACTTGCGGGCTGCCCTCAACCACGCAATCACAAAGCTAACTATCCCGTTTAAAAACTGGATAACCACGAGTGAAATGTTGAAGCGTGCCCTGTTCCAGAAGAAAATCACGGAGTTCACAGCATGAGCGTCGAATATTCATCGATCGCCTGCAAGACCGCTCTATCGCTGAGCAAGTTGCCGGGACTAAAGTATTCCCTGAACCCGTACTTGGGGTGCGAGCACGGATGCCTCTACTGCTACAGCCGGGCCATCTTCAGAGATCGGGACATGGCCACGAACTGGGGAAAATTTGTAAAAGCAAAACAAAACATTGCCGAGATTCTAACTAACGAAATAAAAAGAAAACCGCGCGGCGTTGTAGGGGTCAGCACTGTGACTGACCCATACCAACCTATGGAATCGAAGATGCAATTGACTAGAAAATGCCTTGAGATTTTAGCAAAGCATGATTTTTTGACTTCTATTCAAACGAAATCCATTTCAGTGCTACGCGACATTGACATCATGAAGCCAAAAAAATTTGATGTTGGCGCGACGATAACGACGATGGACCACGACCTCGCGAGAAAACTTGAGCCGAGATCATCGCCTCCCGACGCAAGGGCCCATGTGCTTGAGGAACTCGCGCCTCGAGGTTTTGAAACATGGATCTTCCTCGGGCCGATCATCCCTGAAATCAATGATAGCAAAGAAAGCATTGCGCAAGTCATAGAAGTTGCAAAAAAAACAAAAAGCAAGCTCATATACGACAAACTGAACCTCAAACAATGGGTTCTGGAGTCGATGACGCCCTTCCTTGAGCAAGAGAAACTAGGGCTCGCCCAACGGTTGCCCGCCATCCTCGGCGCAAAATCCGATTATTGGCACAAGATCTCATCGACGGTTGAAGCAATATGCAAGGAACAATCTGTGCGCTGCGAACCCGCATTCCCGCCATCTAAAAAACAACTATTTTTAGTGAGAAATTTTTAGTTATAGGTAAGGTGTTCACCACGCGCGTGCTTCTGATAAACCCTCCAATAAAAACGCGGATGACTGGGATAATTTTCAACGATATGTGCGAGCCACTTGGTATTCTCTATATCGCTGCGGTGCTCGAAAAAAATGGTATAAAAGTCGGAATAATCGACGGGGTCGGTGAACGATTATGGCATGAGGATCTCGACGCTAAAATCGCAGAATTCAGGCCTGATGTGGTCGGAGTCGCCAACATGATGGCTGAAACATATCGAGACACCGCTGATGTCGTCAAAACGGCGAGAAGAGCTGCACCAAAAGCAAAAATTATTGTAGGCGGGCACAATGCCTCCTTTGTCGCGGGCAAGATCATCGAGAACCTGCCCGAGGTGGACTACGTCGTCGTGGGTGAGGGCGAGTATACTTTTCTAGAACTTGTTCGCACACTCGAAAATGGCGCCGATGTCTCCAAAGCGAGGGGGGTAATGCTGAGAAAGGATGGCAAAGCTTTCTTCACTGGGGCTAGGGAGATGATTCAAAATTTGGATGAACTTCCATTTCCTGCCAAACATCTGCTATCACCAAAAGCTAAATATGGAACCTTCCACGTCGCGATGTTCAACGTCGCGTTCAAAAATCTCTCTGGTATGATCACCACGCGCGGCTGCCCATATGGGTGCACATTCTGCTCATGCACAACATTCTCCGGCAGGAAGATGAGGGCAAGGTCCCCTGAAAATGTCGTTGACGAGATGGAGTACTTGATCCAGAGGCGCGGCGTCGATCAAATCTTCATCGTTGACGACAACTTCACTGGAATTCCGAAACGCGTCATGGAAATTTGTAGGTTGATAAAGGAGCGCGGCATCGATGTCAACTGGTTCTGCGAGGGGAGGGTGGACACGGCGTCGAAGGAAATGTACAAAGCGATGTCGGACGCCGGTTGCTGGCTGATATTTTTGGGCCTCGAGAGCGGGAGCCAGAAGGTCTTGGACTACTACGAGAAAAAGACAACGGTCGAGAAAGGCCGGCGGGCGATCGCCCTCGCGCAGAGCGCGGGCATGGATGTCGTCGGCTCCTTTGTGGTTGGGGCGCCAAACGAAACGGAGGAGGACTATCTGGAGACGCTCGACTTCATCAAACGTGCTGATATCGACGCGATCAGCATAAGCTCGCTGAAGGTGCTGCCGGGTGCAGAACTCTGGAGGCGCTTCGAGGAGAGCGGCGCGATAAAGCCGGAGGACTGGAACAAGTACATCGAGATATTCGACGTTTACGATGGGCACTCGAAGGAGAAGATACGCGGGTGGATGAAAGAGATTGAAAATGGATTTTACTTCCGCCCTGGCTACTTGGCCAAAGAGCTGTGGCGCATGTTCGGGCGGCGCAGGCACCTGATACTAGAAATCGTGAAAAACCTCTTCTAGTGGAGCCGCTGGTGGGTCACGATCCCACGACCTTCGGTTTACGAAACCGACGCTCTGCCAACTGAGCTACAGCGGCCCCAGTTGAATATCGTACAAAAGTAGCTTTAACGGTTTTCCAAGTGGCGCCGGGGCAGGGATTTGAACCCTGACGACCCGTGAGGGCCAACAGATCTCGAATCTGTCGCATTAGCCTAGTTCTGCCACCCCGGCTCGTATAAATTTTATGCCTTTCTTCTTAAATCAACCACAGCTACATGAAGTCCGCCAAGCTCGCCTGCCTGTGCGCGTCGCTCTCGAAGATGGATTTTATGTCACGCCCCGTGAGCTTCAGGCGCTGCTTGGTGTAGTCGCTCACATTGTAGTCCTGCGCTATCTTCGTTGCAACTTCAAGATATTTTTCCACACCGCCACGCGTCACCGTGAGTATGAGGTTTCCACCACATCTAGCACAAATGCCGGTCAGCGGGACTCGACGGTACTTCATGTTACACTTGGTGCACCTGAACTGTTGGCGCGCGAACGCCCGGATGTTCCCCTTGAGGTCCGGGATGAAGTGGGTCTCGATCAAGCGTTCCGCTACGTCACTTGGATCTACCGCCCTGAGCTTGCGCGCCAACCCAAGTTGCATCGATACCTTTTCCTCCATCGTCTCCAAAGTCTTGTATCGACTCGAGTGAGGTCCCTTCGATATATCGCTCAAATCGTGGGTGAATTTCAAACCCTCATACTGCTCCTCCTTGCCCAGCCTTCCCTTGACTATCTTGATCAGAGATAGCAACTCGCTTGGATTAGCATAGCGTAGCGTCGCCTCGTAGAACTCCAACGGGTACGATGGCATGATGTCCATGTTGTGCGCCTCCGTGTCTATCTCCGTGGGATTTATTTTGGTGTTTAGGATGAGCGGAGCGTCCATCATGCCGCCGCGCGTCGATGGAAGGAAGCGCTTGCTGAAATTCAATAGAGCATCGACCAAAAGCATGACGGAATCTTCGTCGCCGTCGCAGTCCCTTCTTTTTGCCGCGTGGAAGTATGGGTGGGCATATCCGACGTTCGCGTCGACGAAACCAATTATGCGAGCAGCAACCCCAACGGAAGTGTGCGGCGCCAACCCGACGACGAGTTGCCCGACGAGGTCCGCTGGCCAGTTGGCGTTGTAGTAAGGCGGCAACCCATAGAACTTCTGAAGCAAATCATCGACAAATTTCGAGGCGTTCAGCAGGTACTCGGCGCAAGCCTTCGACAAAATAACATCTTGAACTTTGAGCTCGATTACCTGATCGTCCCTCTCGAGCGGCTGCCCTTCATAGTCCATCGTATACCCCAACTCGCGCAGCTTCTCAACAGGTGTCCCTATTTCACGTGGCCTGACGTGGGTGACTGGAACATCCGTCGCGTCGAACCTGACCGTGCCATCTTTGAAAACATAGACGTTGTGCTTCGCGCGGAGGATACCCTTCTCGAGTGGCTCAGGGATCTTATATGCGCTAGTCATGCCCCTGACGCCCTTTACTTGCTGAGGCATGGGCTCCTGCAACTTGTTCAGGGCCGAGTCGAAAACTGATCTGATGTCTATTTCACGAAGATTATAGAACACCGCGCGCCCACCGCATGCCATGCATTTTTCATCGCTCGTGGGGCGCCCACATTTTGAACATACGCTGGCGTAGTTTGTTTTTGCCCCACAATTTGGACATTTTCGCGTGAATGAAATCGCACCGCATTCGGAGCACTCGCACCTCACCACTTCTACCGACGCCTTCCCTACATCAGCAGCTTTTCTCACACTACGCGATGCTCCACCACCGAGCTCAACTGGGAATAGCACGTGAACTGGCGGCGACATCATCCGGGGGTTGGCTTTTTCGGGTCGTCCCATTCGACAACCTATTCGTGTTGGGGCCTTCTGCCTTATTGTTATACCAGCGAGGATCTGCACGATTTCCATCGCCCCCTTCACCGGGTTCGCGCGCAGTGTTGAGTCTATTTTCTCAGTGCTCAGTTGCTGACCATCCAATATCCCCAGACACGTGCACAACGGCAACGCTGGTTCTTCAATCATCGCAAAGTCGCCCTCAACCCTGTGTGGCACGCCGAGAATCTCCAACGTGCGCTTTGGCTCTTGCGCGATTACGACACGCAAGCTCTTCAACCAACCATCCTCAAACTCGGGTTTCCCACCGACGAGCCAAGCTGCGAGCCCTTTGAGTTCCTCTACGCTGATGTCTTGAAAATGATAGGTGTACGCTGGATGCAACGGCACGACGAGCTCCCTCGATATCTCGATAGCAAAGCGCGGGGACGGCTTTGGGTATGGCTGCACTAGATATGGCAAGATGTCCATATCGGTCGATTTTTCTGCGAGCGCTTTACTCACATCTTGAGCCCACCACTCCTCGCAGTAACCTGCGGGCACCAGACGGTGGTTGTTCTCTAGAAATTCTCCGAAGCCTATCAAGAGGTCTCCAAGAAACAGTATCTCGCTGACCTTATCCCTCAGCTCGAGCGCCTGCTCAACCGAATTTACCTGCACAACAGAACCATTGGTCAGCTTCACGATAGGGCTCTCAATCGTATCAACAGGCGTCACTGCCCCTCCCTTGCCAGGTCGCTCGAGCTTGAGCTGAGTTCCGACCGCGATGAAATCTTCACAAATCACCATGGTGGCCGGGTGAACACCTACTGCCGCTATGCCCGTGTTCCTCGCGCGCCCATAGCGCAGCCTGAATCCACCCTCTCGCCCAGGATGACCGAAGACTGGCCTGCCCGCGATGATCTCATCGAGATATTTGTCTTCCTTTTTTTCTCCCTTTGGATAGAGCGATGCTGCCTTCTCTGTTATTTGTGCTTTGGCTATCATATCGGAGAGCCAGCTCCAGCCGTCGATGTTGAGCTTTGTCACATGCTTCAAGATTTTGGGGGCTTTTTGCAACACTCCCTCGCACAGAGCTAGGACCGCACCTCCCCTCACGCGGTTAGTTTCAATTCGTTCGAGGTCGCGGTAACCTGTGACTACAACTTCCTCAGTTGGCTCACCTGTTATTTCTACAGGGATATTCCGTACTGCATTGCGAATGTCCTCCGCAGATGGCGAGTACTGAAGGTGAGCTGCTTCTACCCCATAGAGCTCCGTCTCCTCGACGAAACGTTCTACCTCCAAGTCCGTTGGCTTGTACACGTTGAGGTAGAGTTTTCTTCGCACGAAATCCCCAACCAAGACGGCGAGGGCTACTGCCGTGCCACCGGCCGACCTTATTGGACCAGCGAAGTATATTGCAAGGTATGAAGTGCCATCAGAATTCTTTTTTATGTCGACGTGAGTTATGCCTTCAAGGGGCGCCGCGGCAGCTATCCCTTCGGTTATTATCGCTAGCGCCGTGCGTATCGCCTGTTCAGCTGTCCGCTTATCATCCAGCTTGCAAAATGCGCCGTCAACTATCATGTCTGCGACTTTCAGAGCGAGCTCTTCCCTATCCATCTCTTTTTCGTACCTGCGGATTACCTCTGATACACCAGGTGGGCCGACGAGCTTCTCGACCCTCGCGGCCAAGTCCTCCGCCTGCGGGATCTCCGGCTCAAATTCTGGGTCTAACCCAAGCGAGCGCGCCTTCTTTGCGATATCATAGCACTCCTTTATCTTTGCATCGAGCTGCTGGAAGTATGCCTGCATCGCGGGGCTTGCCACCGTCATTTTCCCACCATCAAGCTTTTGATGCCTGGGACCACGAGGTCTGGCATCTTTCCTATCTTAATTTTTTCGATATCATGTTTTGAAGTCACCCCACTCAACACGAGTATCGTTTTTAGTCCAAAACGTTTCCCAGCGAGCATATCCGTAGCCAATTTATCACCAACGATTGCTGTCTCGGATGGTCTAGAACCGACGATGCCGAGCGCCAATTTTATCATAAAAGGCGAGGGCTTACCTATAACAACTTTTGGCTGCTTACCAGACGATGCGGAAAGCGCTCCGACCGTAGCGCCAGCGCCAGGAGAAAGACCTCCCTCAGTTGGATAGGTAGCGTCCATATTCGTTGCAATCATTTCTGCCCCAGCTAGGAGAGCGCGAACGCCAGCGGTCAATTTTTTGTAACTCATCGCGCGATCCAACCCAACCACGACGAAATCTGCCTCCTCTACGCGTCTGTCTGTCAGGACTTTGAACCCGCCGTTTAACAATTCCTCTTTTAACCCCAATTCCCCGACGATGTAAACTCGCGCGCGTGGGGCCCGCTCGCGCAAGTAGAGCACCGTCACATAGCCTGACGTCAATACATCGGACTCCCGCGCCGCGATGCCCATCTTGGCAAGTTTCTGAACATACGCGCGCCGGGTGCTCGCAGAGTTGTTCGTCATGAATATTATTTTTTTACCTTTCCTTCTGAGGTACGCCACAGTTTTCGCAGCCCCCTCGATCGGTGTGTTTCCAACATAGAGCACGCCATCCATGTCAAGCAAGAAAGTCGCAACTTCATCGATGAGTTTTTTTATTTTAGACAAAGTGTATCACCTTTGCTTGGTGCGTCTGTAGGTCCAAGACCGGTACTATCCCGGGAGTGGGCTTGACCCCCAAACTCGTCATGTAGATGGTCCTCTCTTGAAAAGTGCCAGAGTTGACGAGCATTATGTTACGATATCTATCGCAACCATAGACGTGCATATGGCCGCAATGCATGATGTCGGGTATGTCTTCTATCACGAGGTAATCCCTGTTCTCTGGGGACAACGAGGTGTGGCCACCGTAAATCGGAGCGAGATGTCGCTTCTGGATCAGCTTGATCATCGGTGGAACCGATTTTTGATGTTCCAAGCCTGGGATATTGGCTATCAAATCATCGAAACTCCTGCCGTGATAAATAAGAAATTTGACATCGTGAATTTTCAGCCACGAGGGGTTGCCGACCATCACGGCGTTCAAATCGTATAGCGCTGGAGCTACATCCTTAGATATAGCTGGCTGTGGCTCTAGCGGGCGAACCGCATCATGGTTGCCCGGTGCGACGATAATTTTCACGTGATCTGGAACTTGAGCAAGCAGCTCTGCGGCCGCATCGTACTGCTTGAATATGTCCGTAATCAACAGCTCTTCCTCCTGCCGCGGATATACGCCAACGCCGTCGACGATGTCACCAGCTATCACGAGGTACTTGACCCGCCCGGCGAGCTCTCGTTGCTCTTCGTTGCCAACTTCGCCTCTCAACCACTTCAAAAATCGCGTAAATGCATCTTCCAAAAACATCTCACTACCAACATGCAGATCAGAAAGAAGTGCTGCACACACTGGCTCCAGGGCACGAGCTGGCTCGCGTTGAACCGGTGTTTCAGGCCATATCACGTCATTCGCTAGTAATAGAGGGGTGCGGTCCCCGGTCTTTCGCATCGTCGCCACCACCCCTATAACTTCATCCTGAACGACTTCCCCAGCTTTCTGAGCGAGATCGCGACGCCTTTTCGAGATTATAACGATCGTCCTGCCGCTCTCGTCCTCGAGCTCAACTATAACGTTACCCGCCTTGCTCTCGCGCTTATCAGCGACTATTCCGATCATTTTAACGGTTTCGCCATCGCCACAGCTGGAAACGCTCTTTATCGGGACCGCGCCCTGAAGGTCCATTCTCTTTCGAAGAATGTTGCGCAATCGTTCGTAACGATCCTTAAACAGCTTCACAAAATCCTTTATCTCGCCCTCTGTGTAGCTCTGCCCCGTGATGTCTTGTAAGACGTCAACTCGTGCCTCAAATTCGGCAGCTAAAGGTTTAACGCGAAGGTGCGCAAGCTCCGGCAACGTCTTGGACGGGGCCGCCAACTTCGCCTTTTCTTCTCTGATTTCAGGAAATGGCTGTGCAGGGATTTCAGAAGCTGGAGGTTGCGGCGCAGTTCCACTAAGAATTTTTGTGACTTCGTCGCCGGTTATTATAAAAGGTTTTTTTATCATCGCTCTTATGCCCTCAAGCACCCTATCTATCGCCGCTTCGGCGTCCGCTCTCGCTCTTAACATTTCGAGGGCATCTCGAGTGAGCTGTAGCTCCTCATCTATGAACTTGCGCAAGATCGCAGCATCGTCCACCATTTTTTTACCTCAAGCAAGCGTGAGTTGGTGTGGAACAGCTGTCGTATCAATATCGCCGATGTAATCCTCTTGAATCGCTGCCCTCGCCTGTAGCGGCTGGACGTTCAACACGATCTCTTTCGTCCGCCCATACCTGCCCTTGCTGATTATTCTAGCGTTGATTATGCCCATCATGTCGAGCTCGGAGATGAGGTCGCTCACACGGCGCTGGGTAAGTATATCCAAGCTGATCTGCCTGCATACCGTTCGGTACACGTCGTAGACATCCCCTGTGATGATTTTTCTTACTCCTTTTTCATCCAATAGAATCACGCTGTAAAGCACGAGCTTGGATTGAGTCGGCAGGGTGCGGATGACCTCCAACATCGTGTCCTGCTCAATCTTTTGGAATGCTTGTCTGACGTGATCGACCGTGACCGTCTCAACTCCCTCCCGCTCCGCCAGCTCTCCAGCCACGCGCAACATGTCAAGGGCGCGGCGCGCGTCTCCATGCTCCCTCGCAGCATGCGCAGCACAGAGTGAGATTACTCCGTCTGCCAACGAACCATCCGCAAAACTCATCGCCGCCCTCCTCTCCAAGATGTCTTTGAGCTGAAGCGCATTGTAAGGCGAAAACACAAGTTCCTCCTCGCTCAAGCTGCTCTTGACCCTCGGGTCCAGATAGTTCATAAAGTTCAAATCGTTCGAGATCCCGATGATGCTTATTTTGGCTTTTTTGAAATCGGAATTCACGCGAGTCAAATTGTAGAGAACCTCATCCCCGCTCTTCAAAACCAGCTTGTCTATCTCGTCGAGCACTATCACCGCGAGCTGCTTATCGGAATCTAGAGCATCGAAAAAGCACTTGTACACTTGATCCGTGGGCCAGCCCGTCATCGGCACTTCCTCTGGGAGATCTGGTAGCTCAGTACCGTTCTCCCTCATCTTACCCAAAAATGTGTTCGCGAGGGTAGCGAGAATCCGATATTGTGTGTTGACGAGCTCGCAGTTGAGATACACCACTTCTACTTTTCGCGGCGCTCGCTTTGCCACTTTCTCCAGCTCCTTTGTCACGTACTTCACAGTAGCTGTCTTGCCAGTGCCCGTCTTGCCGTAAATAAATACGTTCGAGGGTGTCTCGCCGCGCATTGGTGCTACTAAAATACGGGCGAGCTGATGAATCTGTTCCTCTCGATGCGGCAATTCACCCGGCGTGTAAGTCGGTCGCAGATACTCCCGATTTTTGAATATCTGGCGTGCCTCCAACAGCATGTCGAATAGTCCCTCCGAACTTGCCATTTTCACCCACCTCCTCCTTTTGGAATAAACTATCCAGCCACTTGTTCCAGTCCTCTATGGCCATCGCTAAACGATTGACAAGAAATTTCTCCTCGGGCGGCAAATTTTCAGGCGGCATCTGTGACGTGGCAAGCCGCACAAGTTTCTGCAGCCTTATCTCGATTAAAGCTGCGACAGTCGAGCGAAGTTCCTCAATCTCCTCCAGTTGCTCCTTGACTCGCATATCAGAAATTGTATGCGAGAGGGATGTGTAGAAGTCCTGTCGCAAAACTGCAGGTTCAGATATCCGCTCCTCCGCTAGTATGAACTTCTTCAGCTCTATCGGCTTGAGCTTCTGAACTGCTTCACCGAATCCATGCTTTTCAAAGACCGATACCTCCCATACCTCAAGCTCAACTTCTTGACCAGCAACGAATGGACCAAGTTGTCGCCCCACAAGACTGACCGCAGGAAAATCTCGAAGAATACGGACCTTCTGTTTCATCACTTCACCGCCCTGCTTACCAGCCCAGGCTTGGGTTCGTAAAGGTGGCCCCGCCTTTTCTCCTCTTCTATCATCTGATCGACGAATCTCTCCCTAATGCCTTCCGCGCTCGCCAGTTTCTTTATCTCTTCAATTGGGGCAGCACCACCAAATTGTCCCTCAAGATCCTTAATTATCTCCTGAATTCGCTCGATGTTTTGGCGCTGAGATCTACTCTTTCCAGTCATCAGGATGTCTATATCCACCTTGCCTGACTCGGGGTCTATGCCCGCCTCGTGGAGAGAACGTTTCACGAGGTCTATCGCACGATTGGCATCTTCGATCGTCACCTCTTTGCTCAAGCGCATCCTCGCGTTCGCCTTCGACAGCCTGACAAGCGCCTCCAATTGCCTAGGGGTGATCGGGATGGGGGACGCCCCGCCCTCTGCAGTGCTTCTCCATTTGACGAAAAAATCTTCGATCGCCTTCAGGACCTCTTTATCCTTGAATTGAGGGTCGATATATTTGCGCGCGTAAATTATCATTTTTCTGAGGGTCTCTGAATCTATCGGTGGCTTGACCACGCGAGCCGCATCGCTGTGCAACTGCAAAATATGCCTAGCAACAGTTCTATCTGTTTCGGCGTGCGGCTCATCTTTCATCACAAAAATTAAATCAAATCTGGACAATAACACTGGGGGCACGTTCAACTGCTCGGCGAGGGGCCTGTTTCTATCGAATCTTCCAAAAGCTGGGTTCGACGCCGCTAGAATTGCTGTGCGTGTGTTGAGCGTCGCGATGATCCCTGCCTTCGCCACGCTTATAGTCTGCTGCTCCATCGACTCCAAGATAGCCCCAGAATCTTCATCGCTCATCTTGTCGAACTCATCGACACATGCCAAGCCGCCATCCGCTATGACAAGTACTCCTGCCTCTAATGCCCAACCACCACCTAGCTCGTCGCGAACCGCTGCCGCCGTGAGGCCGGCACCAGTAGCCTTCTTACCTGAAGTGTAGAGGCCACGAGGTGATATACTCGCGACCCACTTGAGTATGGCACTTTTTGCTACCCCTGGATCGCCAGTCAAAAGTATGTGAGTATCACCACGGATCCTAGTCCCGTCCGGCAGGTCCACAGCATTACAACCGAAGAGCTGGAGCGCGATCGCCTCCTTGATGGGGTCGTATCCATAAATGCTCGGCGCTATCGACTGAATCACTAAATTTTTGACCCATGGATCCTTAGCTAGCCCTTTTACCTTTTCTTCATCCTCTGGGGAAAGTTCAGCCTCCTCTACGCCCTTCTGGAGGACCTCGATGTGACTCACGAAAAGCACTTTTCGGAATGTTGTCTTCCTCTCCCGTTGTTGTCTCTCTTGGAAAACGCGCAAGGTGCCCGTCATTATCACACGATTGCCAGGCACAGCTTTGTCGACAAAATCATCTCTCACAATAGCATCTATCAAACGCGGGATTTGCCCCCCTCGTAGCTCCTCGGGCCTTTCTTGCAACATGAGGCTCTGCCAGTCGCGGAACTCGGAATTTTCAATCACGAGCTTGAAGGGCCCCCTCTTGCCGCAGTTCGGGTTCTCGCACGCCAAGGGCTCCCTATACACCTCATCGATTTGCGGGACGCGGTTCTCCTCCCCGCAGCGCAAGCACTTGAACACAGCTTCCTTCAGCTCAGGTTTGACCTCACCGACGCGTTTGAGGAGACCATCCACTTGGATAAAATTACCAACATTTTCGGCCCTGATCTTGCGTATAGGTATGGACTTGTCCAGCGACTTCACGCGCAGGCGCATGCCGGGCAATTTGGTGATGTCGGTCAGGATTTTATCGGCGGTATCTATGAAATCTGCTGGCGAACCGATCAAAACCTTGGTTAAATCCATGTCGAAATTGAGCAGACTGTCAAATTCTATCACGAGGGATTTCTGCCCCGCAGCAGCCGACCTGCGGAGCTCCTTGAGAACCTCCTTGCGATGCAGGAACTCGACTAACTTTTCATTCATCTTAGGGTCCAAGATCACGCCTCCCGAATTTCGGAGTTATAGCGACGAGTTTGATATTTATGGGTGGTGGTGCAATTTTTGAGCTTTTTATTAATAAAGGGGAAATTTTTTGAAACGGGGGGGCTAGTCGAATGTAAAAAATTTTGATACTCGAACGTAACGCATTATCTGTGTCAAACTGCCTAATTTTTTGAGCTGATGTGTTTCTCGCACTCATCGATACCTTTTTTCGACTCAAGCGCTCTAAAACACGCCCCAGAGAGAGAGGTCACCGAAAGTATTCAAGTTTTTGGAAAATAGGGGTTTTAACGGCCATTTTTTAGAAAGGGGGTGATTTGACCGCAAAATTCTGAAAAAGAAACAATTCTTTGAGTTCCAGGCGAAATACACGAAAATAGTGGAAATGTGGGTTGTGAAAGCTTTTGGGAAAAGCTTAAAGATAGAATTTTAAATTTCTCCATTACCGTTTTTACACCATTATGGTATCTTTACGTACTCGTATGCCTGTGTGGCTGACTCGAATGCGTAATGGACCCGTTGAAAATTGCGCCTGAACTCCCCAACATCCTCGGCAACGCTCTCTGGCGCCTCCTCATCGATGATCGCGCGTTTCAAGAACTCCGCGATCTCAGCCATCTCGCCCTCTTTCATGCCCAACCGCGTGACCTCCGAGGTACCGAGCCTTATCCCGCCCGGATTTTTGTAGTGCCGGCCCTCGCGGATGTCCCACGGAAGCAAATTCCTGTTCAAGATTATGCCAGCCCTCTCCAACTTTCCCTCAAGCGTCCCTCCATCGCCATACTTCGTGATGTCAACCACAAGCTGATGTGAAGCGGTGAAGCCCTGATCTGGGCATAAAACGGCGAAACCTCGCTCGTACAGCGCCTGACCGAGGACTTTTGCATTGCGGACGATCTGCGCCGCATAATCCTTCCCGAATTCAAGCATCTCGGCGAGTGTTATAGCTAGGGCGGCAACTGCGTGCAAATGATGGTTGCTCACTATGCCAGGGAAAACAGTCTTATCTATAGCCTCCGCCATCTCCTTCTTGCACAAAACCATGCCATGCTGCGGCCCTGGTAACGTCTTGTGCGTGCTACAAGTCATTACCTCCGCCCCCTCTCTAAGCGGGTCTTGGAATTGACCTCCAGCTATCAGTCCACATACGTGAGCCGCATCGTACGCCACGTGGGCTCCAGTCTCCTTAACCACATCTACAAGTTCTTTCACAGGGTGAGGAAACAGAAAAACGCTGCCACCAAAAAGCACGAGCTTGGGTTTGAGCTCTCGAATCCTCTTCACCGCCGCATCAACGTCGATGTTCATCCGTTTCTCGTCGAACGGAATGTACTCTATTTCTAACCCATGAACCGCGCCAGCTGTGCCTCCGAATTTCTTTTTTCCCATGCTGATGTGGCCGCCGCAGGGTATCGCCAAACACATCATTGTATCCCCTGGGTTTGTCAGGGCTGTATACATCGCTAGGTTCGCCGCAACGCCAGAGACGGGTTGGACGTTCGCGTGCTCGGCCTTGAAAAGTTGTTTGGCCAAGTCTATCGCTAAAAGTTCAACTTGATCTATATAGATGCAGCCAGCGTACACTCGCTCCCCCGGCAGACCCTCCGCGTAGCGATTGCCAAAATCTGTCGTGAGCGCCTCCCGAACCGCTGGGCTAGGTACGTTTTCACTTGCTATCAACGGTAGTGTTGTCTTGAACCACTCGTGATGCTTTTGCAGTAGGGCTCTGGTCTTATCGAAGGCTTCCCTCGGGCGCAAGATATCACCTAATCAATTTAGCTATTTCTTCATATATCGCTGGCGCCTCGGTCGGAACCTCGGAGACTCTCACCACTTCTTCTGGGTCCTTCAAAATGTTCCCAGTGGCTACGCAGACTACACATTCATCTGCATCGACCACGCCCTGAGCGACGAGTTTTTTGAGGCCAGCGACAGTAGAAGCGCTCGCTGCCTCCACCCCTATACCTTCCAGACGCGCGAGCATCTTCTGGGCGGCGATAATCTCTTCATCTGTCACGGCTTCGGCTGCACCTCCTGAATCTCTGATGGCGCGGATGGCCTTCGGCCCATTGACCGGATTTCCTATACGTATCGCGGTCGCTATCGTCTCCGGTTTTTTCACTGACACAAACTTGACGAGCCCACGTTTGATCGCATCCACTATCGGCATCGCTCCGGTAGCCTGAATTCCAGTCATCATCGGGATGCCCTCCGCGACCTCAACCGTGTCGAACTCCTTGAAGCCCTTGTAGATGGCCCAGATGTTCCCACAATTGCCCATCGGCACTACCACGCGGTCGGGAACCTTGAAGCCCATCTGATCAGCGATCTCAAAACCTATCGATTTCTGACCTTGAGGCCTGAACGGGTTCACGGAGTTGAGCAGGTAGATGTCACTGCGCTCCTCGCAAATCCTGCGCACTATATCAAGCGCTTCATCGAAATTTCCTCTGACGCTGATGACTTGGGCGCCATGCATGATTGCCTGCGCCAGTTTACCAAGCGCCACTTTGCCGCTTGGGAGCAACACCAGACACTTTAACCCTGCCTTCGCCGCGTATGCTGCGAGCGAGGCTGAAGTGTTGCCAGTAGAAGCGCACGCTACAGTTTTGACTTCAAATTCAATGGCCTTCGTCACCCCGACCGTCATTCCACGGTCCTTGAAAGAGCCGGTCGGATTTGTCCCCTCGTACTTTACGTAGAGTTCCCGAACTCCTACTTCCTTGGCGATGGAGTCACATTTGTACAATGGTGTCCCCCCTTCACTCAATGTCACGATCTTTGAATCATCGTGAATGGGCATGAACGCGCGATACTTCCACACGCTCGGAGCTTGGGTCTTGATGCGCCTGCGGTCGAGCTTTTCCTCTATTTCGCTTGGGTCAAATTCTATTTCGAGAAGGCCCTTGCACCTCGGGCAAACGTAGAGCTTCTCTTTTATACCAAACCTCGCGCCGCACTCTATGCACTCGTAACGCATCTCAGCCACCAAGTGAGCGGTGAATGTCGATCAGGTCACCCAGAAGGGCGCTCGATGTTTCCCATGGGCCAGCGCCGAAACCCGTTATCGTGACCTCGCGCGCAAGATCCGTTTCAAATGTTACAGCGTTCAATGTCCCGCTCACCGATAGAGGATGCCCCAGAGGCACGAGCCTCGGCCCAACTTCTAACAGGTTGTGCTTAGCTACACCTACTAACTTTATCGCATAGCCTGCCTCTTGGGCCAAGCGGATGGCTTCTGGACGAACGCGCCTGATCCCCACTATTTTGACATCCTTCAGCTTCGCATTCATTCCCAATATTGCGTTCGCCAAGATCGCGATTTTAGAAGCTGTATCCATCCCATTTACATCAAGCGTCGGATCCTTCTCGGCTATGCCCAGTTCCTGCGCCTCTCGAAGCACCACATCGAATGGAGCTCCCTCCTTGCTCATCCGCGTCAGGATGTAGTTCGTCGTGCCGTTCAAGACACCTCGAATCGCATGCACTTCGTTTGCAATGAGAAGCTTTTTTGCGAGGCCTATGACTGGGGTGGCGCCGCCGACGGATGCCGAGTATCTGAACTCCACTCCCTGCCTCCTCGCAAGTCGATCGAGCTCCCTGAAAGCCACAACAAGCGGTCCCTTGTTAGATGTTACCACGTGGCGACCTGCGAGCATCGCTTTTTTTATGTGAGTCAGCCCTGGCTCTCCAGTTTTGATGTTGGTGGGTGTGAGTTCGAAAACTACATCTGCGTTTACTTCTTTGATCACTTCCAGGGCGAGCTTTCCTTTTTTCGCCTTTGGGTAAGCAGTCACCGCGCCACTTTTTTCTGCCAGCTTCAGCAGTTTTTTGAGGTCGAGCCCATCTTCATCTATCGCTGCGCCGTACTCATCGACCGCAGCTATCACGCGCGGCATTAACCCATAATTCCTCAAAAACTTGGTCTTCTCCAAAAGCACCCTGCCGAACCCGCGCCCGAGATTCCCGAATCCTATCAGAGCCAGCCTCATCATCGTTCACCCAACAACTTGATCATCAACAGCTTCTTTCTGGCTGCGATTTCACCCAATTTCAAAAGGGCTGCCTTTGCGCGAGTATCGTCCGCTGCTGCTATCGTAACTCTTGCCGCCGACTCCTCACCGACAGCCCCCATCGCCAAGCTGAGGTCCGAAACCATGACGCCCTTTATCGCGTTCAGGCGGTCTATCGTGTCACGCACATCTGTATGGATGATGTGGCCTATGAGCAGGACCGTGCTTTTTATTATGCCTTCGCGTTCGCCGATCTGAATTATGTGGATACCCATCTTGCGTAGGGTTGCTACTATCCTGTTGAACTTCGCTCGCTCATCCACCTCAAAAATTACGGTGACTGGGATTCGCCCCAAAGGAGTCTTGCGCTCGCGCAGGTGGAGGACGCTCTGGATGTTGCCTCCGAACCTTGAGATCGGTTCTAGGACCTTCACGAGTTGCCCAGGTACATCCGCAAGTTCCATCTCCAAACGTGCACGCATATTGTCATCCTCTCTTCAGGATTCTTACACCTCGCCCTGGAGAAGTGATGATCGTGCCACATTTTAATCCTACGGCTTTGAATGCTCCGCGCATAGCTTTTGCCACTTTCATGACATTCGTACGAGGTTTCGTTATTGCAAAGACAGCTGGCCCAGAACCAGCCATCGCCGCCCCAAGTGCCCCAACTTCTATCGCCGCACGTTTCACCTCAGAAAATCCTGGGATGAGATGTGCTCGAGGGGGCTCAACGATGCTGTCGACCATGCACCTGCCGAACGTGGCAAGGTCTTTCACATTGAGCGCTGCCACCATCGCGCTAGCCTTGCCGACATTCGCGACGGCATCACGAAGCGGTACTTCCTTCGGTAAAATTTCTCTAGCTTTTTTTGTCTGCACCTCAATCGCTGGCTGAGCGATCACTATTTTCATCTGCGGCGGCTTGAGCGCTAGATACTCGAAGGGCTCGATCGACGCGACGATCGTAAACCCACCGACGATCGCAGGCGTGACATTATCGTAGTGAGCGCTGCCAGCAACTGCCGCCTCGGCCACCACTGCAGCTTCGATGAGTTCCCTTTTTGACAATCCTCCTCCAAAAAGCTCGTTCACCGCCACCGCACCCGCCGCGGCCCCCGCACCACTACTTCCCATGCCGCCACTTGGTTTGATTCCTTTTTTAATCCCAAGTTCCAATCCCCGCTTGCAACCGATGAGTTCCATCGTCTTCGCTGCAGCTATGCCAACGGTGTTCAAATTGGGATCACGCGGCAAGCTAGCCGCACTGACGCCCGTGATGTCCGTGATTTTTATCCCCGATTTGGAAACTCGCGCCTCCACGACATCGAAAGGTTCAGCGAGAGCCAAACCAAAAACATCGAAGCCTGGTCCGAGGTTAGCGATCGTAGCTGGCGCCGACAAAACTACACGAGAAACCACTATCTCGCCCCTGGGTGGGACAGCCGTTTCCGGCGCGGTACCCTGATCACGAGCATCCCATCTTTTACATTGAGGTGATAGTCACTTGGCTGGGCATCGGGGGGGAGCTCAAACGCCGCAAAATATGCCTCGCCGCTCGGCTTCCTAGCGATGACCTCCAGCGCCCTGCCGAGCTGCCTGACCTCGACATCATCCTTTTTAACTTCTGGGGCATGAACCGTCAGAAGTACCTCGTCGGGCTTTTCGACCTTCGCCACGTTCGTCTCGAGCATGCACTTTATCGGCTTCGCTTCAATTTTCGCTTGAAGTTTTCTCTCGACTTCAGGTGGCTTATGAACAGCTGGTTTGATTTCCCTCGGGCGCCCGCCGAGTCTTGACACCCTGATCTCCGGTTTGCCGTCTCCGTGGTCCCGTACCTCTATTCTAAATCCGGTTACCCCTGGCATGCGCTCGAATTCTCGCTCGAACTTCTCCACATCAAACTTCGCGAACTCGGACTCGAACTCTTTGAACATTCGCCTAAATTGTTTGAAAAAATCGAATGGATCGTACGCCATGCGCTCACCAAATCGAAATAGCGTCGGATGCACTTATACTTTTAGGGCTAAAAATTGAAAAGAGGATGTAGAAGCGAAGTGTTTGATGAGATCTATTCCTCTTCTACGAATTCTTCCTCTTCTGCGTAGAGACAAGTGCCATCTGAGAAATAATCGCACTCTGCGCAACACTCGTTCTTGTTCTCGCACTCGTCAAACATGTAACATTTGATACAGCAGCGCGGCATCTTCAACCCCCGAGAACTTCGTGCTGATAGTGATGACAATTATTATTTAAAGATTTCGACTCTAGACAATGATTTTGTTTGTTACACGTGTAACAAATTGATACATATGTAACAAAAAACGACCTGCCTCTTTCGGCTTAAAAATTCCCAAAATCTCAAAAAGAAGCCACAAGACAGAGGGATCAAAGATGAAAAGATGTATCCTATAAAACTATCTGTTTCAACGATGATGAAGATACGTTTTCTTGATTAAAGAGCGAGGCTAGCCTAGATTTGACAAAATACCGTAATATTTATATGTAATGAAAAACGGAGTAATAATTGCGCCGAGATGGGTGAACCGTACGAGTCTCTAGGGTCGATCTCAGTTGGATCCCCCTGGGATGGGGTTCGGAGGGAGAGGCCAGTCCCAATGAACGCCGGAACCAGCAGGCTGAAGAGATTGACTCGAAAGCGCTCGGTGGTTTGCGGCGTGGAAAGCTCGTGAGAGTGATCCGCACGACCCGCGATGGGTTGGAACGGCGTGGTTCGGCGGGCTGTCGAAAGACGGTTCGCGCGGAGCTACGTCGACCGTAAGCTAACGAGTGGCCCGAGGCTTCTAGGGCCCAAATCTCGGCGCTTTTTGTTTTAGAAACCTAAAAAATGTTACTTCAAAACTACTCCTGTTTCCATATACCAGAGGTAAAGATCCAGTTCCGCCAAGGAGAGATTCGTCTTTTGCGCAAGCTCCCTGAGTTTTTCTTCCGCGACGAGATATTTTTTCTTCGTGAGAGTTTTTGGTGTGCCTTCAAGTAACCCATACTGCTTCATCATGGTCAAGATGTGCCTGTCGAGGATCGCAACATCGCTGTATCCAACGTTTCTAAGGAAGTGGCTCGCCTCCTTGTAGCCTATGCCATCAACGTTTTCTGCCAGCCAATCTCTCGCACTCCGTTCATCTGGAAAACTTGTGACAATTTCTTTAATGTTATAAAATTTCCTGGCCTTTACTATGCGCTCCGCCCTCTGATCCCAATACATGTGGCCGGCCTTTTTTAACTTGGATACAAGTTTTTGGTATGACAATGTCAAAAATCCATCCGCGCCCAACTCGTTCTGAATTTTAATCCCTAGCTTAGCAGTAGAGGCGGCGGTGAGTATACAAAAGCAGAGCTCAAAGAACCAATCTTTGTCGCCTTTCTTGCCCAGCGCCTTGAACTTACGTGTCCTTTCATCCACTATTTCTCGAACATTGCTCGATTTCAGCGCCAGGATCTTCTTTATCAAATTTTCCTCTGTCATATCCTCACGCCAGCTCCTTATGGCCACGACAAAATAAAACTGTGGGAGAATGAACAAGTGGAGTCGCTGAACTACAGGGCGAGCGCTGCTTCCACTCGATCGTCTGGCGCGTACGAATGAACGCGGCATATCAATTTTCTTGCCGCACCGTGTTGTGGCGTCCATTCATATGGGGAGGCATCGGCCGGGCTGGCGTCAAACACTGAAAAACTTTCTATTTCCTCTAGTGCGACCGGAAGGGACACTAAACCGGACCTCGGGTTCAGGCTCATCGGCACCAAAAAAAGACCTCGCCCGGCCCGAAGCTCGGAGAGGAGGCAGGTGTTTGATCCCTCTCTAATTGTGACGCGTGAACCTTCAAGACCAACCTGAAAGTTGGGCCTCTCAACCAAGGTGCCGGCGATGTAACTGGTGATCTCACCTTGGATCTCGTCGAGAGCTTTAAAGTCCCCCGCCCAAGCATCGCCAGGGATGGACTCGAGGGGAACGACGAGGTCGAAACCAAGTTCGCCCGAATACTTCACCCACGGTCTATAGAAACCGGCATCGGATATTACCTCGATGACGGCGGCGGTCGCTGTCTTTGCGAATTTGAGGCCTCCGCTTTTCGCTCTGATCGTCCATATCAAATCACGCCCGAGCGGGTGACGCAGCTCGCGCGGTTGAGCGTAGCGCCAGTATGAACAGTAGAAAGCCGAGGCCTCCGCGCGAAGAGCACGGTCGATGGCAGCGTGGGAATCGAGAACAAGTATTTCACCATCATCAAGACGGCGCTGAATTGTCTCGCCGCGCTTGTTGTAGAAGGCCCCCTCCCTCACCGCTTCAGGGCCCCCCGCGCGAGCGAAATCCAAAATTGCCCGCCTCGCGTCCAAGCGATTGTAGTAGTTCAATCTTCCACCAAGGAAGCTTTGGTTGGTGTTTTAAAGCGGGTTTTCCGGAGAGAGAGGTCGCCGAAAGTATTCGTTTTTGTTACACGTGTAACAAACATAAAATGCGCTAGCGCACCACTTTTCGAAGGGGGGCGAGCTGCGCCTCGAGGCGGGTCGAGAATTCTTTTCCATCGGACCAATCTAGCGCCATCAACTCCTTCACCACTCGTAGCGCCCTGACCACACGTTCGACGACGTCCGCCGAAGCCTTGCCTCTATACAGGAGCTGTTGGAGGGCTGCTATCTCCTCCTTGAGCGTCACTTCTCCAATATTGCTCGTCGCCAACGCTCTGTCCATCGCCTGGAGCCTAGCGTCTGAGGGGAGGATAGCATCGAACATGTGAAGCTCGATCGGCTGCCACATGGGATTTCGGAAAAATGACCTCAACCTTGGCGCGGCCTGAATCGGGACGGCGAGCACGCTCTTCCCGAGCTTCACGTGGGGAATGATAGCGAGGAGCCCAGAGTAGCTCCGCACGTATGTTTTCACCTCTCCTTTCACGTCCATGCGTTTGGATCGCGCCGTGAAGCCGAAAAGCTTGCGATAGAACATCGTGCGCTTGGTGCCCTTGAATTTGACATCGAAGCTGAAAACTCTGGCGAGAGCCCTTGGAGCCGACTGCTGGTACATCCTTTCCATCCATGACCCCTTCGTTTCCACTCGAACGTATTTCTTATCTTTTAATCTACTTTTTGATACATATGTAACAAACATGACTACAAATAAGTAATTAAAAGGTTTTTTCTTCAGAAAAAGGCTAAAATAGTAAAAATAAGGTAAAATAAGCTATTTTAACCAGAAAACAGATATTAGAGCACCAAAAAGCGTAGAATGGGCAAACATGGTCAAGAGAAGAATAGCACAGTTCCAAAAGAAATCAGGGGCGGAGATTGAGCTAAGCTTTTAGCCTACAGAGCCATTTCCTTACGTGATAATATGCGATCAAAATTCGAGCTCGTGACCAGTAGCACGGAAGAAATTGTGACCGAGCAAGAGCTGCGCGAGCTGCTGGCGCGAGGAAAGATGAAGGTCTACTGCGGCTACGAGCCGAGCGGCAAGATCCACTTCGGCCACGCCCTCACCGTTCGAAAACTTATCGACTTCCAGGAACTCGGCGGCGACGTGACGGTCCTCCTCGCGGACCTCCACGCGTTCCTCAACCACAAGGGCACCCTCGAGGAGATCCGAAAGATAGCCGAATACAACAAGCACTGCTTCATCGCCTTGGGTTTGGACCCCCAGCGGACGAAGTTCATGCTCGGCTCGGACTTCCAGCTCGAGCAGAGGTACTCCCTCGATGTCATGCGTATGGCCGTCAACACTACCCTCATGCGCGCTCGCAGGAGCATGGACATGATATCGAGGCAGCTGGAGAACCCAGATGTCGCTCAGACCCTATACCCGATCATGCAGGCGGTGGACATGGCATGGCTCGACATCGATGTGGCGATAGGGGGCATCGATCAGCGCAAGGTGCACATGCTCGCGCGCGAGGAGCTCCCGAAGATCGGCCACCGCAAGCCGGTTTGTGTCCACATCCCGCTGCTCCATGGGCTCGATGGGGCGACGAAGATGTCATCGAGCAAAGGCAACTTCATAGCGATAGACGACGAGCCGGCCGTCATCAAGGAAAAGGTGAGCAAGGCTTTTTGCCCGCCGAAGGTGACGAAGGAAAATCCGATCGTGGAGTACGTGGAACATGTAATATTACCCGCGAAGGATCGGCTCGAGGTGAAGAGGGCGGCGAAGTACGGTGGGGCAGTCGAAGTAACGAGCGCTGCGGAGCTCAAGAAGCTCTACGCGGCGGGCAAGCTGCATCCAGCCGACCTCAAGGGGGCAGTCGCGGAGGCCCTCATCAAGCTCCTTGGGCCGGTGAGGAAGTATTTTGAGGAGAACCCAGGCGCGAGGCCTTCGCCGTCAAAAGTTCTTTGAGAGACTTGTTATATTTTAACAACTATTTTTGACGACATCATTAAACTTTTTACATATCGGCCACAGATTGGTTGGTGATGGGGTCGTGGGGTAGCCTGGTCTATCCTTCTGGCTTAAGGTTGTCAGACAACCTGCCAATCGGGGCTTGGACCATTAGGCGGAAAAGCCAGAGACCCGAGTTCAAATCTCGGCGACCCCACCACTTTTTCACCCGTACCTTATCTCGAAGCCAGAGAACTCGCCGCGGTAGGTCTCCCACCTCACCTCGACATCATCGACGTGCGCGCCGGGTGGGACAAGCTGGTTGAGGTGCTGGACGCGGGGGTATGTGTGGTACGACTTCTCAACAGCTTCCACACTTCTTGAAATCATGGAAAAAAGCAAGGGCGGGGCGGGCTCGCACGCATACATATAGAGGCGATAGGCCCGGAAGACTTGGAAAAGAAACTACAGAAGCTGAAGGGAGTCGGTCCCGTGGTCACGAATATCTTCCTCAGGGAGCTCCGCGGGACATGGCCGAAGGTGAGGCCAAAGCCCTCTGGACTGGCACTTGAGGTTGGCATGAGGCTCGGGCTTCGCGCGGTCGAGCCCTTCGAATCGGCACTCGTGAGGCTAAAGCTCGAATACTGCAAGCGGAAGAAGTGTGGAGAGTGTCCTGTAGGGGTTCGTTGTAAAAAGGCGCGAAAAGAAATAAAACTCTCTAAGAGATCAGCGGCAGCACATCGTCCAACACATAGTTGATGAATTCCTTCAGCTCGACCATCGTGAACAACGTCACCACGCAGTTTCTGGTTATTCCCACCGTAAACCCGCGTTTCTGCACTTCAAATACAACATACCATATCTTTCCGTGTTTGAGGTACTCCTGGTAGAGCTTGGTGTCCGCCAGCCCGGAACCCGCGAGGGCGAGTTTCCCTATGTCCGGGATGTCCACATCGTCGAACCAGATCAGCTTCGTCGCCCTAGGGTTGGACTCGTGGATCTCCTTCAAGGTTTCGTGCGTGATTTTTACCTCGACGATCGCGCCTGTTTTGATGAACAAAATTTCGCTGAGTTTGTTCGCCACATAGTTGGTCAGCAGTTTCTTCACTCCTCTGGCCTTTGAAGGTGCCAGCACCATCAGAAAAGTCCGTCCCTTTGACTGCTTTATCAGAAATGGGACCTCTTCTGTGACTAGGGTTTCGACGAGCCCGCGTTTGTAGTATCGGCTGAGCACGAAGTCCTTGCTGAAAATTCCCGTCAGCGCGCCGCCTTCCAGCTTCAAATCCAAAATTTCTGCCGTTAGCTTCGCACGCTTGCCCTCGTGCTCGTGGGGCTCCTCTTCGCCAAAGTCCTTGAGCTTACGGGCTATCACGCCCAACTCCAGAGGTTCCTTGATCTCAAATATTTTGGCTACCAGCACCATGGTGACATCCCTTAATTAAATACAGATGATTGATTTAAAGTTGAATGCATAAATTATGTTGGTGCACATGTCTCCGAACGCTCTAATTCAGGAGATAATACTCGAGAACTTCATGAGTTACGAGTATTCCAGAATCCCCCTCAAGCCGGGGCTCAACCTAGTCTGCGGTCCGAACGGTGCGGGCAAGTCTTCCATCCTGCTTGGTTTGGCCGTGGCGCTCGGGCAGACATATACAGAGCGCTCGCGAAGACTCAGCGACCTCATTCGAAGGGGAAAGGATCTCGGGCGCGTCAGTGTGGTTTTCGACAACTCTCCGGAAAACGGGAAGCGACCCATCGGCAACATAAACTCCGACGCCATTGTCCTCTCCCGCTACTTGAATAGCGATGGGACCTACTGGCACGAAACAAACAACCGCACTGCGACGAAGGGAGAGGTCCTTCGGTTGCTCGGACGGCTTTCCATTAACCCGGACAATATGCTCATCATCATGCATCAGAACATGGTAGACCTGTTTGGGGCGATAGACGCCCAAGAGCGGCTGAGGCTCGTCGAGGAGGCAGTCGGGCTTCGAGAGTACCGAGACCGAATTCTCGAGACCAGGGAGAAGCTCTCTCACACCCTCAGCGAGGAGGAGTCCATCCGGAGCCTGCTTGAGAAGGCCCAGGAAACCATGCGCTACTGGGAGGGGAAGTACCAGCGCTTTCAGAAGAAACAGGAACTCGGAGAACGGAAGCGGGAGCTGGAGATCGAGTATGCTTGGGCAAAATGTATAAAGCAGGAGGAGGCGGTCGAGAACCTTCGCTCAAAACTCGATGGGCTAAATGGTGAGCTCAGGGAGGTGGTAGGGGAACTTGATGAGAACACCAGACGGGAAGCCGAGCTTGAGACAAAGTTGAAAGAACTTGGGTTTGAGCTCGATGCCACTTATCAGCGGCTCATTGAGCAGGAGCGAATGCATGCTGAAGTGGAGACGCGAGTCAAGTTGCTCGAAGGGTTCTGTGGATCGTTGCGTTCGCTCACCCAAGCCGGGTTTGAAGAATTGCTTGGGCACTTGGAGGCCGAACTCAAGCGGTCGCGGGAAGGAATCCTCGGAGCGGACGTACATGCCAAGGACACAAGGTCCAAACTCGTTGGGGTCAAAGAAGAAAATGAGCGAGCGCGCGAGGCCTACATAAGTTACCGAGTAAAGGGTGCTGTTTTGGGGCTGAGGCGTGAAATACTTGAGAAGGACGTCTCCGCAGTTCAGTCAGAGCTCCGAAGGGCGAGACGAGAGCTCGAACAGCTTGAGAATGAGGCGAGGCAGGTCGGGGCACGGGTCGAGACAGAGAGGAAGCCCCAGGAGGTTCTGGATGAGCTGAAGCTGATAAATATCCAGCTCGCGAGCCTTGCGGACGTTTCCCCGGATGTCGAGAGGATGTACATGAGTTACAAGAGCACATTGAAGGAACTGGAGGCAAAAGTCGAAATTGCTGCGGCCAACAGAAAGCGGGCCCTCGAGGAGCTGGAACTCCGGAAGCAGCGATGGATCAATGAAGTTAACAAGCTGCTGCGGGAGGTCAGGGAAAAATATGTTGAGGTTCTCAGTCGGGTCGACGCACTGGGCGACGTTCGGGTTACCAACATCCAAGACATCGACGAGGCGGGGCTGGAGCTGCTCGTGGGCTTCAGAGGTATCACTCCCCAGGTGCTCGATGCCTATACCCAGAGCGGCGGGGAACGCACAACTGCCATCATGTGTTTTCTCTTGGCGCTTCAGCAGAGGATTCAATCTCCCGTCCGGGCAATAGACGAGTTCGAGGCCCACCTAGACCCGCGCAACCGTGAGGCGATCCTCAGGGCAATTATAGATTTCATGAGGGGGGAGGGCACGCAGTACATCGTGATCACTCCAGGGCAGCTTGCGAACCTGGAAGGGGTGCCGAACGTCATAACCGTTCAGAACATCGCTGGGTCCTCCCAGGTGAAGGTGGCAGTTTAGATGCGAGAGCGCCAAGAGCTGATGCTTCGGATAATCGACCTATGCGACTCGGTGAGGAAGCGGGGGCTGGACCCCTTCGATGTGGAGGTCCGGGAGTTCTTTGACAGGCTGCGGGAACTTTTGCCAAAATTGAGAAGTCATGATGATCTCTACCTCGACATCCAAGCCGTGCTCGGGCTGGCCGAGGTGGTCTTCCAGCAGGAGGAATGGATCAAACACAAGTCCTCGATGCTTTACCTCGACCCGCTGCTCATAATGCTGAAGCTGCACGCCCTACCGGCGAAAGACTTGGCCGAGGTGCTCGTGCGGGCATGGCACCCTATAATCGACATAGAAAGTCTCTCCCCCCATGGGGTCAAGGAGGGGATGGAATACTGGAAGAACCTGCCCAACTTGGACGAGCGCTGGCGGGATCTGGAGACAACCGAGGTTCTGACCGGTGAAGTCGCCCGCCGGGAACTCGCCCGCATGGGGATTCTGTCGGACGAGGACTTCGCGGCCGTTCTGGACAAAACTTGGCGGGGGCTGAAGGATGCGGCTGGTGAGCAGGGCGAGGTGTCCTACTGGGATTTTATCTCTGAGCGAAGTTTTGAGGGAACCGTGGTGAAAGCTTGGCTCGTGAGCTTCCTCGTCAGCTATGGATATGCGACACTCGAGCTCAAACCGCTTGAGGATGAGATCACGTTGAGGCCGCTGTCAAAGCCCCAAAAGCTGGAGCGCGTGGCCACATTTTCGGTGCCGATAGCGATTTCCCGCGCCGAGTGGCTAATGAGGGTAAAACATGGCTGAGGAACAGGACATCGTGGAGCTCAGGGAGAAGCTTGCCCGAGCGACCCAGCTTCTGTTGTTCAGGCACCACATGCAGCCAGGGGCGAAGGCTTGGGAGATCAGGCGTGCGCTGGGCAGGGACTACGAGCAGGTTTTGAAATTACTTGATGGTGAGCTGGAGAAGTTGGGTTTGACGGTCAAGCATGTGAGCGAGGGGGAGGAAGGCTCCGAATCAGACCGTTATTTCGTCACTCTTCGTGGGCATCCGACGCTCACGGAAGCCCGGACATTCGGGTGGCGAATCGATGACATGGGGATGCTCACCGTCGCGCTCGCCCACATCCTAGCAAAAGAGGGGAAAGTGCCGCTGAAAGAGGTTGAGCGGATGCTTGAGGAGAAGTTCCCGCGGTGGCGCATCGAGTCCACTATCGACCGCTTCATCCGGCGGGGCTACCTGTCGGAGGATGACGAGGGGCTGCTCTACGTGGGATGGCGCGCGCGGGCGGAGATCGACCAGCGGGCCCTGCTCGGATTGTTGCTGGGAAAAGAAGAGAAACCCAGCAAAGCTGAGGCCGAGCCGAAAGTTGAAGCCGCGAAAGATGAAGGAACGGAAGGGAATTGAGCTGATCATTGTGCAAATCCTGAGACAGATGAAAAGCTGGTAAGGCCTGACTTTATAATTGGTGCAGGAATATTTTTCCGCAATGGAGGTAAAAAATGGAAAAACAGAAAGAGCATGAAGGTGAAATCCCACCCGGATTAGCTCCAAGGCTCGCGGTTACCATTGTTGTTGGGCTAGGTTGGCTTGGCTTCTTGGTGGTGCTTTTGTGGTTTTACGCAGCAGAGCTAGGAATTTTGAAAACTTTGGCCGTATTGGTTTTGTCGATTATCGTAGTTTGTGCGATACTCGTTCCGATATGGGTTTACTGGGGACTGAAGACCGCTCACGCCTGGGAGAGGAGAAGGGCGAGGAAATAATCACTAGACTGTTATCATAAACTACCATCATGCCCACTTGAACCGTTTGAGCAGCGCCGCCCGCTCCTTCTGAAGCAGAAGTTCAAAGAACTTGTTTGACATTTTTTGTTCTTTTGCTAGGATCTCTCTCGCAGCAGCCGGGGTCACTCCTCGCCCGACCAATGCTATTGCCGCGAGCTTCCCGTATTGGGAGATGAGTTTCGCACTCCCCAACAACTCCTGCCAGAGCGCAATTTTCCTGCCTTTACCAGCCAGCTCGATCGCTCGCTGAACCTCTTCCTCCAGCTTTTCGACCATCCCCAACTTGGGCGACCCACATTGCGGGCACTTCGGATGTTCATCTAGTTCATAAATTTGAAGCTCCTTGAGATAGCGCCTGCATTGGGTGCAGGCAAATGTTCGGCTTTCGCTGAGTATTCTCACTTTTGCCGAGGCTATTGCAAGGAGCTCAAGTCGCTCGGGCATCACGGGCTCAAGGGCGAGATAGCGCTGACGCCAGGCTAGGCTGGAGATCGGTGCCGCTTCAGCCCGTTCGCCGAAGGAAACCACCTCGATTTCACCACTTCGAATACTTTCCAGCACTTCGAGCGTGCGTTTGAGGTCGAGGTCTTTGTGCACGACCTCCTTAAATGTTTCCTCGAACGCCGGAGTCCCCTTTAGCGCATGCATGAGTTTGTCCAAGACTGCGCTCGTGAGTTCGGCTTCGCGCTCGAGGACGCCCATCCGCCGAGCCACCTGGGCTAGCCTCCAGCGGAAGAAACGGCTCTCCTTGATGATTTCCCGCAGGTCCCGCTGGAGGTCTGCGCTGAGCTTTCCCTTGAGTATTTCGATCACTTTTTCTGGCTCCAGCGCCTCCGAGCGAAGCAGAATCCGGTAGGGATCCACCGAGGTCGCGGTCGTCTCCCCAAGTTCGGCCGAAGCCTTGTAGGCGAGCAGCCGCGCGAGCGTTCGGTTGACGAGGGTTCCGAAGCAGGCATTAATCACACAAATCTCCTTCACTCGCTCCACCGTAACTCGCCGATCCGTGGGTAATGGTAAGCCTGCCTTTACCTGCATGTGGGCATCGGCGAGCGCTGGTTCAATTGTTTCGCGCGAGACGCCGTACTCCTTTGTCAGCTCGGCGGCGGCTTCATCAAATTTTTTTCCTTCCCGCAGGAACCCCTCAAGCCGTGCCCTGAGTTTCCCCACCTCCTGCGCAACCGAAAAGGGCACGGGGATCTCTTCCCCTATCCAGGTCGGGATCGCCCCTACGGGGTCCTTGTCAGGTTTTACGTATACCTTGTCCTTGAAGATCTGCAGGATTCGCCAGACTTCGCCACCTATTACAAATTTCACGCCAGGTTCGCCGTACTCTGCCACGAACGACTCATCTAGAATTCCAACCGGCTGATTTCGCTCATCGTCCACCACGAGATACTGCCTGAGTTGGGGAATCATCGAGAGGTTGCTGAAGTAGTAGTCGAAGACCCGCTGCGTCGACCTAGGTCGCGCGAACTCTAGCCCATCTTCAGACACCCACGCCAACCGCTTCTCTAAGCTCTGCGCGAATCTGAGTACGCTGAGCAAGTCCCCCTTAGTGATGTTTCTGAATGGGTAGGCCCGTTTGAATACTTTGTAGGCTTCGTCGATGTTTCCCCTGCTCCGCGCCGTGATCATCGAGATGAGTGCGTGCAGGAGCACGTCCAGGGGTTTTTCGGTGACAGTGACTGGCTCGAGTTCCCGCTGGTGCGAGCGTGCCGCGATGACGATGGACTCGAGGGCGTCGTCAGGGTCTTGAACAACTATCACCCCTTTCGATACCTCGCTTATCCGATGGCCGCTGCGCCCCACCCGCTGTAGCAATCGTGTCACCTGGTGGGGAGAGTTATATTGGATAACAAGGTCGACGCGCCCTATATCCAGTCCGAGCTCCATCGACGAAGTGCAGATTATGCTTTTGAGTTCGCCTTGCTTCAGCCCCCGCTCGGCCTTCAGACGGCTGAAGCTTGACAGCGAGCCGTGATGGACACTCAAAGGGAAGCGGATGTCCCAGAGACGGAAGCGGCTCGCCAGTATCTCCGCGGTGGGGCGCGTGTTCGTGAAAACTAACGTGGATTTATGATCCTCGATAAGTTTCCGCATCACCCGCAGCCTAGCGGCGACCGGAGGGTATGTGTATAGTTTTTCTGAGAGCTGCTCATCGCGCTTTGTCGCCTCGGGATAGGCCACATCGAGGCTGAGTTCGCGTGCGACGCTGACGTCTATAATTTCGCACGGTCTATCTACTCCCACCAAGAACTGCGCGATCTCCTGTGGGGATCCTATCGTAGCAGAAAGTCCTATCACCTGGAACTCGGCCCCCTTGAGTTCACGGATCCGCTCGAGCGTCAAGGCAAGTTGCGCTCCCCGCTTGTTGTCAGCGAGTTCGTGGACTTCATCGACAATCACCCAACGCACACTTCGGAGATGCTCGCTCAGCCTCCGCCCTAGCAAAAATATCTGGAGCGTTTCCGGAGTGGTGATCATCACGTCGGGAGGTATCAGGGCCTGAGTCCTCCGCTCGCGCGCCGCCGTGTCCCCATGCCGAACTGATATCCGCAAGTCGAGGGCACGGCACCACCGCTCTAGGCGCTCGAGCATATCACGATTGAGGGCCCGGAGAGGGGTAATGTAGAGAACTTTGATCCCGCGCTCGCGCGTTTGGGAGAGCAGGAGCTGGTGGAGTATCGGCAGGATGGCGCTTTCGGTTTTTCCAGTTCCGGCGGGGGCGATCAGTAGCACGTTTTTGCCCTCAAGGATTTTGGGGATCGACTTCTCCTGCGGTAGCGTTGGCTCGGTGAAACCTCGCTCGTTCAGCAACTTGCGGATTGGTCTTGCCAGCGCATCGAACACATTAGGTTTTTCCAACATCTCAACCAAACAAATTATGCTCGCCGAACTTATTTAGTAGGCTCACAGATAAGCCATGTCTAGGTCCAGCTCGCGCCGCAGCTTCTCCAGCTTTATTCTCAGCTCCACATCAAGCTCGCGCTGCTTGCCGGGCAAAAGCTCCTTCAATCGCGCGGTGGACTCCTGGTACCTTCCTATGCCTGACGCGATGATTATTCGGTCTTTGTGCTCAGGGTGCGGCGACATGAGCCCGAACGGAATGGGCTGGCCCTGTTCCATGAGCTCGCGGATTTCGTCATCGACTTTCCTCGCCACAACCTTTGCCCCCGCGCCGACGAGTTCGTAGGGCGACTTCATCTCGCCCTTGATCTGCCAGAGCCCTGCCTTTGGCCCGTAGAAGAAGAGGTCGCTGTAGCCGCGCTCATCCCCGCCGGCGAGCATCCGCCATTTCTCCCGCTCCCTGCGGCTCTTCTGGTACCTCCGACGCATCTCCTCCATCACTTCGGCGAGGGAGCGCACCGCCATTTTTTCACCCGTACCTTATCTCGAAGCCAGAGAACTCGCCGCGGTAGGTCTCCCACCTCACCTCGACATCATCGACGTGCGCGCCGGGTGGCCCCCGACGGCAGAATTTTATTATCTCCTCGACATTTTCTTTCTCGCCCTCGAAGACCGCCTCGACCCGACCGTCTGGCAGGTTGCGGATCCAACCACTCACGTTTAGGCTTCTGGCTACCTTGCTAGTCTCATATCTATAGAAAACGCCTTGGACATAGCCCCTAGCTAAAACGTGGGCCCGTGCTTTCATGTTCTCGATTAAATCTCTGTCCAAGAACTTATTAGCTTTAGAAGCCGCAGCGCCTATTTCTTCTTTTTCTCTTCTGGCGGCACCAGCCTTCGGTGATATATCCGGGCCAAGACGCCGAAGACCGCAGCAACGATCGCGAACACGAACGATCCTGTGAGCCCCATGCTGATGGGTATGGATATTATTGTTTGAGTACCACCGGAGCCCATAGTGAGAGTTGATGTACTGCTTCCAGAGATTGTTGGTATGCTGAAGCCGCGCAGCTCCGAGACATAGTTGGGCAGGACTTTGTTCACCACGATCGACATTATAAGGAGCATTACCACGAGGCCGATGACCATCCAAAAGACCTTCATCACCCCGAATTTGAGGAGGCGCTTAGACCACCACTTTTCTACAAACAGCGACGCCAAGAGGAGGAATATGCCGGCGAGGACCAACGAAATCTTTACCCCTAAGCAAGTGTAAGTAACGAGATCCGAGGACATGGGCTGGCCGAGCGCCGTGATGCGAACGTCGTAGGGCGACGTTGCGACATCTATGGCTCCTGTCCCGATGCGGAGGTTCCACCACGCGCCTGTGAGCGGCATCACGATCATCATTATGCCAGCTATCACACCTAACCAGTTTATCTGCCGAACCACTTTGCGCCAGTTTACTTTACTCATGGTAATCGCCTCACCCAAATGTCCCCTCGATGATTATGCCGTAGATGTCGATCGATAAGCGCGCATTTTTAGGTTGGATTTGTGGCAAGCTTCCGTGGTGTTGTAGCGCATAGTTCTCTATGTAGTTTCGCCCCTCCGGCGTGGGAGTACAAATTATGCTTAGATTCCTTGTGGTGTTTGGCAAAAACTCTACTTCACTTGCCAATTGTATGGAACCTATACGCGTACCGTCGGAGAAACCCTCGCCAGAAATGTTTTCGATCTTCATTGAAAAATTGAATGGGGAGGTAAATTGTGCGTTAATTACAAGCGTATTGTTTGGTCCCTGCGTTGGTTCGCTTACAGAAAACATATTTTCCGAGATGTTCAAGTTCGTCATGTTTTCGAGCGGAGTTGAACCGCTCATGACGGTGGCCATGGGGTCCCAGCCGTGCGCAGAGAATGCCGCGAGAATCGGGACGACGGCGAGACTTAAAGAGAGCAGGGAAAGCAAGATTCCGAGGACTTTTCCCTTATCCAAATGATCCCCACGCTACATAATTATCTCGAGTTAATAAATATCATCGCAAGCGCGTCCCCGGAATCCTTGAGTCAACGCTTTTTTTCCCGCCCTCCCGATCCTCTTGAGGCGCCTCTCCCTCCTCATCGCCTCGCTGCGTGTAGCAAAAGTTTCCCAGTAGATTAGCTTGAGCGGGCGCCTAGCCTTGGTGGAGCGCACCCTGCCACCGTTATGCTGTTTCAGACGTTTTTTCAGGTCTGCGGCGCACCCGGTGTAAAATTTTCCATCTTTCAAGCTTTTCAAAATGTAAACGTAGTATGTTGGCAACCAGATACCCCGCTTTGGGATAATTGTGCGTACAGCATAAATGCTACGTTGTGAGTTTACGGCCGTGCAAAATTACTGCATACGTATGCTTCACACGTGTGCATAGTAGCTTCGACCAAAGCATCGGCGGGAAAATGGACAATAAAGGACAGCTCATGGGGGTGCCGATAAAGCTCGTGATGGCGCTCGTGATAGGAACGATGACGATGGGCATCCTGATGCAGTTCGTAGGCACGGCTGAGCGGACAGTGTTGCGGGACACGAAGGCGACGTTCACCACTTCCCGCAACAAACTGACGGTCAAGGTCTGCGATGCTCAGAGCGGCAGCGCTTTGAATGGCGCGACGGTTGTAGTCAAATATCCCGGTGGCACACTGGCCAAGACGCTTAGTGAATCGAAAAACAGCGAGAACTTCACTATTCCGTTAAATGGCGCAAGCGTCGTGGTGGCGACGGTGCAGGTGACGCGAAACGGCTACATCCCGTGGGAAGGCGAAGTCGCAGTGCACAGATAGATGAGCAGCATTACTACACCGCCGCCCACCATTTCTCCCGCCAAGCTATTGGTGGAAGGTCATTTAAAAGGCGAAAACGCGCAGTAATTGACGAAGAGCAGCACCAACAGGAATTCTATTTTTCAAACTCGCTTCTGCCAGACTATCTTTCCCTGTACTTCAATCTGAGTAATTCTATGGTAGGGAATTTCTACATCTCCATCTGGCGATGCGATGCGCATGAAACTGTGCCCCAGCTCTATTATGTCTGCGCCATCGATGATACGAATATTTCTAGGTGCGCCGCGGTGGACGATCGTAATTTTTGAATCCTGCAATGTGAACTTCGGGTGCCACTTCAGTTTGTTGAGCGCTTCTCTGGGCCCCATCTGTATCAAACTCGCATCAGAGATGAATGAATCGCGAAGCATTTAGAATGCACGCATGTGCGTTTTTTTCGACGTGTGGGCCATGACCGGGGTAAATATTTTGCACATCTAGTTTGAGCAACTTCTCGATCGAGTTGCTCAGTGCCGCGGCATCTCCGGTCGGCAAGTCTGTGCGCCCGACGCCATCGCTGAAAATGGTGTCTCCAGAGAACAGAAGGCACTGCTTTGGCTCGTACAAACATATGCTCCCCGCAGTATGACCAGGTGTGTGCAGCACTTTTAGAGTCAGCTCGCCCAGCTCTATCTTACCCCCTTCTCGCAGTTCCATTGCTACATTTATCGGCTCGAGTTTTTTGCCGAACATGTCAGCACATGTGACGACGCCATCGCCTTTACGCAACATGTCGGCCTCAAGCTCATGGATGGCGACTTTGCAACCAGCGGATCGAATGAAATCCATGTCGCCACCTACGTGGTCGTAATGGCAATGGGTGTTTATGAGGAGTTCGATGTCGTTTGGCTTCAGGTTGAATTTGCCTAATTTTTGCTTGACCGTTTCGAAATTCATCCCCGTGCCCGCGTCGATGAGAGCGATGGTTTTGTCGATGATTAAATAAATGTTTGAGTCAAAACCTTTGCCGCCGATTTGGTGGATTTTCATGCGGCTCACTTGTTATTATAACAATTAAGTTATAACATTTTTCAGGCCGACCTCTCTCGCGATTTCGAGCATAGATAACAGGCGAATACTTTTCACCCTCTATCATAGTTAAATATTACTCCTATGACGAATTCTCCGTTGCCTCGTTCGAGGCCCCTCGTTTTCTTTTCTCACAAGTTTTTTACCTCCTTCTCCTTTTCTAGTTATTGGGGCGAAACGGCAAACTCCTATACGCGGTCGAGC
>Ga0315268_10000260_pt1 | contig 61584 bp, 56 predicted proteins | sample C1_top_MG_FD_204535 | JGI IMG/M metagenome (GOLD analysis project Ga0315268, IMG submission 204535) | Sediment microbial communities from Yellowstone Lake, YNP, Wyoming, USA - C1_top | ecosystem: Environmental > Aquatic > Freshwater > Lake > Sediment | place: USA: Wyoming | collected 2017-08-01 | reverse complement strand
TTTTGTGTTAAGGGGGTGAATGATGTTAGGGAAAAAGAAAATTACAGACTCAGATATAGAACATGTGAAGACCATTAACCTGATAACCTATCTTGAGATGCTGGGATACAGTGCAGAGTATAAGTACGCAGAGAGGGCCATGTTTCTTTCTCCCCTGAGGGCAGAGAAACATCCATCTTTCTGGGTCAGCAGATATAACGGTATCTGGAGATGGAAAGACTGGGGAACAGAGGAACAGGGAGATATAATAAAGTTCGTTGAGCTGTATCATGGAGTTGGTTTCCTCGATGCTGTAAGGATGCTGCTTGAAGAAGACTATCCAACTGCACCGGTCATTGATAATGAAAACAGAAATGAGGATATTGAGGAGACCAGGCTGAAGAAGGTCAGCTGGATAAGGAAGTTCTACAGTGACAATGCCCTGCTTCTGGATGATAAAAACATTCAGCGCATAAGAAACTACTTTCAAAGTAAAAGAGTAAGTTATTACCCCTCAATGGGTTGCATTTGCTATTACTCTTTTAGAGATAAGAGGTACTTTATTGGTATCCCGATTCCATTCACTGAAAATATCAGGGGTATTGAGTGCAGGGAACTTCAAGGTGAAAGAAAAAAGACTCTTGGCTGTAAGACTCTCTGGGTTCTTAAAAGAGATTTATCGAGAATCCTTGTAGCAGAAAGCATTCTCGATGCCCTTGCCGGTGAGATAATTCTCAATTACAATAAAATTACCCTGTGCTCTACAAACGGAATCTGTAACATTGAGAGGATCGAAAAACTGCTTGACCAGTACAGGCCGCAAGAAGTCTTCTTTGCCCTCGATAATGATGAGCCCGGACAAAAGGCTCAAGAAAAAGGAATTGAGATTGCAAAGTCATTTTCCAAAATCCACATCGTTGATGACCACATAAAGGCAGGGGTAAAAGACCTTCACAAGTTGCTTGTATCTCAGAGCAGCAGTGTTTCGGTCTTGTGAACTTGCTACTTATAACAGTGGTAGGGAATAGCTAACTGTATTTTACACTGACTGCGAGAAGAGGGTTCCTGCAGAGCGCAGGGCCCTCTTTATTTGTATTGTGTATAAGATTTGGGAATTATAAACTAAGATAACGCTGTGCTAAAATTGTGCCAAAAATGACTAAAAAAGACCAAAATAGATAGAATAGACCAAAATAGATAGAAAACCCTCTAACCCTTTATTATCAAGGCTTTGCGGGAAACCAGACCAATAATCAAGGGCTTAGAAAAATTACTTTTTTTACCTTGCGAACGTGGCGCTCTCCCAACTGAGCTAACCGCCCGTATAACACATAATTATATATCCAGAAAGATTTTAATTACCATATTTGTTCACTCTGTAGATTGTTCCTTAGCTGATTCACTTGCAAACTTTAATTACTTTTAAGTAATATCTCTTTTACATGCAGAAATTAACTAAGGATTTAATCCAGAAGAACGATACAAAGATACTTCTCATCATCCTCGATGGGCTCGGTGGGCTTCCTTTAAAAGGAAAGACGGAGCTCGAAATTGCACGTAAACCCAACCTTGATACCCTTGCAAAAAAGTCTGCCTGTGGGCTTCATATCCCAGTTTCTATGGGTATAACTCCTGGAAGCGGGCCGGGACATTTATCTCTCTTTGGCTATGATCCGATAGAGTGGCAGATAGGAAGGGGGGTGCTTGAGGCACTTGGACTTGGAGTAGAGCTAAAGAAGACGGATGTAGCCATTCGGGCGAATTATGCGACTATCGAGAATGGCATTATTAAAGATAGGCGTGCAGGAAGGATTCCTACAGAAGAAAGCAGAAAGATTACGGAAAGACTTCAGGAAAAGATCAGGAAGATTGATGACGTGGATATAATCCTTGCTCCGGGGATGGAACACAGGTTTGCCATTGTTTTGAGGTTTCCCAAACCTTTACCTCAAGGCTCTGCATCAATAAAAGATACAGATCCGCAGAAAGAAGGAAAATCTCCCATCAGTGTTACTCCTGAAACTCCAGAGGCAAAAAAAGTTTCACAGGTTGTTGAAAAATTGATATCCCTTATTACAGAAACGATAAAGAATGAAAAGATGGCAAATTTTATTCTTCTTCGAGGATTCGCACAGGTGCCTGATATACCGCATTTTGAGGAAGTCTATGGACTGAAGGCCCTTTGTATCGCAGCTTATCCTATGTATCGAGGCCTCGCAAAACTGATTGGAATGACCTCTCCCTCAATTACCGGCGATATCAAAGAGGAAATTGATTTCTTGAAAAAGAACTATAATAACTATGACTTCTTCTTCATGCATGTGAAAAAGGTTGATTCCTATGGTGAGGATGGCAATTTTAAAGGTAAGGCCTCAAAGATCGAGGAATTTGATAAGGCTTTGCCTGATATTTTAGCTCTTAACCCCGACGTACTCGTAATAACAGGAGACCACTCAACTCCGTCTATTCTGAAGAGCCATAGCTGGCATCCTGTGCCTCTCCTTCTGAAATCTCCTTATGTGCTCGGCAATACCAGTAAGGCTTTTTCCGAACGGGAGTGTTTAAAGGGAGAGCTTGGTACCTTTCCAACAGTTAATCTCATGCCTTTAGTCCTTGCCAATGCTATCAGACTCAAAAAGTTCGGCGCATAAAAACAGGAACGAGTAATCAGTAATGAGTAATGAGTTAAATACAAATCCCCCTCCACCCCCCTTTAATTCCCCCCTTAGCAAGGGGGGATACAGAGGGGTCAAAGGGGGGCATGAGGGGATTATTGACACCCACTGCCATCTCGAGATGGATGAATTTGATTCTGACAGGGAAGCGGTTATTCAAAGGGCAAAAGATGCTGGTATTGAAGCAATTATAACAATAGGCTCTGATTTAGAAGGCAATAAAGGTGCTGTTAAACTTTCAGAGAAATATGACCTTATATACGCCGCTGTTGGCATCCATCCTCATGATGCTAAGGATTTCTCTGAGGATATTTTTAATCAGATAAAAAAGTGGGCAATACTCCCAAGGGAGGGGCAACAGGGGGGTAAAGTAGTTGCTATAGGCGAGATAGGCCTCGACTATCACTATGACAATTCACCAAGGGAGATCCAGAAGAAAGTCTTCAGGAAACAGTTGGTACTTGCAAAAGAGACAGGTCTTCCCGCGGTCATACATAGCAGAGAAGCAAAAAAAGATACCCTCGATATCATAAAGCAATCAGAAGTAACTAAAGGAGTATTCCATTGCTTTTCCGGTGATATGGATATGGCAGAGAGGGCGATGGCAATGGGATTCTACATCTCTATAGCAGGTCCTGTTACATTTAAAAATGCCAAAAAGCCGAGAGAGATTGTGAAGGCAATACCTGATGATTATCTTCTCATCGAAACAGATGCTCCCTATCTTGCACCAGAGCCATTCAGGGGGAAAAGGAATGAACCATCTTATCTTATCCATATAGCAAAGGTGATCGCAGAACTCAGGGGTATAAGCACAGAGGACCTTGCAAGAATTACAACCCTGAATGCAAAGAGGCTTTTCGGAATAGGTCAGATGCCAGAAGCCGGTGAGATAGCTTATAAGATAAGGGATAATCTTTACCTCAATATTACGAACAGATGCACAAACCGTTGCTCCTTTTGTGTAAGATTTCTTACTGACTACGTGAAGGGACACAACTTGAGGATTGTACGCGAGCCAACAGAAGAGGAACTTAAAAATAGGATAGGCGATCCATCAAAATACAAAGAGGTTGTATTCTGTGGTTATGGAGAGCCCTTACTGAGGCTCGATCTGGTTAGGAGTCTTTCCCAATGGATAAAAGAAAACGGTGGAATGGTTAGGATAAATACAAATGGACACGGGAATCTTATAAATGGAAGAAATGTTCTGCCGGAGCTTAAAGGGATTGTTGACAGCATCTCTGTAAGTCTTGATGCACACGATGAAGAGACATATAACAAACTCTGCAGGCCTATCTATAGAAATGCCTTCAGAGAGGTTATTGAATTTATAAAGGAATCAGAGAAATATATACCCCATGTTGAGGCAACAGTGGTTGAGCTTGAGGGGGTAGATATTGAGAAGTGTAGGGCGATTACGGATGGGCTTGGGATTAAACTCAGAATAAGGAAGCTTCATAGGGTAGGATGATTTTTAGTATTTTGTTACTGATTGCTGAAGAATTCTAAGACTTCAGAGATTGATATCTCTCCCTCGCTTCCATCTGTAAGGCGTTTCCATTTCAATTTCCCTGAGCTGATTTCGTCTTCACCTATTATCAGTACATACCTTGTTGATAATCTATCTGCCCTTCTAAGTTGACTTCTTAAAGAATGGCCAGCATAACCGATTTCAACCCATATACCTTTTTCCCTGAGCCTTTTTGCAATAAGGAGTCCTTCTTTTTCAGCCGGTTCCCCAATCGTTGCAATAAAGACCTCTGGTACAGGAATCTCAAACTTATCTGAAGATTTAAACAATTCTGCAAGCCTTTCCATTCCAACGGCGAAGCCGATTGCTGGAGTAGGTGGGCCACCAAATTCCTCTACAAGTCTGTCATAACGACCACCAGCAGCTACTGCATTTTGAGCACCGAGGTGTTTACTCGTGACTTCAAAGGTTGTCCTCGTATAATAGTCCAGTCCCCTGACCATATCGGGATTTATAACATGGGGAAAATCAAGCAGTTCAAGCATTGATAGGACTGTGTCAAAGTGTTCCCTGCAGTCCTTGCATAGAAAATTTCTAACCTTGGGAGCACCGACTCTAAGCTTTATGCATTCCTTCACCTTACAGTCAAGTATCCTGAGTGGGTTGAACTCATATCTCCTTTTACAATCAGGGCAAAACCCGTTAATCCTGTCAGAGATGAAACTTAGGAGGGCCTTTTTGTAATCAGGCCTGCATTTCTCACAGCCTATAGAATTTACCTCGTAAGTAAGTCCCCTGAGGTTAATTCTCTCAAGGAAAAGTCTAAGCATGGACAGTATTTCAGCATCCAGCTTTGGATCAGATGTCCCAAGTGCCTCAACACCTATCTGATAGAACTGCCTGAAACGACCTTTCTGTGGCCTCTCGTATCGAAACATGGGACCTGAGTAGAAAAATTTCTGTGGAGAAGGGAGATCATAGAGATGGTTCTGAACATAGCATCTTACAACAGGTGCTGTTCCTTCTGGCCTAAGAGTAATACTTCTCCCTGCTTTATCAGGGAATGTATACATCTCTTTTTCGACAATATCGGTAGTCTCACCTATACTTCTTATGAATATGTCAGTTGACTCTATTATTGGTGCCCTCAGTTCCTGGAAACCATATGCAGAGAATACATCCTTTGCTACTTCTTCAATCTTCTGCCAAAAATATATTTCGGGTGGTAAGATGTCCTGGATGCCTTTTAAGGCATTATATCTGATCATTGTTCCACAACGCCTTTTCCTTCTTCCTCCCTCTCCTTGTCGTAGTCGAGCATCTTCAGATGTCCCTCGATTAACCTCTTGAGTTCTTCTTTAAAATGACGCCTGATTCCCTTTAGATCAACAATATCCTCATGAATCTTTATAACCTTTTCCTGCGCCTCCTTAAGAAGCACATCTGCCCTTAGCTCTGCCTCCTTAAGAATGAGTTCTACCTCTTTTCTTGCATTTGACTTATATTCCTCAACCATCTGTTGAGCAGTTACAAGGGTCTCTCTCAGGGTGGTCTCCATGTCTTTATAGTCTTTAAGCTGGTTCTCTAACCTTATCACAGTCTCCTTGAGAGATGCATTTTCCCTGAGCAGGTCTTCCATCTCCTCCCTTATCACCTCGAGAAATGCATAGACCTCTTCGTCATCAAACCCTCTAAACTTATAGGGAAACTGTTTCTGCTGGATATCAAGTGGTGTTATCCTCATACAATGCCTCCTCTTTTTAATTTATAAGCCAACTCTATTAGAGAACTTATTAGAAATCCTTTAATGAATATAATACCAACAATTACTATGATAGGGGAGATGTCTATAAACCCAAGCCTATAACCAATGAGCCTCCTTATTGGCCTGAACACAGGGTCTGTAACTGCATGAAGGAACCTGACAATAGGATTATACGGATCAGGATTTACCCAACTGATAATCGCAGCTATGATAACTATCCACATGTAGATAGTTAGAAGAATATCGAGTACATTAGCTATAGCAAGTAATAGGTTTCCAAATATAAACATTATAGCTCCTTATTTAAACTTTCCCCAACTCCCTCGCCCTGTTAGTTGCTGCCTTGATTGCAGCAGTAACGATTTCCTTAAACCCTTTTTCATCAAATATCTTTAGACCCTCTGCAGTGGTACCCTTTGGTGATGTGACCATTTCCCTGAGCTTCGAAGGGCTCATGCCGGTATCAAGCAATCTTGCAGTGCCGAGCAGAGTCTGGACAGCAAGTGTGGTTGCATCATCTTTACCAAGTCCCATCCTGATAGCACCTTCTATCATGGCCTCAAGAAAGTACGCTATAAAAGCAGGGCCGCTTCCTGAAAGGGCTGTCACGGCATCCATGTATTTTTCCGGAAGAACTAACAATCTTCCAATAGACATAAAGATATCCTTTATTAGTCCAATATCTTTGTCATTAATACATTCACATATAGACATAACAGACATTCCCTCCTGGATGAGTGCAGGGGTGTTAGGCATGACTCTTACAATCTTTCGAGTCTTAAGTCTTTTTGAGAGATAGGATAGGGTTATACCTGCAGCAACTGATACCACTGTTTTATCTTCCGAGACAAGATCAGAAATATCATCAAGAACTACATCCATATCCTGAGGTTTCACAGCGATTATTATAGTAACACAATTGCGTGCTACATCTTTATTCTCGGTGGTAGTTTTTATATGATATGTCTTCTCAAGATATTCCCGTCTTTCATTCCTCAACTCAGAGACTATGATCTCCTTACCATACTTATCCATTGTGCCTTTAATAATCGCCTCTGCCATATTCCCACCACCAATAAAACCTATCATGAATTCGTCCTCCTTATTTACTATGAGCCATGGGCAAATATACCTGCTCCTATCCTTACCATTGTTGCCCCTTCTTCTATGGCAATCTCAAAATCATTGGTCATACCCATGGAAAGTTCTGGTAATTCGTATCCTGACCTTATAGCCTTATCCCTTAACTCCCTTAATTCTTTAAAGTAAGGTCTTGCCATCTCAGGGTTGTCAAAAAATGGGGGCATAGTCATCAGGCCTTCGAGCTTAAGGCTTTTCATCTTTATTAAGGCATCGAGTAAATCCATAAGGTCTTTTTTTGAGACACCATATTTTGTCTCTTCTTCCGAGAGTTTTATCTGTAATAATACTCTTTGTATTTTTCCGGCCTTTTCAGCATATTTGTTTAGCTCGGCTGCAAGCCCAATAGAATCAAGGGAATGAATCAGGTCAAAAAGCTGCACAGCCATCTTTGCCTTGTTTTTCTGGAGATGCCCAACGAGATGCCACGATATTGGCGTAAAACGCAAGGTATTATGCGTGAGGCGAAAAAACTCTTCAATCTTTTCTTTTGCTTCCTGAACTCTGCTCTCTCCAAATATTCTGAGCCCCCAATCTATCGCCTCTTTTATCCTCTCAGTACTAACGGTTTTTGTAACAGCAATGAGCTTGACGTCCTCGGGGTTTCTTTCTGACCTCATGGCAGCATGAGAAATTCTCCTGTAAATAGTTTTTATATTTTCAGAGAGTGTTTTATCCTTCATCTGACTATCCATTATCATAGTTAACCCGGATAATGCAGATATTGCTCAAAAATTTATTTAATCCGCTTGAGGCGGATTAACTCGATGAATTATTGGGAATATCTTTATTCGTTATACCCATAAAAATATTCCGATAACCAACAGTTAAAGGTATGCTAAGGTATCGAAAAATAAATTTTTTCACAACATCTGCATTATGTAAATGCATTATTCGGGTTAATATTTTTGAGTATTATAGTATCAACTCTTAACTATCCCATCAAGCAGGAACATTTTCGGAATGTGATAGGGCCTCTTGGTACTCAGCCCAGAGTTTTTCTTTATCTATCCCAATATCAATGAAATCCCAGGGGAGCATTTCGTTGAATTCTTTTTTTCTGAAGATATAAGAGTCCTCTTTGATCTTAGCTGCCTCTGCTGCCTTTTTCCAGTCTTGAAATCTCAGCATCTCTTCCACCGCCTTTGATACCCTCCTGTCTCCCTGAGAGAATAATCCTTGCATGTAGGCATACTTCGGAACATCATGGAATACCCTAATGCCCTTTATGGAAAGCAGGTTCTTCTTAATTATTTTTAATTTTTCTTTCACTTCTGAAGGTTTCTCCATACAATGCCATTGGAAAGGCGTAAAAGGTTTCGGAACAAAGGTACTGATGCTCAAGGTAATATTCCCCTTTGGAGTCATATCTCTAATCTTCCTGACAAGATTCACTATCCCTGCTATATCATTTTTTGTCTCTGTAGGGAGACCAACCATAAAATAAAGCCTGAGAGTCTCAATGCCTTCAGAAAAAATGAGCTCTGACGTCTGAAGGATATCTTCTTCTGTAACCTTCTTGCTGATGACCCTTCTCAGTCGTTCAGTTCCTGCCTCAGGAGCAATGGATATGCTTTTATGGTTTCTCAACAGACCCACCAACTCGGCACTCTTTACACTTGCCCTGAGAGAGGTAATAGAGAAATCTACCCCTGGGATTTTAAGAACCTCTTTTATATCAGGATAATCCGAAAGGGAAGAACCAATGATGCCTATTCTCTTCGTTTTTGTAAGGGCTGATCTTATCTCGTTTTCCAATGCCTGTAGTGCCTTCTTACGGAATGGATTATATATGTTACCAGCTACACAAAACCTGCATGACCATGGACACCCCCTCATTGCCTCTATAAGATACATATCAGAGAATTCTGTCTCAGGTGTGACGATACATGCCCTGATGCAGGAGCCTGTTATATCTTTCAGGTAACGCCTTCTTATAATTTCCGGGGCATTGTTAGACGTGTATCGCCCTGATATCTTTCCATCCCTGTCGTAAGAAATGTTGTAAAATCCTGGGAGATAGAGGCCCTCTATGGCTAAAGATTTTCTTAAAACCTCAAATCTGTCTGAAAAAGACCGGTAGACATTGAGAAATTCAGGGAGCATCTCCTCTCCCTCTCCTATAAAACAGATGTCAAAAAAATCTGCAACTGGTTCTGGATTGAAGAAGGCACAGACACCTCCCATGGTGACCAACGGATGGCGGGAATTCCTCTCTGAACTTCTGAAAGGAAGCCTTGACAAATTTAATATCTTCAAGATGTTTGGGTAATCATTTTCAAAAGAGACCGAGAAAGCAACAATATCAAATCGACTAAGAGACCTCTTTGATTCCAGCGAAAAGAGTTCTGTATCAGTCCTCAGGTATTCTTCCATATCTTCATCCTCAGGAAGGAAAACCCTTTCACATACTACGTCATCTCTACTGTTCAGAAAGCCATAAACTCCCTGAAAGCCAAGGTTTGACATCCCGACATGGTATGTATTCGGATAGATGAGGGCTATATTTATCTTGCCTCCAGGGTCTTTGTAAACAGTACCCTTTTCCTTTGATAGAAGAGAGTCTATTTTTTCTTTTAGTTTTCGACTCATGTCATCACTCGAAAGTTTATTAAGAAGATGTCAGTACATGATAACACAGCCAAACGGCGGATATAGTATTTTCGCTCATTCTCAGCTCGACCCCGAAAGCTTTCGGGGTCGAGCCTCCGAGGTATCCCGATATTCATCGGGATAAAACCGCTCAAATACTATATCCGCCATTGATCTTACGAATGACACAGGTAAAGCTTCACCCTGAGGTTCTTTATGTCACCCTGAATTTATTTCAGGGTCTTGAGGTATTTTCATTTAACCCTTTTTCGGGATATACTAAGAACATGAAGTGCAAGAAATGTGGTGGGAAAATAAAGCTCGTTATTGGTTGAAGAGATGTGACTTTATACTGTATGGATTGCGGTAAGTCATTCAGCATAGGCGAATATATTGATGAGATAGATGATGAAACGCAGGAACGCATATCTGCTCGCCCCTGCGACAGGGTTTAGATTTCATCTTTTTGTCATTCTCCAGCTTGATAGGAGAATCCAGGATTTCTCGTGAAACTTGTCCTCGACAACGATCGGGGAACGAGAATCCTGTTCATCGATAGCTTCCCGCTTTTGCGGGGACCATGTCTGGATTGTCCGATCAAGTCGGGCAATGATGATTCATGGATAAAAATATGATGCGCATTTAGCTTAAGTAATGATTTCCCATAGGTCTGTTGAGGTTTCAAGAAAAATAAAGGAAATCAATGTTGCCTCGTAAAGAACAGTTCAGTGGCTCTCTGATTGGACAGTGCCTTGGAGATGCTCTCGGTTTTGCAGTTGAAGGTTTTTCCCCTGGGGCATGCAAAAGATATGTTGAAGATGTATTGAAGACAGAGAGGGCAGGGGAGTTTGGCCATTTTCCTTATCCCTTTGGACAATACTCAGATGATTCTCAACTTGCCCGTGAGCTTTTACAGAGCTATGTTACCTGCAAGAAATTTGATCCGAGTGATTATGCAGATAGAATCAAGACTCTTTTTGCCGAGAGAAAGGTTGTAGGGTGGGGCCAAGCAACCAGAGATGCAGCTATTAAACTTATCAGGGGAGTGCCATGGGAAGAATCGGGCACACCTGCTCCCTCTGCTGGTAACGGGAGTGCTATGAGGGTTGCTCCCATTGGTCTATTCTTCTTTGACAATAGAGAGCTTCTTATTAAAGCGGCTCATGATCAAGGCCGTATCACTCATAAGGATTTGAGGTGTTCAGCAGGTGCAGTAGCGATTAGTGGTGCAGTAGCCATGGTGCTTCAGGACAAACCGATAAACACAGAATCTTTTCTTTCCTCTCTTGTGGAATGGTCAGGTAAAATTGAGCCTGCTTTTGCCTCTGAGCTCGAGAAACTGAAGGAATGGGTATCTATGCCACCTGAAGGTGCTGTGACTCTTATCTCTAAGGCTGGTATTGCTGACGATTATCTTCTTGAAGATGAATGGCAGGGCATTACTCCATTCGTCACCAGCAGTGTACTCTGGAGTCTCTATTCCTTCCTCAGGACACCTGATGACTACTGGGAAACCATCTGTACTGCTATCGCAGTGGGTGGTGATGTAGATACAACTGCAGCTATGGCAGGGGCAATAAGCGGTGCCTATCTGGGACTCGAAGCCATACCATCAAACCTCTCACAGCGGTTAACTGACCAGGAAAAATGGAGGTCTGATGAGCTCGTAGAGTTAGCTCATCAGTGCTATGAAATAAAAATGCAGAATGTCCGATGAAGCTTTTGCTTTTCTATGCCCATAAGTGGTGGTTTAAGACCGCCTCGAAAAGCCTTCCCGAAGTGCCAGATATTCAAACGGAGGATTCCTTAGAGAATACGGTCGTCGTCTTTTATCATGCAGAGAAAGAAGACGAGGAAAAAGGGAAGGGTGTTCTTGATAAATTTGTAAAGAACATCAAGTGGCTTGCAGGTAAGTTTAAAACAAAGAATGTTGTTATCCATTCATTTAATCATCTTTCATCAAGTAAGGCATCTCCTGAATTTTCAGAAGAGATGATAAAGCAGGCTACCGAGAGGCTGCAGAGTACAGGCCATACAGTAATGTGCACGCCCTTTGGATATTTCAATGAGTTCTTAATCCATGTCGGTGGCGAAAGCCTCGCAAAAGTATTTAAGGAGTTCTGAAGGTTCCATGTATCCTTCACCACGGGTTATCCTTATGCCCTGAAGTACAAAAGAGCAATTCAACTATAGATCATAGGAGAAGGCAAAAAGTGATATTACAAGACCTGTCACTTAAATTAATGATAAGATAGTTCAGAGAGAGACTGGTTTTAAGATCAAAAAGAAGACATATAAGGGGGAGGCAATGAAAAGGCAAAAAGAAAGGAGGCATGTTCCGAGACAAATCCTGCAATCACCTGATTTTGGGATCATTTACCTGAAAAGTAAACAGGGTTGTCATACTTTACCAAAAACTCGGGCCGATACCCTGCTTGTTAATATTCTAAACAGGAGTAAATCAGGAGTTCTTATTCATTCTCCCCTCAGGTTTAGAGGTCTTTCAGCGCTTGATCTGCTCATAAGAGACGCTGAGAGAAAGGTCTGGATACCTGTCAAAGGAAAGGTAAAATGGATAAAAGGTTATCATCCCAAACGGGGTTACTATCCTTTAAGGGTAGAATTTGACAAACAGTCACTCAATATGGATATCCCCAGAAAAGCATTTCAAGATAGACAAAGAAGAATGATTACCCCCTCTGATATTGACTTTTTCCTGAACACAAAGCTTTTTAATGCTATACCCCGGGAGTCTATATGTCCTTTAATAAACAGCCTGAAATTTAAATTCTGTAAAGTCGGAGAAAGGTTTGTTTCACAGGGCGATGAAGGTGACAAGTTATACATCATACGCAGCGGCTCGTGCATAGTAAATCTTGAAAAAAACAATAAACTCTATCCGGTTGCGCGTCTTAAGGAAGGTGATGTTGTGGGAGAGATGGCGGTTCTGACCGGCGAACGCAGGAGCACCCATGTAGATGCAGAGACGGATATGGAATTGTGGAGTTTGAGCCGTGCAGAATTTGATACCCTGTCACAGAAATATCCAGACCTGAGGATTTTTCTAACCGAAATAGTTACGCTCCGGTTTTCAAGTTCAAAATTGATCGCATCCAGGACAGTCGGGAAATATATTATAAGTGATATAATCGGCCGTGGTGGCTGGAGCATTGTGTACAAGGGAATTCATGAAAAGTTGAATCTGTCTGTTGCCATAAAGATGCTTAAACATAATATGGCCATGGATCCTGATTTTATGGAGAAGTTTCAAAATGAAGCAAAGACTATAGCGCGCTTGAATCATCCTGGCATCGTAAAAGTATATGACATCGAGGAACTTTTCCGGACAGTCTTTATTGTAATGGAATATCTTGAAGGTGTATCTCTGGAGTATATTCTGGAACATATGCCGAAGATGACACTCCAAGGCATTTTAGATATAATTCTGCAGGTATGTTCTGGCCTGGCTTACGCTCATCAACATGGAATCATACATCAAGACATCAAGCCAGCCAATATCTATTTACAACCTGATGGCAGCGTAAAGATTGTTGATTTTGGATTAGCCTGTCCCCCGGGCAACATAGATTTTGGTCTCCCTGGCACTGTTTACTATATGGCGCCTGAACAGATACAGGCTGATCCAGTTGATGAACGCACTGATATATATTCACTCGGCATCACAGCTTATGAGATGACTACAGGGAAGAGACCGTTTATGGAAGACGATATAGGGAAGTTAATGGAATTACATATTAATGAAGAAATTCCGGACCCGCGTTTATCAGTACCTGATTTGCCTGGTGAGTTATATAGATTTCTCACGAAGAGCACCCGAAAAAAACCGGCTGAAAGGTATAAGAATATCTCCGAAATTGTGAGTGAACTACAGCCTTTGGCAGAAAAATTAGGATTAAAACCTCACGCACAAAAACCTGAAAAGGGAAAGATTATGGGTTTGTTTCTATTTTATCAGGATAAGCACCAGTTAGCTTTAAATCAACTAATAGATGCATTTAATAATAAAGTTTCAGGAATAGGGGCTGTGCTGAGAGTTACTCACGTGGAAGATGTTTGATTTTTAATGGTAAAATAATTAGTTTTTGGGGAGTATCATAGCACAGAAATGAAATCCATGGATATGTCGAATAAAGAAAGTCTCAATAACGAAAATGTCTTGAATCTGATAAGAAGGGTTTACAGAGAGGATTATCAGGATGACAATATCCAGCTTGTCGAAAAAGTTCTTTTAGATGTCAGAGATCTTTTTGACGGTAAAAGGAAAGGCTTCCTTAGGTGCGACACAAAATACCATGACATTTTCCACACCCTGCGGGTTGTCCATCCCTTTGTAGGCATAATAGACGGATGGAACAAAAGCGGAAATAGTCCAAAGATCCCTAAAGAAATGTTCAATTTAGGGTTGATAGCAGTTTTACTCCATGATACCGGTTATATAAAAACAGAGGGTGACATCGAAGGCACGGGCGGTAAATATACCTTTGTTCATATCCAGAGAAGCGCAGAGTTTGCAGATTATTATCTTTCGCCAATGGGTTTTACAAGAGATGAGGTAGCGAGCGTAAAGAATATTATCATGTGTACCGGGGTGTTGACAGATCATGGAAAAATTCCCTTTGGGTCTCAAGAGGAACGTTTGACAGGATACGCTCTGGGTACTGCTGATCTTTTAGGACAGATGTCAGCAGACGATTACACAGAAAAACTTCCTGCACTCTATCATGAATTTGAAGAGGCATATAATTATGAGGGCAGAGAAAGAATCCGTGAGAAAGGAATAATGATTTTCAACAGCATGAATGATTTGATCAAGAATACTCCCCATTTTTACGAGGTAACGGTTAAGGGACGTTTTAAAAAAATGGGGTCTGTATATCAATACCTCATATACCATTTTAAGGATTCACGAAATTATTTTATAGATGAGATAGAGAACAACATTAAAAAAATAAGACTGGCTGATTCAGGTCAGCCTTCCTGAGTTTATTTTTATCCTTAAAAGAGGTTTTTCTAAAATCTGTCACTTTCTTATCCCTTTGAGTACATATAAATAATGATATAGAGGCAGAGGGAAAGGATTAAGAAAAGTAGACTCTCTCAAAAGTGTGGTCAGGTTTTGTAATACATGAGCTGCCTTGCAAAGGGTGCAACCTTTCTGATAAGGGTATTTGCTCTGTCATCCGTCAGAGGATGGAAATGCATTGCAAACTTTACATTTTCCTCAAGCTGCTCAACACTGTCGCATCCGATTACTACTGTCGTTACGGGTTGAGAGAGCGTAAAGTGAAGAAAGGGTTCCAGGTTATCAAACCCCGGGAGTTCTCCTGCAAGCCCTCTTAAGTAGACCTTCATTCCGACAATGCCCATTCCCTTTTTCTGTGCTGAGGGTATTACCTTTTCTAAAAAACTGTTATATGAAGGCTCTGCAGGATTTACCGGTAACAGGATAGTATCAAAGTCAAACATCTCAATACACCTTTTCAGTATCAAAGGATTGTGGTGACCTGTCACTCCTATAAACCGTGTGAAGCCTTTTTTCTTTGCCTCGACAAATGCCTCAAGAGCACCTTTCGGTCCGAATATCTCCTTGATGTCATCTTCTGTCCTTACATCATGCACCTGCCATAGATCGAGATGGTCTGTCTTCATATTCCTTAAGGTCTCATTCAGGTGCATCAATGCACCCTTTTTATCCCTGGCATGGGACTTACTCGTTAGGAATATACCCTTTCTCCTCTCTTTTAGTGCCTTCCCATAGTATGCCTCGCTTCCAGAGTAGGCACGTGCAGATTCAAAATAATTGATGCCAAGATCCAATGCCCTGTTGATCAATGCGTATGCCTCCTTCTCGTATCCGTATGTCCTGAGGATTCCTTCACCGCCAAGGCCGAGCATTGTGACCTCAACACCAGTTTTGCCGAGTTTCCTCTTTGGAATATCCATACCAGAATTCTATCATACCTCAATTATCTTGTTTCTAATCTATTTCTGATAATTATGGATGAAAATAGAACTGATCCTCTGTAAAAATCACGACCCAGCTTTGCTCTGTCTGTAAATCTGGCACAGGACATTAAAAAATAAAAAAGTATTTAGGTAATTTAAGAGATGTTATAAAATATTCGAGAGGAAAAGATGTGAAAAAGAAATCCAAGGAGCCCTTTGTACCTGTTGAAAGACAGGAGACTATCCGTCAGAAAATAATATCTTTGCTTGCTGGTAAGACCCTCTCAGCCAGAGAAATATCCATTGAAGCTGGTGTTTCCGAGAAAGAAGTATATGAACACCTTGAACATATCCAGAGGACAATCAACAAAAGAGAACATAATCTCATTGTTACACCTTCTGCATGTAAAAAATGTGGCTTTGTATTCAGAAAAAGGGACAAGCTTAAAAAGCCGAGTAAATGTCCTGTGTGCCGTAATGAGGTAATACGGGAACCTCTTTTCTCTATAAGGAAAATTAGTTAATATTTAACGTTATATGATTCAAGGAGGTTACGGTGAAAGGTAAAGCAAGGATAGCATTATCATTAGTGTTCATATGCATACTTGCATTTCTTGGGTTTCTCATGGTAGATCAGGACAAAGAGAAGGCTGCAGTAGATGCTTCAAAGGCATGGCTGAAATTAGTTGATGAAGGCAAATACTCTGAGAGCTGGGACAAAGCTGCAGGATATTTTAAGAATGCTGTCCCCAGAGAACAGTGGAAGGCATCACTGGAAGCTGTCAAAAGTCCTCTTGGTGAGGTCCTGTCAAGAAACCTTAAATCTAAACAATATACAAAGACTCTCCCCGGTGCCCCAGATGGTGAATATGTTGTTATCCAATATGAGACATCTTTTAAAAATAAACAGCACGCGATAGAGACCATTACACCGATGCTGGATAAAGATGGGAAGTGGAGAGTATCAGGCTACTATATAAAGTAGCTACTCCTTAATAAGAATATAATGAGACAGAACCTGGCAGAATTTTGTAATATCCAATCACAGGGAGGCATTTTATGCCTTTATATTCCTACAGTAGCTTGGCAATCTACGAAACCTGCCCCCAGCAGTAAAAGTTCAGATATGGATCTCATCAAAAATCGACCTTGACTTTTGTTTCACTATAAGGTATAGTTTCACCATATGGTGAAACAAGTAAATATAGTGAAACAATCTTTAGGGAAGGATATCGAAAAACAGGCTAAGAAAAGCGTAGAGTCTGTTTTTGCAGACATACCTTTTGTTGAGTTAAAAGAATCAAAAACCAATGTCAGGATTGATAACAAAGTAATTGACATCGTATTGAATGCCATTGTCTCTGGTAAACCCGCGAAATTTATTTTAGAGGTAAAATCACAAGGTGAATCCCGTTTTGTAAGAATGGCAGTCGCTCAGATTAAAGACTATCTCCAGAACTTTAAAGATTCCTACGGAATACTTGTTGCCCCATATTTCAGTGACACCAGCAGACAGATATGCAAGGAGGGAGGCATAGGATGTATTGACCTTGCCGGAAATGCTTTCTTATCCTTTAAAAATATCTTTATCGATAGGAGTGGCAGGCCGAACCCCTTCCGTGTTTCCCGTTTATCAAAATCAATATTCTCTCCAAAATCAAGCAGGATTCTGAGAGTGCTTCTTTTAGACCCAACAAAGAGATGGTACGTTGAAGACCTCTCACAAGAGGCTGGTATCAGTATAGGACTCACTTCAAGAGTCAAACAGGCACTCCTGTCAGAGGAATGGGTTGAGGAAGAAAACAAGAAATTTTATCCTATTAAACCCGAAGAAGCGCTTAATCAATGGGTCAATAATTATTCCTATAAAAAGAATCAGAGTTTTTCTTTTTATTCTGGTCTTTTGGATGAACAGCTTGAGGCGGTAATTAAAAGAGAGTGCGAGAAAAGGAAGTATCGATACGGGTTAGCATTATTCTCAGGTGCAAGAAAGGTAGCTCCCTTTGTGCGTTTCGTGAAATTTTTTACCTATATTGATGGAGACATCGAAGATATTGCAAGGGCCCTCCAGTTTAAGAAGGTTGAAAGCGGGGCTAATGTTACTCTCCTTCAACCATACGATGAAGGCGTTTTCTACGGACTTCAGAATATAAATGGTATTAATATCGTCTCTGATATTCAGCTTTACCTCGATTTGAAGAGTTACAGAGGAAGAGGTGAGGAGGCAGCACAGGCTATATTTGAACAAAGAATTAAACCAAAATGGTAGGTATAAGTCAATATAGAGAACGTGAGGTCAACGCCTGTAAATCGGTCATTTTAGAACTTGTTCATCTTTTAGGAGAGTTTAAGGACGAAATGGTTGTCATTGGTGGATGGATTCCAACGTTCTTACAACGTTCTTACTGCCTCAGGCTGATGATCCCCATGTAGGAAGCCTCGATATCGATGTTGCCCTGAATTTCTCAAAGATTCCTGATGATACTTACCAGACAATCTTAAGGACCCTTCTTAGACGCGGTTATACGCAGGACAAAGAGCAGCCATTCAGATTTTTTCGGAATGTCAAAATTGAAGGATCCGAACCTATCAATGTTGAAATTAACCTCATGGCTGGGGAATATGGCGGAACAGGCAAAACTCACAGGACACAGAAAGTCCAGGATGTTCGTGCAAGAAAGGCAAGAGGGTGTGATCTTGCATTTGATGGTTCGGTTAATGTAACCCTTGAGGGTGAGTTACCTAACGGAGGAAAGGATAGAGTAAGATTCAGGGTTGCAGGTATTGTCCCGTTCCTTGTTATGAAGGGAATGGCAATGTATGAAAGGATGAAAGAAAAGGATGCTTACGATATCTTTTATTGTGTTGAGCACTATCCTAAGGGAGTTAAAGGACTTGCCAAAGAATTTAAGCCTTATATAAGGAACAAACTTGTTGTCGAGGGGCTTGAGAAAATACGAAGCAAGTTTGCTTCTATTGAATATATAGGTCCGAAATGGGTAGCAGACTTTCTTGAGGTTGCAGATAAAGAAGACAGAGATGTCATAATACGAAGGGCATACGAAAAGATTTCTGAACTTCTTGATTTACTGCATATAAGAACATGAAAGAAGGGATAAACACTTTAATATCAATATTGACATATCAATATTGACAGATTGTATTCATCTGTTAGAAAATTACACGTGGACAAAGATTCTCTGGTAAATCGGCGGGGTTTAAGAAAATTTCTTGTATCCTGCATCCTGTATCTTCCATCATGTATCATGTTTTTCACAAAGGGAATGGGCTTTTTTGGATTGCTGAACTGTATGATAGTAAATGGATATCTGGCTACTTCTCCTGAGAGGTCAAAATGAAAAAGATATTGGAGCCGATCGAGATTGAAAAACGGATACGAGCATGGGCAGATGTGACAATGCTGTCTCTTGAACTGAAGCACGCAATGTTGAAAAAGATGCATCCCGACCTTAGCGAAGATGAAATAAGGGAACTAATAAGGAAAGAGCTTTCAAGGCTTAAGGTTGAACAGAGTGAATGAAAACCCTCTTCTTCAGTCTTTGAAAGAAGTATGCCTGTTTTAGAGATAAAAATTTTTAGAGCCTATTCTCAAAGAGGGAAAGGGTTTTTTTGTTTGAGGTATAAAAAACGATTCAGTGGCCAGAGAAAATATGTCAATAGACAAGTTAGACCTGACATAGAGATATAAGGATGTGTCCCTCATTATTTTTTAAGATCGAAAAAGGATTAAAGGAGATCGGGAAAAAAATTGAAGGCTATCTCCTTGAATTAAAGGGAGGCTGACAATGTTTAAACCCAATTTTCACTATACGGACAAGATTGTTAATGATCTTACTCAAATCGCTGTTGCCAGAGAGCTCATTTTGAACTCTCCCTTCATCCCAAAATGGGAAGTCTCTCTCCGGAGGGAAGCGATCATTAGGAGTGCTCACTCATCTACAGCGATTGAAGGAAACAGACTTTCACTCGAACAAGTTAGCGACTTGGCGCATGGACGCGAAGTAATGGCAACCCGGGAGGATAAACAAGAGGTCTTAAATTATCTTAAGGTTCTTGAATCCATTGACAAGTTAACCGATGGTAAGAAAATTACTGAAAAAGATGTTTTGAAGGCTCATAAAATGATAACACTGGATACCCTTGAGGATTTTTCTGCTTGCGGTGTCTACCGGAAGCGCTATGTTGTGGTTGGGAACAGACTGACAGGAGAGGTTATTTTCAGGCCGCCTTCGAATGAAGATGTCCCGAAATTGATGAAGGCCTTGATTGCATGGCTGAATTCTTCTGAAGCACAGGCTCTTGACCCTGTTATTGAGGCCGGCGCAGCTCATTATGAATTTGTCAGAATCCATCCCTTTGTAGATGGTAACGGCAGGACTGCCCGCATCCTTGCCGCTCTGATACTTTATCTGCGGGGTTTTGATGCTAAGCAATTCTTCTGTCTTGACGACTACTACGATTCTGACAGGCCATCATATTATCGGGTTCTTCAGAGCGTAGATCAGAAAACCCTCGATATCACTAAATGGCTTGAATACTTTGTTACAGGTGTTAAAATGAGCATTGCTATTGTAAAGGAAAGAGTTATACGGCTTAGCAGTGAAAGATTACGAAAAACAAAGAAAAGCCAGATTGCTTTGACAGAAAGACAGATGAAGATTGTGGAAAGAATAATCCAGAACGATAGAGTCGGTATTGGTGAGGTTTCAGATATGTTCAAAATAACAAGGCAAGCTGCACTAAAAGAGATGACCAAATTGTTAAAACAGGGAGTTATACAACTTGTTGGGAAAGGCCGGGGGGCTCACTATGAGCTGGTTTGAAGGCGGTTGTCATTTAAGTTGTCATTATGGTTGTCATTTTTTGAAAAAAAATCCATAGAAAATGTCATTTTGAGCGATGCGAAGAATCTCAAAAACTTGGATTTTAATAGTCCGTTGAAGGTTGGCGATTAGGTCGGCAATTAAAACTCAGGGAGATTGGTTTTAGAAGAGAATAGAAGAGATGAGTGGTTTTTTAATGTTATAGAGTGGAGATAAAAGTCAATGTTTTGCTGATGAATATTTTAAAAAATACTTACTCTTGGCTACTGTCTACTTTGCTGTCCTTTGACTTTCTTTAGCCCCTTTCCCCACCCCCCTAATATTGACTTATGCCATTCATCTGTTAGAAAATTACACGTGGACAAAGATTCTCCGATAAATCGTAGGAGTTTAGGAAAATTTCTTGTATCCTACATCCTTTATCTTCCATCGTCTATCATGTTTTTCCAAAAGGGAATGGGCTTTTTTGTTTTACAAAACTAAATAGCCTTGCTGGGGAGTTAGATAAAATAAATGTGAGGCTGAAGAAGAAGAAAAAATGAAAGCGCTGATTTCTGTTGAAATGATTGAAAGGAAAATCTATTTGATACGCGGCGAGAAGGTGATGTTAAGTTCAGACCTCGCTGAACTTTATGGAGTAGAGCCAAAAGTTTTGATACAGGCGGTTAAAAGAAACATCGAACGGTTTCCGGAAGATTTCATGTTTCAGCTTTCAAATCAAGAGTTTGCAAACTTGAAGTCACAAATTGTGACTTCAAGTTGGGGCGGTATTCGACGCGCTAATCCATATGCATTTACAGAACAAGGCGTTGCAATGCTTTCAAGTGTTCTTCGAAGCAAACAGGCTGTGCAGGTCAATGTCGCCATTATGAGAGCCTTTGTCAAACTCCGGGAAATACTCTCAACTAATAAGGAACTTGCCCTTAAGCTGGCACAGCTTGAGCGAAAAATGGAGAAACATGACGAGGAGATCAAGTTGATTTTCGATGCAATACGAGAAGTTTACCCCGTTAGAGATTATTGGTTATGTACTATACTTACGTTATTCAGAGTGAAAAGGACAAACGGTTCTATACAGGGTTTACAAGAGATTTACGGAACCGCTTGAACGAGCATAATTTAGGTAAGGTAGCTTCGACAAAGAACAGAGGCCCATTTATACTTGTTTATTATGAGGCATGCTTGAATGAGCAGGATGCAACAGCCAGAGAGAAATACTTGAAATCGGGCATGGGTAAACGTTATTTGAGAAATAGATTAAAGCGGTTCCTATCTCTAACGGGGTGCATGAAACCACCGGAGACGAAAATAAAGAAAATCGGCTTCAGAAGGGAACATGAATGAGATGACTGAGAATCAGAGCCTGTTCTTAAAAAGGGAATAGGCTTTTTTGGTTTTAGAATAAATGAACGAACTCAGGGATAGAGAAAATATGTCAATGCGCAAATCTGACTCTGACCCAATATCAGTGTTCAATTATATGATTAACAGTTTTTTGGACTAAGGGGATGAGAAAGAAGCCTGAGGACCAATCTCGTGAAGAAATTGACAAAATGCTTGAGCAAGCAGGATGGTCTGTTCAGGACTTTGATAATGCTAACATTCATTCACATCTTGGCGTTGTCATAAGAGACTTTCCATTAAAATCTGGTCACGGTACTGCCGATTATCTTTTCTATATAGAAGGCAGAGCCGCAGGAGTTATTGAAGCAAAAGCGGCAGGAACTACTTTAACAGGAGTTGAAATTCAGTCTGACAAATACAAACATGGACTTCCTGATGTTCTTCCTGCATGGTACAGGCCTCTCCCCTTCTGTTATGAATCTACAGGCGTGGAAACACGTTTCACCAATTATCTTGATCCTGACGCACGTTCCCGGAATGTCTTTTCCTTTCACCGGCCTGAGACTCTTGCTGAATGGCTTAAGCACGAAACTCCTGTTGAATTAGATAAGGCAGCCGACGACATAGCAATTTATGGAAGACCTTTGACAATGCGAGCAAAGCTCCGTCAGATGCCTCCATTAATTGAAGAAAGCCTTTGGCCTGCACAGATAACAGCAATCAAGAATCTTGAGAAGTCACTCGCAGAGAATAGACCCCGTGCTCTGATACAGATGGCTACAGGCAGCGGGAAAACGTTTACTGCCGTGGATTTCATTTACAGGTTGATAAAATTTGCTGATGCGAGGAGGATTTTATTTCTTGTTGACCGCGCGTATCTTGGCCGCCAGACACGCAAGGAATTTGAACAATTCGTATCTCCTTATAATCCTTTCAAATTTACAGAAGAATATATTGTTCAACACTTAAGATCAAACCAGATAGATAAAACAGCAAGGGTTTGTATCTCAACAATCCAGCGCATCTACTCCATTCTCAAAGGAGAAGAAATTGATCCTGAACTTGAAGAAGATTCGCTCTTTGATCATTCAGACCTTTTTAAAGAGCCACCGCCTGTAGAGTATAATCCAACTGTTCCGCCTGAAACGTTTGACGTAATTATTACAGACGAATGTCATAGGTCGATATATAATCTATGGCGGCAGGTGCTGGAATACTTCGATGCCTTTATAATCGGTCTTACAGCCACTCCAAATAAGCAGACATTCGGCTTTTTCAATCAGAATCTTGTTATGGAGTATCCTCATGAGCAGGCTGTTGCAGATGGCGTCAATGTGAACTATGATGTATATCGTATTCGCACGAAAATTACACGAGAAGGTTCAAAGATAGACGCAGGCTATTATGTTGATAAACGTGACCGTGAAACACGTGCTGTCAGATGGGAGAGGCTGGACGAAGAGCTTGCCTATGAGGCAGAACAGCTTGATAGAGATGTAGTTGCGATTGATCAGATACGAACTGTTGTACAGACGTTTCGCGACAAACTTTTCACTGATATTTTCCCTGGTCGGACAGAAGTACCTAAAACACTCATCTTTGCTAAGGATGACTCCCATGCTGAAGACATTGTAAAGATAGTGCGTGAAGAATTTGGGAAAGGGAATGAATTTTGTCAGAAGATAACATACAAGACAACTGGGAAAAAGCCCGATGAGCTTATTGCAGAGTTCAGAAATAGCTATTTTCCGAGAATCGCTGTCACTGTGGATATGATCTCCACAGGTACGGATATTAAGCCTCTTGAAATTGTCTTTTTCATGAGAACCATTAAATCACTCACATACTTTGAACAGATGAAAGGCCGGGGTGTACGTGTTATTAATGATACTGATCTCCAGTCTGTAACATCTGACGCAAAGAGCAAGACCCATTTCATCGTCATCGACGCAGTCGGCGTCTGCGAACATGACAAGACTGATTCCCGTCCTCTGGACAGGAAGCGGAATGTACCTTTCGGGAAACTATTGCAGGCGATAGCGTTGGGCAATACAGAACCTGATGTTATTTCAACCCTCGCTGCGAGACTGGCCAGGCTTGATAAGAAAATAACTCCTGATGACAAAAAGGAAATTCATAAGATCAGTGGTGGCAAAAGCCTCAAGCAAATAATGACGAACCTTGTCCAATCACTTGATCCAGACAAATATATTGAACAGGCCAAGAAAGATAATTCCGGTATAGCTGAGCCAAATGCTGATCAGCTAAAAAAGGCAGCGAGCAAAATTTTAAAAGAGTCAGTAAGTCCTTTTCATAATCCTGAGCTACGCAAAAAACTCATTGAATTGCATCAAACTGCTGAACAGACAATTGATATAGTCAGTCCGGATGAAGTTCTTAAAGCCGGTTTTGATGAAAAGGCTTTAGAGAAAGCAAAAGGCATGGTTCAGTCCTTTGAACAATTCATTCAGGAACATAAGGATGAAATTACTGCTTTGCAGATTCTTTACAGCAGACCTTATAAAGAAAGATTAAAATTTGAACAGATAAAAGAACTTGCAAACCTTATTGAGAAACCTCCGTATCTATGGCAGATTGACAGGTTATGGGATGCTTATGCAGCTCTGGAAAAATCAAAAGTTCGTGGACTAAGTGCTCAGCGTATTTTGACTGATCTTGTATCTTTGATACGTTTTGCTATACACCAGGATAATGAATTAGTCCCATTTCCTGAACGGGTCAATGTAAATTTCAATGCATGGCTGGCACAGCAGGAGAATCAAGGCAAGAAATTCACCGATGAACAAAAACACTGGCTCGAAATGATCCGCGACCACATTGCTGCAAACTTGAGCATTGAAACTGATGACTTTGATTTTGCTCCTTTTGCTCAGGAAGGCGGAATTGGAAAGGTGTACCAGGTGTTTGGAGAAGAATTGAAAAAGATTTTAGAAGAGATGAATGAGGTGCTGGCAGCATAGCTGGAGATTTTTCTTGCACAGGCACATAATATAGTATATATTTAAAGTATATACTAAATGGAGGTAACACATGAAAACTGCAAAATTATTTCGGAACGGCCAGAGCCAGGCAGTACGCCTTCCCAAAGAATTCAGGTTCAAGGATGACCATGTGTTCATCAAAAAGTCCGGCAATGTCGTAGTGCTTATTCCTGTCAAGGGCTCATGGGACGTTTTGGTGAACAGTCTTGACAAGTTCAGCCCCGATTTTATGGAAGAGCGTAAGCAGCCCAAGATGCAGAAGCGCGAGGCACTCTGATGCGCTATATGCTTGACACCAACATCTGCATCTACCTTATTAAACAAAAGCCGGAAAAAGTCCTTCGTCACTTCAAGGCCCATTCAGTTGGAGAAATCGGGATTTCTTCGATCACTCTTGCAGAGCTCAGGTATGGCGTTGAAAGGAGCCAGCAGGTTCAAAAAAACCGGCAGGCCTTAGAAGAGTTTACCTTACCCCTTGAAATAGCGGCTTTTGACGAGGCCGCGGCTGAGGTGTATGGTAGTGTGCGCGCAGGGCTCGAACAGGCCGGAACGCCCGTAGGGTCAATGGATATGCTGATCGGCGCCCATGCCCTGAGCCTCGGAGTAACACTGGTTACTAATAATCTCAGAGAATTCAAGAAGATTAAGAATCTGAAAGTCGTTGACTGGAGCACCTGAATTTCAGTTGCATCAGGTGTTTGGAGATGAGTTGAATAAGATTTAGATGAGATGAATGAGGTGCTGGCGGCGTGAGACAAGATAAGATGATAAACAATCCTGTAGGAGCAGACCTGCGTGCCTGCTCTGCACATATGAATGAAAACACAGGTTCGCCCCTACAAAAGGATTTGCCGGAAGGCTGGTTTTGGAAAACAATGGGCGAAATCTCTGATGTTATCGGTGGCGGGACTCCACAGACAAATGTTCTTGAATATTACAATGACGGCAATATACCATGGATTACACCAGCAGACCTTTCCGGATACAACAATAAATATATAAGTCACGGCAGCCGTTTTATAACGGAGGCAGGATTAAAAAATTCGTCAGCTCGCCTTCTACCTGCTGGGACGGTACTTTTTACCACACGAGCACCCATAGGTTATGTAGCAATTGCCAGTAATCCCATTTCCACAAATCAGGGATTTAAAAGTTTTGTACTAAAAGAAGGCATTTTGCCGGACTATGTATATTGGTATCTCAAAGGGAATAAGTGTTTAGCAGAAAGCTATGCCAGCGGCACTACTTTCTTGGAGTTAGCTGGAGCAAAAGCTAAGCAGATACCGATTCCAATTGCACCACCCAATGAGCAAAAACTTATTGTCGCTGAGATCGAAAAACAATTCTCCCGCCTTGATGAAGCAGTTGCCAGCCTCAAACGTGTGAAGGCAAATCTGAAACGCTACAAAGCTGCCGTTTTGAAAGCCGCAGTTGAAGGGAAATTGACTGAAGAATGGCGAAAACGACACATAGATGTCGAGCCAGCCAGCGATTTATTGAAACACATCCTTGCCGAGAGAAAAAAGAAATGGGAAGCAGAACATCCCGGAAAGAAATACAAAGAACCTACACCACCAGATGCGTCAAAGCTGCCCGAATTGCCAGAAGGATGGGTGTGGGCAACGCCGGAGATGCTTGCACAACATGAAGAGAATTCTATTTGCGCTGGACCTTTTGGCACAATATTTAAGGCAAAAGATTTTAGGGAGGAAGGTATACCTATAATATTTCTTCGTCATGTGGCCCCTGGCAAATATTTAACGTATAAGCCTGGGTTCATGGACAAAAACAAATGGAAGGAGCTTTTTCAACCATATTCTGTTTATGGTGGAGAACTGCTTATTACTAAACTGGGCGAACCACCCGGCATATGTGCGATTTATCCTGAAAATATAGGTCCGGCAATGGTAACGCCTGACGTTATAAAGATGACAGTTAACCGAAATGTAGCACGCTCAAAGTATCTTATGTATTACTTAAACTCTCAGATAGCAATGAGAGCGTCATCTGAACTGGCTTTTGGAACTACGAGACTGAGGCTTACGCTTCCAACCTTTCGTCATTTGCCCATACCAGTACCACCCTTAGCTAAACAACACGTTATAGTTGCTGAAATTGAGAACCGCCTCTCGGTCACTGAAGAAATAGACATTGCACTTGAAATTAATCTCAAACGTGGTGAACGCCTGCGTCAGTCGATTTTGAAAAAGGCTTTTTCAGGCAGACTTATCGAACATGATAAATTGCCATATAAAAAAGGAATCCACTGCTGAATGACTAATGAAATTACCGATAAAACTATTGATAGATTTAAAGATCTCGTGAGCAAATGGATAAGTGCTTACAAATGGGCAGAGGTCTCCTATTTTGCGCTGAAAAAAGATACTGACTTGAGGATACTCTTTTGCCGGGTACTTTTCGATACAATCATAACTGCCATTCCCCTCCAATTTGAGTCTGAGAATATATCCGCTGGCAGGGAGTGGTTCACAACTGACTCTGATGGTATTAATGCGCAGTGTGAACAAGCAAAGAGGGGGAATTGGAGGGACACATCCCACATTTTCTAAGATAAACTTTTCTTATCCTCTTCTCCTGAATATCTAATGCGGCAGTTTGTAGTTTCCTGAAGCTCTCCACGATACATCAAACTTTTAATCTGCCCTAAAAGAATGTTTTGAAATAATCAGAGGCTTAAAAGGGACGGTTTATTTTCTCTCTTCTTATATTTTCTGGATTCATAAGTCTGAAGATACTGTCTTTATATTTCTTCAAGAACCGATGCCCTGTCTCGGTTATCGAAGAGTATTGTATGAAGAGCCTTTATTGAATCACTATCAACGCAATTGTATTCCTGTATCTCATCAACCGTACAGATTTCCCCTGTAAGGCCATGAGTTGTGAAAACCTCAATGTCTTGTTCATCAGCAACTACCCACAGGTGCGCCTGTAATAGTTCACTCCATACCTTTACTGCAACATGGCGGCTGTTAGCATTCTTACATTCATCACTGGCTCGTGTTGTCTCTTTTTCATTTACAAGTTTCATGGCTATATCTTATAGGTAGGGAGATAAGAGGCACAGTGATTAAAATCACTTCAGACGAAGGCGGATAGGATAGGGCGAACGGCCTAAAGAAAAGGTCAGGATAAATGAATAAATGACATATCCCACATTCTTCAATTCTATTTTCTCTCTTGTAGATCCTGAAATAAATTCAGTATGACAGGCCGGAAGATGAGGAATATGGATCGTTCATACTTCAAATCTGCCCGGCAGGTATGTTTTTAGGGCTATGACCTGTTCTATAGTTTACCTTTAATTTCTTCAGCCTTTCTTCAACAGATGGATAAAGGATGAGCTCCTCCACCTCAAAATCCTTAAATGCGTGCTTTAATGCCTTCAACCTTTTTCTCAATACTCTGATATTTTCTGCTGAACTGAAACTTATCATACAGGCAGGATGGACATTTACTTTGTATCTCATGAGATTTTCAAGTGCCTTGATCTGCATTTGAAATCCCTCAGGTACTGCACCTGTGAGTCTTGGGAACTCCTCCTCACAGGTACCCTTGAAGCTAACCCTTACATAAAGATTAAGAAACTTTGAGAGTTCTTCTGCATAGGATTCGTCACTGCCTATAAGTATCCCGTTTGTCTCAAGAATGAATAAATAGTCTTTTGGAATCAGTTCAAGTACCCTGATGAGGTGTTCTCTGCAGATTGTTGGTTCATTGCCGCTTATCCTCAACTGGTTCACATTCTTTCTCTGCGCGATAGAGATGAGTCTCTTCGCAACCTCCTCAGGGGTATAGAATTCTCCGTACTCCTCTGGTCTTATAATCTCTTTCCATGCCCAGCAGAAGATGCATCTCAGACAGCAGCCGACACAGTCTGCAGTCGATATTCCTCCATAGAACCTGGAAGGCCTGAAGCGGTAATATTTCCTAAGGTCATCTTTACATACGATATTTCCTGTCATTGCTGTTAGCTCAAGAGGATTGAACATAAAGGAATAATACCATGTCTTTGGGGTTTGAGAGCAGACTTGACTATTGACAACCGGAGACAAAAGGGCAAATCAGGCCAGAAATGAAAGAAAGGTTTCTTCTCTATGGGATTGGCACTCATTGAAGAAATCTCTCCATAAACCAGAGTGAAAAGTTTCCCATCAATATTTTTTCTGGTCTTACAGAATCCAACGCCATCAGGTCTTATCTGGCAGAATCTTTGACAGGCTTTGCACTGCAGTCTGTCATCTATCTTTCGATAGAGTAAGGCTTCTCTGATCATCCTTCCTCTTAACGCCTCTCTGTTAGAAAGCGAACAATCGTCGAAACAGCAACAATCAAGAAAGAAGGAAGCCAGATCCATAACAGCTCAGTTTTCATAACTGCTAAACCCCACTTGCTGAAGAAAGATCTTATGCCGATCGGAGAGGCTATTATTGGCGTCCATGGGAAAAAATACCTTGTGTTATCGAAAGGCGCTAAGAAAGGAATTCCTAAACCGCCATTGGTGAAGGCATCGAGGATGCCATGACTTGCCGATAACAGGAAAAAGAAAATGAAATAGAGAAACCATTCCCGGGAAAAAATCACCAGGTCATGGAAGAAGATAAGAACCAGAACGATACTTATTATGAAGGCAAAGAACGGCGAGTGCAAAAATCCCCGATGCCCAAAAAAATGGTTATATGGAATGCCCAGGGCTAAACCGATTGAATCAATATCAGGAATGATTGAGCAGACTATAGCGAGCGGCCAAAAATGATCAGGAGCATTGCGTGAAGCAAATGCCATCCCGGCGGCAGTAGCGACAACTGCATGTGAAGGCAAGGATGGCACAATTACCTCTCTTTAATCACGATCAAATATGAGTCTTCCTCTCTTGAATCGTCAGCTTTCTTCAGTATATCACGAAAACTGATTATAGGAGTGAATCAGCGAGGGTCAAAAACTTTAGAAAGTGCAGACTGTTTTCGAGCCAAACTTTTAATCTACCCTAAAGAATGTTTAAAATATTATGTTTTCTTCAAGAACCAATGCCCCGTCTCAGTTATCAAAGAGGATCACGTGAAGCTATCTTTTGTATTCGAGTAGTCGGATGAATTCCGATAATATTTCTTTGTCTTTTTCTGACATGTCAATAAATTCTATCCCTGTGTCATAGTGCTCAACATCTTTTTTTATCAAGAGACAAGAGGTAACTCTTCCTAAAAACCGTATAGCTCTATTCTCGGTTAGAGTCATCTCCATATGTAATTTACTTTCGATCTCCAGTGGATGCTTGCTCTCTACGAGCATACCATCAGGACTGATATCTTTAACTTTGTAACTTTCATGATAAGTCAATACAGCCTTTTCCGGGTCTTCGATACAAATTCTCACATAAAGCCTGCGGCCACTGGGGCTATGTAAATCTACGAGTTTGTCAACATCTCGCTTATGCTCTTCTATAAAATTTACAATTTCATTTGTTTTTTCATTTGACACATCTATGAATTTCATGCCAGCTTTATATATCGGAATAATATCGCCGATAGAGTCTACTGAACTTTCACTTAATGAAGCCCAAGCAACAACGCCTCTTAGAGTTAAAACTCTCCCCTTCCCCTCTATTTTAAGTGTATATTCACCGCCTACGTTAAGTCTCTTTTCTGTCTTCAAGCAAACACCACCAATGCTTATATCAAGGATTTTCACATATTTGGCAAGCACCATCTTGCCATTAATTTCAATAAAATCTATCTTGTATCTCTCATGCTGCCTTTTGTTCTGCATCCTGTCCTTTCAAGGAACGTATATCAAGTATACATTATATTAATTAACAATATTTAGTCGATTACTGTTGTAATATTTAAAAATTAAGATATTTCTCTAAAAAGAATTTTAATCCATCATTATATGCTTTGTCTGAGATTAGAAATCCCTCATTATGTCCACCATTAATTTTCAAAAACTCTTTTGGTTGAAAAGCATTTTCATAAAGGGCCTTACCATGCCTAAAAGGAATTATTTCATCTTCAGGGCTATGAATAATCAGCTTAGGACAATTAATTGAACCCATCTTATCTATTGTTGAGTACTTAAATTTTGATATAAGCTTAACAGGGAGCCATGGATAAAACGTTTTCCCAAGATCTGGCACTGATGTGAAGCAAGATTCTATTATCAGGGCAGCAGGATTTTTTCTCATTGCAATTTCTGCTGCGACTGCCCCTCCCAGTGAACGGCCGAATATTATAATGTTCTTGGGGGATTTCTGTTTAACATTTATTAGATAATCCCATGCAGCCTCAGCATCAAGATAAGTTCCATTTTCTGATGGCTTGCCTGCACTCTTCCCATACCCCCTATAATCAAAAATTAGAACGCTGAGGTTTAGAATGTTAAAAATTTTTATAGAGTCTAATCTGTGGGATATGTTTCCTGCATTACCATGGCAAAAGAGCAGTACGGCCTTTTCATTATTTGCCGGGATATACCATCCTACGATCTTAACACCATCTTTCGTCCTAAAATTTATTTCATTATATTCCAGATTTATATCTTTCGGCGTTTGCCATATCTCTTTTTCAGGAAAATAAAGCATGCTGTCTTGCTTGAAATAGACTACAAGTAGAATAAGGAGATAGAATAAAAGTAAAATTATTCCTATATTAATCAACGATTTCTCCACTTAAAACTCCTTATAGGCAGCCCCTGTGAGATTCGCTCGAATTTTTAAAACTGCTATAATGGTATAGGTTACAACTAACCAACATGAGTCTATATTTAATGCTGTAAAATTTAAATAGTTAATCCCCTTTTGCTTTTGCTAATAGTGTAGAGCATGATTCGTCAGTGTTACAATAGCGAGTTTGAGACAATATACTCGATTATAAATGATGCTGCGCAAGCTTACAAAGGGGTAATTCCCCCAGACCATTGGAAAGAACCTTATATGTCCAAAGATGAGCTCCAACACGAGATTGGTGAAGGTGTTGTATTCTGGGGATACGAAGAAAAAGGTGAGCTGATGGGTGTGATGGGTGTTCAACACCTTCAAGATGTGACTCTCATCAGACATGCCTATGTTCTCCCAGCCAAACAACATCAAGGTATAAGAGGGAAATTACTATCTTTTCTTAGAGAGCAAACGAACCGACCAGTCCTGATAGGCACTTGGAAAGATGCTTTTTGGGCAATTCGTTTTTATGAAAAATATGGTTTTAGATTAGTTACTTTAGAAGAGAAGGATCGATTACTGAGAAAGTACTGGTCGATTCCAGAACGTCAGATTGAAACTTCTGCAGTTTTAGCAGATCAGAAGTGGGTCAGTTCTCAGTATTTTAAAAATTGTTAATTTTTGGCTGAAGAGCTGATCCCGTGATTTTTCATGTACTCGTAATAGGGTATAAGCGTTGGGCGTTTGGCCAGGGTCTGCTCGTATGAAATTGGGCCGAGTGCCTCTGCGACAGCTGATTTGATCAAGGCCCGTAATTCTGTAACATCTCCTTTCCCATCCAGATAGACACGGTTTGTTAAGACGATAATATACGTTTCAGTTACAGGATCAATCCAGATCGACGTTCCGGTGTAGCCCAGATGGCCGTAAGCGCCAACTGGAAACAATTGATCTCTGTTGGAGCTGAGTGGTGCTTCAATATCCCAACCGAGCCCACGCGGTTTTTGCTTATTCAACGGAGGTTGAGGCACGGTCATCTGCTCAACGGTCTGCGGTTGTGAGATATTTACACCCTTCATACTCCCTTTGTTCAGAAGCATCTGCGCAAAAATGGAGAGATCATCAGCAGTTGAGAAAAGGCCGGCGTGACCAGACACCCCACCCATGTTGTAACATGTCGGATCATGAACATAACCCCAGAGCATCTTTGTCTTATTAGATTGAGTAGGGGCGATACGTTCATGCAGGGCTGCTGAAGGCTTGAACAGGGTGTCTTTCATTCCTAAAGGTTTAAATATATGCATGGAGCAATACTCATCAAGTGCTTCACCTGATACCCGTTGGACGAGTTCTCCCAGGATATCGAAATTGATATCACTGTAGGTATAGATTTTACCCGGCGGGTAAAGCGGCTTCTCTGCGATGATCTTCTTCATCGCTGTCATATACCCAGACCACCTAAGTTTCAAATTCAGGTCAGGGCGAAGCCCAGAATAATGCGTAAGAAGTTCACGCACAGTGATATGACCTTTTCCATTTGCTTTGAATGAAGGCCAATACCTTGCTACAGGGTCATCAAGTCTCAGTTTGCCTGTTTCGACCAGTTGCATTACGGCTGTGGTAGTCGCGACCACCTTTGTGAGTGAGGCCAGATCAAAGATCGTGTCAGTAGTCATAGGTATTTTTTCAGGCTTAAGGGAGCGGTATCCGAAGGCCTGTCGGTATATAACTTTTTCCCGGTTTCCGATCAGGACAACACCTCCAGGTATTTTGCCGTCACGTATTGTTTTTTCCACAATACTGGAAATAGATGCCAATTGCTCCTTATTCAGTTGTGATAATGGTTTTGATGTAGCAAATTCTGGAGCTGCAGTTCTTGCGGCAGCTCCAAGGATAAAAAATACTACAATTGCAGAAAGGGTTCTTTTTAACACGAATAATGCAGACATTGTTCAAAAATTTATTTAACTTGATAAATTCATTGGGGATATCTTATTTGTTATATCCACTAAAATATTCCGAAAGCCATCTGTTAAAGGTACACTAAGGTATCAAAAAATAAATTTTTTCACAACATCTGCAATATATCAATTGCATAATTTGGGTTAATAGGTACGTGGTTTTTTGACGGCCAATGGCTTGTCCCAAAAATCAGCCTTTTTTGTAATCAGCTTTTGCGGTTATCAATTTCTTCTCTAATCCATCTGGCTGATAAACATTGCGGGGATTCCAGAGCATCCATCCGTTCGAGCCAAATTCCTCTGCGGCTTTAATCTGGTTTCTTATTTCCGTGCCGTTGAAATATCTCCTGTCGAATGCATAATCCTTAAATGCTTGAAGCCATGGCCTGAATCGGACCGATGAAATATTGGTACGTTCCTGGGCCCTCTTCAGGGAAAGAGCAACAATCTGGTAGGGGTATGCAACAGGATTTCTGTATCCTGGTATCCCAAATTGAAATCCTGACGGGTAGAGCATCAGTGATATATAATCAACACAGGGAAGAAGGTTTTCAAGTTTCTGTCCAATGAGTGTATCATTGAGATTCCAAGATACATACCCGAATATATCTGCTGCAACGAAGACATTGTACGGCATAAGTCTCTTTTTCGCTTCCATGAGAAATCCAGAAATACATTTTACCCTATTTTCTTCTGTGTTCGGTACAGCAAATTTAAGCCCTTTTTTATCAGGAAACCGGACATAGTCGAACTGTATCTCATCAAATCCCATTTGGGCTGCCTCAGCAGCAATATTAATATTATAGTCCCAGACTTCTTTCCTGGAAGGATCTACCCAGATAAGATCCTCTCTGTCGTGCCATACCCCTCCGTCCTGAGTCCTCACAGTTAGATCGGGGCGTGCCGAACCAAGGGTGTTATCTTTAAAGACCACAATACGTGCAATAGTGTAAATGCCTCTTTCTCTCAAGGATTGTAATAAACTTCTTATGTCCTTAATTATTACCAACTTTTGTGCACCGATTTCTGAGGCGAAAGGGATAGAACTTTTATAAGTGATTATTCCCCTGTCTCCTTTTACATCTATCACGAGCGAATTGAGCTCAGTTTCATTGATGAGTTTTAGTGCAGATTCACGCAGTGCTCGATCACCTATTCCATAGAAAGTAAGATAGAGGGCCTTTGGTGTAAAAGGCTGCAAGTATATTTCAAAAGGTGTTTTACTGGTGGGGAATGGGATAGCCTGCTCGCCCCTTGCATATCCATAAGCCCGAATGCCTACCTTTTTCGTAGCGTTTTTTATCACAAACATGCCGTCACTGCCGGTCTGGACGACTTCGTTGTTTGCGGTAATAATAGCCCCTTGAATAGGTTTTCTGGTCAAATAGTCTATCACCTTACCACTTATGAAGAACACTGAAGTATTTCCGGGTATCGATAAAACCGTCAACATGATGCACTGTAATAGAGCCCATTTAAGAATTTTTTTCATAATATCTCCGAGCTGAAACACTTACATTGTTCTTTTTCCCGGGGGAATTCCCTACCAGTATCATCTCAAATGTCTTTCCTCGATCGGCATTCTGTAACAGGTAACGCGGGAGCTTCATGATACTGTCTGAGTTACTTACATGATGCCGCTCAATAGTAAAAGAGGCTATGTAACCTGCCTCAATTGCTTTCGAAACAAGCCAGTCATCATAGATGCCGAACGGCCATGCAAGCATATCTACATTGATATCGAGTTCTTTCTCCAGTCTTTCTTTTGATTTCTTCAGTTGCATCTCGACAAATTTCATGTATTCAACACCGGATAATCTTTTTTTCTCCTTTCTGAAGTCAGGATGCCAGTAAGTGTGTGACTGAATCTCGAAAAGCCCTGTTTTTTTAATCTCTCTGAGTTGGTCCCATGTCATGGCATAAGGAGCATTCGAAATCGCCGAAGGATATATGAAAAGCGTAACGGGAACACGGTATTTTTTTATTAATGGCAGCATATCTGTATAGATCGATTTATGACCGTCGTCTGCGACAATCACAACTGATCTGGGTGACGGAGGAGGTCCTTTTCCAAAATGGTAATTAACAAGCTGTCTGAGCGAAATTACTGCGTAGCCATTGTCTCTTAGGTACTTCAGATGGGACTCAAAAACAGCTGTCGTCATAGTCATACTATCGGAAATTACAGGGCCGAAGCGATGATAAAGAAGGATTGGAACATTTAACGCCGATAGATTTTCCCTTGTATCCCTTAATTCTCCCCCGGTTACCGGGACCAATAAAAAGGAAATGATGCAAGCTATTATCAATGCTCTGATTTTCAGAGTAGATGGATACCTGACCCCTCTTAAGTCAATTTTGGAACCAGCATTTTTGCGATTTTTAAAGCAACCAATCTTGCCGCTTAATAGCCTGTTTCTGTTCATCTAAAACATCTCCTATATGATCTACTCTTCCCATAAGAATATCGTTTATAAGGGCTGAATTCTGTTACTCATATCACATAATTTGAAGAGCATAAAGGAGGGAAAACGGTGGGGCAAGTCAGGGGTATTCCTGCGATATAAAGAGATTACCTTATAATAACCTCTAAGTCAGGGAATATTCCCTTAATCGCTTCTTCGATGCATCTATTATCGCAGCTTTTGCACGGCCCTCCACAAAATATAACTGCCGTGTTATCCTTAAACTCTATTAACTCTGCACAACTGTCATGTTTGGTCAAGACACATTGCAGGCTATCTATAATTTCCCTAATCTTTTCTTCAGTGGTTTTTTCTGGGGACGTTTTTCCCATAAGGACCATTTTACCATGAAGCAGCAGTTGAGGAGTTGATAAAAGGGTTTGTAATAGCTCACTAATTCGCTATAGTTAGAACGGAAGGCCAAACACCTTCTCCTTTATAAACCCTATTACCCTCTCTATCTCTTCTCTCATCTCTTCTTTTCTTGCTCCTTTTTCAAGATAAATCTCATCTCTTATCTTCCTACTCCAGAATCCTTCCTGGAGATAGTCTTTGATGAAATCCTCTGGGATTTCATCAGAAATCTCTACTTCATTCATAATTGACCAAGCGAGTGTCCATGCCTTTGCAACATTTACAATATCATAGCCGCCACCACCTAAGGCTATCCACTTAGGGGCTATTTCTTTTATGTTTTTTATAGCCTTACAATATCCGTTATTCGTGTAATTCAAGTGAGTCAGAGGGTCAGAATGAAAAGAGTCAACCCCAAGTTGGGTGACAACGATATCAGGTCTGAATTTTTCCAAGAGTGGAGGGACAATTTCATTGAAGACATACAGGAAAATCTCATCGTCAGATAAAGGAGGCATCGGGATATTTACTGAATAACCTTCACCTTCACCTTTACCTATCTCCTTTTCAAAGCCTGTACCAGGGAAAAGCATTCTCCCAGTCTCATGGATGGATATGGTTAATACTTTATCTGTTGTATAGAAGGCCTCCTGAACTCCGTCACCATGGTGGGCATCAATATCGATATATGCAACTCTTCTACCCCTCTTCAGAAGGGATAGTATTGCAATAACAATATCATTTATATAACAAAAACCAGATGCCCTTGATGCCATAGCATGATGAAGCCCTCCGGCGATATTGAAGGCAATATCAACCTCACCATTATCAACCATAGAGGCTGCCTTTAAAGAAGCCCCTGTTACGAGTTTAGACCAGTCAAAAAGACCCTCGAAAATGGGATTATCACCAGGACCTAAACCGTAATAATAAGCACTCGGGATTTCGATTCCAACATTTGCAGCCTTCAGTACCTCGATATATTCTCTATCATGAAACAAAAGGAGATCTTCTTCCTCTGCCATTTTTGATTCAATATATTGAGTATTAGGAAGGGATAGAAGTCCGTAAGCCTTAATGAGCTCATATGTGAGTTTCAGTCTGAATATCTTGAAGGGGTGAGCCGGGCCATAATCAAATTTCGAAAACTCATGGGCGTATAAAAAGGCCGTCCTTGCCATTTTAAATATCTAACCTGTCTTCATTCTTTTATGGTATCATAGAACTTCTTTTAAAGTTCTTTTAAAGGGGGGGAGGAGCCCCCGGGGGAGGGGGCCCCTCGGTGGAGGGACTTTAAATCTCTTTATATGTCTCTTTTGGAGATGCTTTTCTTAGAAAAGTTGGCACATCAATCGGATCCTCGTAGGAAATAAGATCTGTTGTTTTTACCTTTAAGCCATAATCAGGCCCGAGAGTTTTCGCAAGAACCCTATCAGAACCTTTAAAATTAACAGGCTCCCTTACAGGAGCCCACTTTTTTATCTGAGGTAACTCTACCTTTTCCTTTTCTGTTTGAAAACCTGTTGCGATGACAGTGATCTTTACCTCATCATCGAGATCTGGATCTATAACTGCACCGAATATTAGGTTTACTTCCTCATGGGCCGAGTCGTAGACATAAGAGGCTGCATCCTGCACATCGTCTAAAGATAGTTGAAGACCACCAGTTATATTAAGGAGAATATTCTTTGCACCTTCGATCGAGGAGTCCTCAAGGAGTGGATTAGAAATAGCCTTTTTAGCAGCATCGAGGGCTCCGCTTTCTCCCCTTCCAAATCCACATCCCATAACACCGCGGCCCTTATCCGCAATAACCGTTCTGACATCAGCAAAGTCAACGTTAATCAAACCCGGAATCAGGATGATATCAGATATACCCTGCACAGCAAGTTTTAAGACATCATTGGCTAAAGCAAAGGACTTAAGCAGAGGTGTTCCCTTTTCAACTACAAGGGCAATCTTGTCATTCGGTATTACTATAAAGGTATCTACATATTTCTTTATCTCCTTAATACCTTCTTCAGCATTCCAACACCTTACTCTGCCTTCATAAAAAAATGGCTTTGTAACAACAGCGACAGTTATGATGCCAAGTTCCTTTGAGATATTGGCAATAACTGGCCCTGCACCTGTTCCTGTGCCTCCACCCATACCGGCTGTTATAAAGACCATGTCAGAGCCTTCGAGAGACTCAATGATTGCAGCCCTGTCCTCTAAAGCAGCTTCTCTTCCGATTTGGGGGTTTGACCCAGCTCCCAGTCCTCTTGTAAGTTCAGCCCCGATCTGCACCTTTACAGGTGCAAGGGAGGTCTCGAGGGCCTGTAAATCAGTATTGATAGCAATGAATTCAACTCCTTGAAGGTTTGAGGCAATCATGGTATTGATAGCATTACCCCCAGCACCTCCAACACCAATAACTCTTATCTTTGCCTTCAGCCCCCTCACTTCTTCAATTTCAAACATATACACCTCCTCTTAGATTAAAATACGGTTTTAAATTCTTTTCCTTCTGTATTTATAAATTCGAATCTCCGTTATTTTTAAACATTCCCGTAACCCAGTCCTTCATTCTTCCGAATACCCCCGTAAGGGCACTCTCATAAAAGGACCCTCCTGTTTCTTTATCTAAACCGTATAGTACGAGGCCTACACCTGTTGCATACATTGGGTTATTTATGTCTCCTTTGCATCCCTTTATACCGTCTAAGAATCCTGCTCTTACCGGAAGCCCTAATACTGCCTCTGCTAACCTATCGAAGCCATTAAGGAGAGAACCTCCTCCTGTAAGGACAATGCCTGATGAAGCAATCTCATATCCCGAACACGATAAAAGCTCATTTTTTATTAGATTTAGCAGCTCTTCGGCTCTCGGCTGTATGATCTCTGATAAATATCTGCGTGGTATTTTCCTTTCCTGTCCTGCTTGAATAATATCTATCATTTCATCATCTTTTACCATGCTTGCTATAGTACAGCCAAAGTTCTTTTTAAGTTTTTCAGCCTCTGCAAGAGAAATCCTCAGACCAATTGCAACATCGTTTGTGAAATGGTTTCCCCCAACGGGTAGCACTGATAAATGTTGCAACCAGCCATCCTTGTAAAGGACAATGTCTGTTGTGCCACCAATGTCTATAAGGGCAATTCCGAGTTCTTTCTCGTCTTCTGTAAGTGTTGCCTCTGTTATTGCAATGGGCTCAAAAACTGCCTCAATAGCCTCGAGCCCAGCTAACTCGCAACATTTAAGGAGATTTTGGAGAGCGGAAACGGCACTCGTTATAATATGGACCTTCGCTTCTAACCTGACGCCGGTCATACCGAGAGGATCCCTAATACCACTCTGTTCATCGAGAATATAACCTGTTGGGATAACATGGAGCACCTCTCTGTCAAGAGGCACATAAACAGACTTGGCTGACTCTATGACGCGCTCTAAGTCCTGAGGAGCCACTTCACTGCCCCTAATACCAACAGCACCATAGCTGTTAAAGCCCTTTATATGATTACCCGTAATTCCAATATAAGCCTTCTGTATCTGGATTCCGGTGAGAGACTCTGCTTCTTTTATTGCCTTTTTTATTGATTCCACTGTTGGCTCTATGTTTACAACTACACCTTTTCTGAGCCCTGTTGAAGGAGATGTACTAACTCCGATTATCTCTAATTCACCATTTGTTGCCTCTCCAACAACGGCACAGACCTTTGTAGTTCCAACATCAAGCCCAACAATAATGCTGTCCTTTTTCAATTAATTACCTCTTTTATCGGCTTTAGAACCACCCTGTTTGCAAATCGCAAGTCTATATAATCAATAGGTATCTTTCTCCTTTTTATCTCTTCTTCCAGTTCAAGCAGCCTTTCAAGTTTTGCCCTATACTCTCCTGATCCTATCTTGAGAACAACACCATCGATTATTGCAGTTAATTCCTGAGGCTTTGATATTACTATTGCAATTTGGTCCCTTTCTGAAGGGAGTCCCATGTCATTCATCGTCTTCGCAAGGTTAATGGCCTCTGAAAAACCCTCCTTCTCTTTAAAAGGGTTACCCGTTATTACAGGAAGAAAAGGGATCGGATTATTTTTAAGCTCCTCAAGGAGGTTACCTTTCTCATCTATCATAAAAAGACGACCATTTATATCAAGAAGCGCAAAAGGTACTACTTCATCTATCGATAATGATAAAGTCTCTGGAAACTGTTTTCTCACATTTACAGATCTGATCCAGGGAGATTTGAGCAATCTGTGACTTATATCATTCCCTGTAAGTGTTATGAGACTATCATTTCCGTGAAGGCTTATCAGTGTCCTAAGTTCATCCGCGGTTAGATGTTTGTTGCCGGTAAAAACGAGTCTTTTAATCGGGAATGCAGATTTTATCTTCAAGAGAGAAACATATGTGGCTATTGCAAGAACAGAGATAAGCAGTATCAAAGCAGATATCTTCATTAATATGCTTCTCTTATTTATCTTTTTCTTTGCTTTTTTCAAGAGCACCTCTGAGTATTTCCTCTATCAATCCGTAAAAATCTAAACCCACAAGCCCGGCTACTTTAGGTAGAAGGCTTGTTTCAGTCATGCCTGGAATAGTATTGACCTCGAGTACATAAGGATTACCCTTCTTATCGATCCTTAAGTCAACCCTTGTAGCTCCTCTGCAGCCGAGGCCACTGTGGGCAGCAAGGGCAGTTTCTTTTGCCCGTTCATAGGCTAAAGCGTCTATTTCCGGAGGAAGTATATACTCTGTCAGACCCGCTGTATATTTGGCTTCATAACTATAGAATTCAAGAGATGGCCTTACTTCAACTCCTCCAAGAACTCTGTCATTAAGTATTCCTATATGTACTTCTTTACCTTCTATGTATTTCTCTATGATTACCCTTTCGCTTAGGGAAAAGGCTTTTTCAAAGGCTGGCTGGATCTGCTTCTCTTCTTGCACTATGCTTACTCCAATGCTTGAACCCTCTGTTGCAGGCTTAATGACCCATGGCACCGGAAAGTCAATAGTTTGCAGTCTATAGTCTGTGGTCTCTCTATTGACTACTACAGAAGCTGGAATTGGAATTTTGTGATAAAGGAAAATCTTTTTAGATGCCTCTTTATCCATTGCAAGGGCAGATGCAAGAATTCCAGATCCTGTATAAGGGATTCCGAGAACTTCGAGCATTCCCTGCACAGCTCCGTTTTCTCCATGACCTCCATGAAGTGCTACGAATGCAATCTCTATTTCCTCTTTTTTAAGGGCATCACAAAGGTCAGACCCGGCGTCTATTGCTGCAACAGCATAACCTGAATCTCTAAGAGCGGTACTGATCGCCTTTCCGCTTCTTAGAGAAACTTCCCTTTCTGCTGACCACCCGCCCATCAAGACTCCTATCCGTTTATCGGTAACCATTCTTGTTTCTTCCCACAATCCTTATCTCAGGTTCAAGGATAACACCAAATTTTTCCTTAACCCTGTGAGCAACATTCTCCATAAGTTTGACAAAATCAGAGGCCTTTGCCTTTCCTTTATTTGCAAAGAAATTCGCATGAATGCCGCTTACCTCAACATCGCCGATTCTCATGCCTTTGCACCCTGCATCGTCTATTAACTTCCCTGCAGATAACCCAGGAGGATTTTTAAATACGCAGCCTGCAGATGGTTTTGAAGAAGGCTGACTTTCCCATTTCTTCTTTAAGAAACCCTCTATTCTTGTAGAGACATTTTCCTTTTTATCCTTCTTGAGTAGTATCTCTGCGCTTAGAATCAGTGCTGTCGGGGGGATACTCGATCTTCTGTATCCAAAATCTATATCCTCTGGTTTTAATTTCTTGATTCTGCCTTTATCATCCATTATCGAAACCATGGAAAGCACATCTTTCATCTCATAGCCGAAGGCCCCGGCATTCCCATAGATTGCTCCCCCAACAGAACCTGGAATCCCTGCAAGCCCTTCTATACCTGAATATCCCTTCTCCTTCGAGAAGTTGACGAGTCTCTGAAGAGGCGCTCCTGACTCAACATATACTTTCACGCTCGTGTTATTCTCGCTCAGGATTCCGATCTTTCTGAAAGGCTTGAGAGCTATAACGACACCTTCTATACCTCCATCCCTCACGAGGATATTAGTTCCGTTACCCAGAGGTAAAAAGGGTATTTTCATCTTCTTCAAAATAACCATAATATCTTTGAGCGAAGAAATATCTTGTGGTATAACGAAGAGATCTGCTGGACCACCTATCTTTAGTGATGTGTGTTTCGCCATGGGTTCCATGAATCTAATCCTCCCGTCAAAGAGGACCTCAGAAGAGATCTCCCCAAGTTTTCTGACTATGCCTTGGCTTGTCATCCTTCACCTCTTAACCTGTGGAGTATATCTTCACCTATCTTCCATACATCACCTGCTCCAAGAGTGAGTAACACATCGCCTTTATGCATATGAAAGATCATATGTCTTATTACTTCTTCCTTATCTTTTATATACAAAGCATTATTGCGGCCTCTTTTTTTAATACTCTCAAAAAGGGCTGGTGAATTTATGCCTTCTATGAGCCCTTCTCCAGCGGAATAGATGTCCAAGAGTATGAGAAAATCTGCATCGTGAAAAGAGGTGGAAAATTCATCTATTAGGTCTTTTGTCCTTGTATATCTGTGGGGCTGGAAAAGTACAAATAATCTTCCTGTCTCCTGGATTCTGGATTCTGAATTCTGACCACTAATTAAGAGTCCTTCTTTAGCTGCCTTAAGGGTTGCTTTAATCTCTGTTGGGTGATGTCCGTAATCATCGAATATCTTTATCCCCTTTGCTTCACCCTTGAACTCGAATCTCCTCTGTATGCCCCCGAACTTTTTCAGAGCTTCCTTTATTTTCGGTATATCTATCTGGAGTTCTAAAGCAACTCCTATAGCAGCCAGGCAATTGAGAACATTATGCTCTCCACACAAAGGGAGACTGAAATCACCAATATCCCTGCCCTTGTGGATTGCTTCAAAACTGACGGACATAAAACCTTTTCTGATATTTTTTGCATAAATTTCTGCTTCTTTATTGAATCCATATGTGATGTATCTCCTGTGAAGGGATAGTAGAAGTTCGCGGAGATAATCATTTTCGATACAGACTATTGAGACACCATAAAAGGGAATTTTATTCAGAAAAGAAAGAAAGGCTTCTTTCAAGAAATCCACAGACTTAAAGAAATCCATGTGTTCTCTGTCTATGTTTGTTGCGACCGCAATAGTTGGAGAGAGTTTCAGAAATGAACCATCGCTCTCGTCAGCCTCAGCAACGAGAAATTCTCCCTGACCGAGTCTTGCATTGCTGCCTGTTGCCTTAAATCTTCCTCCTATAATAACCGTTGGATCGAAACCAGCATGAGAAAGAATAGTAGATATCAAAGATGTTGTTGTGGTCTTTCCGTGAGCCCCTGCGACAAGTATCCCGTATTTAAGTCTTGCTATCTCTGCAAGCATCTCTGCACGAGGGATTACAGGGATAAACCTTCTTTTTGCTTCTAAGATTTCAGGATTGTTTTCCGAGACTGCCGAGGATACGACAACTACGTGGGCATCATCTATGTTTTCTGCCTTATGCCCTATATAGATTTTTATACCCAGGCTCTTTAATCTTTTGGTCGTCTCTGAATCCTTTAAATCAGATCCTGTAACCTCGTAATCGAGGTTATGAAGTACCTCAGCAATACCTGACATCCCTATCCCGCCTATCCCAACAAAATGTATTACCCTGTAGCGTTCAAACATACCTGTTTCCCGAAAATGAAAAAGGTTTCTTATTCTTGAATTTTTCTTTTTGCAATTTTTTTTTCTCTTAAAAGGCTCGTGGCTATATCGATTACCTTAGCGCATGCCTCAGGTCTTCCAAGTGCCCTACTATTTTTTTGCATATCTGCACGCATAGTCTCATTCTCATAGAGTTCTCTTATGTTTTCAGCAAGTGATTCACCGCTGAGTTCACTGTCCAATATTATTCTTGCTGCACCCATCTCAAGGAGTTTCCTCGCATTCAATTCTTGATGGTGGCCTGCTGCATGGGGATAGGGGATTAAAACAGCAGGCTTTCCGAGAGCTGTCAGTTCAGAGAGGGTTGTCGCCCCTGCTCTTGATACCACGATATCAGAGACAGCATAAGCCTCACCCATTTGGTATATAAATGGTGTTACTGTTCCTTTGAAGCCGAGACTCCTATAGGCATTCCTGACATTTTCAAAATCCCTCTGCCCTGTTTGATGAAGGAACTGGATCCTGTCTTTTAAGTCCTGTATAAAACCAAGAGAATCTACAACAGCTGTGTTAATACTTCTTGCTCCTAAACTACCTCCGAAAGCAAAGATAGTAAATAAGCCTTTTTCAAGGGAGAAAAGCTTATATCCAAATTCTCTATTACCCTTGAGTATGTGAGTTCTGACAGGGTTACCTGTAAGGAAGGTCTTTGCTTTTGGGAAGAAAGGGATACTTTCTTGATAGGTTATGCAAATAGCTTTTGCGAACTTACCGAGAATCCTATTCGTCAACCCAGGAATACAATTCTGTTCGAGTATCATAGTTGGGATTGACATGAGAGCTGCGGTGAACATAATTGCCCCTGATGCATATCCACCAACACCTATCATTATGTGAGGTTTCACACTGTTAATAATCTTGTAAGAATCTGTAATCGAAAGAGGCATTTTAGTTATTGCCTTTATCCTTTTTGTAATAGAAACCCCTACCATACCCTCTGCCCTCAGAAACTTTATTGGGTAACCTTCCTTTGGCACAACTTTCGCTTCTAAACCGTATTCTGTTCCTACAAATATTATCTCTGTCATCCTGTCTCTTCTCTTAAATTCTTCAGCTATCGCTAAACCTGGAAAGAGATGTCCTCCCGTACCCCCGCCCGCAATTATTACCCTCATCTTAAAACATGCATCTCTTTGCTTTTCTGTTTTCCTATTGCTATTTTTCTTCTTGCCCTGCTTCTTAAATACATTTCATGTTTATCTATTGCAGTTTTTTGGTTTTCTCCCTGTGATATGTTAAGAAGTATTCCGATTGCAGCCATATTTACAAGGAGAGATGATCCACCATAACTTATAAATGGCAGTGGTAATCCTTTTGTAGGCACCATTCCTGTTGCAACTGCAAAGTTGATAAGAGCCTGTAATGAGATCATTAGTGAGAGGCCTACAGCTAAGAAATAAACGAACCTATCCTTTGTCTTATTTGCAATGTAGATACCCCTGATCAATAAAAGAAGGAACAGGGCCAATATAACTGAAACGCCTATGAAACCAAACTCTTCACCAATGATAGAGAATATGAAATCAGTGTGTGATTCGGGAAGATAAGATAGTTTCTGCATGGAACTACCGATACCTACACCAGTAAGCCCTCCGCTGCCAAAGGCTATAAAAGATTGTACAAGCTGAAAGCCGCAGCCCTGTGGATCTTTCCATGGGTCAAGAAAACATATAATTCTTCTGAAGCGATAAGGCTCCTTAATAAGTTCATAGAGTATTGGCAGAATGAGCACTGAAACAGAGAAGAGATATTTAAGCCTCATTCCTGAAAGGAAAATGATTGCAAATGTAAGGAGAGCAAGGCTCATAGCTGCACCAAAGTCTGGCTGTATGAGAATGATTGCCTGGAACACTGCCATTACAAAAACAGGTTTTATAAAAGATATAAAGCTATCATTTCTGTAGTTAGGTTCTGAAACATACTTTGCGAGGAAAATGACAACAGATAGCTTTACGAGCTCTGATGGCTGGAAGGTTGAAGGCCAGAGTCTTATCCATCTCTTTGCGCCCCCTGCGAAAACACCAATACCCGGCATGAAAACGAGTATTAAGAGTAAAAAGGAAAAAACGAGAAGAGGGGTAGATATTTTTTTGAAGTAAGAAGGCCTTACTCTATAAGTAAGAAACATAAATCCCAGTCCTATAAGAATTGTGAATATGTGCCTTTTGAAGTGATAAAATTCAGTAATTCCTTTCTTAGCAAAGACTGGAGTAATGACAGAGGTTGAACTATATATCATAAGGGCACCAAAGACTATTAGAATAAAAGTAATAAAGAGTAGCCATTTGTCATATGTACTGTAAAGTGCGGAGTCTCGAGCGACAAATAGCATGTTTCGTTTCGGAAAGTTAGCTACTAACTGTTTCTTGACCATTGCTTCATCCATCATGTCAATTCCATAACTATCTTTTTGAATTGCCTTCCTCTATCTTCAAAATCAATGAACATATCAAAGCTTGCACATGCAGGAGAGAGAAGAACAATATCACCCTTTTTTGCAATACCATGTGATATATTTATAGCTTCTCTTAGATCCTTTGCGGTGACTGTTTCTGTGAGATCTCCAAGTGACTTCTTTATCTTCTCACTTGCTTCGCCAATAAGAACAAGGGACTTTACCCTCTCCCTTACTAAGCCCCTTAGGAGGGAGAAATCTCCCGCCTTATCTCTGCCCCCTGCAATAAGGATAATAGGGTTTTTGAAACTCTCAAGAGACTTTACCACGGCACCTACATTGGTTCCTTTTGAATCATTAAAATACCTGACACCATCTATTTCTCTTACAAGTTCGAGCCTATGCTCAAGGCCAGCAAATTCTCTTAGAGAATCTTTTACTGCCTCTGAGGAGCTGCCTGCAAGGAGAGCCATGGCCGAAGCGGCCATGGCATTCTCCAGGTTATGGACTCCTTTTATTTTTATCTCATCGGCATTTATTAATGTTGAGTGATGGCAGGAGATTGAAGAGTCAGGGAAATTACAATAGATTTGTCCATCCTTAAAATAAATGCCATCTACCTCTTTTTTTCGGCTGAAGTAGAAAATTCTTGGTTTCTCATTTCTTACTTTTAATTTTTCACTTGCAAGGTTTATTATTTCTGGTTCATCAGCATTGATCAGCAGAAAATCATCTTCTTTCTGATTCTCGAATATTCTTGCTTTTGCGTCATAGTACTCATAGAGTGAATGATATCTGTCAAGGTGGTCAGGCGTGATATTAAGTATTAAAGCCCCTTTAGGCCTAAAATCTCTTGTTGATTCGAGTTGGAAGCTCGATACCTCGGCAACGATATAGTCAACTCCGATGGCTGAACCGGCGACATGGCGAGTGTCAGAAACGGTTACTTCTTCGATTCTCCGATTCTCCGAGTCTCTGAGTCTTTTATAAATTTCCTCTGTCAGGGCATTCCCTATGTTTCCTCCAAGGATTGTTCTGAAACCACCTTTTTTGAGCATTAGGTTTAGGAGGGTCGTTGTTGTTGATTTTCCGTTCGTTCCTGTAATAGCTAAAAACCGTATCTGATTACTAACTTTTGAAACCCGAGAATTGGGTCGCAACGACTTATTGCTCATTATCTGATAAGCCAGTTCAAGCTCCCCGAGAATGGGAATCCCTTTTTCCTTTGCTTTTGTGATGGGCGAAATACCGAGAGGAACTCCAGGACTGATCACTATCATATCGGCTGATAAAAATAGGTTTTCGGGATGACTCCCCAAGGCAAGCCTGACTGACTGGTTAAGCCTTCCTGTAAGATATCTGAGCTCCTCTTCAGGTTTTTTATCTGTTACAGTCACATATCCACCGAGTTCAGATAGCAAATTTGCTGATCCAATACCGCTTCTCCCTAAGCCAACAACTGTGATATTTCTACCCAGTATTTCCATTCTCAGTTTTCTTTAAAGCTCTATAGTCTTTCAACTTTTTGCTCTTTGCAAGTGTTTTTGCATTACCCCTTTTCTTTACAAATGCCTTTGTTTTCCCTTTTTTCCTTGCTAATTTATTTTTTGTCTTAAACTTTGTGGTTTTGACGTAACTCTCTGAATTTTTCCTATAACTTGCCTTTTTCACATTAAGTGCATCGTAATCTGCCTTTGTAAAGTAGACAACGGAATCTTCTTTATTAGCCAAGATATTAAGTCCCTTATTTATAAGGGTCTCTGTTTCTTCCCATAGGTTAACCCTGCTTGGGCTGCCAAGAAGGGCAACGATAACAGCTCCATCCTCACGTTCTGCAGCACATACAAAGCAATGCCTCGCCTTACGTGTATATCCAGTTTTACCTCCAATAAGGTTCTCATCAGACCATAAAAGCTTATTTGTATTTCTAAGAAAAAGGTTTTTTCCTTTTTCTGCCGAGACTTCTGCTACACGGGTTCCGATTATTTCTTTCAGTTTAGGATATCTGAGGGCAGAACGCATTATTGTTGATAAATCAAAGGCGGTAGTATATTGGTCAGGGCCAGGAAGACCATTGGGGTTTATGAATTTGGTATCCATCAACCCCATAGTAGCAGCCTTTCTGTTCATGAGGTAGACGAACTTTTCTTCAGAACCAGCTACAGCTTCTGCAAGAGCAACGGCAGCATCATTTGCAGACTTGAGGAGGGCTGCGTAAAGAAGTGTTTCAATTGTTACCTCGTCTCCTTCCTTAAACCCAGACCTTAATGGAGCAGCAAGAGAGGCGTTCTTGCTTATTTTTACTACATCTGAAAGATTAGTTTCTTCTAAAGCTATAATTGCTGTCATCAACTTTGTTGTGCTTGCCGGAAGAAGTCTGAGGTTCGGATTCTTGGCATATAGGATTCTTCCTGTAGATGCTTCCATCACGACTGCTGCCCTGGATTGAACATCATCAGCATCCACAACAGTGACAAGTGACAGGTAAAAAGTGACGAGTAAAACAATAGAGAAAAATAAAAAATTTCTTTCGTTAACTTTTAACTTTAAACTTTCAACTTTCAACTGTTTTTTCATATCATCTCACCTTTAAAGTTGCTAAGCTTAATAAAGCCAGCATCATTCCTATTATCCAGAATCTCACAATCACCTTAGGTTCAGGCCATCCTTTTAGTTCAAAGTGGTGATGGATAGGCGCCATTCTAAAGACCCTTTTACCTGTGAACTTGAAGGATATTACCTGCAGGATGACAGAAATTGTCTCTATAACGAAGATTCCCCCTACTATTGCAAGGACTATTTCATGCTTTGTGATTACAGCGAGGGTACCAAGAGAACCACCGAGCCCGAGAGAACCCACATCACCCATAAAGACTTCTGCCGGATAAGAGTTATACCAGAGAAACCCAAGGGAGGCGCCGAACATGGCCCCGCAAAAGACGGTCAACTCGCCAGTACCAGGAAGATAGAGGACCTGAAGATACTGTGCTAATCCCTTATGTCCCGATATGTAAACAAGCACACCTGTAGCGAGGACTGCAACAGCAACGAGACCTATTGCAAGCCCATCTATGCCGTCTGTAAGATTAACTGCATTCGATGATCCTACAATTACAATAATTGAAAATGGTATGTAGAACAAGCCGAGGTCAAAAATCCATTTCTTAAAAAATGGGATACTTAGAATATCTGCATAGGGGTCTTTAGGATTTATGTAAAGAAAAATCCCTATTAAGAAAGCAAAGACTATCTGATTGCCGAACTTATAAAGGGCTCTAAGGCCTTTGTGGTTTTTCTTTGCAATCTTTAGATAGTCATCGAGAAAGCCGATGAAACCAAAACCGGCGAGAGAGAAAACCATAACCCAGATATACATATTTTTAAGGTCTCCCCACATGAAAACCGAGAGAAGTATACAGATAATTATGAGAATCCCGCCCATTGTGGGGGTACCTGCCTTGTTTATATGTGTCTTTGGACCATCATCCCTTATCTGCTGGGTCATACTTAATTTACTCAGTTTCCCGATGATCCAGGGGCCAAAGGCAAGAGAAAAAAACATTGCACTGAGGACAGCAAGGGATGCCCTGAATGTAATATACCTGAAGACATTCAGGGGCGAAAACAAATCATGTAAATTGTATAAAAGGCTATATAACATTCTCTAAAACCCTTTCCATACTCATGCCCCTTGAACCCTTTACCAGAATGGTGTCTCCTTCTTTGCAGATATCCTTTATCTCTTTTCTTGCCTCGATAGAATTCTGGAAGGTATAGACCATTCTTGGAAATTCCGATGCTGCAAAAGACATCAAAGGACCTACCGCCACAATGATATCGATCGGAAGCCCTGACATCCACTTGATAAGCCTTCTATGTGCTTCATCTGTATAAGGGCCAAGTTCCAGCATATCACCAAGAACAGCGATGGCTCTTTCCTTTTTGAGTCTAATAAGCTCTTTTACAGCCTCCTCCATAGAAGCTGGGTTTGCATTATATACGTCACTGATTACTTGAATGCCCTTGATTTCTTTAACCTCGAATCTCATCGGAATACTGGTAAAAGATTCTATAGCATTTTTTATGTCCTTCAGATCAATCTTAAAAAGATGAGCAACAGAAGCGGCTGCAAGGATATTGTAGATATTGAATCTCCCTGATATCTTTGGATGGACCTTTATCGAATCAGTCTTACCAATATTTAAAACAAAAATAAAACCCTTTTCGTAAGGTCTGATATCCGATGCATAGATTTCTGCCTCATTCTGTACGCCGTATCTGACAACTCTGCCTCTAAACCCTGGGTCCTGAACACCCTCCATAAGGAAGAGATCATCAGCATTCACTACAATCGCATTGACATTATCGAGGATTTCAAGCTTTGTCCTTCTGAGGGTTTCCATGTCCTTGAACCCCTCGAGGTGAGAAGGACTAATATTAGTTAAAACACCGTAATCTGGCAATGCTATTTCGCATAATTCCTTTATGTCACCTTGGTTGCTCGCACCCATTTCTAAAACAGCAACCTCATCTGTTTCCCTTATCTTTGTTAGAGTCAGGGGAAGCCCAATATGGTTATTTAGATTACCCTCATTTTTTAATACTCTGAATGCTGAACTCAAGATGGATGCTATAAGTTCTTTTGTTGTTGTCTTGCCATTAGACCCTGTAACACCTATAACAGGAATATTTCTCTTCAAACGCATATGATGTGCTATCTCTTGAAGGGCATTGAGTGTATCTTCTACACAAATTATAGTTTTTCCCTTTATTAATTCTGCTGGAGAGGCCTTTACGATCGCACCACTTCCTAACCGCAATGCCTCTAAAAGGAAGTCGTGTCCATCAAATCTTTCACCCTTCAATGCGATAAATAATTCCCCCTCCTGAATTGTTCTTGAATCTATTGAGATACCAGTAAAGATGTTGGAATTAGAAAATATAATCTTACCGCGTGTCGCTGTGATGATATCCTCGATTTTTAAAACACCCCTATTTTTTTTTCCAGGCATCCCAAATTATTGTGCTCCTGCTGAATGCTTAATTTTTCTCTTATAGCCTCCTCAATTATTTCCCTGTCATTAAATTTGTACCGTATGCCTTTAATCTCTTGATAATCCTCATGTCCTTTGCCTACGATAAGAATGATATCTCCATCCTCTGCCATCTCTACTGCTTTTTTGATAGCTGCTCTTCTGTCAGGCTCTTTTAAATAATTCCTTTTTACTACTCCCTCTTCGATCTCTCTGATGATATCAGATGGTTCTTCAGACCTCGGATTATCAGAAGTAATAATGACGAAGTCACTAAGCCTGGTCGCTACTGCACCCATCTTGGATCTCTTACCACGGTCTCTGTCACCTCCACAGCCAAAAACAGTGATAACCTGAGGTGAAGCATAATGCTTGCTTAACAAGTTTCTCACAAGTTCCCCTGCTGTGCTTATTAGCCTTTCAAGGGCATCTTCTGTGTGGGCATAATCAATGATGCATTGAAAATTCTGACCAAGGTCAACTTTTTCGAATCTTCCTATGACGCTCTTTGTTTTTCTTACGCCTTCAAGAATTACCTGCCATGGAACTCCCAGAGAGATTGATACTCCGGCTGCAGCCATGATGTTATATGCATTGGGCGATCCTATGAGAGGAGATGAGACCTCATAACACCTGCCACGATAGGATAATTTAAACCTCAGTCCTTCAAAAGAGGTTTTTAAGTCCCTCATTATGATATCTGCCCCTTCATCAAGGCCATATGTAAGAATATTTGTGCGTTCTGGTTCTTGTTCGCGTGAGGAAAGTCTAAGCTCTGATATTAATCTCTTCCCATAGGGATCATCCAGATTTATCACACAGGTTCCGTCTTTGTATAAAAGCTCCCTAAATAATCTCTCCTTTGCTCTGAAATAATCTTCCATAGTTTTATGAAAGTCCAGATGGTCTCTTGTGAGGTTTGTAAAAACAGCTACCTTAAAAACAGCTTTATCTACCCTGTACTGTGCAAGGGCATGGGAGGAAACCTCTGAGATTACATGAGTGCATCCAGAAGAGAGCATATCTTTTAACAGGCCATGGAATTCTAAAGATTCTGGCGTTGTATATGGTGCGGGATAAACCCTGTCTTTTATTATATAGTGTATCGTTCCGATGAGTCCAACTTTTTTCCCCCATGTTTCGAGTATGGATTTGAGGAGATATGTTGTAGTTGTTTTCCCGTTTGTACCAGTTACACCTATGAGGGAAAGATTTTGCGATGGCATTCCACAGAAATTATGAGCTACACAGGCAAGGGCTCTCCTGCTGTCTTTGACACGGATATATACAATCTTCCCTTCTCTTAAATCTCTCTCTCCAATTACTGCGATTGCACCTTTTTCAATCACCTCTGGAATAAAATCATGTCCGTCATACTTTTCGCCCCTTATCGCTACAAACAGACAACCCTGTTTTACCTTTCGTGAGTCATAAGCCACGTTTAAGATATCTCGATCCAGTGATAGAGAATTATTTAGTGTAATGTTTAAAGAATTACAGCCTTGAAGAAGTTCTTTCAGTTTCATCTTGCTACCAGTAAAGTGGTTTCATAAGGGATATTCTTCCTTGGGATATTGAGATATGAAAGCGCTTGGTTTACGATATCCCTGAAAACAGGTGCAGCTACGACGCCCCCGTAAATCTGGCCCTTTGGTTCATAAATAACAACAATAAGTGAAAACATAGGTTTGTCAGCAGGTACAAATCCTACAAAAGAGCTGATATATTTTTCTTTCGAATATCTTTTTGTCTTTGGATCTATTCTTTGGGCTGTCCCTGTTTTGCCTGCAACTTCGTCTCCCTCAATGGATGCATTTTCACCAGTTCCACCTTCTACAACGCTCTTGAGGATCTCCTTAAAGATCTCAGCTGTTTTTGCAGGGATTATATGCTTCAATTCATTATCCGCGAAAGAATAAATTAACTGGCCTTCTGGAGAGGTTACCTCAGATACAATGTGAGGCTTTATAAGAAAGCCTCCATTTGCAATTGCAGAATAGGCTCTGAGTATCTGAAGTGGTGTTACTGCAACCTCTTGGCCAATCGGGATCGCACCAAGGGACGTTCCTGACCATCTTTCAGGTGGATGTATCCAACCAGAGACTTCACCTGGTAAGTCTATCCCTGTTTTTTCGCCAATTCCTAAAAGTTTTGCATATTTATAGATTCTTTCTTTCCCAAGCCTCATACCAATCATTATAGAACCCACATTGGAAGATTTCTGTATAACCTCTTTAAATGTCAGAGTTCCATATCTATGAACATCATGAATGGTTTTAGTCCCGACCTCAATACCTCCTTTGCTGACGTCAAAGAGCGTATCGGGTCTTACTATATTTTCCTCAAGTGCTCCAATGCCCACAACGATTTTAAAGGTAGAACCAGGTTCATAGCAATCTGTTATAGCCCTGTTTCTCTTCTCAAAATTACTAGCCTTTCTCGGGTTATTAGGGTCATAAGAAGGCCAGTTAGCAAGTGCAAGAATCTCACCAGTAAAGGGATCCATCATAATAGCCGATGCTGCAACAGCTTTCCATTTTGCTATTGCTTTCTCGATCTCTTTTTCGACTATCCCTTGAAGCCCCTCATCTATGGTGAGCACAATGTTGTTGCCTCTCACCTCTTTATCTACTCCTGATGAGAGTGTTCTTCCACTCGCATCTCTTTCAAAGAACACCTTGCCACCTCTTGTACTCAGGTATCTGTCGTACTGGAGTTCTAACCCCTCGAGTGCTTGATTATCCAATCCAACAAAGCCGAGTATATGTGATGCAAGTTTTCCTTTTGGATAAACCCTTTTTGCCTCATTCATAAAACCCAGACCCTTGATATTCTGACCCCTTATTCTCTCCGCTATACGGGGTTCAAGTTTTCTTTCTACCCAAGCAAATTTCCCCTCTGCCGGTATCTTTGTGAGAATAACCTCTGGTTTCTCCCCCATGGCAGAGGCTAGTTTTTTTACGCTTTTATTATCAAGGTGAAGGATTTCAGGTTCACAATAGAGGGATTCTAAGTCAAGGTTCAATGCAAGCTGTCTTCCCTCTCTATCAAGAATTATTCCTCTTTTCACCTGAATGTCTTCAGCCTTTACATGTTGTTGTTTTGCCTTTTCTGAAAGCATCCCATGGTTGAGGATCATCAAATCTGTTAAGCGCAAAAATACCACAAAGAAACTAAAAATGATAATCGTGTTTAAAATGACCAACCTCTTTTTATTCAAAACCTCTTACCTTTGCAATTCCGTCTCGGACAATAGTTTTTTAGTTAGCGAAACCTTATAGGGTAGAGACCCCTTCTGTCTTTTTACATGGATTACTCTGACTCTATCCGGAAGAACAAAGCCATTATTTTCGGTTTCCAGCCCAACAAAAGATTGGAGTCCTGCCTTTTCGGCAAGCATCATCCTTCTTTCTTTAATGCACTCGGCTTTCTTCTTTTCAAGGGCGCTGAGTTTATATTCTAGTGTAACAACATTTGACTTAAGCCATATAAGACTGAACTGACCAAATAGTAAAAGGGCAATACATAAGGGCTTAAAAAGAAACGACATCATATTTTTTTTCCTGCCTATGCCTATCATATCCTCTCCGCTGCCCTGAGTTTTGCACTTCTTGAAGAAGGGTTTGATCTGAGTTCTTCAATGTCCGGCGTTATGGGTTTTTTTGTAAGCACCCTGAGCAATCCTTTTCGTGAACCAAGGGCAATAAAGTTTTTCACTATCCTGTCCTCGAGTGAATGGTAGGAAATAACACACATCTTTCCACCTTTTTTGAGAAGCCTTAAAGAAGAATCGAGTCCGGTCCTGAGTGCGTCAAGCTCCTTATTTACCTCTATCCGTAACGCTTGGAATGTCTTAGTTGCAGGATGAGTTCTTCTTCTCCTACCATACAATCTTTCGATGATCCCTGATAGTTCAGAGCATGTATCAATTAGTTTTTTTCTTCTTGTCCTGACTATTGCTTCAGATATTTTTCTTGACAGACGTTCTTCGCCGAACTCCCGGAGTATTCTCTCAAGTTCTTTTCCAGAATATCTATTCACGATATCCCATGCTGACGCCGCCTGGTTTTTGTCCATCCTCATATCCAGACGTTTACCAGAGGCAAAACTAAATCCCCTTTCCGGGTCTTTAAGTTGTTCCATAGAGACACCGAGGTCGAAAAAGATGCCGTCAACCTCAGATATTCCATCCTGATGAAGCAGTTTTTCCATCTCCGAGAAATTCCCCTTCTTAAGAATAACCCTTTCATTATGCAGTCTTTTATGACTTGCTTTTAGGGCTTCCTCATCTCGGTCAATGCCTATGAGTTTTCCTTCAGATCCTATCAAATTTAATATCTCTTCTGAGTGTCCCCCGAGGCCGATCGTTGCATCTACATATATCCCATCCGGCTTCGGGGTAAGAATCTTAACTACCTTTTTCAACATAACCGGGAGGTGAACAATCTCCACAGTCAATCTCCGCTACTGCCACTAAATACCGTAACCCGTCAGTTTTTGTTCAATAGATTTTCTGTCTATCTTCGCTGCGTCGAAGAGAGCATCCCATTCTTCTCTGTTCCAGAGTTCAATTTTTTCTACCTGACCTGCTATAACAACATCGCTATTTATGTTTGCATCTTCCCTAAGAGCCACTGGAATCAGAATCCGTCCCTGTTTATCCATCTCTACCTCAACGGCAGAGGCAATAACCCTTCTCATAAAAAGTCTAATAGCTTCATCGGATCTTGGCTTTGACCGAATCTGATCCTGAAGCTTATTCCACTCATCCAAAGGGTATATATAGAGGCATTGTTCAAAAAGGGCATTTGTAATAAAAAGTTTTGTGCTATAATTGCTTGTGATAATTTCCCTAAAAGGAGCAGGAATGATGATTCTCCCTTTTGGATCGACAGTATAGTAATATTTTCCGGAGAAAGATGGCAAAATTTCCCTCCACTTTCTACCACTTTTTACCACAATATAGTTGAGAAAATAGATAAAGTCAAGAGAAAAATAACAACTTCTATATCCTGTGTAACCAATGTTATAATGTTACTATATATTGCGAACACTTCTAAGTTTCAATACTCAAGATATCAAAAAGTATTTAATAGGACATCAAAGGGCAGATAGCAAGAAGGATTACCATCCTTCTATTTAAAAGTAAAAATTCATTTTCAATCTCTGTTTAGATTTAGACATCTTTGTCAGATATAGAGTGACATAGACTTTTCTATGGGAAGATTGAATTTTTGGCTTGACAAAAGGATTTCTTCTTGATACCTTAATTCAGCTTTCTTATTTCTTTAAAATATCTTTACAAATGAAAGGGGGGAATTTATATGACAAAGGCAGAGCTTATCGACAAGATTGCCTCAGGTGCGGGATTAAGTAAGGTAGATGCCTCTAAGGCGCTGGATACTACTTTAAACTCCGTAAAGGGTGCCTTAAAGAAAGGACAAAAGGTAACCCTTGTTGGGTTTGGTACTTTCTCCGTAGTTAAAAGGAAAGCCAGAAAAGGTCGTAATCCCAGGACAGGCGATGTTATCACAATACCTGCGGCTAAGGTACCAAAGTTTACATCTGGTAAGGCACTTAAAGACGCAGTAAGATAAACTTTGTATAATTTTTATTTGAGATTTAAGAAAAAGGGGCACTTCAATGCCCCTTTTCTTTTGAGTATTTTTTTGCTATCCTTAGCAAATGATCAGTCAGAGAACAGAGAAAGGAGGGGTTTATGCTAATTGAGATCAGCATTATTCCAATAGGTGTTGGCAGTAGCATTGGTGACCAGCTTGCTGAAGTATTAAAGATAATTGATTCAAGCGGGCTTCCTTACAAGATTAATCCCATGGGTACAGTTATAGAAGGCGAATGGGACGAAGTAATGAAGCTCATAAGGAAATGCCATAAAAGTGTAATGAAAACTGGTGAAAGGGCGATCACAACTATAATTATTGATGACAGAAAAGGAAAACCAAATAGGATAGAAGAGAAGGTGAAATCGATTGAAAGAAGGATTGGAAAGCCTCTCAAAAAATAAAGGGAGGCAAGAAGAAAGGCAAACGAAATAGCAAACTACTTAAAATATTATGGCCTATTTGACCCCATAGATTAGGACATGAAGACTTCGAATATACAACAATGCTTCAATTTATGAAAAAACTCGAAAAAAGGGTTGAACCTGAGTAAATTCAGAAAGATTGCTTCTCTGAAAACTTTACTGCTATTGCCCTTACAAACCTTTCCTCGTCTTCGCGGAACCTTAGATGGCCTCTTAATTTTTCCTCAAGGAGTTCTTTGAGAATTTTCGAATAAATAGGGCCTGGTTTAACACCCATTTTCTTAAGATCTTCCCCCTTCAAAATTGTTTTTACTTTCCTTAACTCCATTAGATATTGGGACATCACCTTTTGTTTTTGCCTGTCTTTGCTTAAGGCCATCGATAATAGAATTGTTTCAAGTGTAAGTTTGCTCAGAAGATTGTATATCTCCACAGGGTCCTCAGAAGGTAATCTTTTCAGAACCCCTCTCGCATTAGATATCTCCCTGATAATAATATCTTTGACTTTTGGTGGTGATAACCTTTCAAGGGCGGTCCTCGCTTCTTCATTCTTTAACTCTGACAATAAGGCCATGAGATACAGAATTCCCTTGTTGGTTTTTTCTTCAAGAAAGAGCAGATTAAACCATGATAATGTTTCTTGCATTGATTTCAGTGTTGTCTCAAGTTCATTATTAAATCTTAGAGCTGGATATATGACCTTCAAGAGGCCAATATCTGAGAGTCTCTTCAGTGTGCTGACAGGATCGGTTTCATTAAACAGGAGCAAGAGCTCTTCATAAAGTCTGGACGCCGAGAGCCGTTCAAAAAGGTTCATCTTTATTGCTGACTTTATGAGATTTTCTGTATGCTTACTGATTTTAAACCCGAACCTTTCAGAGAACCTTATTGCTCTGAATGCCCTTGTCGGATCCTCGATAAAGCTCAGATTGTGAAGAACCCTGACTGTTTTTTCTCTTAAATCACGTTGGCCACCAAAGAAATCTATAAGGAGCCCAAAATCTTTTGGATTTAATTTTACCGCAAGGGTGTTAATTGTAAAATCTCTCCTGTAAAGGTCTTTCTTAATTGAAGAAATCTCTACCTTTGGGAGGGCTGCCGGGGACTCATAATATTCAGTTCTGGCTGTGGCTACATCGAGCTTTATTCTATCAGTAATTACTTGGGCAGTACCAAATCTCTGGTGTGTTCTTACCCGTGCATTAAGCCTTTCACCTAACACCTTTGCAAAAGAAATTCCATCACCCTCTATTACAATATCAATGTCGAGATTTTCCTCATTTCTTAATAGATCCCTTACTGACCCTCCAACGAGATAGGCATTGAAACCTGATTCGTCTGCTACTTCTCCAGAAAGTTTTAGGAGGTTATAAATCTCTGAAGGGAACCTATCCCTTAGCAAAGAAGATAGACTTCTACCCACAGAGGGCGTTTCCTTAATAACTGTTTTTTCTATCTTCCTTCGCCTGAGAAACTCCTCATAGAGAGTTCTGAGTATGTCTGTCCTTGTGATTGCTCCTATAATCCTGCCGTTATCTACAATAGGCATAAACCTCTGGTTCTGTTCTATCATGAGCGTTTCTACCTCTCTAATCGGTGCATTTGGACCAATAGTTATAGCATCTGATGTAGCAAAATCTATTGAACTACTTTTACCGAAGCCGTGGAAGAGCGCCTTCTCCACTATCTCGCGTGATATTAGGGCAGCGTACTTTTCCTCTTTCAAGACCGGGAGTACATTGACTCCATAACGGGTCATCATAGCCTCTGCCTCTTTTATAGTGTCGTTCCACTGGATACTAATAACTGGTCGTGTCATTATATCGGAAGCAATCTTGAATGGCTTTATATTATTTCTGAGTAGTTTAGTCAATCTTTCCTCAAGGAATTCGAGGGATGCCTCTTTTATTGTGGCAGAAGCTGCTGTCGGATGTCCTCCTCCACCAAATTCCTTCATTATTTTTGACACATCGAGCTCAGGTACCCTGCTCCTTGCAATCATCAATATCTTTCCTTCCATGTTGAGTAGTACTACCACAGCATCAATGTCTTCCATATCCATTAATCTGTGAGCGAGGTAAGCAGCATCTCCAAGATAGCTCTCACAGGAAGCCTTTGCCACTTTTATCTTTATCCCTTCTATTACCATTTCCTTCGATGACTGAACAAGCTCATTCAGTAGGTCAAGTTCTTCCATACTTAAATCCGTTTTTAAAAAGCTCGAGACAATATTAAGATTTGCGCCCCTTTTCAGAAGATAAGAAATAGATAGTAAATCCCTTTCTGTCGTGGAAGGAAAAAGGAGGCAACCTGTCTCCTCGTATATGCCTAATGCGATTATTGTGGCCTCCATTGGGGTCAAAGGTATTTTTCTGGTTTTAAGTATCTCAGCAAAGATAGTTGCCGTAGCTCCAACATTCTCAATCTTTTCAACCTCTCCCCGTATATCTTCTTCATTAAAAGGATGGTGGTCGTAAATGTGTATCTTTATACCTTTTTGAGACAGGAGTTCGGCAAAAGGTCCAATCCTGTTCGGTGTCTTAGTGTCAACTATGATCAACCTCGTGACCTTTGAAAGGTCGATATCCTTTATTCGCTTAATTTCCAACGGTTGAAAGGACTCCATAAAGTCTCTTAACTTTTTTTCCTGAGATCCTGGAAAAACCATTTGTGCTCCAGGGTACAGCTTATTGGCAGCTACCATCGAGGCAAGAGAATCAAAGTCAGCGTTGATGTGAGATGTTATAATATCCACAATTTATTTTAACAGATAACCAATGGCAAGTCTTTGGATGTAGCTTCAACTCAAATAAACAGGCATCAATAATTAATTACCCAAAAAACTGCAACAGGTTTGACCTATTCGAAGTTCATCAAAATTTGATTATGTTTTTTGTCTGAGTATTGGAATCTGGCTATTTTTATTACAAAGAGGGGTATATAGCGATCTGATCCCGCCCTTTTTTCTTAGCAGTAAAGAGGGCGTCATCAGCAAATGTTATGAGATTATCTGGATTTTTAATCCTTGTATCAGCAGTGCAGGCTATCCCCACACTCACAGTAATTCTTTCTCCTTCCTTGAGGGTATAAAACTGATGTTTTTTTACCACCTTACTTAATCGCTCTGCTTCTGCTACAGAGCCCGCCAAGGATGTCTGGGGTAGAAGCAGTATAAACTCTTCACCTCCATATCTGGCAAAGACATCAGACTTTCTGGTATATTTTCTTACAAGCTGTCCAAATTCTCTGAGGACAATATCTCCAATTCGGTGGCCATAGGTATCATTTATGTTTTTGAAGTTGTCTATATCGAACATTATACAACAGAGTGGCATCCTGTGCCTCTCAGCTCTACTGAATTCCTCGTCAAGTCTGCTATAGAAATACCTGACATTATAGACCCCTGTAAGATAGTCGGTTATAGCAAGCCTTTCAAGATCTTTCTTCTCTCTCTCAAGTTTGTTATAAAGAAAGGCATTATAGAGGGTATTTGCAGACGCGCTGGCAATAGCTGAGCATAGTCTTATTTCTCTTTCTGTAAATGTCCGTTTTGCCTTTGCTATATTAAGCAATAATGTACCTATTACCTCATCATGAAAGATCACAGGTGTAACCAGAATGGAACGAATACTTTTAGGTGCTATTATATCTCTTACTTCCTTCATTATGGGGTCCTTCAATGCATCTTTTATAATTACCGTTTTTTTAAGTAATAAGGCTTTTCTTATCTCGGGATATCTCCGGAGGTCAATCTTTAAGTCCGTGATGTTAGGATCTTCAAATGTCGAGACGACATTTGCGTATCTTTTATCTTCAATATCTATACTGATCATAGAGCATCTTGATACATTTATTATCTCTGATAGTTTTTTTACCACAAAATAAAGGGCTTTTTTAGGGTTGAGGGTTGATGTAATAAAGTATGTAAGTTCGATAATGGCCTCGAGATCTTTCTTTTCCTTATAGAGGTTCTCTAACCAGCTTGTTCTCTTTATGGCGACTCTTAGCCTGTCTTCAAGGTCTTCCTTATAAAAAGGGGCAAGTAAATAATATTCTATGCCTGATTTAATTACAGAGCAAATACCATTCACAGTATTACCG
>Ga0315268_10000259_pt1 | contig 61943 bp, 44 predicted proteins | sample C1_top_MG_FD_204535 | JGI IMG/M metagenome (GOLD analysis project Ga0315268, IMG submission 204535) | Sediment microbial communities from Yellowstone Lake, YNP, Wyoming, USA - C1_top | ecosystem: Environmental > Aquatic > Freshwater > Lake > Sediment | place: USA: Wyoming | collected 2017-08-01 | reverse complement strand
CCCGGTGTCTCAAACTCGTTGACAGGTTCCCTGGATGCGCAATCCACGGTGCGGTGAGCGGCAGTTGTGGCGACGAGTGGCGCATCCGGCGGTGCCTCCCTCTGATATAGTTGGTGTCTCGACAACCCCAACCTACATCAGCAGCGCGAACGCACAATTCCCGGGTGCGTCACTCTTTTTCACCGCCCAACAGTCACGCGCAGAGTTTCAGGACGGACACTAGCGAGCGGTCGCGGGCGGCAGGCCTTCGCAGGAAGAACGGCCTGCCGCCGGCGGTCGCAGCGTTGGAGTGCGACGCAGTGCAATACCAGTCGTCAGATGAATGCAACGAAGAGGAGTCCGAACCGTCATGACCGAGTCTCGTGCGCTCCTGCTTCATTTCCTCGCGGCGATCGCCTATCGGACGCAGAAGGCGCTGCGCGGCGCGCCGACCGAATTTGCACACTTCAGCGCCGGATCGAATGTTCGTACACCGTACGAGTTGCTCTGGCACATGACCGGAGTCATCGGGTACGCCCGGACTTTCCTGCGCGGCGGGGATTTTTCTCCCCCACGGCTGGCCACGATGGCCGAGGAGGAGGGGCGCTTCCACGAGACGCTGGCCGCGTTGCGCGCTGACCTGTCGGACACCAGCCTCCACGCGACCATCAGCGATGAGCAGTTCCTGCAAGGCCCGCTCGCCGATGCCATGACCCATGCGGGGCAGTTGGCGATGCTGCGACGGCTGGCGGGTACGCCGGTCGCGTCGGAGAACTTCATCCATGCCAACGTGTCACGCACGAACGTGTCGCGCACGCAGCCTGAGCCGGTTGCCCCGGATCGGTGGTGGCGGCCGGATCAACCGCCGCAGCCGCCGGGGTCGATGCAGCGGGAGTCGCGATAGCTCACCTCGCTGGGCTGGATATCCTCGACTTTCCCGCGACGCGTCGCAGCAGCCCGCCGGTGCCGGCGGGTGAACGCTTCGTCATTTGGTCCAGATCACGATCATTCCACACATCGCATCGCGTCGTGTGCTGGCGAACTGCGGGGGAATCGACGCCGGCCCGGGATACACCTCGATGCCATGAATCTCCCTCGGGTTGATGCGATCCAGATCGAAGCCCCACGGCAGCGCGACGTTGTCGACGACGACTTGCAGGACGCATGGAGCAAGGTCGAATCTGCCTCCGCCGATCACCGGCTTGCCCGACCGGGCCGAAGCCACCATCAGGGTGCCACTGCTGTCGATCACCTTGATTGACGGATACCGCCTGAAAATCGATATGGTTCGCTGAATCCCGAGCCGCTCGATCATCGAATCCGTGACGAACAGACCACGACTCCACACTTGCCTCCGCCTCTCGAAGTCGGCGTACCGTCCGCCCGGAGCCATGCCTACGACCACCACCTTGTCCAGCGTGGCAGCATCGCGGGAGGTCAGTCCGACCGTCGTCGAGTCGGCCGCGACGAGTCCAGAGACGACGTACCCACCAGGCTGATAGCCGACCTTTCGGATCGCCAGCACCGCGGGCGCCGCGAGACGCACCGAGAGCCTCGCCACGCCGTTCACGTCGGACTTGCCGAGTTCCTCGCCCTTCGGGCCGAGGATTGCCGCATCCGGCAGCGGCGCACCGCTCGTTGCGTCACGAATGACGAGCACGAGTCGCAATGGCGTGTCCTGTGCGCCGAGTGGCAGCATGGCTGCTGCCGCCGAGCCCAGCAGCGCCCAGTGCGCAAGGCAGCGGCGCGCGCGCCCCCCGCGATCGCCGACTCGCATGAGACGCTGGCGCCGTGCCGTGGTGGCGATCGACATGATGGCGATGTGGCGGGACCGGAACGCAATCGGGACCATTCAAGAATGGCGCTACTCTCGGCGCGACGCTACTACCCTGGGAGGCGCGCGCTCCGAACCGCCTTGCGGACGCCCACGGTCGCGTGCATGTCTGTTCACAAGCGCGCGAGGGGGATGCGATGTGCAACGCATTTGGGCACCCACCAGACTGCCGGTGCGGCTTCGGGCCGCCGTATCCGTTCGGCGATCCGGACCGCTTCCTGCGCGGCGTTGACGCCGCGCGGCGGCGGATCGAGCAACTGCTCGGCGCCGAGTGGGACGATTTCCGCCCGAAGCTCGACGCGCTCATCGGCAGGACGGAGCGCGCGGAGGGGAGCGAAGCGCGCCAGCGCGCGGCCGCCGCCGTGTATCGTCTGGGAAGCAAGTCCGCCGCCGCGCAATTGTTCGCCGCAATCGCCCAAGCCTCGCTGTCCGCGGCAGACATGGCGGCGCTCGAGGAGGCGTTGCGGCAGCCGGACCAGCCGGAGCGCGAGCTGATGGCGGAACCGCTGGATCCCGAGCCGACTTCGGACGTGTCGGATTTTGCGATGGCGTACAGCGCGACCGAGCTCGACTTCGACGACGCGCCCGCCACGTTGATACCGCTCCTCTCATCGTCGTTCGATGTGGACCAGGCGCTCTTGTCGGCGATTCCGCCATCGGGTCCGCTCGACGCCAGCTCCCGCTCCGGGCATGCCGAACCGCCAGCGCCGCCAGCGGCGCCAGCGACGCCAGCGACGCCAGGCGAACCTCGATTCGCGAACCTCTGTTTCACCGGCAAGGATTCCGCGCCGGTTCTTGCGTCCGCGCCGTTGGTCGCCGATTTGGACTACCGGCTGCGCATGGACATCGGCCCCCTCTCGAAAGACAGCATCGTCACCAACGCCGCGGCGAATCCGGTGCGCGCGGACCTGCTGCCACCCAGCGAGGACGGCCACTGGTTGAAGGTGGTCGCGACCAGCCGCCAGTTCGACGTGTCGCCGACGGGTCGATGGCTCTTCCTTCCCACTTCGGGCGCGGCCTGGTCATGCGGTTGCCAACCGGAAGGACCCCACACATGCCAGCCCGCCAAGCGACAGGCGGTCATCATGTGCCCGGTGCATGCACCGTCGGCCACGGGCGAAGCGGCACTGCGTGTCACGCTGTACCATCAGCGCAGCGTGGTGCAATCGCTGCAGGTCACCGCGACGATCGCCCGAAGCGCCGCCGAGCCGGGCACCAACGCAGCGGTGGTGGATTACAACCTCACCGAGTCGCTCACAGATCTCGGCGCGACGGCGCCGCGGGCGATGAGCGTGATGATGAACGACGCGAACGACGGCACGCACACGCTGGTCTTCAACGGCCTGCCCGACGAGGCCGTGGCCCTGACGGTCACCGACGGCCAGATGAGCGACGCCCTGCGGACGACGCGCGAGCTGATGCGCCGCATCCACATCAAGGAGCCCGCACGACCGGGCGCGGCCCCGACCAATCGGTTCGATGACGACAACGCCAAGACGCGAGAGGCGTTCATCGCGGACCTTCGCGAACTCGCGACGTGGGGCTGGTCCCTCTGGAACACGCTCTGGCAACCGCACGTCACGTTCTGGCGAAAGAATCGCACGCGCTTCGTCGGGGAATCGGATGCCGTGCAGGTCGCACGGAAGAAGGGGAGCACGACGATCTTTCCGTGGGCGGCCGTGTACGACATTCCGATCGACACGGGAGCGCCCGAGCGCAACCCGCTGTGCCAACTGCTCGAGGAGCCGGCGTGGCGGACGTTTGTCGCGGGTTCCCCTGCGCTCCCGGTCCGTTGCCCATTCGAGGCTTCGCATCCGCCCAACGTGATCTGCCCCTATGGATTCTGGGGATATCGGTACGAGATCGAGCAGCCGCCGTCGCTGGAGATCGGGCAACCCCTGCGGCGGACCATCCCCGCCGCGCCGCTGCCGCTCGACATTTTGCTCGCGCTCTCCGACGAATTGGATGCCGGGTTGCGAGACCGGCATCTCGCCGCCCTGCGGCGCCAGCACCCCAAGTTCACGTTCAGCGAGTGCCATACCCGCGAGGCGATCCGGAAGGGGCTCGCGCATCCGCACGTCGAAGTCGCGTACTTCTACTGCCATGGCCGGAGCGACCCGTTGCCGGGCGGAGCGGGCACCACGCCAAGCCTCGGCGTCGGCGTCGAGGAGGTGATCGCGCCGCCCGACCTCGGCGCCTGGTCGATGGAATGGCCGCTGGACCACTGGTCGGAAACGGCGCCGCTGGTCTTCATCAACGGCTGCCACACGGCGGACACGTGCCCGCAGACGCTCGTGAATTTCGTGGACACGTTTTCGGCGATGCTCCACGCGGGCGGCGTCATCGGCACCGAGATCACGGTGCACCAGCGGGTGGCCAACGAAATGGCCGAATCGCTGCTCGATGCGTTTCAGCGGGGAGCGAGTGTTGGCCGCGCCCTGCGCACGGCCCGCACCCGCCTGCTGCGCAAGGGGAACCTGCTGGGCCTGGTGTACACGGCGTACTGCTCGGCGGATTTCCGTCTGGCCACGAGCGTGGCCTGAACGGCCGGCGCACACTTCACTTACGGAGGAAGCAATGGATATCCCGATGATTGGCGCCATGTGCTTTGGCGCGGTGATGGGCTGGATCGTGTATCGCACGCTGCGCCGTCGCGAGGGCACTGCGGCGCTCTCGGACATAGCGACGGTGCTCGGCGCCCTCGGCGGCGCCGCGATCACCGCGCTGTTCAAGACGGAGGTCCTCTTCGGCGCCTACTGCATCGGCCTGTTCATCGGATTCTTCGGCTACTTCATCGTCGGCCTGAACGTCAAGAGCGACCAGGCCGTCAACACCTGGATGGGAAAGTAGCCGAGCTGAAACCGAGACGATGGGGATGGTGCTTGCGGCGAGCCACGGCGCCTGATACTCTGGCTGCTGGCGCGGGGATTCGACGAAGGGAAGACCGCGTGACACCCGTCCTGGCGTACCGGCAACCGAGGCCCGACATCTCCATCATGCGTTCTGTACTCCTGCTCTTCACCCTCGCTGTCCTCGCCAGCGCCTGCCACCGCTCGAACCCGCTGACGGCCCCTGTCCCACCCGGCCTCGATGTGGTGGGTCCCGACAGCTTCACCGTGCGCTTTGCGACGACGCGCGGCGCGTTCGACGTGAAGGTGCACCGCGACTGGTCGCCGCGCGGCGCCGACCGCATCCACTGGCTGGTGACCCACCGCTTCTACGACGGCGCGCGCTTCTTTCGCGTGGTGCCGAACTTCGTGGTGCAGTTCGGCCTGAACGGCGACACGGCGGTGAACCGGCGCTGGACGGACCGCCGGTTCACCGACGACACGGTGAAGCGCGGCAACGTGCGCGGCACGCTGTCGTTCGCCAAGGGCGGCGCGAACTCGCGCACGACGCAACTGTTCGTCAATCTCAAGAACAACCAGCGACTCGACCCGATGGGGTTCAGCGTCGTGGCGCAGGTCGTGGCGGGCATGGACGTGGCGGACTCGCTGTATCAGGGATATGGCGACGGCCCGCCACGCGGAAAGGGGCCGAGCCAGGATCGCATCACCACGGAAGGCGAGGCGTACCTGGCTCGGGACTTTCCCCTGCTCGACCGCGTGCTGACGGCGCGCGTGATCGAGCGCTGGAAGTAGCGGCTACCGCGCGAAGAACTCCTTGGCCACACGCTCCGACTCGGAATCGGTGAGCTGGCTGAGTTCGCCGCGATAGAGCGCGTCGTCGGCATCGGTGCCGGTGGCCGCCTCGCCGAGCAGGGTCTTCATCACGCCGCGGAAGCGGTCGATGTCCTCTTCGAACAACGCCACGGCGGCCTTGCCGATCTTGAGCTGCGGCACCTCGGCGTCGAGCCGGTCGGCGTCGATCACGCAGATCCAGTTCTTGTGGTACGGCGTCATCTCGAGGGCGTCGCAATCCTCGGCGAGCAACGGATTGATCCTGGTCACGCGGCCGCTGACCGGCGCGTTGAAGTCGACCCGGCGTTTCTTCTGTCGGGCGCTGAACAGCGGCTGACCGACCTTGACGGTCATCCCGACGGGCGGGAACTCGATGCCGTCGACGGGACCGAGCAACTTCTTGGCGAAGTCGTCCATGCCCACCTTCACCGAGCCGTCCTGGGCCATGTTGGCCCAGCAGTGGCCGGCCGAGATGAACGCGCCGCCCGGGATGGAAAACTCGCCCCGGCGCACGCGGTCGGCCTCGGGAAGGTGCGACACGTGCACGGTCGGCTTGAGCAGCTTGGCGATGCGGTCGTGCCGGCGGATGAGGGTCTTCTTGACGAACGCCAGCAGCTCGTCCTCGGTGAACGGCTTCTGCACGTAGTCGGTGGCGCCGAACTTCATGCAGTCCACCGCGGTCTCGACCGTGGCGAAGCCGGTGATGACGATGACGTCGACGTCGGGGCGCATGTGCTTGACGGCCTTCACCACCTCGACGCCATCCATCGCCGGCATCTTGAGGTCGGTGAAGACGAAGTCGTAGTGGTGCGTCTGGATGAGGCCGAGCGCTTCCTGCCCGGTCTGGACGGTGTCGACGGCATAGCCGTCGAGGACGAGGATCTTGCGGAACGAGTCGAGGATGACCTCCTCGTCGTCCACGCAGAGGATTCGCGCGACCGGGTCCTTGACCTCGGCGCGCTTGAGGGTCCTGGCCTCGCGCGACACGTCGAGCGTGAGGCTCACCGCCAGCGCCTCCTCACGCTCGCGCTGCTTGGCCTTGTCGCTCATCGACTTCGTGGCCGCACGGACGCCGAGATCGGCGAGCACGAACAGCACGACGGAGACAAGCAGAATCAGGGGTACCATAAAGACGAGTCCTCGCTCGAAGTGTCAGTTACATCCGGTCCGAACTGCATGCGGTCAGGTGCGCCAGGTTGTACGCCAGTTCCGACGGCAACACCCGGTACAGCCATCCCGCGAAATACGGATCGCGCTCCAGGTCGGTCGGCGCGGCGGCCAGCGGCGTATTGACCTCGACGATGCGCCCGGTGACCGGAGAGAGCACGCCATGTTCGAGGCCGTCGGCGCCGATGATCGTCGCGCAACCGCTGCCCTGCACCACTTCGTCGCCCTCGGCGGCGAGCGTGAGTCCCTGCGGGGCATCGAGTGTCCGCAGGAAGAGGTCGGTCACGCCGACCTTCACCACGCCGGACAATTCGGTGGCCAGCCAACTGGCGTAGCCGAGCCGGAAGTACTGCGCCGGCGGCGGCACCCACGCGATCGAATCCGGGCGCGCGCCCTGGGCGGCGGCCTCGGCCACGTCCTGGAGCCTCGCGTAGTTCAGCCCGCGGCGCACCGCGGCGAGCAGTTCGTCGGCGGTGAACGGCTTGGGGATGAAATCGACGGCCCCGCTGTTGAGCGCACGGACGGCGTTTTCCATCGTCGACATCCCGGTGGTGAGAATCACGGGGGCATCGATCCGCCGCCGCCGCAGCTCGACGAGAAAGGCGTAGCCGTCGATGTCGGCCATCATCACGTCGCTGATGATCAGGCGGTAGGTGGCGCGCGCGAGCAGCGACAACCCGGCTTCGGCGCTCGCTGCCACGTCCACCGACAGCCCCTCCGCACCGCAGACGCGTTCCACGGCGTGGGTGATGACGGCCTCGTCGTCGACGACCAGGATGTCGCGCGCGCTCTTCATGGCTCCACCGGAATGCGGATGATGAACGTCGTCCCGACGCCCGGCTCGCTCTCGACCGTGATCGAGCCGTTGTGGTTGTCGATGATGCCCCAGATGACGGCGAGGCCGAGGCCGGTGCCCTTCTGCCCTTTCGTGGAATAGAAGGGCTCGAAGATCCGCGGCAGTTCGTCGCGCGCGATGCCGGCGCCCGAGTCGCGGACGAGAATTTCGACGAAGTCGCGGTCGCCGCGCTTCTCGAGCTCGGCCCACCGCTGCCAGGTGCAGGCGCGGTTGGTGCACCCTTCGACGAAGCCCTTGCCCGGGACCTCGAACTGGAAAGTGACCGCGCCGCAGTCGGGGCACGGCGAACCGTGGACGTTGAGCGCGGTCGAGCACTCCGGGCAGGTCACCTGCACGTCCATGCCGGGTTCCGGGGCGATGCCGAACTGATGGCGCGCCAGGCCGTACATCGGATCGCGGTAGATGAACCCCTCGTTGCCCTCGGCGCGCACCCGGACGCGAATGGACGGTTTGCCGTCGATGCGCACCTCGGCGTTGATGAGGCTGTGGCGCTTGGGACACTGCGCCTGCTTGATCTGCGTGATGCCGATGGGCGACAGCTTGAGCCGCGACGTCGTGACGGTGATGGTGCCGCCGCCGGCGTCGGGGCCGATGGCGTCGGACGCGTTGACGAACAGGTTGATGAAGACCTGCTGCAGCTGGTTGGCGTCGACGGTGACCGGCGGGACGTCGGCGCCGAGGGCCTGCACGAGCTTGACGCGATTGAGCGACAACTGGTTCTCGACCACCGACGCCGCGCGCGCGATGATGTCGTTGATGGCGGTCTGGCTCTTCTTGGGCACCGACTGGCGGGCGAAGTCGAGCAGGCTTTTCACGATCTCGCGGCACCGGATGGTTTCGCGGACGATGACCTTGAGGTCCTCCTGCACCTCGGGCTGGTCCTTGGTGCGTTTCTGGAGAAAGCTGCTGTACGTCAGCACCCCGGTGAGCGGATTGTTGATCTCGTGCGCGACACCGGCGGCCAGCCGCCCGAGCGAGGCGAGCTTGTCGGACTGCACGAGCTGCAGCCGCGCCTCGGACAACCGCTGGGTCATGTTGTTGAACGAGCGGGCGAGCATGCCGAGTTCGTCGCTTCGTTCCTCGGGGATCACGTAGTTCAGGTCGCCGCCCGCGACGTGGCGCGTGGCCTCGACGAGCCGCCGCACGGGCAGCGCCACCCAGCGCCGGACGAGCAGGGCAAGGATGAGGGTGAGGGCGATGAACGCGACCACCGCCAGCATGGCCACGTCCCGCTGCCCCTGCCGAATGGCCTTGTCGACCTCGTCGAGCGGCAGCGTGACATCGAGCACGCCGAGCACCTTTTGCGACCGTGGATGCGCGTGGCAGGCCGACGACGAGCAGGTGCGCGTGTTGTAGATGGGGTTGATGATGCCGAGGGTGCGTGCCGAGTCGGGGTGAATGCGAAAGACCCGCGTGCGGTCCTTGATCTCGACTTTCTCGAGCGGCTTGTCGGCCGAGTGGCACAGGGTGCACGCCTCGGCGTTCTTGTCCACCGACTTGCCGATCTCGAGGGTGTCGGACGAGTAGATGACCTGGCCGGCCTTGTTGAGAATGCGGATGCGCTGGATGCTGGGCTGGTTGCCCATCCGCTTGATGGTTTCGTGAATGCGCTCCCGCTGGTTGAGGAGCATGTCGAACTCGGTGCTCGACTTGACCGCCTCGCTCAGCTGGTTGGCGTGCCGCTCGACTTCGGCCAGCAGGTTCTTGTTGTCGGACCGGCTGTTGAAGACCGCGAAGATCGCGATCGTGACGAGGGCAATCGCCCCCACGGCGACCGTGAGCTTCGAGCCGAGCGTGCGGAAGAGCTTCATGGTCTATCGCGTCGGCGAGGCGCGCGCGACCGGCGTGCCTGGTTTTTGCGCCGGCCACGCCTTGTCGTCATGACAGCCGGCGCACACGGGCCTGGCGCGGAACGTCTTGTCGTCGTGACAGCTCGTGCATTCCAGGTCCTTGTGCTGTTCGTCGAGCGCGAGGCCGGTTCGGGCGTGGTCGAACTTCGCCTGCCACCCCTTGTGGCAGCTCTCGCAATCGGCGCGCACGCGGGTATACGCCCCGGGCGCGGTGTGGCACCGCTTGCAGTCGAGGGGAGCGTGGAAGCGGTTGAGCGCAAAGCCCGTCCGCCGTCCGTGGTCGAAGCCGATGGTGCGCGGCGACATGCCCTTGTGGCACACGGCGCAGTCGTCCCTTGCGTGGCAGGCGGCGCAGCGCCCGTGCGCCTGTTCCTCGGTGAGGTTGGTGGCGGTGCGGCGGGTGAGCACGACGCTGTCGGCGTGCGCGCGCTGGCGGTCGTGGCAATTGCGGCAGGCCTCCTGCTGGTGGCACTGCGCACAGGCCAGCGCGAAGCGATCGGTGTGGACCGCGTGGAAGAAGGTGACCGTCTTCCCTTCCTTGGCGCCGGTCTCGTAGACGATGCGCTCAGGCGTAGCGACCGACGTCCGGCTCCCCGGCGCGGCAGGCGCGGCAGGCGCGGCAGGCGCGGCAGGCGCGGCGGCCGCGGTCGCCGATGTGGCGCCGCCCTTCTTGTGGCAGTCGCCGCAGGTGCCTCTGGGATTCCAGTCGCGATGGCAGTCCAGGCACTGCCGATGCATGGCGGCCTTGAGGTCGGGCTTGCCCAGATCCTCGCGCCGGCGGGAGACGGCGTGGCAGTTCTTGCACTTCTGGATCGGCCGCGCCTGGTCGTAGTGATGACAACCGCTGCACCCCTTGCCGGTTTCGGCCATGTGGGCGTGCGCGCGGTGCGCGAACGCGACCGGCCCGTACCGGTCGCCCTTGGCGCCGAGCGTGATGGCGGCCGGCGCCTCGTCGAGGGCGTGGTAGCCGGTGATCTTGAGACGGGGACACGCGGCGAGCGCGGGCGCGTTCTTCGTGGGCGTCGCGGCGGTGTGGCAGGCGCGGCAGTCCATGGCCGAGCCGTTGCGCGCCGCGGCGGTCGCGACGCCAGTCCGGGCGCCAGACCTGGCGCCAGGCCCGGCACCCGGCGCCTGCGCGGCAAGATGGGCGGCGGCGATGCAGCACAGTCCGATGACGGCGATGGGTTTCATGGCCTTATCCGCGGACGGAGTATTTCGAGGCGGGCGACAGCCGCCGGTCGGGCAGGCTGATCACCGGGAAGACGAGCACGATGGCGCGGTAGAGCAGGACGAGGATCGAGATGAACCCGACCGTCACCGAGATCTCGCCGATCGACGGGAAGTACGATCCGAGCGCGTATGGTGGCGTGTACGCGACGACGAAGGCGTCGATGCGGTTCAGCAGCACGCCGCCGACAACGAGCGTCGCCGCGATGAACAGGAGCCTGGGCGACTTCTGCACGGCCGGCGACAGGAACATCCGCAGCGGAATCACGACGCCGAACAGGAGTTCGCTGATGTACATCACGCTCACCGTGTTCACCGTCTTGAGGTAGACGAAGGTCTCGCGGATGAACAGGTCGCCGAGCTTGAACGCGAGGTAGATGCCGAGCAGGGGGGCGACCATGCGCCCCATCCGGCCGAGGATGTGCATCTCGGGCTTGAGCCCGAACGAGCGGGCGGCGAGCAGCGATTCGAAGATCACCATCGGAAAGCCGACGGAGACGGCCGAGAGCAGGAAGAGCAGCGGCAGGATGGGCGTCTGCCAGAGCGGGTGCATCTTGGGGCCGGCGATGACCATCAGCGTGCCGAGCGACGACTGGTGCAGCGTGGAGAGCACGACGCCGGCGATGATGAAGACGAACATCGTGCGGTCGAGCGTGCGGTCGGCCAGGCGCAGGAACCGGTCGATGGGCGCATTGAGCCGCGCCAGCGCCCCGGGCAGGTCGACGCGCCCGATGAAGCGCTCGGTGACCACGGGAATGAACTCGATGTACAGCACCGTCATGTAGATCATGACGCAGATGCCGACCTCGAACAGCGCCGAGCTGCCATTCCACATGACGAGCGGATGCCAGATATAGTAGTACCGGCCGATGTCGATGGAGACACCGACGGCGACCATCGTGTAGCCCAGCATCGCGGTGAGGAGCGCCGGACGCACGACGGCGTGGTACTGCTCGCGGTGCATCACGTGCCCGAGCGCGGCGGTGGTGAAGCCGCCCGCGGCGAGGGCGACGCCGGCGGCGACGTCGATACCGATCCAGATGCCCCACGGATACTGGTTGTTCAGGTGCGTGACCGCGCCGATGCCGAACAGGAAGCGTCCGGCGAGGAAGGCGAGCCCGTTGGCGGCCAGCAGCAGCAGCACGATGACGCCGGGGGTGAGGAACTTCCGGTCGACGGGCTGCGGTCTCATGTAGTGGCTCACGCTTGTTCCTCCTCGTCCCCGCCGCGTTGCCGCGCGGTCCACATCACGGCGCCGAGGAGCGCGTAGAGCGAGACCGGGGGCACGAAGTAGGCGAAGATGCCGTGCTGGATGCTTTCGGAAACGCCGGGCGCGGGATTGGGTCCGAGCCTGGGGAACTGCAGCCGGCCGAAGTCGGTGCCGGCGAGATAGCACCAACTCGTGCCGCCAACCTCGTACTCGCCGTAGATGTGATCGACGTAGCGATCGGGGGCGCGCCTGATGCGGTCGCGGGCGACGCGCACGAGGTCCTCGCGCGGCCCGAAGGTGAGCGCTTCCACCGGGCACGACTCGACGCAGGCCGGCAGCTTGCCCTGGTCGCGACGGTCGGTGCAGAAGTCGCACTTCATGATGCGCGGCTGGATGGCCTTGTGATACTCGAACGCCGGGATCTGGAACGGACAGGCCACCATGCAGTAGCGGCAGCCGATGCACTTGTCGGTGTCCCAGAGGACCGCGCCGTCCTCCCGCTTGGAGATGGCGCCCACGATGCAGGCCGACAGGCACGCGGGATGGTCGCAGTGCATGCACTGTACCTTGACGGTGATCGGCAGGTCTGGCTTGGCGGGACTGTCGTACCGGTTCACCACCGTGAGGGCGGTGTCGTCCGGACGTCGCATCCGGTCGAACGGTGTCTGGTCTTCGTACGTCTCGATCGGTGGCGTGTCGAGGCCGTGCGCCGTCTTGCAGGCCCATTCGCAGTTGCGGCAGCCGATGCAGACGGTCGTGTCGACCAGCACGCCCAGCCGGTTGGGCGAGAGGATGTTTTGCGGACCTGCGTGCGCGGTGGTTGGAGTGAGTCCGGCGACGGCGGCGGTTATGGCGGTGCTGGTCTTCAGAAAGGACCGGCGGTCTTGCGATTTCATGTGTGCGAATCCCTCGTAAGCGCATTCGAGAGAGGGGGCACTCTGACCATATGGCGTGGACCGGAGACCGCCTATCGTGAGGCGACCTACCCGGTGTAGGGCTTTACCACGACCGACTCGCGGTGGAGGTCACTGGCCGGAACGCGTGGTTTCGTGATGCGGCACCGCAAGTCGGCCGTCTCGCCGCTACAGCCGCGCACAACGACGAATTACGTCGTCTTGCGGCGCGCGCGATGTAGGGTGACTCCCGTTCCGCAAGCGAGGCAAACTTGGGCCGTCCAACCCGCCGGCGTCGGCGATTTGCGCGCAACCGCGACGGCGACCGCCGCGTAGCAGGATTGTTGCAAGGCAGGAGGTGCGGCCGTGGCTCACCTGTCGCAGATTGACTCGTCGCCGCGTGGCGGCGCCGCTTCCCCACCCCATCGGAGTCCCGAGATGCCGTTCCTGCGCACGCTCCGCGCCATCGCCCTGGCCGTCGTCGCGGCCGCCACCGCCCAAGCCCAGGACGACGCGGCGCTCGTCGCCAAGGCGCGCGCCATTCACGCCAAGGCGATCAAGATCGACACGCACGTCGACTTCAACCCGGCGCAGATGATCGGGCCGCCGCCGAACTACGTCACCGGCATCGAGCGCAACAAGGTGGACCTGCCCAAGATGGAAAAGGACGGACTCGACGCCGTCTTCTTCAGCATCTACGTGGGGCAGAAGCAGGACTTCAGCGACTCGGCGTACGCCGCGGCCAAGGCGGCCGACCTCGAGAAGTTCGACGCGGTGCACATGCTCGCCGAACGGATGGTGCCCGACCGCCTGGCGATCGCCTACACGGCCGCCGACGTGCGGCGCATCAAGAAAGAAGGCAAGCGCTCGGCACTGATGGGCGTGGAAAACGGGTGGGGCATCGGCACCGACCTCGCGAACATCAAGCTGTTCCGCGACCGCGGCGGGCGCTACCTGGCGCTGACGCACGACGGGCACAACCAGCTGTCGGACTCCAACACGGGGGAGAACGACAACACGTGGAAGTGGAACGGGCTCAGCCCGTTCGGCCGCCAGGTGGTGGCCGAGGCGAACCGGCTCGGCATCATGATGGACCTCTCGCATCCGTCGAAGGCGAGCAACCTGCAGGTGATGGCCATGTCGAAGGCACCGGTGATCGCCAGCCACAGTGGCGTGCGCGCGCTCTGCGACCACCGCCGCAACCTCGACGACGAACAATTGCTGGCGCTCAAGCAGAACGGTGGCGTGGCGCAGCTGGTGGCGCTGAGCAGCTTCGTGAAGACACCGACCCCCGATTCACCGGAACGGGCGGCGGCGATCGCGGAACTGCGCATGCAAGCCGGGTTCGGCGCGGGCCAGGGCACGGCGCGGCGCGCACTCGGCGACTCCGTCATGGCGCTCTACCGCAAGAAGCTGGCCGAGGTGGACGCCAAGTTTCCGCCGTCGCCGCGGGCGACCGTGAAGGACTTCGTGAACGGCATCGACTACGCCGTGAAGCTCATCGGCATCGACCACGTCGGCATCGCGTCGGACTTCGACGGCGGCGGCGGGGTGGAGGGCTACAACGACGCCAGCGAGTCGCTCAACGTGACGCTCGAGCTGGTGCGCCGCGGCTACAGCGAGAAGGACATCGTGGCGCTGTGGGGCGGGAACCTGCTGCGGGTGATGGCGCAAACGGAACAGGTGGCGAAGCAGCTCCAGTCCGGCCGATAGCCCGCCCCGGTTCGGCCCCGCCACCGCCGCGATGCCCGCACCCACACCCACCGCCGCCATGACCACGCCCGCCCCAGCCACCATCGGCATGTCGATTGCCGACGTCGATACGCCCGCGCTGATTCTCGACCTCGACGCGTTCGAGCGGAACCTGGGGCGCATGGCCGATGCCCTGCGTGGCACGTCCGTGCGCCTCCGCCCGCATGCCAAGAGCCACAAGAGCGCCGACATCGCCCTGCGCCAGATGGCGCTGGGCGCGGTGGGCGTGTGCTGCCAGAAGGTGAGCGAGGCCGAGGCGCTGGTGGCGGGCGGCGTCACCGACGTGCTGATCGCGAATGAAGTCGTGGGCGCGGGCAAGCTCGATCGCCTGGCCGCGCTCGCCCGCCGGGCGCGGCTCGCCGTGTGCGTCGATGCGGCGCAGAACGTGGCCGACGTGAATGCGGCGGCGGCGCGCGCCGCTGTACGGCTCGACGTGCTGGTGGAAGTGAACGTGGGGGGCAACCGGTGCGGCGTCGAACCGGGCGCGCCGGCGCTGGCGCTGGCGCGTGCGATCGCGGCCAGTCCCAATCTGCGGTTCGCCGGGCTGCAGGCATACCATGGCAGTGCCCAGCACGTGCGACATGTCGCCGAGCGGCGTACGGCGATCCACCGCGCCGCCGCACTGGTGCAATCGACGCGCGCGCTGATCGAGGCGGACGGCATTCCGTGCGAACGGGTCACCGGCGCCGGCACCGGCAGCTTTGCGCTGGAACTCGCGAGCGGCGCCTGGGACGAACTGCAGCCCGGCTCCTACATCTTTATGGACGCCGACTACCACCGCAACGAGTTCGACGCCGCCTGGCCGACGTTCGAGCAGAGCCTGTTCATCTGGACGACGGTGATGAGCCGCCCCTCGACCATGCGCGCGGTGGTCGATGCCGGCCTCAAGGCGTCCGGTTTTGATTCGGGCCCGCCACAGGCGTGGCAGCGGCCAGGGCTGGAACACGTCAACGAATCGGATGAGCACGGCGTGCTCGCCATCGCGGCGGGTGCGCCCGCGCCGGCCCTGGGAGAGAAACTGCTGCTGGTGCCCGGCCATTGCGACCCGACCGTCAATCTGCACGACTGGTTCGTCGGTGTGCGCCGCGGCGTGGTCGAGGTGCTGTGGCCGGTGAGCGCGCGGGGAGCGATCTGGTAGTGGCGCGCGAGCCGTGACAACCCTGCCCGACTGGCGCGGGCCGTCCAGGCGACGCATGATACGGAACGCGCGTGGACCAGGAGCCATCGTGAAACGCCGCGCCGCATCGCCTTTGACCGCTTGAGCGGTCGCATGTCCAACGTGCGCCCGGCCGCGGTCGCCGGTCTGTTCTATCCTGAAGCGTCGGAGACGCTGGCGGCGGACGTGCGCGCGTATCTCGATGCGGCGGCCCGGCTGGCGGAGGGTGCGCCCTGCCCCAAGGCAGTGATCGTGCCGCACGCGGGATATGTCTACTCGGGGCCCGTCGCGGCGTCGGCATACACCCGCGTCGCGCTCGGACGCGACACGATCCGGCGGGTCGTGCTGCTGGGGCCGTCGCACCATGTGCCGATCCGCGGCCTCGCGGTGCCGTCGGCGCAGGCGTTCGTTACGCCGCTCGGGGCGATTGCCGTCGACCGCGACGCGGTGGCCGCCGCACGGGCCCTGCACGCGGTGCACGAGAGCGACGCGGCGCACGCGATGGAGCATGCACTGGAGGTGCAGCTCCCGTTTCTGCAGGCCGTGCTGCGGGAGTTCACCATCGTGCCGTTCGCCGTCGGCGACGCGACGCCGCGCGAGGTGGCCGACGTCATCGACGCACTCTGGGGCGGAGCGGAAACCCTGATCGTGATCAGTTCCGACCTGTCGCATTACCACGGGTACGCCGATGCGCGCTCCCTCGACCGCGTCACGGCAGATCTCGTGCTCGCGCTGTCCGCGACGCTCGGTCACGCCCAGGCCTGCGGTGCGACGCCGGTCAACGGCCTGCTGCTGTCGGCGCGCGATCACGCCCTGCGACCCGAACTGCTGGACCTGCGCAACTCGGGCGACACGGCGGGCGACCGGTCGCGCGTGGTCGGCTACGGTAGCTTCGCGTTCTGCGGGGGCGCCGATGCCCGATCGTGAATTCGGCCGCGCCCTGCTGGCCATCGCGCGGTCCGCCATTGCCGACGCGTTTGGCTTGAGCGCCACGCACGTCGAGGACGCGCCGGCGCTGCGCCAGCCGGCCGCCACCTTCGTGACGCTCACGAAGGCCGGCGCACTCCGCGGGTGCATCGGGTCGCTCGAACCGGTGCGGGCGCTGGAAGCGGATGTCCGTGAGAACGCGATCGCGGCGGCCTTTCGCGACCCGCGCTTCCGGCCGCTCGCCGTCGCCGAGTTCGAGGAGATCGCAATCGAAGTGTCGGTGCTGACGGCCAGCGAGCGACTTGACGTGACGGACGAAGCCGATCTGTGGGCGCGCCTGCGCCCGGGACAGGATGGCCTGATCCTCGAGTACGGCCGCCACCGCGCGACGTTCCTGCCGCAAGTCTGGGATACACTGCCCCGCCGGCGCGACTTCGTGGCGGCGCTGAAGCAGAAGGCGGGGCTCCCGGGCGATTTTTGGAGCCCAAACCTGGTCGTCTCCCGCTACGAGGTGACGAAATACGCCGAGGGCGCGCAGGTCGACGGCGCGCAGGTCGACGGCGCGCGCGACGCGGACGAACCGGCGCCATGAACAACTATCCGGGCCGCTGGTGGCACCGTCAGGCGGATGGGCGCATCCAGTGCGACCTGTGTCCGCGCGCGTGCCGGCTGCGCGACGGACAGCGCGGCGCCTGCTTCGTGCGCCAGCGCGACAGCGAGACGATGGTGCTCACCACCTATGGCCGTTCGTCGGGGTTCTGCATCGACCCCATCGAGAAGAAGCCGCTCAATCACTTCTACCCGGGCTCGCGCGTGTTGTCGTTCGGCACCGCGGGGTGCAATCTCGCGTGCAGTTTCTGCCAGAACTGGGACATCTCGAAGTCGCGTGCGATGGACACGTTGCAGGACGCGGCGACGCCGGCCGCCATCGCCGAGACCGCCGCGAACTTGAATTGCCGGAGTGTCGCCTTCACCTACAACGATCCGGTCATCTTCGCCGAGTATGCGATGGACGCGGCCGACGCCTGCCATGCGCTGGGGATCAAGACGGTGGCGGTGACCGCGGGCTACGTGAAGGCCGATGCCCGACGCGCGTTTTTCGCGAAGATGGACGCCGCGAATGTCGACCTCAAGGGATTCACCGAGGCGTTCTACGTGAAGCGTTGCGGCGCGCACCTGCAGCCGGTACTCGACACGCTGGTGCATCTGGCGCGCGAGACCGAGGTCTGGCTCGAGATCACGACGCTGCTGATCCCGGGGCTGAACGACTCGGACGCGGAGCTGGAGGCGATGTGCGCCTGGCTGGCGACCACGCTCGGGTGCGACGTGCCGCTCCATTTCACGGCGTTCCATCCAGACTACCAGCTGCGGGATGTGGTGCCCACGCCGGCGGCGACGCTCACCCGCGCTCGCGACATCGCGCTGCGCGCGGGCATCCGGTTCGTGTACACCGGCAACGTGCACGACCGCGCGGGCGGGACGACGTGCTGCGCGGGATGCGGCCAGCCGCTGATCGAGCGCGACTGGTACGAGATTCTGCGCTACGAACTGACGTCCGAAGGTCGCTGCCGCCACTGCGGCACACCGCTCGCGGGACGCTTCGGCGCTTTCGAGGGCGCGTTGGCGAGCGCCGACTAGCGCGTGGACGTGAGCCCTCGCGCCTCGAGCATCGGACCGACCTGCGGATCGCGACCGCGGAACGTCCGGTAGAGCACGTCCGCATCGGCCGTGCCGCCACGCGACAGAATCAGGTCGCGGAAACGCTGGCCATTGGCGCGTGTCAGTCCGCCGTGCTCCGTGAACCATGCCCACGCGTCGGCTTCGAGGACCTCGCTCCACATGTAGGCGTAGTAGTTCGCGGTGTACCCGCCGCTCCAGATGTGCGCGAAGTAGGGCGTACGGTAGCGCGGCGGCACGAGCGGCGTGGCCACGTGGAAGCGCGCGAGCGCGCCGGCCTCGAACGTGGCGACGTCCGCCGGCGGCGCGCCGGGCGGGAGCGTGTGCCACGCCATGTCGAGCAACATCGCCTGCACGACCTCGCTGGTCGCGTATCCCATGTTGAAGGTGCGGGCCGCCTTGAGCTTTTCGACCAGGCTCTCGGGCATCGGCTGCCCGGTCCGGTAATGCCTGGCGTAGTGCGCGAGCACGCTCGGGTACAGCGCCCAGTGCTGGTTGAACTGTGACGGCAGCTCCACGAAGTCCGTCGCGACGTTGGTGCCGGTGAGCCGCGGGTACTCGACGTGCGCGAGCATCGCGTGCAACGCGTGCCCGAATTCGTGGAACATGGTGGTGACGTCATCGTAGCTGAGCAGGGCGCTCTGTCCCGCGGCCGGCTTGCTGAAATTCGCAACGTTGTAGATCACCGGGCGGGTGGCGAGGAGGCCGGCGTAGTCGACGAAGCTGCCCGACCATGCCCCGCCGATCTTGTTGTCGCGCTTGAAGTAGTCGCAGTACCAGAGCGCCATGGACGACCCGTCCGCGTCGAACACCTCGAACACCCGCACGTCGGGGTGGTAGACGGGGAGGTCCTTGCGCTCCCGGAACGTGAGCCCGAACAGCTCGTGCGCCGAGAAGAAGACGCCGTCCTGCAGCACGCGATCGAGCTCGAAGTACGGCTTGAGCAGGCTTTCGTCGAACGCGAACCGCGCCTTGCGCACCTGCTCGGCGTAGTACTGCCAGTCCCACGGTTCGAGCGTGAAGTTCCCCTGCTCGCGATCGACGAGCGCCTGCATCGCCGCCGCCTCGGTCGCCACTTTGGCGTTGATCGCGGGGACCATGTCGGTGAGCAGCTGCAGCGCCCGATCGGGCGTCCTCGCCATCTGGTCGTCGAGCACCCAGGCCGCGATGCTGGCGAAGCCGAGGAGTTTCGCGCGTTCCGCGCGCAACGGGGCGAGCCGCTGGACGAGGGCGCGCGTATCGTTGCCGTCGCCGTGCTCGGCGCGCGTCGTGGAGGCGCGGTAGAGCCGTTCGCGCACGACGCGGCTGCGGAGCGACGCCTGCGGCGGCTGTTGCGTGGTGTTCTGCAGGGGGAGCACCCACTTGCCGTCGAGCCCTCGCGCCTTGGCGGCGTCGGCGGCAGCGCTGATTTCGCCGTCGCTCATCCCGGCGAGGTCGACCTGGTCGCCGATGACGAGTCCGCCGGCCTTGGTGGCCGCGAGGAGGCGGATCTGGAACTCGGTGCTGAGCTTCGATTCCTCCTCGTTCAGCGCGCGGAGCTTCGTCTTGTCGGCATCGGACAGGAGCGCGCCCGCGCGCACGAAGTCCTTGTAATAGCGCTCGACGAGGAACTGCCGGACCGGGTCGAGGCCCAGCGCGGTGCGGCGGTCGTGCAGCGCCTTGATGCGGGCGAAGAGGGGGGCGTTGAGGTGAATCGCATCGGCATGCGCCGCCAGCCGGGGCGCGAGCTCCGTCTGCAGTGCCTGCAGGGTGTCGTTGGTGTTCGCCTGCGTGAGGGCCTGAAAGACGATATTCGCGCGCGTCAGGAGCTGCCCCGATCGTTCGAGCGCGACGATGGTGTTGTCGAAGGTCGGCGCGGCCGTGTCGGCGGCGATCGCGGCGACCTCCGCGAGCTGCACGCGCATGCCCTCGTCGATGGCGGGCTGGAAGTCCTCGTTGTGGATCTGGTCGAACGCCGGCGCCTGGTACGGCAGGGGGCTCGGGGTGGCGAACGGATTGTCGGGCGTGAAGGTCATGGTCGGGCTGCTGCAGGCGATGAGGACCAGGCAGAGTGCCAGGGCCGGGCGTCGGTCGGGCATCGCAGGGCTCCGAAGCGGAGGGGAAGATGCGTCCCGGATGGCTGACGGTTCAATGGCCACGGGAGGTGCGCCAGCAGGAGTATGGCGTGGACGCACCTCCACCGCCACGCGGGCGCGTTCTCGAACGCCTTCTCGGGCGCCTTCTCGGGCGCCTTCTCGTGCTTGGGGGTCGTCGTGCCGATCCTTCTCAGCATGAAGTCGCATGTTGTCGCGTCGCCGGCGCCGTCACCGGCGCCGCGGCCGTGATGAGGGCGTCGCGGCCCGTCCGGCAGGAGCGCCTCCCGCCGGCGGTCGTGCGGCCGCCCTCCCTATTGCGTACCTTAGCGTCGGCCTCTCCGGCAGACCAGCCATTCCCGATCGCCTGGGCGCACGGCGCGCGCCAGGAGACCACGCGTCCACGAATTCCTCATGAACGAGCAACGCACCGCTCTGGCCGCGCGCGGCCAGCTGCTCCTTGCCGTCTCGGCCATCGTGCTCGCCGGGCTGGCACTGGTGCTTGCCTTCGGGGCGCATTCGCCGCTGGCGCGCTGGCGCGAGGCGCTAGGCGCCGCCGGCCTGGTGGCCGCATCCGTGCTCGTCGGGCTCTGCGTCCTGGTGCACCGCGGCCGCCGGGTTCCCGTCGGGGACCGCCCCGAGACGCCGGGGCGCCCGTTGCACGAGCTCAGCGCAGGCCTGTTCGTGGCGAACCCGCATCCGATGTGGTTCTTCGACGCGGAGACGCTGCGTTTTCTCGAGGTGAACGACGCGGCCGTGACGAATTATGGCTACAGCCGGTCCGAGTTCCTGGCGATGACGGTCGCCGACATACGCCCGGCCGAAGAGCTCGCGCACCTCCGCGGCGCGCTGGCGCGTGCGGTGTCGAATCCCAGCATCGATCTCGTCGGCGCGCGCCACCGGAAGAAGGACGGCACGTGCATCGACGTCGAGATCACGTCCCACCCGACCCTGTTTGGCGGACGCCGGGCGCGGTGCGTCATGGTGTTCGACCTCACGGAGCGCAAGCGCGCCGAGGCCGAGATGGAGCTGGCCACCCGGAAGCTGGCCCTGCACGTGGCGCGGACACCGCTGGCCCTGATCGAGTATGACCTGGACTTCCGGATCGTGCAGTGGAACCCGGCCGCCGAGCGGATCTTCGGCTACACGGCCGAGGAGGCGATCGGGCAGAATTCCTCGATCATCGTGCCCGAGGGCCTGCGCGCGCATGTCGACACCCAGATGCAGGAGGTGATCGCGGGACACGGTGGCGTCTACAACAGCAACGAGAACGTGACGAAGGACGGGCGCGTCATTACCTGCGAGTGGCGCAACACGTCGCTGGTGGACGCCGATGGCAAGGTGATCGCCGTCACGTGCCAGGCGGATGACATCACCGAACGGGTGCGCGCCGAGGCGGCGCTGCGCGAGAGCGAACGGTCGCTGCGCGATGCGCAACGCGTCGCCCGCATCGGCGGCTGGCGCTGGTCGATCGCCGCCGACGTCGTGACCTGGTCGCCCGAACTCCGCGACATCTTCCTGTACGATCCGACGCGGCCCGCGCCGGCGTTCGCGGACATGGCATCGTGCTACACGCCCGAGAGCTGGGCGCGGCTCACGGCGACCGTGCAGCAGACGCTGTTGACGGGAGCGCCGTACGCGCTCGACCTCGACGTCGTGCGCCCCGACGGTGTGGTGCGCACGACGCGCACCCGCGGCGAGGTGCAGCGCGCCGCGGACGGCGTGGTCGCCGAGTTGCACGGCACCGTGCAGGACGTGACCGAACTCCGCGAGTCGGAGCGCGCACTGCGGCGCCTGCTGCAGGCCGTCGAGACGAGCGGTGAAGCGATCTTCATCACCGACGTGGACGGGATCATCCGGTATGCGAATCCCGGCTTCACCGCGCTCTACGGATACGCGGCCGAGGACGTGGTGGACAAGACGACCCCGCGCATCCTGAAGAGCGGTTTCATGGAGGCTCCGGACTACGCGGGGCTGTGGCGCACGCTGCTGGACGGCCGTGAGGTGCGCGGCGAGCTGCTCAACCGCCGGAAGGACGGGACGATCGTCACGGTCGAGAGCTCGGCGAGCGCGATCCTCGACGAGGCGAAGCGCGTCACCGGCTTCCTCGGCATCCAGCGCGACATCACGACGCGCGTGCGGGAGCGAGCGGCGCTCGCGCTGCGGGGCGCCGCCCTCAATGTCGCCGCGAACCCGATGGTCATCACCGACCGCGACGGATCGATCGAGTGGGCCAACGAGGCGTTCACGACGGTCACCGGCTACGACGCCGACGAGGCCACCGGCCAGGAACTGCGCCTCCTGCTCAACTGGGGAGTGCGCGACGAGTCGCTGCGCGCGTCCATGCGCCACGCGATCCTCGGCGGCGTCGTCTGGCACGGCGAACTGTCGAGCCAGCGCAAGGACGGCAGCTGGTATCCCGACGACGTCACCGTGACCCCGGTGAAGGACGCGCAGGGCCACGTCGAGCACTGCATCGCCGTTTCGCGCGACCTGACCGAAGAAAAAGCGCGCCAGGCCCACGTCCTGCAGCTGCAGAAGATGGAGAGCGTGGGACGGTTGGCCGGCGGCATTGCGCACGACTTCAACAATTTGCTGACCATCATCAACAACACCGCCGAGATGGCGGCGGCCACGGTGCCCGCCGGTGACCCGTTGCGCGAGGACCTCGAAGAGATTCACCGGGCCGGCGTACGGGCGGCCGCGCTGACGGCGCAACTGCTGAACTTCAGCCGCAAGCAGATCGTGAAGGCCGATATCGTGCAACTCAGCGCGCTCGTCGCCGAGATGCAGCCGATGCTGCAACGGCTGATCGGCGAGGACGTCCGCCTCGCCGTCGTGCAAACCGGGGATCCGGCGAACGTCCGCGCCGACACCGGCCAGCTCGAGCAGCTGATCATGAACCTGGTGATCAACGCCAGAGACGCGATGCCGACCGGTGGCGACCTGACGATCGAGACGCATGCCTTGGCGCTCGACGAGGAGTTCGCCGTGGCGCACACCCCGTTGCGCGCGGGCCGACACGCGGTGCTCGTCGTCCGGGACGGCGGCACCGGCATCGACGAGGCGACCCGGCAGCACATCTTCGAGCCGTTCTTCACCACCAAGGGCCAGGGTCGCGGCACCGGACTCGGGCTGGCGACGGTGTACAGCGTCGTCCAGCAGTGCGGCGGGGTCATCGCGGTGGACAGCGAGCTCGGGAAGGGCACGACCTTCACGATCTACCTGCCCTGCGTCGACGGCGAGGCGTCCTGGTCCGGCCCGCTGCCAACGCGCCCCGCCGCACGCGGCAGCGAGACCATCCTCCTCGTCGAGGACGACCCGGCGCTCCTCCTGCTGGGATCGAAGATCCTCCAGTCCTCCGGCTACACCGTGCTCATGGCGCCCGATGGCGCCACGGCATTGCGCCTGATCGAGCGCCACGACGGCGCACTGGACCTGTTGCTCACCGACGTCGTCATGCCGGGGATGGGGGGGCGCGAACTGGCCGAACGGCTGGCCGGTCTGCGGCCGACCGTCAAGATCCTCTACACGTCCGGCTATACCGACGATGCGATCCTGCGCCATGGCGTGCTCGATCGTTCGGCGAACTTCATCAGCAAGCCCTACAAGCACGCGGAGCTGACGCGCGTCGTGCGGGAGCTGCTCGATGGGCCGCCAGGTCCGCCGGCGTCGCCAACGGCGCCGCCAACGGCGCCGCCAACGGCGCCGCCGCGGGCCACGTAGTACAATCGCGACAATTCACCCACTCGCAGGGATACCGCACATGCGCCTTCGTGCTTTCGCGCTCCTGGCCGCCGCGTCCGTGGCGGCCCTGCCGTCCGCTGGCTCCGCCCAGGCCCTCGACTCCGCCACCACGGCCGCCATGAAGTGGCGCAACGTCGGCCCGGCCAACTTCATGGGCCGTCTCGCCGACGTGGTCGGCATTCCCGGCCCGAGCAAGACGTTGTTCGTCGCCGCGGCAGCGGGGGGCGTCTGGAAGACGACCAACAACGGGCAGACCTGGCGCCCCGTCTTCGACGACCAGCGCGTGGCGTCGATGGGCACCATGGCCATTGCGCCGTCGGACACGCAGCAGGTCTGGCTGGGCACGGGCGAGCCGCACTCGCGCAACAGCATCGAACCCGGCGCCGGCATATACAAGTCGACGGATGGCGGCGTCACGTGGAAGCCGATGGGGCTCGAGAAGACGCAGCACATCGGCCGCATCGCCGTCGACCCGCGCAACCCGAACGTCGTCTGGGTGGCCGCGCTCGGCGCGGCCTGGAAGAGCAACCCCGAGCGCGGGGTGTACAAGACGACCGACGGCGGCACGACCTGGCAGCTGGTGAAGTTCATCAGCGACAAGGCCGGCTTTGTGGACATCACGATCGACCCGCGCAATTCCGGCGTGGTCTACGCCGCCGCGTATGAACGCCTCCGCACCCCGTACTCGCTGAAGAGCGGCGGACCGGGCTCGGGATTGTTCAAGACGACCGATGGCGGCAAGACGTGGACCGAACTCGTCGGCAACGGTTTCCCCACCGGCCCCAAGGGGCGCATCGGGCTGGCGCTGGCGCCGAGCAATCCCGACATCCTGTACGCGATGGTGGAAGCGGCCAAGCCGTCGAAGGACGGCAAGTTCGCCTCGGAGCGCGTGCCGGCCGACAACGGCCTGTACCGCTCGACCGACGCGGGAAAGACCTGGACGCGGACGAACACGGCGAACGTGCGCCCGTTCTACTACTCGCAGGTCCGCGTCGACCCCAGGAATCCCGACCGCGTCTACTTCTCGTCGACGCAGATGCAGGTGTCGGATGACGGCGGCAAGACGTCGCGGCCGGCGGCGCAGAACGTGCACGTGGACGACCATGGCATGTGGATCGACCCCAACGATCCCGAGCGGCTGGCGATCGCCAACGACGGCGGCATTGCCATCTCGTTCGACAGGGGCGGCAACTTCATCCAGCCGCAGAACCTGCCGCTGGCCCAGTTCTACGAGGTGAGCTACAACATGAACGTGCCGTACAGCGTCTGCGCGGGCGCGCAGGACAACGGCACGTGGTGCGGCCCGAGCCGCCGCAAGAGCGGTGCGGTGAACAACGCCTACTGGTTCACGATTTCCGGCGGCGACGGCTTCTACACGGCGCAGGATCCGACGAACGCCGACATCGCCTTCGGCGAGTCGCAGGGCGGCAACGTGTCGCGCGTCAACGTGCGCACGGGCGACCGTGCCTCGCTGCGCAAGCCGTCGTGGCAGGAGCAGTACAAGCGCTGGGAAGACTCGATCGCGATCGCGCGCGGCGACATGACCCGGCCGGCCAGCAAGGAGGTGACGGCCGCGGTGAACGTCCTCAAGGCGAAGCAGAAGGCCGACTCGGCCGACCTCGCGCTGCGGTTCAACTGGAACGCGCCGTTCTTCCTGTCGCCGCACAACGCGCAGACGTTCTACTTCGGCGGCAACCGCGTGCTGAAGAGCGTCAAGCAGGGCGACGACCTGTTCCTGATCTCGCCCGACCTGTCCAAGAAGCTGGCGGCCAAGATCGACACGTCGATGAACCTCACCGGCGGCATCACGCTCGACGCCACCGGGGCCGAGACGTACGGGACGGTGGTGGCGCTCGCCGAATCGTACCTGAAGGCGGGGCTGCTGTTCGCGGGCACCGACGATGGCAACGTCTGGAAGTCGTCGAACGACGGCGCCACGTGGGAGAACCTGACTGGGCGCTTCCCCGGCTTGCCGAACGAACTGTACGTGGCGCGCATCGAGCCGTCGCACTTCGACTCGCTCACGTTCTACGTGGCATTCGACAACCACCGCTACAACGACTTCACGCCGTACCTGTACGCGACCAACGACGGCGGCAGGACGTTCCGGTCGATCGTGAGCAACCTGCCCAAGGACATGCCGGGCGACTTTCTGCACGTGGTGCGCGAGGATCCGACCAACGCGAACCTGCTCTTCGTCGGCTCGTCCGTGGCGGTCTATGCGTCGGTCGACAAGGGGGCCACGTGGTCGCGCTTCATGAGCGGCATGCCGACGGTGCCGGTGTACGACCTCAAGATCCACCCGCGCGACCACGAGCTGATCGCGGCAACGCACGGGCGCAGCCTGTGGATCGTGGACATCACACCGCTGCAGCAGGTGAATGCCGCGGTGCTGGCCGCCGACGCGCACCTGTTCGCGCCGCGCACGTCGTACCAGTTCGGCGAGCAGGTGGACCTGATGGCGAGCGGCAACGGTAACGCGCAGGCGTTCTTTGCGGTGCCGAGCCCGGCGTATGGCGCCGACATCTTCTATCGCCTCGGCGCCAACGCGCCGACGTCGGTGCGCGTGAGCATTTCCAACGCGGCGGGCGAGGAGCTGGCGTCGCTGCCGGGCGCGGGAGGCGCTGGGGTGCACGCGGTGTCGTGGAACTACCGCAGCACGGCGCGGCCGGCGGCGACGACGCTGTCGCCCTCGGAAAAACGCGATTCGATCCTCAAGGCGACGCGCGCCCCGGTGGTGCTCGACTCGCTGGCGAAGGCCGCGTACGATAGCACGGCACTGGCGCGCGCCAAGGTCTTGCTGAACCCGCCGGCCGGTGGCGGCGGCTTCGGCGGCCGCGGTGGCGGTCGCCGCGGCGGCGGCGTGGCCTGCGAACGTCCGCTGACGCAGTGGGACGCCTTCTGCGGCCGCCCGGGGGAAGGCACGGCGCCGCGACCCGGCACGCCCGACGCCGCGGCCGAGGGCGGCGGACCGAACCGCGGTGCGGCGGAGCCGGAGTCGGTTCGCAAGATCTTCGAGCTGATCGGCCTCAAGGTGCCGGCGGGCGCGGGGGGCCGCGGAGGCTTCGGCGGCGGCGGTGCCGGCAGCGAGGCGAACACGGGATCGTACCTCGTGACGCTCAACGTCGGGGACAAGACGTACAAGCAGGTGCTGAGGATTGAGCGAGCCAGCGGGGGTGAGGCGGGCTCGGCGGTTGGATTCTTGGAGCGGTAGGGCTTTGCTGGGCACAGGGCACGGGCACAGTGGAGGCACGGGGCACGGGCACAGTAGAGGCACAGGGCACGGGCACAGTAGAGGCACAGGAACGGCAATCCGGGCGGGGGGGTGGCCAGTGGGTGGCCATCCCCCGCTTGGCGTTTCGTCCTAATACGAGTTGAGAACGGGTTTCAATCGGGCGGGAGGCACACGGGGTACATCCGGCGCGCGCTGGCACGCCGCCACGCAATGCGCGAGTTTCCATCGCTCGCGTCTCTCAATTGAAACCCGTTCTCAACTCGTACAGGCCATGACGCGCCACATTCTCGCCTCCTTGCGGTGCCTGCTCGTCGTCGCTCCGGTCAGCGTGCTCGCCCAGGGCGCTGCGGCGCCCGCCAAGCCAGGCGCCAAGCCAGCCGCCGCCGCTGCCACAACCACCACAACCACCACAGTCACCAAAACCACCAAAGCCGCCGCGCCGGCCGACTCCACGCCCAAGTCGCCGTTCAACACCGACGCATTCGGCGCCCTGCGTGCACGCAGCATCGGCCCCGCCATGACCTCGGGGCGCATCGGCGCACTGGCCGTGAACCCGAACAACCCGGCCATCATCTTCGTCGGCTCGGCGTCGAGCGGACTCTGGAAGAGCACCACGGGCGGCGCCTCGTGGCAGCCGGTGTTCGACAAGGAAGGCTCGTACTCCATCGGCTGGATCACCCTCGACCCGCGTAACCCGAGCGTCATCTGGGTCGGGACGGGTGAGAACAACTCGCAGCGCTCGGTGGCGTACGGCGACGGCGTGTACAAGTCCGAGGACAACGGCCGGTCGTGGAAGAACGTCGGACTCAAGCAGTCGGAGCACATCGGCCGCATCGTGGTCGACCCCACGAACAGCGACATCGTCTACGTGGCGGCGCAGGGCCCGCTGTGGAGCGCCGGCGGCGACCGCGGCCTGTACAAGACGATGGACGGCGGCCGGACGTGGACGCAGGTGCTGAAGATCAGCGACCATACCGGCGTGTCGGATGTCGTCGTCGACCCGCGCAACCCGAACGTGGTCATCGCCACGTCGTACCAGCGCCGGCGCCACTTCTTCACGCTCGTCGATGGCGGCCCCGAGAGCGCGATCCACCGCAGCACCGACGGCGGCACGACGTGGACCAAGGTGACCACCGGCCTGCCGACCGAGGAACTCGGCCGCATCGGCCTCGCGATCTCGCCCGTGAACCCCAACATCGTCTATGCCAACGTCGAGGCCGCCAACAAGAAGAGCGGCCTCTACCGCTCGAGCGACAATGGCGTGACGTGGGAGAAGCGCGCGGACCATGTGCAGGGTTCCATGTACTACGGCGCCATCTTCGCCGACCCGGCGGACGCCGATCGCATCTATGTCCCCGACGTCATCATGCAGGTGTCCGATGACGGCGGCCGCACGCTGCGCGCCCTCGGGCAGCGCAACATGCACGTCGACAACCACATCCTGTGGGTGGACCCGAAGAACACCGACCACCTGCTCGTCGGCAACGACGGCGGCCTGTACCGCAGCTGGGACCGTGGCGGTACCTGGACGTTCTTCGAAACGCTGCCGCTGGCGCAGTTCTACGACATCGACGTCGACTACGACCTGCCGTTCTACAACGTGGCCGGCGGGCTGCAGGACAACTATTCGCTGTACGGTCCGTCGCGCACGCGGTCGGAGCACGGCATCCTGAACCAGGACTGGGTGGTGACGCAGGGGGGCGACGGCTTCGTGTCGCGCCTCGACCCGGAGGATCCGAACACCATCTACGCCGAGGCGCAGCACGGCTCGATGGTGCGCGTCGACCGCCGCACCGGGCAGCGCATCGGCATCCAGCCGACCACCGAGCCGGGTGAGCCGGCGGCGCGCTGGAACTGGGACACGCCCATCCTCATCTCGCCGCACGCGCACACGCGGCTCTACACGGCGTCGCAGCGCCTCTACCGCAGCGACGATCGCGGCAACTCGTGGACGGCGCTGTCGGGCGACCTCTCGCGGCAGATCGAACGCAACGCGCAGCCGGTGATGGGCAAACTCTGGGGCCCCGACGCGGTGGCGAAGAACACGTCCACCGCGCTCTACGGCAACATCAGCGCCATCGCCGAGTCGCCACGGACCGAGGGCCTGCTGTACGTCGGCACCGACGACGGTCTCATCCAGGCAAGCGAGGACGGGGGCAGGAACTGGCGCCGCATCGACTCGCTGCCCGGCGTGCCGTCCAACGCCTATGTCGCGCGCCTCAGGGCCTCGCAACACGATGCGCAGACGGTGTACGCCGCGATCGAGAACCACCAGAACGGCGATTTCAAACCGTACCTGCTGAAGAGCACCGACGGCGGCCGCACGTGGGCGTCGATCAACGGCGACCTGCCCGCGCGCGGGTCGACCTATGCGATCGCCGAGGATCATGTCGATCCGCACCTGCTGTTCGCCGGCACCGAATTCGCCGCGTGGGCGAGCAAGGACGACGGCAGGCACTGGTTCAAGATTCCGGGCGTTCCCACGATCGCCGTGCGCGACTTCGCCATCCAGAAGCGCGAGAACGACCTGGTGATCGCCACGTTCGGGCGCGGCGTGTACATCGTGGACGACTATTCGCCGCTGCGCCGCGCCACCGCCGCGTCGTTGAAGGTGGCCGGCGTGGAGCCGGTGCGCCGCACCTGGCTGTACCAGACCACGCAGGCGTACGGCGGCCGCGGGCACAGCTTTCAGGGCGAGAATTTCTACACGGCGGACAACCCGCCGTTCGGCGCCGTGATCACGTATTTCCTCCCGGACGCGCTCAAGACGCAGCAGGCGAAGCGCGTCGAGGCGGAGAAGGCGGCCGACAAGGCCGGCAAGGCCATCACGTATCCGACCAACGACGCGCTGACGGCCGAGGCGCTGGAAGAGGCGCCGACGGTCATCGTGACGATCAGCGATTCGACGGGCGTGCCGATCCGCACGATCAATGGCACGACGGGCAAGGGATTCCAGCGGGTGGCGTGGGACCTGCGGTTCGCGGCGGCCACGCTGGGCCGCGCGCGCGGCGGCACGAGCGGCGGTGCGAGCGGCAGTGCGAGCAGCGGCGGTGAAGGCGATGGTGAACCGGGTGGCGGCGGGCCAAACGGGCCGTACGTCGTGCCCGGCACCTACTCGGTGACGGTCGCGCAGCGCGTGGACGGCGTGGTGACGCCGATCGGCGTCAAGCAGACGATCGAAGTGGCCGCCGATCCGACCGGCACGGTGACGCTCGCCGAGCACGCCGCGAGAGCCAGGTTCATGGCGCACCAGCAGGAGGTGCAGCGCCAGGTGAGCGGCGCGGTCGAGCTGGCCAACGCCACGCAGGCCCGGCTCGATGCCATGCGGCGCGCCGCCGACCAGGCGCCGGCCACGCCGGCGGCGGTGCAGGCCGACGTGCGCGCCGCCATCAGGCAGCTGCGCGGCATTCTCGACGCGCTGCGCGGCGACGAAGTGCTGAGCAGTCGCCAGGAGGGAACGCCGCCGTCGATCGGCGATCGCGTGGGCGTCGACATGGGGCGCACGCTCGGCGCGCCCACCGCCACGATGGCGCGCGACCTGGCGATCGCCGAGCAGCAGCTGGCGCCGCAACTCACCGCGCTGCGCACGCTGGTGAAGGAGACCATTCCGAAGATCGAGACCGCGCTCGAGAAGGCGGGAGCGCCGTATACGCCGGGGAGGGTGCCGTGAGGGCGGACGGTGGACGGTAGACGGTGGACGGTAGACGGTGGACGGTGGACGGCGGACGGCTGACGGCTGACGGCGGACAGCAGATGGTGAAATGAAAGGCTGGCGCCATCGGGGCGTCCGCCTTTCATCATGGTTCACACCGCGTGCGGTATCGTCGCGGTGATGCATGTACCATCTGCCGTCTGCCGTCTGCCGTCTGCCGTCTGCCGTCTGCCATCTCACCCAATCAGCACGCCCTGCCCCCGACCGCGCGCATCGACCGGCCAGCTCGTCACCAGGTCGTCGCCGTGCACGCCGAAGATGACGTCGTTGAGATGCGTCACGATGCAGACATGGTTGGGGACGATGCGCACGAGTTCGCCGACGCGCGGGCGCCAGTCGGTGCTGGTCAGGTCGAGGATGCCGTGCTCCTCGCTCATCCGCGCCACCACCACGTCGGGACGGTCGCGCAGCGCCCCCCACCCTTCGGCGGCCGCGCCACGCATGGGCTCGCGCCCCAGCGCCTTGGCGCCGGCATCGATCACGGCCTGGCCACTCACGCTGGTGCTCACCACCGTCGCCAGTACGGTGAACGCGCAGTCGTCCCACTGGCAGGCGCCGATTTCGGCGGTCGTGCGATCGTTGTAGACGTACGTGCCGGGGCGAATCTCGGTCACACCGGCGATTTCATGCGAGCGCCACATCGTGGGCGTCGAGCCGCCGCTGACCACGGCCGGCGCCAGGCCGGCCCCGGTGAACGCCTCGATCGCCTCGGCCACCCGATGGCGCAGCCGCTCGATCGCGGCATCCTGCGCCGTCACCGGTTCGCGGATGTGGCCCGGATAGAACGCGATGCCCGAGAACTCGAGCGGCGGGTTGGCATGCACGTGCCGCGCCAGCGCGATGGCGTCGTCGAGCGACGGCACGCCGACGCGGTGCATCCCCGCGTCGAACTCCACCGTCACGGCCACCGCGCGGTCGTGGTAGACCGCGGCCGCGGCCAGCTGGTCGATGGCTTCGGCGGAGTCGAGCTGCACGCGTAGGGCCACGTCGTCGCGCACGGTGAACAGGCGCTCGAGCTTGGCGTGGCCCAGCAGGGGATACGCGACGAGGATGTCGTCGGTCGCCTGCTGCATCACGGTCGCCTCGTGCGGCGTGGCGCAGGTGAGCCCGGCGGCGCCGCGCCGCACCTGTTCGCGCCCCACGTGCACCGACTTGTGGGTCTTGGTGTGCGGACGCAAGGCCAGGCCGTGCGCGTCGGCATACGCCTGCATGGCGTCGAGATTGCGCGTCATCACGTCGACGTCGACGAGCGGCGCGGGGGTTTCGAGGGCATCGAGCTTCATGGGACTCACCGGCGGAACAGGTAACTGGCCTTCACGAAGAGCGCGTCGTCGCGGCGCGCGAGGTGCTGGAAGCGCATGGGCTCCGGCTCGGTCATGCGGGCGCCGTAGCCCACGTAGAACACCGTGCCGGGCTGTGGCTGATAGCTCACCAGCCAGTCCACCCGGAACGCATTGCTGGTATAGCCGCTGGCGCGCACCCAGCGGCTCCCGTCGTACCGCAGCAGCGGCCACCCGGTGCGCGAGTCGTCGAACAGGTCGCGCGCCGACTCGGTGTAGTACTCGCCGATCACGCGCGCGAACAGCGCACGCGACAGCTGGTACTCGAGCTTCACCCGCGGGTCGCGCAGGATGCCCACCATCCCGCGCCCGCGCTTGCGGTCGTACTCCTGCAGCTGGTAGGTCGCGTTCAGGCGCAGGCGCTCCGACGCGCGCACGTCGAGCCCGGCCGAAAAGTAGTAGATGTCGCCCGACGCCCACTCGTAGAAGTTCTCGTCCTGGCCCCAGATGTAGAACACGTTCGCCGAGAAGGTCTTGTACTGCGGCGTCTGGAGGCGCACGACGTAGTCGCGGTTGGGCAGGCGCGGCGTGCCGGTGAACGGCAGCGTGTCGATGCCGCCGCCGGGCAGCGGCTTGGCAATGCGGTACAGGCTGCCGTAATAGCCGGGGTCGTAGCCGAACGTTTCGAGGAGCAGCGCCACACCGCCGTTCCAGCCGCCGCGCAGGTTCGCGTCGAGGTTGAAGTGCAATTTCTTGTCGCGGGCGTCGCCACGATGGAAGAAATTGTCGTAGAACCAGATGCCGTCGACGAGCATGTTGGGCGTGAGGTTCTCGACGAACGCGCCCTTGCCGCGGAAGATCGTGTACCGGGGCGCGAGGTTGGCGTGCACCTGCCCGCCGCGCGCGATGAACCCGCTCTGCGTGCGGAAGTCGGGGTCGATGCCGTTGATCATCGCGGTGACGCCCAACGCGCGACCGTTGCGCGCGAGGCGCAGGTCCCACAGCGGTCCCGACGTCGTCACGCCGCTGCGCACCGTGCGCGACCCGACGAGCTGGAGCGATCCCTGGTAGATCTTGTCGCGCACGAGCCGCATGTCGACGTCGAGCACCCGGTTGCTGTTGTCGCCATCGATGCGGTCGGTGTAGAGCACTCCGGCGCGCCCCTGCGCGCCGACGTCGCGCGTGAGGCGCAACAGGTTGAACACGGGATGGTCGATACCGCTCGTGCTCGCCGCATTGTCGTCCACCGCGCTCAGCAGGCCGACGTTGGTGCTCCCGATCTTGCCCGTGAGCTTGGCCGCCGCCACCGGCTGCACGATGCGCCGGGTGTAGACGAGGTTGTTGGGGGTGGCAAACTGCTCGCTGCCGTCGAGAAAGAACGGCCGCTTCTCGGGAAAGCTCAGCGCCTGGCGCGGATCGAACGAGAACTGGCCGGCGTCCGCCTCCACCTGCGAGAAGTCGGGATTCACCGTCCCGTTGAGCGTCAGGTTGTTCGTCACGCCCCAGCGCACGTTCGCCCCGAGATCCGGCGTGCGCGTCGTGTACGTCCACCGGCCGGTCGACTCGTCCGGGAGACCGTCGGCGCGGTCGGTAAGTTCGGGCGTGAAGTCGAGCACGAGGCCGCGGCGGAGGCCCGTCAGCCCGACCAGCGTTCCCGACTGCGACAGGAACGACGAGTTGGCCCGCCGCGCCGGCGCCCAGGAGTCCTCGTACCCCGAGTGCTGCACGACGCGCGTGACGTTGATCCCCCAGGTCTGCGATGGCAGGGACTGGTACTTGAGGGACTTGAAGGGAATGCGCACCTCGACCTCGTATCCCCACGCCGTGATGCGACCCGCACTCTGGAACACGAAGTCGGGGTTGAGATCCGCCGCTTCGCGCGACGCCAGCGCCGACATGAATCCGCTGCCGGCCTTCTGCCCGGTCTCGTTGAGGACGCCGTCGGCCTGCACGCCGAGCGGGTTCACCATGAACACGGTCGCCTGGCGGCCATCGTTGAACGTGCCGAGCAGCAGCTGCACGTAGTCGTCGTTCTGGATCTTGTCGCGCTGGGCGAGCGTCGCGCGCACGGCGCCGTGGGCCTCGTACGCGCGGATGCCGAAGTGAATGGCCGTCGGCGAATACCAGACCAGCACCTCGGTGCTGTCCTGCGCGGCGATCCCGTCCTGGGGGGCGAACTGCGAGAAGCCGGTGAGCACCGCCGCCCGCTGCCAGACGGGCTCGTCGAGCGCGCCGTCCACCGTCACGGACGCCTCGATGCGCGGCGGCGGCACCGCCACCTCGCCACGCCGGCCGTGGTAGACCGGCGGCGCCTTGGACGGCGCCCTGGGTGGCGACTTGGAAGGCGCCTTGGGCGACGCGACGGGCGGCGGCGAGGCCAGCGTGGCCAGCACAGCGATGGCGGCAATCAGCATGATGCGGGGACGGTGGAATCTCGCTCAGACGCGACGCAGGCGGTTCGCGGCGTGCATGAAACAAGTTAGCACTCCGCCCGCCGAGCCGAAGAGGCCTCTCGACAAGGCCTCCCGACGTGGCCTCCCGACGTGGCCTCCCGACGTGGCGGTCCCCTTCACCGCCCCCGCGTCTGGCGGGGGTGCCGGGCGGCGGCGTGGTGCGGTTTGCGGTGCGCCGGCCTTCTCGGCGCCAGAATCGTGCCGCGGCATTTCGTCGCCCCGCACCGGCAGGCGTAGCGCGCGACGTCCTCGACCGTCTCCGACCCGTCGCGCGCGTAGGCATAGTCGTACGCCAGCTCTTCGCCGACGGCGATTGGCCGGCGCGCGCGGATGAACACCCGGCCCCGCTCGATCACCGCGTCGCAGTTGGGGTCGCACGAGTGGTTGATGTAGCGCGCCTCATTGCCGCCCACCGACGCGTCGATCACCGTCTGCCGCGACACCGCGAACAGGAAGGTGTGGTGCGACGCCATCGTGGCATCGTCGTAGCGCGCGTCGGCGACGGCGTGGGTGATGCGTTCGCCCACGTACTCGATGAGCTGTTCGCCCCTGGCAATCGGGCGGGTGGCGAACGCGCCGCGGCCGGAGATGCCGGATCGGCGGATCTTGAACGGGAGCTCGGCGAGGGTGGAGCGTCGGGACATGGCGCGGGCAGGTGGGAGAGGACGGAAGCTAATCGGCTGGCCGCGGCGCGTGGAGCGGTTGGCCGGACTGGCGTTCGTCGCATGCCCGATGCATCGTGCGGCCATGCCACAGTCCAGCGTGAATCCCGCCACCGGCGACGTGCTCGCCGTAATTGCCGAACATAGCGACCCCGATGTCGAACGCCTCGTGGCACGGGCGGCCGCCGCCGCCGCGACGTGGCGCGCCACGCCCGTCGCCGCGCGCACCACGATGCTGCACCGCATGGCGGACCGGCTCGACGCCGAACGCGAGCCGCTGGCCCGCCTCGCGTCGACGGAGATGGGCAAACCTGTCGACGCCGCGCGCCAGGAGGTCGCCAAGTGCGCGGGCGCCTGCCGCTTCTACGCGGATGCGGCAGCCGACTTCCTCGCCCCAGAACGCGTCGTGCGCGACGGCCAGGAGGACGGCGCGGTGCACTTCGCGCCACTCGGCGTACTGCTCGCCATCATGCCCTGGAACTTTCCGTACTGGCAGGCCATCCGCGCGGCCGCGCCGGCGCTCGCCGCGGGCAACGTGGTGATGCTCAAGCATGCGTCGAACGTGCCGCAGTGCGCCCTGGCCATCGAGCGCCTGTTCGTCGAGGCCGGCGCGCCGAGTGGGGTGTTCACCACGCTGCTCGTGAGTGCGGCGCGGGTGGGCGCGCTGATCGACGATCCGCGCATCGCGGCGGTGACGCTCACCGGCTCCGAGGCGGCAGGACGCGACGTCGGTCAGCGCGCCGGCCGCGCCATCAAGCCATGCGTTCTCGAGCTGGGCGGCAGCGATCCGTTCGTGGTGCTCGCCAGTGCCGACCTCGACGCCGCGGCGACCACCGCCGCGCGCGCCCGCTGCATCAACAACGGCCAGTCGTGCATCGCCGCCAAGCGGTTCATCGTCCACACCGAGGTGTACGACGCGTTCGCGGCGCGATTCACCGCCGCCATGCGTGCGCTCAAGGTTGGCGACCCGCTCGCGGAAGACACCGACGTCGGACCGCTCGCCACCGCGTCCATCAAGCGCGAGGTCGATGATCAGGTGCGCCGCACCATCGCCGCGGGCGCGCGCGTGCTCTGCGGCGGCACCGCGGACGGTGCGGGCAACTACTACCCGCCCACCGTGCTGGCCGACGTGCCGCGCGACTCGGCGGCGGCGCGTGAAGAAGTGTTCGGCCCCGTCGCCCCGCTCTTTCGCGTGGCGAGCGCGGACGAGGCCCTCGCGCTGGCCAATGACACCGCGTTCGGACTCGGCGCGTCCGTCTGGACGCGCGACGCCGCCGAAGCGCGCCGCTTCGCCGACGGCATCGAAGCCGGATCGGTGTTCATCAACGCCATGGTGGCCAGCGACCCGCGATTTCCCTTCGGCGGCGTGAAGGCCAGCGGCGTGGGGCGTGAGTTGGCGCGCGAGGGACTGCGGTCGTTCGTGAACGTCAAGACGGTGCGCGGCACGCCGTAGCCGCGGGGCGCGCGGAGCCTCGGGGTGCGTGGAGCCTCGGGGTGCCCGGGCGGCGCCTGCCGCGCCGCCTTACCTGCGCCGGAAGAAGAACCGCTTGAGCGAGGCAGTCCAACGCGCCCACCGCGTGGCGCGGCGCTGCTGGCGCTGCAGTTCGCGGGTCAGCGCGCGCCATTCGCGCTGCATCGACGCCGCGTCGGAAAAACGAAGGTCGGGCTCGGGCCGCAGCGCGCGGCGCAACCAATCGGCGAGCTCCGAGGGAAACGCGCCGAGATCGGTGCGCGCGGCCAGCTGCTGCGCCAGGATCGAGCGCGCATCGCTGCCGCCAAAGGGCGGCCTCCCGGTGATCGCGAAGATCACGATGCCGGCCACCGCAAACAGGTCGGCCGCCACGCCCTGCGGCTCGCCCAGCAGTTGCTCGGGCGCCGCGAACGCCGGTGTCCCCGACGCGCCGGAGCGGTCGTCGCCCAGCGCGTTCGCGATGCCGAAATCCGACAGCCGCCAGCGGCGGTACCGATCGATCAGGATGTTCTCCGGCTTGATGTCGCGGTGGATGATGCCGTTGGCGTGCGCCAGGCCAAGCCCGTCGAGCATCGCATCCACCTGCGGCGCAATCTCGTGCAGCGTGCGTGGACCTTGCCGCGCCACGAGGTCGGCCACCGACCCTTCCTCGAGCAGCTCCATGATGTACCACGACACGTCGCCCTTCGAATCCCATGAATAGATGGGCACGATCGCCGGGTGCTTGAGCTGCGCCGCGAGCCGCGCCTCACGCCGGAAGCGCGCCACCGCGTCCTCGTTCCGCGCGATGTTGGGGTGCAGCATCTTGAGCGCCACCTCGCGCTCAAGCGACAGGTCGCGCACGCGCCACACCGACCCGAACTGGCCCGTGCCAAGCGACGCCAGCACCTCGTAGTCGTCGCCCGTCGCCCAGCGCAACCGGTCTTCCTCCGACACGGCCTTGTACTCGCCGGACGCCTGGTCCACCCCCACGACCAGCGGCGTCGCCGTGCCGGAGATGCGCTCGATCTGCCGCAGCATGGCCGACACGTTGGCGAACCGTTCGCCGGGCTCCGGCGCGAGCGTGCGATCGATCAGCTCGGCGACGCTCGCCGGACAGTCGGGGCGTACCCACCGGATGGGCGGCACCTGCGTCCGCGGCGGCAACTCGCCGGTGAGAATCGCAAAGCAGACGGCCCCCAGCTGCCACTGATCGCTCTGCGGCGTCGGTGCCCACGGACCGCTCGTCAATTCGGCCGGCGTCGGCACCCACGTCCCATCGGGGCGCAGGCCGGCCGGAATCTCCTCCCGTGGCACGGCCCACTGCCAGCCGAGCAGATACAGCCGCCCCGTCGGCGTGGTGTAGATGGTGTCGGGGGCGACGGCGCCGTGCATGGTGCCCGTGTCGTGCAGATACGCCAGCGCCGAGCCCGCCGCGCGCAGCACCCGCAACATGTAGGGCACGGTCTCGGTGCCGATGCGCCGCAACCGCGCGCCCACCGTTTCACCCGCCACCCAGCGCCGCAAATACCCGGGACCGCGGCGGCTTTCGCGATACGGACGCCAGTAGTGGTACGTCGTGGGAATGCTCGGGTGATTGCGATGCGCGAGATGCCGCGCTTCCGAGAACAGCCACGCGGCATGCGCCGGGTCGGGTGCCGTCACCAGCGCCAGCGAGCGATCGAACGCGTCGATCACTTCCATCGAATGGCGGAACGGCGTATACACGCCGACATCGCCCCAACGCCATCCCGGCGGCAGCTCCCAACGGTCAAGGTGCGGCGGGATCCCCGTCGAACTCCGTTGCGGCGTGGCGGACGAAAGCGCGGTCATGGCTGCATCAAATGTGTCCGTCGAGGCCGCGGCCGACCAGCCGGATCGTCACGACGGTGCCCTCGCCCGGACTGCTCGCCACCTCGATGCCGCCCCCCCACCCCTCGATCAGTCGGCGGCTGATCGCCAGCCCCAGCCCGCTGCCGCTCGTCCGCGTCGAGAAGTGCGGCTCGAAAACGCGCGGGAGCACGTCTGCAGGAATGCCATGGCCGTCGTCACGCACGACAATGCGCACCGCGCTTTCGTTCTTCGCCAGCGACACGCGCACCTGCCGGCTGTCGGCATGGCGCGCATTCTCGAGCACGTTGAGCAGCGCCTCGCGCAACTCGGGTTCGCGCGCCAGCGCCGTGAGCGACGAGCCGCCGCCGTCCACGGTCCATGCCACCTCGTCCGCCCCCAGCTGCTCCAGGCGCACCACGTCCTCGACGATCGCGGCGACATCCACCAGCCCCGGAGGCGCCTGCTCGTCGGGCACCATGCCGTAGCGGCTGAACGCCCGCGCGATTTCGTCGAGACGGTCGATCTCGGCGAGCATGCGCTCCACGTTCTGCTCGAGCACCTCGTCGAAATCCACGCGCGCGTCGCGTCGCGCGCGACGCAGGTGCTGCATGCCCAGCCGCATCGGCGTCAGCGGATTCTTGATCTCGTGCGCCACCTGCCGCGCCATTTCGCCCCACGCGATGACGCGCTGCGCGCGCGCCAGTTCGCTCAGGTCGTCGAGCGTGATCACCGCGCCGCGCACGCCGCGCAGCAGGCGCGTGAGCCGCACGTGCAACTGCACGCCGCCCGGCCGTTCGATGTCGAACTCCTCCTGCTCCGCCACGCCCGCGAGGAAGCGCCGCAGTCGTTCGGCGAGCGGCGCGTCGAGTCCCTCGTCGGCCACCGCGCCCGGCACCGCCCCGGCCGGCAGCAACGCCACCGCGCGCGGGTTGACCAGCGAAATGCGCCCCTCGGCGTCCACCGCCACGACGCCGCTCGCCACGTCGCGCAGCACCGCGGCTAGGCGCCGCTCCGCGGACTCGAGCGCATCGCGGCTCTCGCCCAGATCGGCCGCCATCCGCCGGAACGCCGCGAACACCGGTTCGAACTCCACCGGCGGACGGCCGAGCGGCAGCGGTTCACGCTCGCCAGCGGCTACCGCCAACGCGCCACGACGCAGCGTGTCGATGGGCCGCGCGAACGTGCGCGCGGCAAGACCGCTGAGCCAAAACGCGGCCAGCGCGCCCAGCACCGTGACCACCAGCACCAGGATGGTCACGTCGCGCCGCCGCCGGTCGAGCGCCAGCTCGTCGCTCCGCGCGGGCGCCGACAGCACCAGGCGCATGCCGGCGGAATCGACCCATGCCCGATACCCGAAGCGGATCGTGGCACTGCCCACCTGCTCGTCCATGCCGGCCAGCAGATCGTCGTTGTCGCCGAGTGCGCGCACTACCGGCGGCGCCAACATCCGGCCCACCGGAGCCAGCGCATCGTATAACGGATCGCTGGTCCCCACCAGCAAGCCATCGGCGTACAGCAGCAGTGGCGTCTCGAATCGCGCCGACGCTTCGCTCAATGGCACGCTGGCCGACGACGCGGCCACGCCGCGCAGCGTCTCGCGCACCAGGAGGTCCCGACTCTGTCGGTCGTCCGACTGCAGGCGACGGTACGTCCAGGCGGCAAAGCCGCCCGCCGGCAGCACGAAGAACGCGAACAGCGCCAGCGACAGGCGCAGCCGGTAGCTGCGCTGCCAGCCGCGCGCCCACGCGCGCAGCCATCGCTGTGCCGTCCCCTCGGCCGCGAACAGCAGGCCCCAGAGCAACGACACCACCAGCAGGTCGACCATCACCAGCAGGGCGCCGCGCGGCACCAGCACTTCGAGTCCGCGCAGTTCGACGCGCGCGTGGACCCGCGCGGTACCGGCGTCCCCCACGGGCACGGCCCAGTCGCCGTGCATCTCGTCCGCGCGCCGCGTCCACGTGCGCCCGCCGGTGATCGCCTCGCGCTCATCGCCCAGCTGGAGCGTGTACGGCGGTTCCGCACTCGGCGCTTGGCCGAGGCCAATGAGCGCGATGAACGGATCGGCCGGCACCAGTTTGGTCCGTGGCGAAATGACGACGGTCGTCACCGCGCCCCCCTGGTGCGGCACCGCCAGTACGAACTGCGACACGGGCGCCGCCGTCGTCTGGCGCAACACCGGTTCACGCAACCGGCGCGCCTCGGCCGCGAACGCGTCGAGGCCGAGCGTCGAACCCGGCGCCATCGCGACGCGCAGATCGGCCACCAGGCCCCCGGCAGAATCCCAGGCGGTGAGTTCGGCCGGATAGCCCGCCGCGCCGAGTTCGCTCGCGGCGTATCGCGCCAGCAGTCCGACGCGACCCACCGCCGGCGGGTCCAGCACCAGGTCGGCCGCGAGCCGTTGCAGCAGGGAGCGCGCATACGGGTCAGGGGCGCCGATCCCCGCCACGTCCCGTTCCGCGAGTTGCACCCGTTGCCGCACCGACGACGACCAGATGAGCGTCACCGCGCCGCACGCCGCCACGAACGCGGTGCGCAGGAAGGCGCGCCGGGCCCCGCGCGCCAGCGCCAACGCGCCGATGGCGACAATCCACAGCAGCGGGTACCACCCCGGCAATCGCGCCGGTGCCTCGAGGAGCACCGGCGCCGTCAGCGCCGACGCTCCGGCAATGCACGGCGCCAGCCAGCCGGGCAGTACGCGACGTGCGCCCACGCCGGCCTGCCCCGCCGTCACGCCGAGCAACAGCACCGCGAACGCCGCGAGAAAGACCGACACCTCCCACGCCAGCCAGAGCGCCGACGTCACGCCGCTCGACGGCACGACGATGCCGCGCGACAGGTCGCGCAGCAGGAACGGGCTCACCGCGGCCACGACGACGAGCACGGCAATCCACGTCCAGCGCGTGCGCGGGCTCGGCGGGCGGTGGAGCGCCGCGAACAGTGCCATCAGCGTCAGTGCGCTCACGGTGGCCAGTGCCGCCACGTTCGCCGTCAACGGGCCGAGTGTCGGGGTGAAATACAGTCCCGCGTCGAACCAGCGGGAGAGGTTCGAGTAAGCGCCGAGCGGCAGCACCGCCACCGCCGCCACGACCGTGCCGAGCGCCGCGAGGCGGGTCGGCAGTCGGTGCTCGCGACGCCACGCCGTGGCGATGAAGAGCAGCGCGAGCAGAATCCACAGCGCACCGCTGCGCAACCGCGCGCGCTCGCTCGCTTCCAGCGCCACTACCCCGGGTGGCGCCACGACGGCGCGCACTGCCAACACCGCATCGCCGTCGACAACCACACGACGGACGAGCGCCCCCCCGACGTTGGCGGGGCCGAACACATAGCCGGCGATGCCCGGATCGCGGGCTTCCTCGGCGTCGAGCGGCGATGTGAAGTTGTCGGCCGGGCGTTCGGCGTGCAGCAGCGCCGTGGCAATGCCGGTCGCGTCGCCCTGGCGTTCGGCCACATAGAGCGCCAGGTAGAACGGCGTCACCATCACGCCATGCGTCGCGGGAAGCGAGTCGATCGGCAGGTACAACCGCCCGGCCCACACGTCGGGATGCCCGGCGCGGGCGCGCAGGATGGCACGCTCCGGATGCCCGCGCACCAACCGCTCCATCGCCGCAAAGCGGGAGGCGGCGGCCACCGGGGGGCTCGCCTGCACGGCCACATGCGCCGCTGTGCGCAGTTCCACGGCCGTGGCTTCGACGCGTTTCGCGAAATCCTCGGTCGCGCGCGCCGCCGCCCGCGCACTCCAGCCCTCCCAGTCGGCTTCGCGGCTCACCCGCTCAAAGCGTGCGCGGATGCACTCGCCCATCAGAAGCACCGCGACGATGAGGAAGACGACCTCGCGCCCCTTCCGCCGCGCTGGGCCGAGGGCCGGCATCGCCACGAGCACCGCCAGCGCGCACAGCCACAGCCAGACCGGCTGCTCCGTGCGAATCCACACCGCCGCCATCACCACGATGCCGGCGGCCGACAGCATCCACGCCCCACGGGGCAGCGGACGGGCCATCATGGCACGCGACACGGCAGCGGCTCGGGCGGGAGAAGTCATTGGCGAGGATAATACCCCAGCGGCGCCCCGGTGGCGATGCGCGCTCCAACGATGCGCGCTCCAAGGTACACGACGGCAGGTGCAGGGTTGCGACGGAGGCCCTACTATTATGTTCTGCCCATGAACCGCGCCTGCCTCATCGCCTCGTGCCTCATCTTCGCCGCGCACACCGCCGGCGCCCAAGCGACCGTCGTCGACGACGGCAGCTTCACCATCAGCCGTGCCGGTGAGCGGATCGGGCGGGAGGACTTCTCCATCCGCCACGTCCCGACCACGGCGGGGGCGTTCGAGACGCTGACGCGCGGCGTAGTCGCGATGGGCTCGCACCGGGTCACCGTCGACCTGAGCGCGGACTCCACGGGACTTCCGGCGCGCTTCCAGTCCAAGAGCGCCGTTGACGGACGCGCCGGCGACAGCTACCGCGCCGAGGTCACCGGCCGGCGCTACAGCGCCCGGATCATGCGCGGCTCCGGGGAGTCGGCACGGGAACTCATGCTTCCGGCCGGGGCGCTGATCGTCGAAGACGGCGTGTTGCACCCCCTGCAGTTCGTCGTCGCCCGTCGGCCTGGTGCCGTCACGGCGGTCGTCCCGGCCCGCGGCACGGTGGTCACGCTCACCGTCGAGGATGCGGGCGCCGACCACGTGTCGATCGCGCTCCAGTCGATCGCGGCGCGGAAATACATCGTGCGCGAAGGAAGCGCCGGTCCGGTGCGCGAAGTGTGGGTCGACTCCGCGGGGCGCCTGCTGAAAGTGGCGATCCCCGCCGAGCAACTGCTGGCCGTCCGCGATGACGCGCCGCAATCACCCGCGCACTAGGCCGCGATGAGATTCGGTCTCATCGCCACCGGCCTGCGGCCCCGCCGTTGGCCCCCTTGTCGCGTATTGAAACTCCATTCGCCGCCTCCCCGTACGACCCCACGGACCCAACGATTGGATGCCCTGGACATGCGCCATATTCTGACTGCCCTCGTCGTTTCCGGAATCGCCCTTTCGGCATTCGCCCAGTCGGCGCCGCCGAGCACCTTGACCCTCGACGACGCCCTCGGCATCGCCAGGAAGAACAACCCGGTCTACCAGCAGCAGCTGAGTGGCCGTACCCGTGCCGCGCTCGCACTGCGGTCGGCCTACGGCGCGTTTCTGCCGGGCGCCGACGCCTCGTTCGGCACCGGCTACCGGCAGGGCAAGCCCGAGGTGTTCGGCGGCGTGGCGTTCGGCGCCACCTCCGACATCATCTCGAGCAACTGGGGACTCAACTTCAACGCCCGGATGTCGGGCGCCACGTTTGCCGAACTGCGCCGCGCGCGGGCGAGCATGGATGCCGCCGAGGCGGACATCTCGGCGGCCGATGTGGGGCTGCGGAATACGGTCGTCGGGCAGTTCCTCACCGCCCTCCAGAGCGCCGCCAGCGCCGACCTGCAGGACTCGCTGCTCAAGAAGGTCCAGCTCGATCTCGATCTCGCCAAGGCGAGGGCCGGCGTCGGCTCGGGGACCACGCTCGACGTCAAGCGTGCCGAAGTGGCGGTCGGCCAGCAGCAGGTGGCGTCGCTCCGCGCGCGCAACATGGCCGAGGTCGACCAGGTGAAGCTCTTCCAGCAGCTGGGCGTCGCCCGGCCCGGCCCGGTGGCGCTGGTCCCGATGACCACGGCCACAGCGCCGACGTTCGAGATCGGCCAACTGATGGACATCGCGCGCAAGAGCAATCCCATCCTGCAGGGCTATCAGTCGCGGCAGGTCGCGGCGGCGGCGGGGGTGCGGTCGGCGCGAAGCGCGTACACCCCCACGCTTTCGCTGGGGGCGCAGCTCGGCGGGTACTCGACGCAGTACAAGAACGCCGAGGTGCTGGTGACACAGGCACAGAACGGCCTGCTGTCGAGCCAGGCCAGCTGCTTCAGCAACGACTCGCTGCGGCGCGGCGCCGGCCTGAGCGGGACCACCGCCAAGTGCTCCGCCATGCAGTTCACCCCGTCGCAGGCGCAGGCCATCCGCGACGCCAACCAGACCTTCCCGTTCGGCTTCACGTCGAGCCCGTACAACCTGTCGCTCACACTGTCGCTGCCGCTGTTCGACAGGTTCGGCCGCGAGCAGCGGCTGCAGGAAGCGCAGATCGCGCGCGACTACGCGCGCTACGACGTGCGCAAGCAGGAGCTGCAGATGGTGGCCGACGTGACGTCGGCGTGGACGTCGCTGCAGGTCGCGTACCGCACCGTGGGACTGCAGGACCAGAACGCGGCGGCGGCGCTGGAAGCGCTCACGCTGGCGCAGGAGCGGTATCGGGTGGGGGCCAGCACGTTCGTCGAGCTGGTGCAGGCCCGCAACGACTACGAACGCGCGTCGACCGACCGGATCGGCGCCATCTATGACTACCATCGTGCCTGGGCCGCGCTCGAAGCCGCGGTGGGCCGTCCTCTCCGCTAACAGAGACAGACCATGACCAAGCGCAGCAAGTTCATCCTGCTCGGCGTCGGCGTGCTGGCCGTCGCCGGCGTCGGGTACGTGCAGTTCACCAAGGCGAAGAAGAAGGGGACCGAGGTCCGCATCGAGGCGGTGCAGAAGCGCGACCTCGTGGCGTCGGTGACTGCCAGCGGCCAGGTGACCCCGCGCACCAAGGTGGACCTGTCGGCCGACATCACCGGCAAGATCGTGAGCCTGAACGTGAAGATGGGCGACATGGTCAGGAAGGGGCAGCTGGTGCTGCAGATCGATCCGCAGCAATTCGAAAGCCAGGTGCAGCGCGCGGAAGCCGCGCTGGCCAATGCCCGCGCCGGCCTCGCGCAGGCCAAGGCCAACCTGGCGCAGACGAGCAAGAACTACCAGCGGTCGGCGGAAATCAAGAAGAGCAACGCGACGCTGATCAGCGACGAGCAGATCGAACAGCTCAAGACGACGATGGAAGTCAACCAGTCGCTGCTCGAGGCCGCCCAGGAGAACGTGAAGCAGGGCGAGGCCACGCTGAAGGACGCGCGCTGGCAGCTCTCGCGCACCAACATCTATGCCCCGATCTCGGGGCGGGTGACCCGGCTCAACGTGGAAAACGGCGAGACCGCGGTGCAGGGCACGTTCAACAAGGATGCCGCCACGCTGATGACCATCGCCGACATGGCGGTGCTCGAGACGAAGGTGAAGGTGGACGAGACCGATGTGTCGCGCATCTCGCTGGGCGACTCGGCCGTCATCCAGATCGACGCCTTCCCCGACACGACGTTCATCGGCAAGGTGGTGGAAATCTCGCAGAGCTCGGTGAAGGGCGCGGCGACGGGCCAGGGCGACCAGGCCATCGACTACGAGGTCAAGATCCGCCTGCTCAATCCGCCCACCGACACGCGGCAGGATTTTTCGGCCACGGCCAAGGTGGTCACCGACGCGCGCACCAAGGTGCTGGCGATTCCGATCATCGCCCTGACGGTGCGCGAGAACGAGGAACTCAAGAGCAAGGACTCGGTGCCGAACAGCAAGACGCCGGCCAAACAGGTGGGGAAGAAGGACGTGGAAGGGGTCTTCGTGGTCGACGGGACCAACAAAGTGACCTTCCGGCCCGTTAGAGTAGGGATTGCGGGCGAGAAGTACTTCGAAGTGCTGTCCGGCCTCAAGGAGAACGACCGGATCGTGGGCGGCACCTACCAGGCCATTCGCGAACTGAAGGACGGCGTGATCGTGCGCGAGGCCAAGCAACCTGAGCCGAAGCCCGGGGAGAAGAAGTCGTGAGCCAGTCAACGCCAGCAGAGGCGCCAGTCAGCACCACCGCGGAACGCCAGGCCGTCACGTCGCAGGCGGGGGCGACGCCGGGCCGAGACTGGGTCATCGTGACGCGCGGCATCAAGCGCGAGTACGACATGGGCGGCGAGATCGTGCGCGCCCTGCGCGGCGTCGACCTCGCCATCCGGCGCAACGAATACGTGGCCATCATGGGCCCGTCGGGCTCGGGCAAGTCGACGCTGATGAACATCGTCGGCTGCCTCGACACCCCGTCGGGCGGCGAATACTGGCTCAACGGGACGCTGGTCTCGTCCATGAAGGACGATGAGCTGGCGCGCATCCGGAACAAGGAGATCGGGTTCGTCTTCCAGACGTTCAACCTGCTTCCCCGCGCCACCGCCCTCCACAATGTGGAGTTGCCGCTGGTCTACGCCGGCATGTCGGCCAAGCAGCGGCGCGAGACGGCCGCCAACGCGCTCGACCGCGTGCAGCTGACCAGCCGTATGCAGCACAAGCCCAACGAATTGTCCGGTGGCCAGCGCCAGCGCGTGGCGATCGCCCGCGCCCTCGTCAACAACCCGTCCATTCTGCTGGCCGACGAACCAACCGGCAACCTCGATTCGGCCACCTCGCAGGAAATCATGAAGGTGTTCGAGTCGCTCGCCGACCAGGGGCAGACGGTCATCATGGTGACGCACGAGGCCGATATCGCGGCCCACGCCCGCCGGGTGGTGGCGCTGCACGACGGCCAGGTGTCGAGCGATACGCGCCGCGAGCACTTCGTGACGGTGAACGAGCAGGTCATCGAGGCCAAGAAGGGCTGATCGAGGATCCGGACGCCGGATGGCAAGCGTGGAAACACGGTCCCCCCGTCCGACGTAAGGCCGCCATGCTCTTCTTCGAAGCCATCCGCCTCGCCCTGTCCACGATCCGCGCGCAGAAACTGAAGAGTTTCTTCACGCTGCTCGGCGTCTGCATCGGCGTCATGTTCCTGATCGCCGTCGTGTCGATCGTCGAAGGGATGGGGCGGTACATGGAGCAGGACCTCATCGGCAAGCTGATCGGGGTCAACTCGTTCGAGCTCCGGCACCGCCCCAACATCAACCTCGGCGACGTCGACCCGTCGGTGTTCGCGGAGTACCGCCGGCGCCCGCGGTTGTACCACGACGACATCGCGCCGGTGGTCGACGCGCTGCCGCCGGGCACGCGATGGGCGGTCGTCAGCGACAACAGCCTCCGGATCTCCTCGCGCTACTCCAGCGGCCCGCGCAACGCCCAGATCAGCGCCGTCGATGGCGACTACTTCGCCATCCGGAAGTTCACGATCGTCGACGGCCGCGAGTTCACGCCGCAGGAACTCGCCATGGGCACGCCGGTGGTCATCATCGGCCAGGACGTGGTGAAACGGCTGTTCAGCGGACTCACCGCCGTGGGGCGCGAACTGCGCATGGGCGGACTGCCGTACACCGTGATCGGCGTGCTCGAAGCGCAGGGCAGCGCCATCGGCATCTCGTTCGACAACCAGGTCTTCGCGCCGTGGCAGTCGCCGGTGCACCGCCTGATGAACAGCGTGCCCAACATCATCGACGCGATCATCATCCAGGTGCCCAGCGCCGGGCAGATGACCGAGACGCAGGAGCGGGTGCGGCAGGTGATGCGCGCCCGGCACAAGCTCCGCCCGGCGCAGCCCGACAACTTCACCATGCAGACGTCGGAGAGCGCGCTGGCCTTCTGGAACAAGATCAAGCGCTACCTGGTGCTCGCCGGCATCGCGCTCCCCGCCATCGGGCTCGTGGTCGGCGCGATCGTGATCATGAACATCATGCTCGTGGCGGTGGCCGAGCGCACCCGCGAGATCGGCATCCGCAAGGCGCTCGGCGCGCGACGGGCCGACATCCTGACGCAATTCCTCATCGAGGCGGCCACGCTCAGCACCGTGGGGGCCGCCCTCGGCGTCGCACTCGGGATCGGCCTCGCCAAGCTCATCGCGGCCGTTAGTCCGCTGCCGGCGAGCGTGGCGCCGTGGTCCATCGTGGTCGGCGTCGCCCTCGGCGCCGGCGTGGGCATCGTCAGCGGCGTCTACCCGGCCAGCCGCGCCTCGATGCTCGACCCCATCGCCGCCCTGCGCCAGGAGTAGCCATGACGCCGTTCGCGCAGCGCACGTACCAGATCGTCGAGGGGATGCGCATCGCCCTCGACGCGCTCAAGGCCAACCGGGTGCGCGCCGGGCTCACCATACTCGGCATCGCCGTGGGCGTCTTCGTGGTGGTCGTCATTTCGGCGGCGGTGCACGGCATCAACGTGAGCGTCGCCAAGGATCTCGAATCGACCGGCCCGACGACCTTCTACGTCCAGCGCTACCCGATCACGTTCGAGGCGTGCGACGGCACCGGCGACACCTGCAAGTGGCTGTCGAACCCGCCGATCACGTTTGCCGAGATGGAGGCGCTGAACCGCCTCGAGGGTGCGGCAACGGTGGGCGCCGCGATGTACTGGGGCGGCTCGGTGAAGTACCGCGACCGCCAACTGCCATCGGCGGCGATCGAGTCGTATACCGGCAACTGGTCCATCCTCGGCGCCCCGGAGATGATGGAAGGCCGCGCGTTCACGGAGCAGGAAGCGCGCAGCGCAGCGCGGGTGGTGGTGCTCACGACCGTCACGAAGGACCGGCTGTTCGCCGACGGCGATCCGCTGGGACGCGAGATCATGGTGAACGGCACGCCGTTCGAAGTGATCGGCGTCTACCGGGACAACGCGAGCTTCCTGTCGGGTGGAGGGGACCGCGCCAAGGTCGTGATGCCCATCCAGTCGCTCGGCCGGCACCTGAACGTGCCGATCCGCGACATGGGATTGGCCGTGAAGCCGCGCGAGGGGTACCGGCCGGACGAACTGATCGATGACGTGACGGCGACGTTGCGCGGCATGCGGGGCCTGCGCCCCGGACGGACCTCGAACTTCGCCATCATCACGCAGGACAAGATCATGGACGTCTACAACAAGATCTTCGGGATGTTCTTCCTGGTGATGATCGCGTTGTCGGCCGTCGGCCTGATCGTGGGCGGCGTAGGCGTGGTGGCCATCATGATGATTTCGGTGACCGAGCGGACACGCGAGATCGGGGTGCGCAAGGCGCTGGGCGCCACGCGCAGCACGATCCTCTGGCAGTTCCTCATCGAGGCGGTCACGCTGACCGGCATCGGCGGCGCCATCGGGCTGTTCGTCGGATGGGGCGTGGCCCTGCTGGTGCGGCAGTACAGTCCCATCGCGGCCTCGGTGCCGCCGCTGGCGGTGGTCGCCGCCCTCGGCGCCAGCGCGGTAACGGGCGTGCTGTTCGGGATGCTGCCGGCGGCGCGAGCGGCAAGGCTGGATCCGGTGGACGCGCTTCGATACGAATAGCGCCGTTTGAGGGCTGACTGACGGCAGACGGCAGACGGCAGACGGCAGACGGCACGGGCGATCGGCTAAGCTCGCCGTCATCTGCCGTCCGCCGTCTGCCGTCCGCCGTCTGTCCCTTCGAAACCAACCCCAGCCTCGCCCCGTACATCTCCCGTGCCCTTCTTTGAAGCCATTCGCCTGGCCCTCGATACGATCCGGGTCCAGAAACTCAAGAGTTTCTTCACGTTGCTCGGCGTGATGATCGGCGTGATGTTTCTCATCGCCGTCATCTCGATCGTCGAGGGCATGAGCCAGTACGTGGAGAACGACTTCGCCGGCAAGATCATCGGCGTCAACACGTACAACTTCCGCCGGCGGCCGGACTTCACGCCGAACGAGAGCGAGGAGACCTGGCGCGAGTACCAGCGGCGTCCCCGGATCTTCGCGCCCGAGGTGGAGCTGGTCCGGGGCACGATTCCGCCGGGCTCGCGGGCCGCGATCACCAACGAAAGCTTCCTGTACGCGGTGGGCGGTCAGGGACGGCCGCGCCAGGTGCAGGCCGTGGCCACCGAGTCGGACTATTTCCAGATCAAGAAATTCGGCATCACCAATGGCCGCGCGTTCTCGCAGCAGGAGGTGCAGGTCGGAGCGCGCGTGCTGGTGATCGGGGTCGAGGTGGCCGAGCATTTCTTCCCCGGGCTCGATCCGGTGGGACGCGAACTGCGCATCCAAGGGACGCCGTACCAGATCATCGGCGTGATCGAGAAGCAGGGCTCGGTGTTCGGCTTCTCGATGGACCGGCTGGCCATCGCGCCATGGACCACGCCGCTCCACCGCGCGCTCCGTCCGCGGGGCGACATCGAGACGCTGCTCGTGCAGGCGCCGTCGCTCGATCTGGTGCAGGAGGGGATCGAGTCGGCCCGCGAAGTGCTGCGTGGCGAGCGCCATCTCCCCCCTGGCAAGCCCGACAACTTTGCGCTGGAAACCTCCGACTCGGCGATGGAGTTCTTTCGCGGGCTGAAGTCCAAGATGGTCGTCTTCGGCACGGCGCTTCCCGCCATCGGGCTGGTCGTCGGCGCGCTCGTGATCATGAACATCATGCTCGTCGCGGTGGCCGAGCGGACGCGCGAGATCGGCATCCGCAAGGCGCTGGGTGCGACGCGCGGCGACATCCTGTCGCAGTTTCTCATCGAGGCGGCCACGCTGTCGGTCATCGGCGCGGCGATCGGCATCGGATGCGGTATTGCGCTCGCCAAGCTCGTCGCGGCGTTCACGCCGCTGCCGGCGGCGGTCGCGCTCTGGTCCATTTTCGCCGCACTGGCGCTCGGCGCCGGCGTGGGGATCGTCGCCGGCGTCTACCCCGCCAGTCGCGCCGCGCGGCTGGATCCCATCGCGGCCCTGCGGCAGGAATAGCGCATGCGTTTCTGGGACAAGGTCAAGATGTCGCTCGAAGGCGTCAGCATCGCCTTCGACGCGATCCGCGCCAACAAGGTGCGCGCCGCGCTCACGATTTCGGGCGTCGCCGTCGGCGTGTTCGTGGTGGTGGCCATGGGCGCGACCATCCACGGCATCCGCCAGAGCTTCCAGCAGGACCTCGACGAGTTCGGCGCGAACACGTTCCAGGTGCGACGGCGCGGCATTGGATTCAACACGTGCGACGGCACCGACGAGAACTGCCCGGACCGCCGCAACCCGCGGATCACGCTCGACGACTGGGCGGCGATCCGCCGACTGCCCGAAGTCGGGAGCGCCATGGGCTGGCTGTTCGCGCAGCAGGACATGACGTACCGCAACCGGACGGTGAAGAACGTCGGCATCGACGCGCAGAGCAGCGACTGGATCAAGACCGACATCGCCGACATCTCCCCGGGGCGCTCGTATTCCGAGTCGGAGCACGACGGCGCCGCGCCGGTGATCGTGGTCAACGACTCGCTCAAGAGCCAGCTGTTCGGCGACAGCGACCCGATCGGCAAGGAGATCATGGTCGGGCCGTTGCAGTTCACCGTGATCGGCGTGTACCACACGAAGGCGGGATTCCTCAAGTCGATGGACGGCCGCGGCCCCGACCGGCCGCGCGCGGTGGTGCCGATGATGACGGCGTGGCGCCGCATGCCCGTCTGGCGCAGCATGCTGATCATGGTGAAGCCGCGTCCGGAGGTGTCGCGCGACGACGCGATGGACGCCGTCACCGCGCTGATGCGCGGGCGCCGCGGCCTGCACCCGAGCCAGCCGAGCAACTTCTACCTGATCGGCATGGAGCGCATGCTCGACGTCTTCAACCAGCTGTTCGGGGCCATCTTCATCGTCGGGCTGGCGCTGTCGGCGGTGGGGCTGCTCGTGGGCGGCGTGGGCGTGGTGGCGATCATGATGATTTCGGTGACCGAGCGGACGCGCGAGATCGGGGTGCGCAAAGCGCTGGGCGCCACGCGTGGCACGATCCTGTGGCAGTTCCTGGTGGAGGCGGCCACGCTGACCAGCCTCGGGTCGGTGATCGGGCTCCTCATCGGCGCGGGGTTGGCGGCGGCGGTGCGGATGAACTTCCCGTCGATTCCGGCGTCGGTGCCGGCGATGAGCGTCGTGGCCGCGCTGCTCGCCGCGCTGCTGACGGGCATCGTGTTCGGCATGCTGCCGGCGCTGCGCGCGTCACGGCTCGATCCGGTTGATGCGCTGCGCTACGAGTAGAGACGATGAGGGTGCAATGCCGCCTCGCACGGCCTAGTTTCTAAGGATGTCGTCATCGCCTGCCCCGCGCGCCAACCGCCGCGCGCTGACCTTCATCTTCATCACGATCCTGCTCGACGTGCTCGGCGCGGGGATCATGATGCCGGTCATTCCCTACCTCGTGCGACCGTACAGCACGCACGGGCTGACCATCGGCCTGCTGGCCGTGGCCTACTCGATCGCGCAGTTCTTCGCCGCCCCGCTCTTCGGCGCGCTCTCCGACCGGCACGGCCGCCGCCCGGTGCTGGTCATCAGCCTGTTCGGCGCCTCCATCGGCTACGCGCTGTTCGGCGTCGGAGGCGCGCTCTGGGTCTTCTTCGTGTCGCGCATTACCGCCGGCTTCACGGGGGGCAACCTCAGCGCCGCGCAGGCGTACATCGCCGACGTGTCGCGCCCCGAGGACCGCGCCAGCAACTTCGGCCTCGTCGGCGCCGCGTTCGGCCTCGGATTCGTCCTCGGGCCGCCCCTCGGCGGCCTCCTCGCGCAAATCAGCCTGAATGCCCCGGCGTGGGCCTCGGCCGGCGTGGCGCTGACCACGGCCACCTTCGGCTGGTTCGTGCTCCCCGAATCGCTCGCCCCCGAACTGCGGCGCCCGCATCCGGTGCACGCCGGCGACTTCAACCCGTTTCGCCTGCTGATCAACGCATCCCGCAAGCCGGAACTCCGGGCGCTCTTCGTCGGCATCTTCCTCACGCGCTTCGCGCACATGGGACTGCAAACGAACTTCGCGGTGTATACGCTGAATCGATTCAAGTACACGCCATCGCAGAATGGCGTCGTCTTCGCTGTCCTCGGCGTCACATCGTTCATCATGCAGGGCGTGATCATTCGCCGGCTGTCCGGGCGCTATGCCGACCGCAGTCTGCTGCTCGCCGGCATGCTCGTGATGATGGCCGGTTTCGTGGCGATCGCGCTGGTTCCGATCGGCTGGATGCTGTCGCCCGCCATCGCCCTCCTCGCCATCGGCACGGGGCTCGTCACGCCGACGCTGCAGAGCCTGATCTCCAAGGCCGGCTCCGCCGCGGAACAGGGAATGATCTTCGGCGCCAACAGCGCGGTCACCAGTTTGACCGCCATCCTCGGCCCAGCGTGGGCGGGCGCCATCTTCGATCACATCGCCTGGACGGCGCCGTACTGGTCGGGGGCGCTCATCCTGCTCGCGGCGTGGGTGGCCACCCGCCGCGCGGTGCGCTCGTAGCGTTCCATGCGACCCGTCGACGTCCTCTCCATGGCGTTGGGGCAGATCGCCGCCAACAAGCTGCGTTCGTTCTTCACGCTGCTCGGCATCATCGTCTCGGTGGCGTTTCTCGTCGCGGTCGTGGCCATCATCGAAGGGATGAACGCGTACGTCAAGGAGAACATCGCGGGGGCGGTGATCGGCGCCAACGCGTTCCAGGTGCGCCGTACGCCCCTGCAGATCGGCCTGTTCGACGATGAGGCGTGGGAGCGTGTCAAGCGCCGGCCGCGCGTGACCGCGGCCGACGCCGAGGCGGTGCGCGAGGCGCTCCCCGACGCCATGGCCGTCGCGCTCAACTCCGGATGGCCGACGCCGATGAGCGACGTGCTCTGGCGCGACCGGGAGATTGGCGACGCCCTCGTCTTCGGCATCACGCCCGAGTTCCAGATTGTGCAGGACTACCGATTCGCCAAGGGACGCGGCATCGAGCAGGTGGACGTCACGCAACGCCGCGCGGTCTGCGTGGTGGGACACGACATCGCCCAGAAGCTGTTCGTCGATTTCGGCCTCGAGCCGGTCGGCAAGGCGGTGCGCGTGGCCGGCCAGCGCTGCGAGATTGTCGGCGTGACGGCGCCCAAGGGGAAGGTGCTCGGGCAGTCGTTCGACGGTTTCGTGCTGCTCCCCGTGTCGTACCACGAGACGCTGTACGGCCGCCGGCTGACGGCGACGATCAGCGTGAAGATGGCCAACGCCGCCGATGTGGCGCCGGCGATGGCGCGCGCCGAGGAAGCGCTCCGCGTGGCGCGTCACTTGCGCCCGGGAGCGGTGAACAATTTCTCCGTTGAGACGGCCGACGCGCTCGTCGAGTTCTGGAAGAATCTCACCCGCGTGCTGTTCAGCATCATTCCGGCGATGGTCGCGATCGGCATCGTGGTCGGCGGCATCGTGATCATGAACATCATGCTGATGAGCGTGAGCGAGCGCACGCGCGAGATCGGCATCCGCAAGGCGATCGGCGCGCGCGCCCGCGACATCGAGCGGCAGTTCCTGGCCGAGGCGATCGTGCTGTCGAGCCTCGGCGGTGTGGCCGGCGTGCTCGCCGGCTGGCTCTTTGCGCTGCTCGTCGCCGCGATCTCGCCGCTCCCCGCGCGCATCACGTCATGGTCGGTGGCGCTGGCGCTGCTGCTGGGGGCGGGCGTGGGCGTGCTGTTTGGCGTCTATCCGGCGCGGCAGGCGGCCCGGCTCGACCCCATCACGGCCATGCGGCAGGAGTAGGCATGGTCCTCGACCGCCTCCTGCGCCACACGACGATCGACGAGAACATCGCGATCGCGTTCGATAACCTGCGCGCCAACAAGATGCGCTCCGGATTGACGATGCTGGGCGTGGTAATCGGCGTCGCGACGGTGATGACAATGGCGAGCATCGTGCGCGGGGTGCGCGAGCAGATCGTGCAGACGCTGGAGATCGCCGGGCCGACGACATTCTACGTGATGAAGGTCTTCAGCCAGCAGCCGCTGAACCCCGAAGCGCTCCCCAGGTGGGTACGCATCCGTCCCGACCTCGTGGCGGCGGAGGCCGACGCCATCGAGGCACTGCCGGAGATCGCGTACGCGGCCATCTGGGCGCAACTGATAGGCCGGCTCGAGTACGAAGGGCGGCGCACGCAGAACCTCGGGGTGTATGGCGCCGACGCCGGCTATACGTTGCTGCAGGGCGGCCATCTCGTCGCGGGGCGCTGGTTCACCCCCGCCGAAGAGCGCTCGGGTGGCAAGGTGGCGGTGATCGGCGAGGTGTATGCGCGGCGGCTGTTCGGGGCCATCGAGCCGCTGGGCAAGACGATGCTCGTGAGCGGGCGGCCGGTGACGGTGATCGGTGTGTACGAGCCCGCCAATAACATCTTCGCGCCACCGGGGAGCGAGACCGGCGCCGTGGTGCCGTACAAATTCGCCGATCACGCGTATCGCATCGACCCCGTCAACCAGATGTTCATCGCCGTGAAACCGCGCGACGGCGTGTCCGTGGCGTCCGCGGAGGAAGCGGTGACGGTGCTGCTGCGCGAACGGCGCAAGCTGCGTCCGGGCGACGGCAACACGTTCGACATCATCACGCAGGACCAGATTCTCGACGTGTTCAACAGCATTACCGGGGTCTTCTTCACCGTGATGATCGTGCTGGCGTCGGTCGCCTTGATGGTGGGCGGCATCGGCGTGATGGCGATCATGATGGTGTCGGTGACCGACCGGACGCGCGAGATCGGCGTGCGCAAGGCGATGGGCGCCACGCGGCGCGACATCATGATGCAATTCCTGCTCGAGGCCGCCGCCCTCACCGGCGTCGGCGGGATGATCGGCATCGTCGTCGGGCTGGCGGTTGGAAACGCCGCCACACGGCTATTGGGCATCCAGGCATCGCCGCCGTGGGGACTGACGCTGATCGCGGTGGGCGTGTCGGTGGGAATCGGGCTGGTGTTCGGCGTGCTGCCGGCGCGGCGGGCGGCGCGGCTGGACCCGATTGAAGCGCTACGGTATGAGTGAGACGGTAGACGGTAGACGGTAGACGGTAGATGGCAGTCGTCAGTCTTTCGCGCTGTCGATGCGAAGGGTCGCCACGTAGTCGCTCCTGGTGACCGGTCCGCCGGCGGTGGGGAGCGGCTTGAGCGCGACCAGCGCGACTTTGTAGCCGCGCACGATGGCCGAGGCGCCGATGTTCGTGGTTCCCGTCCCCGCCGGCCCGAGTCGAAGCGACACCATCTCGCTTCCCTCGACCCAGAACTGCGCTACAGCCTCGCCGGCCCAGACGCACTGCACGCCGGTCGGGCAGCGCGAATCGGTGGTCACGTCGGTAAAGCGCACGCTCACCGTGTCGCCCGGAATCTCCACGGACGCGCCGAAGCGCACGTCGACGCTGTCACCGAGTTGCGGCGCGGTGGTGGAGCGACCGCACGAGGCGGACGCGAGCACCAGTGTCGCGACTACGACGGCACGTGCCAGACGTCGGATCTCGAAATGACGCCGTGCTCGTGAGTGAACGTTGCGACCCATCATCAGTCCTCCGTAATCCGCCATCTGCCGTCTGCCATCGGCCGTCGGCCGTCTGCCGTCTGCCGTCTCCCGTCCACGCTCAGCCTCCACGCCTACTGCCTGCACACCGCGTTCGCCGCCGGTTTCGGCTTGTCCAACACCGGACGCGCCGTCGCGTTGGCCAGCGAGAGCGCGACGTCGTGCACCAGCTGGCTCACCGCCGCCAGGTGCGGATAGTCGATGTACATCGCCTCGTCCGTCACCTGATGATAGTCGGCGTGCAGGCCCGTGGTGAAGAAGGTCACCGGAATGCCGAAGCGGGCGTAGCTCGCATGGTCGGAACGGCAGTAGATGTTCTCGGGATGCCCCGGTGCGTCGTAGGTGTAGTCGAACGTGAACGGGTGCGTCTGCATCGTGTTGACCGTCTCGACGAGGTCGCCGACTGCGGTGGACAGGCGCCGCGATCCCACCAGTTGCAGATAACGCGGTCCGCCGCCCGTGATGTCGCCGGCGGCGCCGCGCCCCACCATGTCCATGTTCAGCTGCGCGACGATCGAGTCGAGTGGCACCGTGGGATGCTTCGTGTACCAGTCCGATCCCACGAGCCCGAGCTCTTCGCCCATGTGCCACACGAACAGGATCGAGCGCCGGGGCTTCGCCTTGTCGCCGGCGAACGCCTCGGCAATCTCGGCCATCGCCACGGTACCCGAGCCGTCGTCGTCGGCGCCATTGGCGATCGAGTCCAGGCGCGGCCGGCGAATGACGCGCAGGGAGTCGACGTTCACCTTGATCGCGGCCAGTTGCGCGCGCGTCGGCGACTTCCCCTCCCCGAGCCCGTTCTTGAGGCGCTCCACCTCGAGGTTGAACGCCCGCAGCGAGTCGTGATCGACGGCGGACGCCTGCACGCCGAGGTGGTCGGTGTGCGCGCCGATGGCGACGTACTGGTGCTGGAGTGCGGGATCCGAGCCTTGAAGCACCGCCACGACGTTGCGCGCACTGGCCGGCGTCTCGGCAAGATCGATCTTGCCTGTGTAGCGGCCCGTCGTCGTGCCCCACCGGGCGGCGGTCAGCTCGCCGCCGGCCAGCGCACGGGCCATCGCCGTGGACGCGATGATCAGGGGCGGCATGACGAAGGCCGGCCCCGACGACGGAGCCGTGACGCTCTCACTCTTCATGAAATAGCCGCGCACGGCCGACGGCGCGTCGTCGAGCATCGACAGCGCCACGGCGGCCGCCCCGGCCACCGGGCGCGACATCAGCGCCGCCGTGATCTGGGCTTGCGGACCCTTGGCGGCCAGCTCCGGAGTAAAGCCGAAGACCACCACCTTGCCGGTAGTCTGCTCGGCCGTCAGGTGAACCGAGGTGTCGCCAAGCAGGCCGCCGTACAGGATGTCGGCCCCGTCGAACGGTTTGGTCTTCCACTGGGCGAAGACGCCGAAGTCCTTCTGATAGGCGAAGGTGGCGAGCCCCACCACGACCGGCGAGGTCACCCACACGCGGCGCACCAGCGGAACCGTCTGGAAGAACGTCCCGCTGTCCCCCATCGGCGTGAGCCCCATCCGGCCGGCCCAGCCCGCGATGATGGCGGTGGCCTTGTCGTGGAACACGGATCCCGAGGCGCGCCCGGCGAGCGAATCGTCGGAATAGACGTACAGGCGCGACATCAAATCTTCGGCCGTGATGGCGGGCTGGGTGGGCTTGGCCTGCCGCTTGACCGGGAGCTGTTGGGCATGGGCGGCGGCGGACGCGAGCGCCATGACGATGGCGGCCGCAGCTCGAGAGAGGCGCATGGAGAGGCGAGTTCGAGGAGAAATGACGGAACGACCGTCCCGAATGGCGGCCGAAGGCGGCCCCACATGATACCAAGCTCGCCGCCACCGGGTTTCAGCGCCAGCGCGAGGCGGGCGGCCACCGCGCCCTAACAAGCGGACGGGGGCAAACGTCAATACTATGATGCCCGTGCGATCGGCGCCGGGACACCACCACTCGGAGGAAGGATGAAGGCTATTCGGTTTCTTGCCGCGGCGGCAATCGCGCTGACGGCGACGACGGCGATGGCGCAGGGCGGTCCGCCGCAGGGCGGCGGCCAGCGTGGCGCGCAGATGATGGCCCGCATGATGGAAGGCATCACCCTGTCGGCCGCGCAGCAGGCCAAGGTCGACTCGATTGTCGCGGCCTCGCGCGCCGAGAGCACGAAGATGCGCGAAGAGATGCAGGCGTCGGGCGGCCAGCCGGGCCCGGAGATGATGGAAAAGATGCGCGCCGTCACCACCAAGCGGAACGACGCCATCAAGGGCGTGCTGACCGCGGAGCAGAAGACGCAGTTCGAGAAGAACATGGCGAACATGCCGCAGCCCGGCCAGCGGCCGCCGCGCTGAGTCTCGCACTCCTTCGGACGGGCAGCGGGCCACGGTGGCTGACCACCGTGGCCCGTGTTGCGGGCGCGACGGCCCCGCCAACGAGGACCAGGCGTTCAGGTGCGGGCGCCCGATTCGCCGAGCGCCGCGATCGCCTGCACCTCGATGTGATAGCCGTAATGCAGGGCATTCACCGGCACGACGGCGCGCGCCGGCCGGTGGTCGCCCATCAGCTTGGCATACGCGGCATTGAACCGCCCCCAGAGCGCCATGTCGGAGACGTAGACGGTGACCTGCACCAGGCGCGCGAGGTCGCTTCCCGACGCACGCAGGATGGCGTCGATGTTGGCGAACACCTGCGCGGTCTGCTCTTCGATGCTGCCGACGCGATGCTCCGCCTGGCCGGGGACGATGGGCAGTTGTCCGGCGACGTAGACGCAGCCGTTGTGGACGATGGCCTGCGAGTAGTGACCGGCGGGGGTCGGAGCTGCTGGCGTGGAGATGGATTGCATGCGCGAACGGGTTCCGGATGGAGGCTGAGTGCGGGATGACAGATCACTTCGACTGCCAGTAGCTTACTTCACGGATGGTCGCTCCGTCTACGCGTTGCACATCGACACCGCCTCTGCCGTCTGCCGTCCGCCGTCCACCGTCCACCATCCGCCCATGCCACCGCTAGACGTCCTCGCCATCGTTCCCCACCCCGATGATGCGGAACTCCTCTGCGGCGGCACGCTGGCCAGGCTCGCGCGCGAGGGGCGCCGCACCGGCATCATCGACCTGACGCAGGGCGAAATGGGCTCGCGCGGCACGGTGGCCGTGCGCGCCGCCGAGGCGGCCCGCGCGGCGCAGGTGCTGGGCGTCGCCTGGCGCGAGAACCTCGCGTTGCCCGATTCGGGAGTCATCAACGACCCGTCGACGCGCACCCTGCTGGCGCTGGCGATCCGTCGGTTGCGTCCGCAAGTCGTCATCACGATGGCGCTGCGGGGCCGGCATCCCGATCACCGCGTCGCCGCGCAGCTCGTGCGCGACGCCTGCTTCATGGCGGGCATCCGCAAGGTCGACGCCGACAGCGCGCCGCACCGCCCGCGCAAGCTGCTGCACGCCATCGCCTACCGCGAAGACCATGTGAAGCCGACGTTCGTGGTGGACATCTCGGCCGACTTCGAAACCAAGCTGCGCGCGGTGGCGTGCTACGTGTCGCAATTCGAGGGTGTCACGCAGGCGGGCGAGGTGTATCCCACGGGCGAGTCGCTGGCCGACGTCATCCGCCATCAGTCGGCGCACTACGGGTCGCTGATTCGCTGCGCGTACGGCGAGCCGTTCTGGACGCACGAAACGATGCGGGTCGACGATGTGATGGCGCTCGGCGCCGAGACCTTCTGAACCGGGGATGACGCCGTGAGTGGCGAGCCATTCATCGACATTTCCGTCACGCTCGCGTCGGGGACGCCGGAGTGGCCGGGCGACACGCCGTTCTCCTGCGGGTGGAGCTGGCGACGGTCGGCGGGCGCCAGCGTGAATGTGTCGACGATCACCACGAGTCCGCACGTGGGCACGCACGCCGATGCGCCGTTGCACGTGCGCGACGGTGCGGCGTCGAGCCACCAGTTGCCGCTCGCGGCGTTCGTCGGCCCGGCGGTGGTGCTCGATGTCACGCGCTTCGACGGGGCCCTCGACCGCGACGCGCTGCGGGCCGCGGGGCTCGCGGTCGCTCCCCAACGCCTGCTGTTGCACACCGGGTGCGGCATCGCGAGCGGAACCTTTCCCGCGGCGTGGCCGTCGCTCACCCCGGCGTGCGCGGCCTCCCTGGCCGCCGAGGGGATGTGCCTGCTGGGCGTCGATTGCCCGAGCGTGGATGGGCGGGAGAGCCAGGATCTCGCCGTGCACCACGCGCTGTTCGACGGCGGTGCGTATATTCTGGAGAATCTCGACTTCTCCCGAGTTCCGGCCGGACGGTACGAACTGATGGCCCTTCCGCTGAAGCTCGGCGACCTCGACGCGGCACCGGTGCGAGCGGTGCTGCGCCAACCTCACACGGATCCCTGACCCATGCACCTCGACCTCATCGCTCATCGCACCGGCTTTCGCGCAATCGCCATGGCTGCGGCTCTTGCCATGCTGGTGATCGGCGCGCGGCCCACGGCGGGCCGCACGGTTTCGCCGGCCACCGATTCTGTTGCCGCAACGGTCGGCTCGCGCCTTGCGCTGCCGCAGGGAGGCAATGTCATTCAGGTTCGCGACGTCTCGTCGGCACCGATCGTCGAAATCGTCGCCTGGAGTGCGTCGAATCCCGGTTTCGGCGTGCGCACCTGGGTGCGCCGGTCGGGGGGCTCGCCGGACCGGTACCATCGCCTCTGGGGCAACATCGATTTTGGCCCGAACGGCCGCGATGTCGCAACGGCCAAGGGGCTCAACCGTCCGCTGCAGGTGAGCAGTGCCACGGACACGCAGAACTGCATGGCCGGCACCTGTTCGCCGGCGTCGACGTTCGGCGCACGGCTCCCCGACGCTCCGCTCCGCGCCGCCAAGGAAGACGTGGCGGTGGCGTTCGTCACGAACGGCGGGAACGAGTTCACGATCTCGCTGCGCCGCGGACTTCTCGACGCGTATCTCGCCACGGTCGACTCGGTGATCACGGCGCTCAAGAAGTAGGGCGCACGCGCCGGGGGGACGGCGATCCCGCTTTGGCATTCACTATATTTCGTGAATGCCGCTGCCCCCCATCTACCTCGATCACGCCGCCACCACGCCGGTGCGTCCCGAGGTGCTCGAAGCGATGCTGCCGTACTTCAGCGCGAAGTTCGGCAACGCGTCGAGCACGCATCGGTGGGGACGCGAGGCGCGCGCCGCCATCGACGCCGCGCGCGAGCGCATTGCCGAATGCCTCGGCGCGAACGCCGATG
>Ga0315268_10000258_pt1 | contig 62060 bp, 64 predicted proteins | sample C1_top_MG_FD_204535 | JGI IMG/M metagenome (GOLD analysis project Ga0315268, IMG submission 204535) | Sediment microbial communities from Yellowstone Lake, YNP, Wyoming, USA - C1_top | ecosystem: Environmental > Aquatic > Freshwater > Lake > Sediment | place: USA: Wyoming | collected 2017-08-01 | reverse complement strand
CAGTTGGCGCTAATTCAATCTCCTGGGGTAGTGCCAAAACCGTTTTTGACGGCTCAGGCGCTTCAAACTACTATGTTTATCCGGTTATTGCTCGAGATTCAGCTGGCTACTGCTGGATTGGGGCTCGTTATTTTGACACTGCTTATAGTTTTTATACTACGAGAAGTGATACCACTAGTTGTGATGCCGCTGGCGATGATTACAGCAATAACACAACTTACGAAGTTTCCTCAAATTCCGCAAATTCCAATGTAGCTGGCATGATATTGCCCCAAAGTAGTCAGGATATGTATGCCATCTGGTATGACGGGGCTGACGGGAAAATGTACGGTGACTTATGGGACGATAGCGCCGGCGCATGGGCTAATGCTGACACTAATTTTGCCACGGCTCTTTCGGGCAGTATCCTCTATGCGCCTTCAGCCGTGGTTGATGCCAATAATTGGATTCACGTAATCTTTATTACTACTGACAATGATGTCTGGTATGACTACTATGACGGCGATTGGGATAAGGCTGAATATGAAATTTTTGCCAATACCCAGACTCTTTATTCTCCGACCCTTTCTTTGGATACGGCGACTGGATGGATTTATGCGATTTTCCACCAATCCAATCAATACGGCAATGGCAATATTTATTATAAAATAGGCAAAAGCCCCTGGGGCGATGTCACTAACGACTGGACTCCCAGCGGCACTAGTGGTGTAACCACTTTTGTTACTGTCTTTAACCCCACTTACCCCATTTCCAATTATTCAGCTAATGGCCGGGTTTTTGTGATGTGGCGCGAAGGAAACACCGCCACCGTCCAGCTTGAATTTGACAATATTCTGATTCCGGAAAATATCTGGTGGTTGTTGCCGATAATTGGCTTTGTTCCAATAATAATTAGAAATCTAAAAGGTCGAAAAAAGAGGAAACTTTTGAATAGTTCCTCTTATTTTAATTCTAAGAAAAAATAAATGGACATATCTCGTCTGCCAATTTTACTGAACATCAAACAGGTTTCCCAAATCTTGGGTGTCCATGCTGACACTTTGAGGAAATGGGATAATGAAGGCCGCTTAAAAGCGGTCAGGCTTGGTAGTCGTCAAGATAGACGCTGGCAGCGCGACCAGATTCTTAGAATTTTAAAAGAGGGTTTGAAATAAAATAATTATTAACTTAAGATAAGCATATGAGAAAAAAATCTAGAGCAAAAAACAAAAAAAGGGGATTTTGGCAAAAATCCACTTTCCAGCTAATCTTTTTGCTGGCGGCGATGCTCCTGTTGGTTATGCCTTTTGTCACCACTTTTAACGAAGTTCTAACCAAGATTGTTGAACGGATTCAGTTTTACACGGTGATTCAAAGCTATGTAGTTCCCTATATCTCTAGGATCATTGGCCTGATTTTAATGCCTTTTGGCTTAAAGCCTATTGGCACGGCCACGGGCTTGATGCTGCCTGAGCAAAGCCTGAATATCCAGATTGCTTGGAATTGCATTGGCTGGCAAAGTTTGTTGTTGCTGGTTATTACTTTATTTACAGGCTTGCAGGGTTCTTATTCAAAGTATTCAAAAATAAATGTAATTTTAGTCGGAATCTGTGGCACCTTTTTGGTCAATATAATCAGAATTACTTCAGTCACCATGATGGCCGTTGGCTTTGGCCAGTTTCCTGCTATTATCTTCCATGATTATTTCGGCAATCTGTTAATCATTATTTGGCTTTTCGCCTTTTGGTGGTATTCGTTCTCCTATGTTTTAGAGCCGGTGCCATTTGAGATAGAGACTGGAAAAAGATTGAGTAAAAAATCAAAAAGGTTGAAGACCTTGCGAAAATTTATTAAATGGTTTAGAAAATAGAAGGGGACCTGCCAACCTCGGGTTGGCAGGCCGATAATCACTCCTCTAAGTGAGCGAGTTCTTCCGGGATGAAGCCATCTTTACATCCACCTACCGGGATGTATATTTTAAACCTGTAATCCCCCTCGGATCCTATACGCTTGTACACCATGATGCAAGCATCTTGCCTATTTTCTTCGACAACCTTATAAATCCATGCTTCAGGAATTTGTGCCTGACCTCGCCTGTAATACCTTGTCATCCCAAACATAACTTCTGCTATACATGCGTCTGGGAGAGGGTGAGAAGTCATATCTATCTTAAAGATAAGCTCGCCATTGTTTCTGCCCAAGTAATAATAGTTGTTGCCGGCTGACCCTGCGTCTCTCATCTTGATAAGTGGATAAGTTTCCTTAAACTCCCAAAACTCTTCGCTTAACTTTTCCTTCTGGATACGGCGATCATCCATAACTCCCACGATGACCAGCCCCACGACAAAAATGATTAGTATGGCCGAACACATGACTCCATACAACGTATACCTCTTTTTTTTATTCCCCATTTTTCCCTCCTTTTCAAAAGGACATTTACCACGACTGCCTCGTAGCCAGGCCTCCTTTTAACCGATTTGATGCGAATCCAGAGTATATTAACTTATCACGTTATCTCAATATAAGTCAAGTTGAATAAGTTAAAAGCTAAATGAAATAAACCCTCCCTGCGGACGGAGGGAACTTGGAGGCAACACGGAAAGGCCAAGCCAGACGAAAAAACCAACCCCTGTTTGAGGCGATTTGTTGCCCCCAAAACTTTTTTGCTACTTTTTTGTGTTACAAAAAAGTAGAGGTTATTTCACACACACATCTCTCTTCTGAAAATACCACAAACCAGCTACGGTAAAAACCACAAAAACACCGATAAAAACCAAGGCATCAGTGACAATTATCGGCTTGCCCGTTGAAAGCTCGCCGCCGCGGAAATAGTAAAACAAAGTAATATGCTTAAACCATTCAATTTGCTTCCAATAAAGCGCGATGAAATTCATGATATAAAATACCAAAGTTGAAATGGTGCTTAGGGCCACTACTTTGCCCCTGTTTGAAGAAATAGAAGAAAAGAAAAATGAATAGCCAAAAATTGCCAGAGAAAACAGGAGAAGAACCAACATCGTATTAAAAATTGCCGACCAGTCAACGCCGACTGTATTATTCCAAAGCCCAGGCAGCCAAAAACCCAAAAGCGTGGCCGCCTCTAAAATAATGATTCCGACCACAAAAACCATGATGTTGCTTAAAGCGATTTTTAAACGGCTTATTGGCCTTGATAAAAGAAGTTCAATTGTCCCGTCGCTTACACCGGCGGCAATGATCTTGGCGGCAAAAAAAGCGATAAAAAATAAAACGATAATTATCCACATCAGATTCAGGTATTCCATGCCAATGTAGCTGGTAAAAGTAAATTTTGAGGTTAGTTCAACGCCAAAGGCTTTCATCAGGGCCTCGGGATAATTCTTTAATAGTTCATCAAGATTAAGACCTGATTTTGAAAAACTGGGGTAGATGGCGGCCATTACCAGACTGTAAGCCAAAAGCCCGATGCCATAGCCGATTAAACCGGTTTTACTGTCTTTGAAGACTTTTTTAAATAAGGCTAGCATATATTATTTTTGTTCGTAATATTTTAAAAATACTTCTTCTAAATCCGGCTCGACAAAAGAAACATCACGAAGATGATATTTAGTCATTGCTTTGATTAATGGGTCAATCTCACCCCGTAAAATCAGGTGGATGTGATCTTTATCGGCTTCTTGGATGTCTACCCCTTCCAGTTTAAAATCATCTGGATTATAATTTTCCTTAAAATAAATATTAACCACTCGCGCTTTTTCTCTTTGCAATTCCTCAATGTTTTTTAGGGCGATTAACTTGCCCTTTTTCAAAATGCCGACCCGGTCGCAGACTTTTTCCACTTCTGATAAAACGTGTGAGGACATGAAAATAGTGGTTCCCTGTTTTTTTAATTCTTTCATCAACTTGTAAAATTCAATCTGCATCAAAGGGTCCAGCCCACTGGTTGGTTCATCCAAAATAAGAAGCTTGGGCTTATTGGCTAAGGCCTGCAAGACTCCTATTTTTTGCTTATTGCCCTTGGACAAATCACTGACTTTCCGCGACATATCGATTTCAAAGCGCCTGGTCAATTCATTAACCCATTCTTTGTGAAAACCGCCGTTCAAACTGGCCAAAAACTTGGTTAAATATTCGCCGGAATACTCATCATACAAGCGGACATCACCGGCTAAATACCCGATATCCTTTTTAATCTCTAAACCTTGTTTTTGGCAATCCAAACCGAAAATGGATGCATGACCTGAATCCGGCCTAATAAAATCTAAAAGTAGCCTTATAGTCGTTGTTTTGCCTGCGCCATTCGGTCCCAAAAAACCGAAAACCTCGCCCTCTTTGACTTCCAAAGAAAGATTATCAACCGCCCTAATCGGACCAAAAGTCTTTGTGAGATTTTCGGTTTTGATTATCATTTTTAATACCACACAACGTTAAAAGTAGCGGCTCCCATTTTTACGTTCATCTCTACCTTTTTGGTTGCCTGATCGTAATTTTCAGACTGGTAAGTGTTGTCATCTAATTTTTTAAAATTCGGCAAGTCCTTGCTGGAAGCGCCTGAACTTAAAGTTAATTTGGCCCCCGAATCCTTGGGCAAAGACAAAGTAGTAGTGGAAGCGCCTGTGTCCATGGTAAATTCTGACTTATCAACCAAACTGCCTAACTTTATATCAGAAGTCGTTGCCCCTGAAACAATTTCAAGTTTATTTAACTTAATTTCTGAAAAATCCATATCCATGTCCATTGCTCCAACGTCAAATTTAATTGCCACGGGAATCTGCTTGGTTACTAAAAGATTTAAATTATTTTTATGGTTGCCAAATATAAACCAGTGGTTATTCGAGTCAAGGGTCAAATCTATATTTCTAGTGGTATCAGAGGTGCTCGTATCAACTTTCAGACCGACAAAATCTGATTCTAAGCTGCCAGATACCAAATCAGTTTCTCCGGCTCTCAAATCAAGATTGCCAGCGCCTGCCTTAACGTTTATTTCTGCCAGAGTAATTGCCGGATCATAAGGTTCAGAAAAAGATTTGGTAGTCACCTCTGCTTTTGTTGAACCAAAAACTATACTTAAAACGATGCCGGCAATTAAAATCAAAACGATAATAATCCCGATGATACCGCTTAATATTCCTCTTCTGGTCAAAATCGATAAACCGATCAGAATCAAAATCACTGGCCAGAATTTCCATAGGTTATCCAGATTATAACTGAACCAGCCGAAATTATTGCCCAGTAAAACAAAGCCGATCAGGATAATAATCAGGGCCCAAAAAATCCGGCCGACGTCAAAACCGCCTCGACGATAATAATGGTGGTGATGGATTTCTTTGACTGGAATTTCGCTTTGTTTTTGTTCCTCTTGAGTTGTTTTCGTTGGCTCTTCCATAAATTTAAAATTAATTAATCTTTTTTCGCGGTATGAGAAGCATTATTAAACCACAGGCAATTAAAATCAGGGGCCAGAGTTTAGCCGATAGCCCGAAACTCAGATAAAAAATAATGGCTAGGCCGGTTAAAATAAAGGCGGGAATTAAAACTCCTTTTTCCCTCTTGGGTCTGGCAAAGTATAAAACGAAAAAGGCAAGACCAGGGACTAAAATGAAAGTCGGCCAAAGTTTTTCCATGTGCTCCCAGTTTAACCAAGTTGTGATAAAGAAAAAAATGCCGAATAAAGTTAAAATTGTGCCGGGGAATAATATGCCGGAGATTTTTTCTTTATTTGAACTGGAAAAATACCAGAAGTAAAAAGCCAAGCCCGGCACTAATACAAAAATCGGCCACCAATGATCCCAAGACCATTGTTTTGAAAAATTTGAAACCAGAAAAACTGCACCAAGGATAATCAAAATCATGGCGGGAAATATCGGGCTTTTTCTTTTGCCCTCGTGGATAATTTGTTCGTCCATAAATTTATAAATAATAATTATTTGCGCCTGGGATTGACAATCATCACTAGGCCAATGAAAATCAGTAAAACTGGCCAGAGGTTATGCCAGGCAAACCACGGGAAAAAATTACCAAACAAAAAAACCATACCGAGGCCGATTAATATCAGTGCTGGAACAAATGAACGGCGCTTTTTTAATTCGTCGCTTTCGGCTTCGGTTTTTGTCTCATTCTTAAAGGCAGAAGCCACTTCATTGGCCTTGTCTTTTACTTCCTTGGCAAATTGATTAACCGCTTCCTTGCTGCCTGGTTTTACTTCTGCGCCTTCGCCCGGATTCTGCGGCACCACAATCCACAAAATAATATAAGCCAAAACTCCGGCTCCGCCGGCCAAAACCACAATAACAAATATCAGCCTGACCAGAGTCGGGTCAATCTCAAAATACTCGGCTAAGCCGCCGCAAACACCCGCAATTATTTTGTCTTTTTGGGAACGGTAAAGTTTTTTACCCATATAAATGCTTTAATAATAAGTTAATTTATTATAACTTTTTAGAATAAAAAAATCAATCTAAATAAAACCACGGTCTCTTGACAAAAAATATTATTCATGCTAAGCTGATAAATTGTGTTCATTTTGGCTTTAACAACAGTTCGTCAACTCAACAAAGGAGGTTGAAAATGACGAAGCGTTTTGGGACAAAATATATAGTTCTTGGATACCTTGGAATAGCTTTGTTGTTCCTGTTGGCATTTTCGTGCCAGTTCACAAGCACAAATGATAGACTATTTGCTTGCCTTATCTTTTCGTTTCTGGGACTGTTTGGGCTTGCGATAATGGATTTTGGCTTCGATGCCATCAAAGAAAACAAGTACATGGGTAAACCAATCCCCCTGGATTGCCTTAGACCCAATGTAACCTTTGTGGTTATCAGAATAGTTGACGAGAAGCTATTTTGGGTGCAACCATCTCCTGGCGATGATGAACGACTGGTCAAGAGGGTTGATTTGACCGGAGTGGAATTTCTAAAAGAGGGAGTGCGATTCTCGGTTAGAAATAAGGAGATTTTTCTCGGCACCTTCAAGACCAAAGATCCCGTAACTTCATCTGGAACTATCGGGGGTTAGGACACTTACGCAGGGCGGTGTTGATCTAAACACACTGCCTTGCTTTTTTATAATAAAAAACTCCCTCACGGATAATCCATGGGGGAGCTGAGAATACGAAAGAACACTATTTCTGGCTGAGATCACCTGGGTTTTTCCAGTGCTCCCGGTCGATGTAACCGACAAAGAGCGGTCTGCTCAAGCCCGAACGAATAAACCAGACTAGAAACGGCTGGTTGATGACGTGATCGGGTTTTGGCTTGAGGGGGGATTTTGCTACTGATACGGCCATTCCGCTTTGAGCCCTAGCTCCAATCTCGTTCATTCGCAGTTTGTTCTGCTGTAGTGCCTGGGCAATAATCGCTGGCTGGCCGTCTTCGCCCACTGTTTCCATGCCTCGAAGCCAAGAAACATCTACCTCCTGATTAAGGTCAACCATCGGGAAGATCAGGCCGCCGAAATCTTCACTCGGTCTCTTGTTTACAAAGAAATCTTGGGCCATGAAGTCAAGGGCAAAGCCTTCGTCCGGGGATCCTTCCAACATGGTCATAAGTACTTTGTCTTGTGACGAAGTGACGATTTGAGCAATCGGGTAGGGGTGGTAACCGAACTTAAAGAATTTTACTACTTCATTCACAAGATGAACTCCTGGAAATTCCTTCTTGTCTGACGTTTTTACTAGAGTAACTTCCCCTTTTATTGCCCATTCAACCAGAAAATCCTGAATGGTTGCTGCTCCAACTTCCTCTTTGCTGAAAGGCTGCAGTTGGATTGTCATGCCTCCTTTGCGCAGAAATTCATTTATCTCGTCCGCTCTCCGAGAAGCTATTGCTTCTATTTCTGGGATTTTACTGATGTCTTGGCGGCAACATCGGTAGAATTTTTCCAGAAGAATTGCCTGTTTCTCGTTGTTGTGCCTCCAACTTCGGTCTGGTCCTAGAAACTTTTCAGCCGTCATTAAGGCGCCGACGATGGGATAACTGGCTGAAGTTAAACTGGCCATTTCTCCTCCTTTTTGGCAAGTGAAAACTAAGCTATGCCTACTAGTGACTATTTTAAAAGAACGCTTGAGAATCAGTATAATGTAACAAATTATCACATCTTAAAATTATTGTCAAGGGCTTTATTTATTTATTGACTTTTTAAAAAAATTTCGCTATGATTTTATTACTTTGTGGCGCCATCGTCTAGCCTGGTCTAGGACACCACGCTTTCAATGTGGTAACTCGGGTTCAAATCCCGATGGCGCTACCAAGCCAGATTTTTTTCCATCAAACTCTCTACTAAGCTCGTAAATTGGCGAGAGTTTTGCGATTCCAAATCCTTCGCCATCAAATTGTACTTTTCCTTCAGGGAATATCATCTTTTGGAAACGTAGTCGTGTCGGGTAGTCTGCGGATAGCCACGTTTTAGCTGTATTTCTTACAAAGTTGAAACAATGCTCCAGGGCCTTATTAATATCGTATTCCTCTATCCAGGTATCATTTATCAGGAGCCTTTTTTGTGTTATGCGTTCTTCTGTAAGAGCTTTTTGTTCTACAAAATCTTCATCCGTATATTTGTATGCTCTGTGTAAGTTAAATATCTCTTGTCGGTCATTTTCTAGCTGCTCAATTTCTTTACGCAGTTGTACATTATGTTTATCGAATTCCTTAATTTTTTTACTCCAAATATCTACAACAATGGCCTTAAAAAGTTTTTCGTATCGTTGAGAAGGAGTTATATCATTGAGCAGTTCGACAAAAAGCTGCTCAAAATTTTCCTTAGGGACAAATTTGGCTTTTTCACAGCCTTGTTTTTGGTGGTGATAGTAGGGATATTTTACACTTTTGCGGCCAGTGGGCGCACTACCGGTAAGCGGTTGATGGCATTCTGAACAAATGACCAACCGCCTTAGAGGAAAATTTTCATTATTAGCAGAACGAGGAGAAGCATGACCGATACTTCCTTTGTTTTTTCCTTGGCATAGAGTAAACAGGTCTACCGAAATAATTGGTTCATAGGTACCTTCCCATTTCTCGCCCCATACATCCATCAAGCCACAGTATAATGGATTACGCAAAATTTTCTCAATTAATTGGGCACATGGTTTTTTGCCCTGCCTAGTCCTTAATCCGCGGGCCGTTAGAAATTCCGCTAAGGCTTTATAGGTGTAGGTGCCTTTAGCGTACTCCTCGAATGCTAGCCGGATGTACGGCGCCACAGAAGGTTCGGGAACAATGTTAGATGTTTTGGGTGGACGGTAGTAGCCTAACGGTGCTTGCCAACACCATACACCTTCGCGTAGCCGTGCTAACATGCCTCCTTTAGTACGTTCTGTACGAACGTCATTGTCGAATTCCGCCACTGACGAAAGAATACCTTCCATCATTTTACCGGTTGCAGTTTCGTCTATTGGCTCAGTTACCGAACGCAATTCCGTTCCATATCTCTTAAGCGCTACGCGGATTCCTGCATGATCGAATTTGTTCCGTGCAAAGCGGTCTACCTTCCAGACGATGAAATAATTAACCTTATGTTTTTTGCCAGCACAAAATTGTATTGCATTGTTGAACTCAGTCCGTTGCGCAGTTTTTGCGCTTTCTCCTTTCTCGATATAAACTCCGAGAATTTTAATTTTTTCGCGCTGAGCATACTCGTTGCATAGACGTTCTTGTGAAGACAAACTTGTGCCACTTACCTGATCTTTTGATGACACTCTACAGTAGATTATCCCTGTTTTTTGCCTAATTTGCTCCATAATTTGATTATACCGCATTATTTGATATAAGTGAGTCCCCTTTGGGATTTTTGGAATCAAGGTATTTAAACCATGAATCAATGCTAAGTTCCGCGGCTTCGTAAAGGGAATCTCGAAGCATTGTTAGTTCGGCATCTGACATATCTCTAAGACGCGGATCAATCCTTCTGCACTGTTCCAGACTGAATATTTTAGTTCCCGATTTTGACGTATTTTTGCCAATCAGAAATCCGTAAGTAATTTTTCTCATATTTTCAGTATTCATACTCGCTTTTTTCCTCTATAGTTAGGCAAAATTTTAGGTTTATGAAATGGGGAAATATCATTGGCCCAAGGGGCATTTTATCTGATTTTATCCGGCTGTTTTTTGGTCAGATTTTTAGCAATTTTTCTGCAGGATTTTTACTCCCTCTTAATATCAGCCTACCAATCATGGTTTAGGGTGCGGAAGAGGTTTTTTGCATAAAAAAACAGGGCTGAATTAAGCCCATTTTTAAGTTTATCCAGACCCCGCGAAGACCCTACCTAGGAGATTCCCCAGCGGTATTCTTTTGGTGCATTAGGATCTTGGCCTGGTTTTGAGGCGAGAAGAATATGTTTTTTGTGAGTAAGTTTCTCAACTCTCTTGTTTATTTTTTCAATTGCTTGTCTTATCTCATGCGTATCACTAACCCCGATAACATCTTTTATCTCATTATACGATCTCCATTTATTACGATCCTCTTGTTCGTAGAAATATTGAATTATATCTTTCCGAATGCCGGCAAACTCTATTGGGTTGTATCCACGAATCTGAAGAGTGCCTACATCATTTTCTACCAAGAATTCTACGATACCTCCTTTCATAGTCTGTTCTTCATTCTTTTTGGTCAGCTGCTTAAGTTTTATTTTATTGCATAAAAACCTAAAGATGTCTGTTCCTCGGTAGGCCGGTGGCAATCCATCATCAAAGAGATATTGATTCCCCGGTATTTTTTTACCAGCGGAAATGGGATTAGCGTCAAAGATGTCCTGTCGCATTACAGAATCCAGGGTCGCAGCCCCCTTACGTATACAATAAAGAATATTTTTCCGTAGTTCAGAAAAGTCTCCCCCAAATGACCCGAGTAGTTTATCGAGCCTGATTTCTACAAGATTATTACCCTCTATCTCAATTTGCCGCAGCAATATTGGGACCAATGCCGAAACGTAAAGTTGTTCGTTTAATTTGTGCTCCGCCATATTTTTTCCTATATATTGAGTATATCACAAAACCCCCTTCTAGTGCTTCTAAAAACGCCCCTTTTGTGCTAAGATGTGAGTAAGTTGACAAATTATGCCTAAACCTCGCAATTTGCGAGGCATGGCGCAAAAACCTTACGAGGATATTAAGCTCTCCGTCCAGAGCCCTCGTAAGGTCATGCTCCGAAAGGGGTATGGGGGTCGAAAGATCCTACTGGCGGGGGGCTTTGTGTTTATCAACTAAATGAAAGGCTATGAGAGGGGTTATTAAGATCAGAAAATATACATTACAGACCCTACTTATTGGTGAAATCATTATTTCCTACGGTACAGGGATTTCTTTTTTCAAGATTAACCACATTGGGCACCCTGACGATTCCTTTGTGGCGCTTTCTTTTATCCTAACCATTATTATCACGCTAGGAACCATCATCGCACTTATTACCGGGAAAGAGCCGACGGATGGAGATGATTGTTAATTCCACCATTCTGGCGGGGGGCTTTGTGTTTTATAAAAATAATCAATTCTATGGGAAAAATTATCACATACAAAGACGAAGGCACGAAAGGAGTTTATTCACAAATAAAACTCAAAAGCAACGATAGAGTTTTGATCTCAATTGGCGATGGAGTTGTGAAAATCTACAAACTAGGATTTCGTGGTCTTATTCCAACGAGTACTATTTGGGGTCCCAGGGATATTGCGGCAACGTCTATGATTGTATTCGATAAAGAAAAACCAACGAAAAGTTTACTGGAAGCAATAATTAATTGTATCTCTGACTGCGATTCAATTAGAGATGTCCGCAACCGTCTTGCATCCAGGGAATCATCGAGAAAACAACAATATGCGCGATAAAGAAGTTTACATGGAGTATGAGGAGGGGAGGCCAGGATTATTTTTTGTGAAACGAATATATATACTGATTGTGTTAGGTTTAATTATTGTCGGATTTTTCTTTTGGTGGTTTCAGCTAAGACCATATTTTGATAGAAAAGGATGCCACGGGTATGCAATCAGTAAGGTTGGTAGAGAGTTGTGGGGCGCAGAATACGACTATTACGATGATTTCTACAGAAGCTGTCTTAGAAGTAAGGGCTATTAAAACAAAGTTTGATATGGCGTTAGAGGACGTAAGGGTTGTATGTTTTATTATGTGGTTTTGGGTACCAGGACAAAAAGCCCATAAAATTATGGACAAAGATAATTATCAAAAAGACCCGGATTACAAAACCATCGAAGGCGCATGGATAATTGCTAACAAATTTTCTCAGACTGAAATTAAAAGAAAGTCAGAGCTATATTCTTTTGACGACATTTTGCCTTACAAAAAAGAAATCATAGCCTTGGCATTATTAAATCTTTTAACCTCTGATGATTTTAGATCATTGATGAAAGGTAAGGGGGGTGGAGAAAAAATTTTGCAGGCGATTACTGATCACATGTTAAGTTTAACGATCAGTTACATACCAAACGAAAACGAATATAAAAGGATATTGGAATTGGAAAATCTTTTGGAAACTGCAGAAGAATTTACGAAAGAAGTTGATATTGAAAAGTTAGATGAAAATGGGATACGGGACTTGCTTAGAGAAATAAAAAAATCCACGTAAATTCTTTGGTGGATGCTGGTTACGTATCTTTAAAAAGGCCTTAATTGTACTACCCGACACGCTCTGAGTCTCCGTTATTCCTAATTTCTATTCCTATTAGGTAGTGTCTTTATCTACGCCTGAGTTGCAGTTTTGGGCACTAATTGGGGGCCTTGCTGATCTCTGCTATAATTAAGCCAGCCCTTCAGTTCTAGTATTATTTGATTCCACTGTGCTCCCACGAGGGCTACCAATTAAATATCCCTTCTTATTGATGGATATTTTTTAAATACTTATATTTGGTTTTTATAAATTTAAATGATACAATTTGGATATGAAAATCTTGAGTATTGAAACATCTTGTGATGAAACCGCGGCCTCGGTTTTAGAATTCAACAAAAACAAAATCAGGGTTTTATCAAACACAATTTCCTCGCAAGTTAAAATTCATGCTAAATACGGCGGCATTGTGCCCGAGGTGGCTGCCAGAGAACATATTTTAAAAATCATTCCGATTATAGAGTTGGCTTTTAAAAAAGCCAAGACAAAAATACGGGAAATAAATGCGATTGCCGTTGTCTCTGGCCCTGGCCTGATTACCTCCTTAATAATCGGACTAGAAACTGCCAAAACCCTGGCTTTTGTTTTTAAAAAACCATTAATTTCAATCAATCACCTTGAAGCCCATATTTACAGCAATTGGCTAACCAATAAAAAGATACAGTTTCCTGTTTTAAATCTTATGGTTTCTGGTGGTCATACTGAATTAATTTTAATGACTAATCACGGTAAATACAAAAAAATCGGGCAGACGCTGGACGATGCGGCAGGGGAATGCTTTGACAAGGTGGCCAAGTTATTAAAAATCGGCTATCCTGGCGGACCAATCATCGAAAAAATGGCCAGAAAAGGAAATGAAAATGCGTATGTCCTGCCTCGACCAATGATTGATTCGAAAGATTTTAATTTCAGTTTTTCTGGTTTAAAAACTGCAGTTTTATATTCAATCAGAGACAATAAATCAATTTTAAAACAAAAAAATGATTTTTGCGCCTCTTTTCAAAAAGTAGCGATTGATGTTTTGGTTCATAAAACTATAAAAGCCTCCAAACTTTATAAAGTAAAAACTATTGCTTTGTCCGGCGGAGTCGCTGCTAACCATAAATTGAGAGAAGAATTAAGAAAACTAACAAAAAAACAGCTTTCAAAAACTGCTTTTATTTATCCTAAATTAGAATATTGCACTGACAATGCCGCCATGGTCGCTTGCGCTGCGTATTTTCACTATCAAAAAAAAGATTTTACGCCTTGGTCTAAAATCAAGGTCGACCCGAATCGGGAGCTGGAGTAGTCGCAGAAGGTGTTTCTTTTCCATGCCGATGGATTATGTAATCTCCGTTTTCATCATAAACTACAACTTTTAAGTAAGTCTTGCCCTCATCATCTAGGGAAGGACCTTGTCTTAAGATTTCCGTTGATTCAGTACAAACCAAACCTTTATAATCTTTACCCTTAATTGTAATTGTCCCGCCTTGCTCGTAAGAAAATGTTGTTAATGATTCTCGGCCAGTATTTGGACCGCTGGTTGTTTTGGTCAATCTCTCTTTTTCCCATCCATCTTCTTTGTATGTTGTTTCTGAACGCCAGGCATTATCTCGATGAAGATCTCGCCCTTTCTCTATTCGCATTTTCTTTTCTTCAATATTTTCATATTCCTTCATTTGGCCATCCTTCATTATTTCTTTCTTTAAAACCTGCTCGCCTTCATAACAAACTCTTTTCTCGGAAAATAGCTTGCCTCGTTTTGAATCTTTAATAGAAAATTTCTTGCCGGTTTTTAAATCCCTAACTCTCTCGGTAAAAACTATGCCATTTTTATGTTCGGCTGTTTCCGGATATTCTTCGGTTTCTGTTTCCAATCGGCTCTCATTACGTTCTTCGGTAGCCTCAACTCCAATATCTTCCATTGTTGGTCCTTCTTGTTCGCCCATAAGTTTATTTGAATTTAATTATAAATGCTTTAACTAACCTTAGCACAACTTTTTTATTTAGTCAAGATCAAAATAGAACTTTGAATCAAAAAAGAAAAATGTGAAACACATGCTCTGCGGACGGTGGGGGTTTGGGGGCAACACGCCAGCCCAACCCATACAGAATAATCAACCCATACTTAGAGGCGCTTTGTTGCCCCCAAAACTTTTTTGCTACTTTTTTGAGTTACAAAAAAGTAGAAGTAATCTTGCAAAATCTTATAAAACACTTTATACTAAAATCACCTTAAAAACTTTAAAAAGCGCTATTATCTTGGCTTGTGTCACCAAGAAAGACCCTGAAGCTCTCGAAGGGTCGCGCTGATTGGCCAAGGAAACATCTTATAACCAGTCCGGTTTACGACCGTTAAATCGTTCAATTAAGTGGTCGTCGAAGGGGCGACAATTAAGGTGGTAACATCCGCGAGGATCCTTAAAAAGACTGCGCGGTTTTGTTTTTTTAAAAAGAGAAAAAGGCCTCAACCCTTGATAGGCGAGGCCATACTGATAAAGGATCATCATTTACCCCTTCTTCTGTCTTTATCTATTTCGCGCATTTCTTCGGTTCCCCGACGAGTCATCCATTCCTCACAGGCTTTGCAGCCAGCCACATGCGCCTGGGCCTGCGATACAGCAGCTAGTTCTTCATGATCGAGAGAATGGCGATTTTTTATCAATCTTCTTGCTTCTTCACATTCCATTCTCAATCGCCCTCTTTCTTGCCTTTATTTTCATTCTGTAGGCACTCTGTGATTGCCTGACGCGTCTGTTTGCATTTAGGACACTCGCAAACTGAAACCACGCTCCAAGCTTCTTTTCTCTGGATATCAGACATTGGCATTATCCCCGTCATCATCGCTCGCGCCTTTTCACAATCCATCTCAACCACCCCCCTTAACCATTTTCTTTGAATTTGATAAGTTTCCTTATTGCCACTATTGTCCACTATTACTAGATAGCTGCTGTCACTTCTTTCCTTGACTGGGACTTCCAACCAAGCTCTCAGTTCTTCGTCCAATAGCGGTTGTTCGGAAACCGTAAGATCTTGTCGCGGAACCCAGGCTACTTTAACACCTCCCTCAAGATGCCGAAGAACCGCATAAACATACTCAGCTGTTCCGAGACTGGCACGATTGAGAATGCACGGGATTGATACTTTAAGGACTTTACCCGAACTACAGATGGCTGTTTCTTTATTCATCTCTCGCCCCCGAAATCGATCTCTTCCTGATGAAACTGTTTTTTTACAGAAGATGGACTGGCAAGGATGATTTCCCTCGCCCCCGTTTTTCCTAAATACAGAGATAGGTCTGGAAAACCCACGACTCTCGGTCGGTTCACCCTCCATTTCAAGACAATAGCGGCTACTATCTTTCTGAGTGTCTGGCAATCTGGCTGCGTGAAGATAAAAGTGAGTAGTTCCTCTACTCCTGGATAAGTAAGAGGCGGGGTCCGCTGCATCATCTCCGTAAACCACGCTTCGACATCGCTACTTCTGTAAACCGACATTTTAACACCTCCTTAATGACTAGGAACAAATACGTTCTTACTGGCTCTAACTTAACAAATAAATAATTATATGTCAACTGAAATTTCAAAAACCTACAATCCAAAAGAAGTAGAAGAAAAAATCTACAAAAAATGGGGAAAATCCGGCTATTTTAATCCAGATAATTTACCCTGGGCCAAAAAAAAAGCCAAGCCGTTTGTTATTTCCATGCCGCCGCCTAATGTTACTGGCGACCTTCATATGGGTCACGCTATTGCTTTGACCCTAGAAGACATCTTAATTCGGTATCATCGCTTGAGGCACGAATCAGTTCTTTGGGTACCAGGCACTGACCACGCTGGTATAGCTACTCAAATTATGGTTGAAAGAATGCTTTCCAAAGAAGGGATTAACCGAAGAGAACTTGGACGGGAAAAATTTTTAAACGCTGTTTGGACCTGGAAAGAAAAATTTGGTAGTAAAATCACTAAGCAAATCAAACAATTAGGTGCTTCTTGTGATTGGTCGCGCGAGCATTTTACCATGGATAAAAATTTAACCACGGCTGTTCAAGAAGCCTTCATAAAACTTTTTAATGATGGCTTGATTTACCGAGGCAAACGAATTATCAGCTGGTGTCCCCGCTGTTTTACTGCTATTTCGGATTTAGAGGTAACTCACCAAAAACAACAAGGGCAACTTTTCTACATAAAATATCCAGTTATTGGTACCGCTGATAAATTTATAATCGTAGCCACTACTCGGCCCGAAACTATGCTCGGTGACACGGCCGTAGCCGTTAATCCAAGGGATAAAAGGTATAAACATCTGATCGGCCGGAAAGTTTTAATTCCGCTCATAAACCGAGAAATTCCCATTATCTCCGACCATCGGGTTGATCTGGAATTCGGCACCGGCGCGGTTAAAGTCACTCCGGCTCATGACCCGGTTGACTGGGAAATCGGACTAAAACACCATTTAGAAGCGATAAAGGTAATAGATGAGCGGGCTAAAATGACCCCTCTGGCTGGTGGGGATTTTTCTGGGTTAAAAGTTAAAGAAGCGAGAGAAAAAATTGTTGAAAAATTAAAATTACATTATTTCCTGCAAAAAATTGAAGATTATACCTATCAAATCGCCCTCTGTGAACGGTGTGGCTCAATCATCGAACCGATGGTTTCCAAGCAATGGTTTATGAGCATGAAAAAATTGGCTGAACCTGCGATAAAAGTCGTTAAAGAGGGAAAAGTTAAAATTATTCCAAAACATTTTGGCAAAGTTTATTTTCACTGGCTGCACAATATTAAAGATTGGTGCATTTCCCGCCAGCTCTGGTGGGGACACCAGATTCCTGTCTGGTATTGTTCTGCCTGCGATAAACCAATTGCCTCGCGGAAAAAACCAGATAAATGTTCTTGTGGCAATAACTTACTTAAACAAGACGAGGACACTTTAGACACTTGGTTTTCTTCAGCTCTTTGGACTTTTTCTACTTTAGGCTGGCCAGAAAAAACTAAAGATTTAAAAAGATTTCACCCTACAAATGTTATGGAAACGGGCTGGGATATTTTATTCTTCTGGGTGGCCAGGATGATTATGATGAGTTTATACTTAGTCAAAGAAATTCCCTTCAAAACAGTTTATCTTCATGGCTTGATTCTAGACAAAGACGGCAAAAAAATGTCCAAGTCAAAGGGGACTGGCGTTGACCCGATTATTATGACGGAAAAATTTGGCACTGATGCGATTAGATTAAGCCTGGTCTTGGGGACAGCGGCTGGCCGCGATTTCCGGCTCCATGAGGAAAAAATTGCCAACTACAGAAATTTCTGCAATAAATTGTGGAATATTTCGCGCTTTATTTTATCACAACAAAATATTAAAACCGCCAAACCAAAAATTAAATCATTGACTGACCAATGGATTCTGTCTAAATTAAATCAGTTGATTGAAGACGTAACTGATCATCTTGATAAATTTGAATTCGGGCAAACGGGGGAGAAGATTTATGAATTCACTTGGCACCAATTGGCTGATTGGTATCTGGAGATTTCAAAGATAGAAAAAAATATTCCAATCTTATATTACCTTCTAGAAAATATCCTAAAACTCTTGCATCCATTTGCTCCGTATATTACTGAGGAGATTTGGGAGAAACTGCCGAGTAGAAACAATTTGCTAATGGTTTCTGAGTGGCCAAAGTCGAACAAAAAATTCATCGATAAAAAGGCAGAATTCGAATTCAAAAAACTTCAGGCTCTAGTTATTAAATACAGAAACCAGCGCCGCGAAGAAAAACTCACCCCAGATAAAATGATGGATGTCAAAATAAAAAAAACCAACAAATTGGCCTGGCAGAATAAAGAGGTGATTGAAAAGTTGGCCAGAATTATAATAAGTTAAGATTACAAATTTCTACCTATACATTTTTACTCTCTAAAATTGCTTCTTTTACCATAATCATATACCATACACCGATTCAAATGGAATGCGCCAAAAATATACTACCACCCAGAGTATTAAAATTATAACACTAATAATGGCCGATAAAATAATGGTTCTTTTTGCTTTAGATCTTTTTTGCTGTTCTTTACTAGAAAAAAAATAAAAAATACTTATTACAAATACCAAAATGTAGAGGCAAAACATTACTAAAAGAGACCAATTTATAGAATGTAATATCGTTTCATAAATCTGTTTTTCATAATACGTGGGGTATTGCCAATAAACAACGAGGCCAACGAAAAGACCAATCAACAAAGAGAGATAAATTATTTTTTTCATATCTTTTAATTTGATTTAAAAAGATTCTTTATTCCGCCACTCTAAAGACTTCCACAACCGAAGTAATGCCATCTAATGCCTTCAAAAGCCCATCCTGTACCATGGTTACCATACCGTTTTTTATCGCCACGTCTTTCATCTGATATTCAGAAACTTGCCCGGATAAAATTATTTTTTCTATCTCGGCGTTCATAATAAAAACTTCGAAAATGCCAGTTCTGCCTTGAAAACCAGTGCTGTGGCAACTATCACAGCCCCTCCCTTTGTAAAATACCATTTTTTTGTTTGGGTCAAATTTATAGCCCGAGCTGGCGGGAATTTTCCCAAGAGTTTCTTTGACTTTACTAAGAGTGTCTGAATCTAGAACCTCTTCTTCCTTGCAATCTGGGCATATTTTCCTGACCAATCTTTGAGCCATGACTGCATTGAGGGCTGGAGCCAGTAAAAATGGTTTGGTACCCATTGCCAAAAAACGGGGGATTACTCCGGAAGAATCATTAGAGTGAATAGTTGAAAAAACCAAATGACCAGTTAAAGCGGCCTGAATGGCAATCTCAGCTGTTTCTAAATCTCTGATTTCGCCCACCATTATAATATCCGGATCTTGCCTTAATATGTGTTTTAAGCCGCTGGCAAAATCGTAATTTTTTGTATAATCTACCTGGGATTGATTTATTCCCTGAAGTTTGTATTCTATCGGGTCTTCCAGAGTAAAGATATTGGTTTCCGGTGTATTTATTTTATTTAAAAAGGCGTAAAGAGCGGTGGTTTTACCCGAACCAGTGGGTCCTGAGGTAAGAATCATGCCATTGGGCCGGCTGATTTGTTTTTCAATTATTTTTAAAGTATAGCTGCTTAAACCCAGTTCATTAAAGGCTAGGCTGGCTGCTGTGGACATTAGCAATCTCATGGCCACGCTTTCGCCATAAGCAGTGGGTACGGTTGAAACACGGACATCAATTTTTTCATTCATCAAAGCTAGAGTTACTCTACCGTCCTGGGGCACCTTATCAATATTTATTTTTAATCCAGAAACTAGTTTTATTCGGCTGATGATCCTGGGCCATGCTTCTTTGGGCAGAGTAGCGACTGTGTGTAAAACACCGTCGATTCGATAACGTATTTTAACGTCCTGTTCCTCAGCTTCGATATGGATATCAGAGGCTTTTGATTGAATGCCACCGGCTAAAATCATGGTAAATATCTCAGTCAAAGGGGCTTGGTGAATTTTCTCAGCCAGGTCTTTTACTTGACTTAATTCGCGTCGAAATCTATTAATATCTGTTTCGGTAATTTCAATGTCAGTAACGCTTTTTTTAATAGTTGGGATATGTTCGTATAGCTTAAGGGCGATTTTAAAGCTATTTTCTGAAATTAAGTAAATGGCTACATGAGCATGGTTTTTCTGGGCGATCTCCTGGGCCAAGTCTTGGATTTCCGTATTTTCAAAGTTAACCACTCCCAATCGTATTTCTTTGCCGGTTTTCAAAAAGCAAACCGCGTTTAATTTTTGGGCTATTTCTTTGGGTATAATTGAGAGAGTTTCCGGCCCAATCGGAAATCCGGTTAGATTTATATATCCTAAGCCTAATTGTTGAGCGGCTCCTTGGACCAATTTTTCCTTCTCTTTGAGTTTAATCTCCCGCATTTTTTCGTCAAATTTTTCCTCAGTTTCTTTAGAGGCTACCGTAATATTGTCTGATGGAGCTAAATTATTTTTTAAATCATCATTCATAATTTTTACTTTCCTCTTCTATTATAACAGGTTTTGAAAATAAAAAGAATAAGATGTCTTTCATCTTATTTTGTTGCCATTTTATCAAATCTTCATTTTCGTATAATAATTTTTGACCGTATTTAGTAAGCTTTTCTCTGCTTCAGCAAAATCTCCCTCTGTAAATGTTATCTTTGAGAAATCGCGGTCTCCTTCTGGATGATACGATTGAAAAAGTTTTCTTCCGTCTATCGCCCTAACAGTAAAAGTGAGGGCTTTTATTTTTTCATTATCCTGATAAAGCAAAGATATAATCTCAGCTTCGGGTATATTAACAATTAGTTCATCAATTACTCCTGTCAGATCCCGATCACAAGCGCCACATTTCTTAAAATCTTCTTGAGTCAAAACAGACCAAACTAATCTGCTACCATAGTCTTCCTTTAAACGAGCGAGGGCTCTGCCCCAAAGTTTTAAGGTTTCAATTGTTTTTGTCTGATATAAATTTTTTATTATTTCTTCTCGTCTGGCACCCGAAGCGACCAAATGCGAAGCAATGGCTAAAGATTTAGGGGTTACGCTTATCGTTTGAAAACTTTTTGTTTTTGTTATAATACCGGCGAGTAAATTAGTGGCAATATATTCGTCTAATATATTTTCGCCCAGTCCTTTAATTAATTCAAAAACTATTTCTGAAATCGAAGTGGCGGTTAAATCTATTAAATTAATTTGTCCGTAATGCTCATTGATCGGACTATGGTCTATGTTTATAACCGGGGTATTATAAAAAAATTCTGCGTTATTTTCGTAAATCTTGCCCAGGGATTCCAAATCTGGACATTCAAGCATAAAAACTAAATCATATTCATAACGGCCGCTTGAACTAGAAATATCTTTTGTTTCGAAATACCCGTTTTTAGGAGTAATATAGATATTTAATTTATTATCGCTAATGTCATAACTTAACTCTTCAACCTTTGTTTTTTTAACGTCAAGCGAAATTATAAATTTTTTTAAAGCAACGAGTTCGGTAGCAATTTCTTTACTTTTTGGCAAAAAATTTTGGTAGGGCGGTAGTTCAAACTCTGGGGCGACTATTTTTACCCTCTTTTTTAATTTTTCTATCGCCAAAAGAAGTCCCAAGGACGAGGCAATCGCATCGGTAGACGGATCACCGTGCAGTATAATCAAAATATTTTTTGACCTTTTTATTATCTCTTTAATTTGTTCGGTAGTATCAAGCGCCATATTATAAAATAAATCCAGTCAGTATACTGCCTGTCTAAAAACATGTCAAGTAAAAATCTTTAGGTTATAATGAATAAAAGGAAAATATGATGAAATATACATCCAAAAGTCCAAAACAAACTGAACAACTTGGGCTAAAATTAGCCAAAAAATTAAAAGGTGGGCAAATTTTATGTTTGGTCGGGAATTTAGGCAGTGGAAAAACCTGCTTCGTTAGGGGACTGGCCAGGGGTTTGGGTATTAAACAGTTAATTACCAGCCCTTCATTTGTCTTTTTAAAGGCCTTTCCTGTCTCTAATAATAGAAAAATTAAATATTTAGTACACCTGGATTGCTACCGATTAAAAAATAAGGATAAAATTGATAATATCATCCCCTTGGAATATTTTGGTAAGAAAGATATATTAGTAGTGATTGAGTGGCCAGAAAGAATAAAAAGTAAACTACCGACGAGAACTCAATATATTAAATTTAAAATTTTAAATAACCAGCAAAGAAAAATAATAATTTAAGTTGCGAGGGGAGCAACTTCTTCCTTTGGTATTTTTGCTTTTTTTAAAAAGGTCTTTTCAGTTGCTACATTGTCGTCGACAATCATTTTTTCTTTGGTTATTGAAATTACCTGTCTGTAGTCAATGACTAATTCGGGGATTAGGAAGTTTTTTATTATATTTTTTGTTTTTACAAAATACTTTATAATCTGCTGTGAATCAACATCAATTTCAAATCCACTAAGGTTGCCTAACAACTGGCCGCTTTTTGTTTCGACCGGCAAGCCGATTAATTCTTTTTCATTAAGCTGCATATATTTATGAAGTTTTAATCGGGTGACTTTTATTAAAAATGTATTGTTGGACTACGCTAAAAATTGTTGTCACCAACCAATACAGCGTAAGACCGGCGGGAAAACTTATTCCGAAGAATACAGTGACAATCGGCATAATATAAGTCGTTTGTTTGGAAAAAATTGCCGCCATGTTTTCATCTTTGGCGCCTGGAATGTTTTTGGGCGGGGCTTTGGCCATCATCATTTTGGATTGCCAGTACTGAAAAGCACCGGCTAAAATCGCTAAGATATAATTGTTTTTTTTGGCTAAATCAACAAATCCTAAAAACATTGAACTGAGCGGTGTGGTTGTATAAATTTCTCTCAGCGGCCCGTAAAGATGCTGAAGCTGAGCGTCCACTAAAATTCCCGTGGTTGGATCAGTATGCAAACCATTTATTAAGACCCTGAAAAGTGCATAAAGAATCGGAAGTTGTATAAGCATAGGCAGACAGGAATAAAGAGGATTCACTTTATGCTCCTTGTAAATTTTCATCAACTGCCGACCCTGCTCCTCACGATTATCCTTATATTTCTTCTTTATTTCATCAACCTTTGGCTGTAATTCTTGGAGAGATCTTTGTGATTTTATTGATGAAAGCGAGGGAAAATATAGTATAAACCTGATAATTATGGTTAAAACAATAATGGCAATACCAATATCATGGCCCGGAATTATTTTGTGTAAAAAAATTAGGGCATTAAACAGGGGTTCGTAAAGAATGGTGTTAAACATTTGATTACTTTAATAAGTCAATTCCGCCTTTTGAAAAAGGATTACAGCGCAAAATACGCCAAATTCCCTTTATTCCTCCCTTTATTAACCCATACTTATTAATCGCCCTATAACTATATTCAGAACAGGAGGGGTAAAAACGACAATAACCGTGCGGGTATTGGTAAGAAAACCAGCCGTGGTCAAAAGAAAGTGTTTTTTGATATAACTTTATAATATTTAGGATAAGTTTTTTTATATTTTTAATCATGGTCTATAATATTCATCTTTTTCAAAACTTGTTCTAATAATTCCCTCTTTTCATTAAACTTTATCGTCAAAATTGGTTTTTTTGTAATTATTACTACATCCAAACCTCTTTTTATCTTCATTAGATTATTTCTTATTATCTCTCTGAGTTGTCTCTTTATTCTATTTCTTTTGGTTGCTTTACTAGCCACTCGGTGACTTACTACGATGCCAAATCTAGAATATATTAAATTATTTCTCGAAAATTTTATGCTGAGTTCATTCGAAAAAAAGGATTTACCTTTTAAATAAACTGCTTTAAAATCTTTTTCTTTAGTCAGGCGAAAGGGTTTTTTCAGCATAGCTTACGGTATCAATCTCTTTCTTCCTTTTTTTCTCCTTCTGGCCAATACACTTACTCCACCCCTTCTGCTCATTTTATTTAAAAAACCGTGACTTCTTCTTCTTTTTCTTTTTTTTGGCTGATAAGTTCTTTTAGGCATAGAGTTTTTTATAGCTTATTAAGTTTATCAGGTTCTTAAAAAAAGGTCAATAAAAGAATGGTTATCTTACATAATAAATTTTTATCCTCATTTGATCCACAGCTTATCAACATTTTATTAAATATTCTAGCATTTTTTGTCAATTGGTTTTATGCTATATTCAAATATATAGAATACTAGTTTAAAATAAAAATTTTTTATGACTAACGAACAGCTTTGGCAGGCAGCCTTAGGTGAATTGGAATTATCTATTAGTAAAGCAAATTTTACTACCTGGTTTAAAAATACTTTTATTTCATCTTTGAATAATGGGGTGATAGTTATAGGAGTGCCAAATTCATTTACTAAGGCCTGGCTTGAGAATAAATATCATTCTTTTATTTTAAAAGCTTTAAAAAATTCTTCGGATTCCCAGGTAAAGGAGATTATCTACAAGGTAGAAACAAAAAAGTCTGCTTCTAAGCCGCTGGAGCCTACCCCAAAAGAAACAAAACTGAAAAAAATTTCCGATTTAAAAGAAGAGATTCAATTAACAAACGGTTTTGGGCTTAATCCTCGTTATAAATTTGAAACATTTGTGGTGGGTAAGGGCAATGAATTAGCCAAGGCCGCTGCCCAGGCCGTTGCCGATAAGCCTGGCCTTGTTTATAATCCTCTGTTTATTTATGGCGGGGCAGGCTTAGGAAAAACCCATTTAATGCAAGCGATTGGCCATCGTGTTTTAAAACAATTTCCCAACAAAAAGGTAGTTTATGCCACTTGTGAAAAATTTACTAATGAGTTTATACAATCGGTCTCCACGGGGAAAATTGGGAATTTCAAAAACTTCTATCGTAATGTGGATGTACTTCTTATCGATGATATCCAATTTTTGGCAGGCAAAGAGGGAACCCAGGAGGAGTTTTTTCATACCTTTAATGCTTTACACCAAACCAATAAACAAATAGTGGTCAGCTCTGATCGTCCACCAAAATCAATACCGGCTTTAGAACACCGCCTAGTTTCTAGATTTGAATGGGGGATGATTGCCGATATCGGCCAGCCGGATTTAGAAACAAGAATTGCTATTCTTGAACAAAAGTGCAAGGAAAAAAATTATAAATTAGATCTTAATATTATTAATTATGTGGCCTCAAATATTCAAAGTAATGTCAGAGAATTAGAGGGAGCCTTAAATCGCATTATCGCCTTTCACCAATTAAATAATGTTGCTCCCACTCTAGAGGCAGTTAAAAACTTATTAACCATGGTGACAGCAAGACCATTAAAAAGTGGTTTGACAACCAAACAAATAATTCATACGGTGGCTGCTTTTTATGATATTAATATAGAAAGTCTTACGGGCAATAGTCGAAAAAAGGAATTAGTACTCCCAAGACAAATAGCTATGTACCTTATGCGCGTGGAATTGAAAAGTTCCTTTCCAAATATTGGCAGTGAATTGGGAGACAGAGATCACACCACGGCGATGCACGCCTGTAATAAAATTTCTGAGGCATTAGAGAATGACGAGAAATTAAAACAAGATTTGGTTTTAATTAGACAAAGATTATATAGTCAATAAACTGTGCTCTTTTTGGGTATAAACTTTGTATAATTTTGTTCTTTTCAACACGTTGTTAAAAAAATAAGATAGTAATGAAGAGTTTATCCTTTTTCAATAAACAGTTTTTAAACCTATTTATTTCTTCTTAATAAAATATATATTTGATTTTATCGAACATTATCATTAAATTTAAAAAATAAATATTTCTTTATACACATATCAACAACCTATATTACGACTAATAATTATATAAAGGAGATAACTATGAAATTCTCATGCACACAAGAAAACTTAAACAAAGGACTTTTGATTGTTTCGCATATCGCGAGCAAAAATATAACCCTACCGATTTTAAATAATGTACTCATAAAAGCCGAGAATGGAGCATTAAAACTTTCTGCCACCAATCTCGAAATAGGAGTTTATTGCACTTTGCGCGGAAAAATAGAAAAAGAAGGGAATTTTACAGTTCAAGCTAAACTTTTATCGGATTATATTAGCCTACTTCCAAATATTCGGGTTGATTTTGAGTTAAAAGATGGCAATTTATACATTGAAAGTGAATCAGGTAAGACTATAATCAAAGGGACCCCGGCTGATGAATTTCCTCTTATTCCTCAGGTAGAAAAAAAACAGGGGTATAGTTGTAATCCCAAGGAATTTAAAAAGGCACTTTCGCAGGTAATTTTTGCCGCTGCTTTTGATGAATCACGACCAGAGATCAGCGGTGTTTTAATGAATTTTATTGATAATGAACTTATTCTTGCCGCGACCGATAGCTATCGTCTCGCAGAAAAAAGAATTAAATTAGAAAAATCAGCCAAAGCAGCTAAGTCGGTGATAGTACCGACTAAAACTCTACAAGAATTAATCAGGGTGTTGGATGAATCAGTAGAAAATTTTGAGATTTACTTAAACGAAAATCAAATACTCTTTTCTTTTAATGAAGTGGGGATAATCTCCAGACTAATCGAAGGACAATATCCAAACTATCAGCAAATAATTCCCAAAGAACACCGTACTGAAATAAAATTATTTAACAAAGATTTAATAAAAGCTGTTAAATCTGCTAGTCTGTTTTGTAAGCCAGGGATTAATGATGTTGGTTTAGAAATCAAAGCGGAAGAAAAAAAGATAGTTATTTCTGCTTTTAATACCCAAGTAGGAGAAAATACCTCTTCTTTGGACGGTGAGGTAAAAGGGGAAAATAATAGTATTGTTTTCAATTACAGGTATTTGTTAGATGGGTTACAAAACATAGATACAGAAAATTTGATTTTAGAATTTACAAACAATGCAAACCCGGGGGTGATAAAGCCAGAAAATCAAAACGATTATATTTATCTGATCATGCCGATAAAGCAATAAAAAGATCCCATGTCTTTTATTTCTTTAAAATATTTAATTAACGACACGATAAAAAGGGCAAAAATTAACGAACAAGTTGAAGCAACCCTGGCCTTTAAGTATTATAATAGGGCGGTTAAAGAAGAAATAGGAGAAAAGGCTTTAAGTAGAACACGGGCCAAATATCTAAAAAACGGTATATTAAGTATTGCAGTCTTAAGTTCAGCTCTATCTTCTGAAATCAAACTTCACGAGGCTGAAATTATATCTAGAATAAATAAAGAATTTAAAAGAAAAGTAATAAATAATATAAAATTTTTATAAAAACTACTCGATTGTTACATTGAGGTAATCGCTTTGCGAAGTCGCCCCTTTTTTATTTTTTGTTACTATAAAAAGACGATAGAGACCCGGCGGTGCAGTTGACCAGATTGCCGTGACCGTATTTTCACTAGGGATGATTGTTGTAATTAAAACCTGGTTATTAAGCGAATCAAGATAATAAAAATTTACCTCAGAAATTCCCTCTGGATCTGAAGCAAAGGCAGTTAGAGTGTAAGGAAAATTAGTTTGTTTAATGCTAGTACCCTGTGATGGAGTAATAAAATATAAAGAGGACTGGGAGGTTGGTAACAAGAGATTTATATTTACAGTAGCTTCGGCCGTATTTTCATAAATATCATAAACTTTGGCCTTAATTGAATGAACGCCATTAGTTAAGCCTGTCATAGAATATACAAGAGAGAAGGGTGGGACAATAGAGGTGCTAATTGAGATGTCATCAACAAAATACTCAACTTGTTTAATTGAATATGGCGAAGAAGTGTTAACTGAAATTGTTATCGGTGAAGTAGAAATTGTTGCCTGATCAACCGGCTGGTTAAAAATAACACTTGGCTGGTTATCTAGACTTCTAAGAGAACAATTTTCTAGAGCTGGCCTGGTATTCAAATAACCCTTTGCTTCAGCCCATTTTCTGACCGGTTCCTCCCAATTGGCAAACTGAGGATCGGCAGTGGGGTCTTTAGGAATTGGCCCGGTTGGATCCTCTCTATTTATATAATAAAGCTCACAATGAACCTCTTTTAGTATTTTATCTTCAATAAAGTCTTTCGGCCATGAAGCAAGACAGGAATCGGGTATCTGTTTTTGAGTAATTTTGTCAATTTTAATCGGCACCTCACCCTCAAGCTGTCCTTTTAAGATGGGCTTGGTGGTTTCGGACGGTTTTGGGGCAGTGAAGTTTTCAACTGGCTTGCCAGATAAAGCTCTTTTCATAAAAGCATTCCAGATCGGAGCAGCCACCACTGAACCATCAGCCCCTCTTTTCATTTCCGAGTTGTCATTATTGCCGACCCAAACGCCAGTTACCAAGGAGGGGGTATAGCCGATTGTCCAGGCGTCGCGATAATCATCGGTTGTTCCAGTTTTGGCACCAACGGGTCGCGAACCAAGAGTTAAGTAATTTTGTGCGCCGAAAATAAAAGACCGAGCATTATTATCAGACATTATGCTTTCAATTTGCCTGGCGACCTCGACATCGACCACCCTTTTTCCTTCATCAGGCTTAAATTTCTCCAGCACCTTTCCCTTTGAATCCTCTATTCGAAGAATTGAAACATAGGGATGATGAACTCCCTCCGTGGCAAAGGTACCTATCCCAGAAGTATGTTCAAGTAATTTTACTTCTCCGCCCCCCAAAACTAACGACAAACCAAAGCGACTTCTATCTGCAAAGGTGGTATAGCCAAATTGTTCAGCTAAATTCAAAACATTGTCAACGCCTACTAAATAGAGCGTTTTAACTGCAGGGATATTGAGCGAGCCCGCTAAGGCTTGTCTAATAGTGACTGGTCCATGTTCTTTGCCATCATAATTTTGAGGAATATAATCCTTGGTGTCGGTTTTAAAGACTGTTTTTAAGTCAAAAAGGATAGTTTCTGGAGTATAGCCCTTGGTAAGGGCAGTCGCATAAACTATCGGCTTGAAAGAAGAACCTGGTTGGCGAGGACTTAAGGTTACGTTAACGTTGCCGTCATTCTCTTTATCAAAGTAGTCTCGCGAACCGACCATTGCTAATATTTCGCCAGTCTTTGGGTTTAAAGAAACGAGGGCGGCGTTTTTGGCCTTATATCTGCTTTCATTTTTCTCCGCCCCTTTTTTAACTTCTTCCTCAGCTATCTTTTGTAAATCGTAATCCAGGGTGGTAATAACCTTCATTCCGCCCTGTTCAACTGCTACCTCGCCGTATTTATCAGTCAAGTATTCTTTGATATACATGACAAAGTGCGGTGCTAAAATATTCTCGCTTTTCGGCTTGATTTGTTTGAGAATGTCAATTTTTTTCGCCTCATCGCCTTGATCTTTTGTGATATAACCTTGTTCCGCCATTAAGTCAATTATCATTTTTTGCCTAGTAACAAGATTGTCGGTATGTGAGCCATAAGGCGAATAGTAAGTAGGCGCCTGCGGTAAGGCAGCTAATAAAGCCGCTTCGGCAATGTCTAGGTCTTTGGCATTCTTTCCAAAATAACTTTCTGAAGCCGCTTCCACTCCGTAATTATTTGACCCAAAAGGAATCTCATTAAAATACATTTTTAAAATCTGGTCCTTTGTAAATTTTCTTTCAATCTGATAAGCAAGGACAATTTCTTTTACTTTTCTGGTGAAACTCTTTTCATTAGTTAGGATGGCGTTTTTGACAAATTGTTGGGTTATAGTTGAGGCGCCTTGAGCCTTTTTGCCGCTTAAGGAGTCGATAATAACCACTTTGATGATTCTAGGAAGGGAAAAGCCTTTATGTTTGTAGAAATTTTTATCTTCAACGGCAATGGTTGCCGATCTCATATAATTTGAGATCTCCTCAAGATTAACGGCGGTTCTTTTTTGATCACCATGAATATCGTAGAGAACCGTTTTTTCATCCCGGGCTAGAATTTTAGTACTTTGAGCAACAGATCTTTCAATCACTTTATCTGGGTTGGGTAAATCTTTTGAAAGCCAAGCGAATGCGGCGATGCCGAAAATAAAACACAAAAGAATAAAAACTGCCAAATATGGCAAAAGACGCGAAGCAAGACTCCTAATCTTCCGTTTTTTATTAAGACTTCGGCGAGAAATACTGCTTACCCGCCAAGTTTTTTCGTATTTAGATTTTGGTTTAAGCTGGGGAATCGGCATATATTAGATTTTTGAACGATATTTAGATTGTGTGATCAAAGCCGCGCCCAAAAGCATGGCGTTGTTTCCCAATTTCGACTTGACGATCTTGACTTTGTTTAATTCGCGAGATATCAATTCTTTTTTCATAGTTTTTATGGCCGGAGGAAAAAGAGATTTTATTTCACTCAAGCCGCCGCCAATGACCATAATCTCCGGATCAAGCGCATTGGCGATATTGGCCAGCCCAAGTCCCAAAAAATAACCCATAGTATTGATTACTCTTTTAGCCCGTTTGTTCCCCTTTGCGGCCAACTCTACAATTTGATAAGTGCCTCTAGTTTGATCAGTAAATTTTTTGTAATATTTAATCATCGCTGGGCCAGAAACATGAGATTCAAAGTGGCCGATCTTTTTGCAGCTGCACCTAAATCCTTTCTCAGTAATTTTCATGTGCCCTAATTCAGCTCCATGCGAGTGGCCATGGTAAATTTTTTTGTTGATAATAATGCTTCCTCCTACGCCAGTACCGAGAGTGATGCCAATTACCGGATCACAATTCTTGCCCGGACCAAATATAGCTTCAGCTAATGAGAAACAAGCGGCATCATTTTCGACAAAAACTAGCTTTTTTGACCAAGAGGAGACAAGTTTTTTAAGCGAAATATTTTTTGGAGAGCCGGAAAAATTAAAAGCTTTTAAAACGACCCCCTTTCTTGAATTAACTGGTCCAGCAAAGCTGATGCCTATAGCCGAAACTTTTGGCGACAAATTCTGGCTGATAATTTCTTTCAATTGCTTCAAAAAAGCAGGCTTGGTTTTAACCCGCTGGTTATTAAAAATCCGGCCAGTTAAGCTTACCAAGCCATAATTGATTTTAGTGGCGCCGATATCCAAAGATAGAATTAATTTTTTGGGCATTTGATGAAAAATAAGCTCTTCCTATTATATCAGAAATATGCTAAAATTTCAATATCTAAATACGTTAAATTATATGATTAAAGAGCATGAAATAAAAGAAATTTTAACTCGCGGGGTTGATGAAATAATCGAACGCACAAGTTTGGAAAAGAAATTAAGAAGCGGCAAAAAGCTGAAAGTAAAACTGGGCATTGATCCAACCGGCAGTGAATTGCATTTGGGACATGCCGCAGTTTTAAGAAAACTTAAACAATTTCAAAATTTAGGCCATGAAATAGTTTTTTTAATTGGGGATTTTACCGCCAAAATCGGCGACCCTTCTGGTCGGAAAGAAGAACGGAAACCCTTGACTCAAAAACAAATTAAACAAAACATGAAGGATTATGTCAGGCAGGCGAGCAAGATATTAAATTTCAGAAAAACTAAAGTTCGTTATAACAGCGAATGGTATGAAAAAAAAGATACTTCATTTTTATTTGAATTAACTTCACGATTTACGGTAGCCAGGGTACTGGAACGCGATGATTTTCAAGAAAGAATGAAAGAGAAAAAAGAAATCTCTGTTTTAGAAATACTATATCCTCTGTTTCAAGGCTATGATTCCGTAGCTTTAAATTCTGACGTAGAATTAGGTGCCTCTGACCAGAAATTCAATTTATTGATGGCCAGACGAGTTCAGAAACGTTATGGCCAGGAAGAACAGGATGTTTTAACAACACCCCTACTTTTGGGCTTAGACGGTAAGAGTAAAATGAGCAAGAGTTACAAAAACTACATTGCCATCGAAGAAAAACCCAATGAAATGTATGCCAAAATAATGTCGATGCCTGATAATCTAATGTGGAAGTATTTTGAGCTATTAACCGACATACCAATAGATAAAATAAAAGATTGGCAGAGCCAGGTTAAAGAAAATAAAGTTAATCCCAGAGACATTAAAGCAAAATTAGCTTTTGAAACAACTAAATCACTGCATAGCCAAGAAAAGGCCAAAAAAGCCGAAAAAGAATTCAATAAGATTTTTAGAGATAAAGGATTGCCCAGTCAAATTACCGAGGTAGTAATTGACGTAAATAAAATAAAAGTAATTGATTTAATAATCAGAACAAAATTTGCCCCAAGCAAAAGCCAGGCTAGGCGTTTGATTGTGCAGGGAGGGGTAAAAATTAATAAAGATGTCATAAAAGACCCTTTTAGAGAAATTGATATTAAAAGTGGTTTAGTTTTGCAAATTGGGAAAAGGAAAGTTATCAGAATAAAATAAAAACAGGTCGACACCCGACACCTGTTTTTGTAATTGAATTATTTCATATAACGTTTCTAGCCGGCTATGCGTTGTTGTGTGCTGTGGCTAAACCAGTGTAATTTATTCTCCCCTTACAGCTTTAGCTAATTTAATAATTGCACTAGCATGTTCTACTCCGCGTTCTTCCAGGGCAGCGAGTATGTCCTTCTCGGACTGATATCTTCCGCTCGCAATCAGTTCTTGCGCGCGTCTTTCAAAATCACTCAACCCATCCATTTTGTTGTGAGAGTGCGGGGTATCGCTGATAAAGCGAACTAAATCCCCAAGTTTATCAATCTCGCTTCGCTGTTCTTGTTTTCCTCCTTCAGGAAATTTTATTACCTCACCCATAATTTATTGCTTAATAATTAGTTTAGCTATGGTTTCGCCATGGCGTACAACTCGTTATTGTACGAAATGGTTACGCAGCTTCAATCTAATATTGGAGATATCGTTAATTTATTCGTTTTATTTTCGATAAAACTTAGCTGCTTCCTCTGGCGAAACAGTGTTAACGATTAAGCGCGAGCCGAGCTCTAATCCGGCCCAGACATCTCTTCTTGGAGCAATCCTTAGATAAAGGTGCTCTTCTTTGTATTCAATTACCTGGTGAAGGTAAAAATTATAGGGGAGATTGTCTTTATCTAATCTAGCAAGCATTTTTTTCAGGATGTAAGCCAATGATTTAATCTCTTTTTGATCAAGAGCGGCGATATTGTCTAAATGCCTTTTGGGAATCAGCCAGGCTTCGTAGTTGTAGGTTGAAGCATAAGGAGTGAAAGCAGCAAAATATTTATCATCCCAGATCCATCTTGGGCCATGCTTTTCTTTTTTTATTAAATCACAATAATAGCAGTGCCCGTATCTGATTTCATATTCCTCGGCTCTTTTCAATTTATCCATAATATGGGGGGGTAAGAAAGCAGTTGAGAATATCTGAGAGTGGGAGTGTTGGATGGAGGCGCCAGCTCGGCCGCCATAGTTCTTAAATATCAAGATGTAGCGCAACCTTTTATTTTTAGAAAGGTCAGTTGTCCGTTTTTGAAAAACTTTGATTACTTGTTCAATATGCTCCTGGTTCAATTCAGCTAAGCCCACTTCATGTTCTGGGGTTTCAATAATCACTTCTTGAGTCCCGTATGCTTTAGGATTGTCGAGAGAAACAATCGGGTAGATATTTTTAATCACTTTGATCTGCCATTTATTTCTTGGGCCGATAGTTAGAACATCTTTTACTTTATTGACATTTTGTGGACAAAAAGGACAATCCTTTTTAGGAGTGGTAAAAGAAGGCAGTTCTCTACCGAATTGATGCGGCCTTTTATTCCGCGAGGGAGCAATTAAAACAGCCCGGTCGTGGATATAATCTTGTCGGATTTCTGGTTTATTCATAACTATTAAAAATTTAATACTTTTTTATACAACTCAATATATTTTTTTGACGATTTTTCCCAGGAGGAATCCTGTAGCATGGCGTTTTTGATAATTTTCAGCCACCAAACATCGTTTTTAAATATTTCCAGAGCTCTATTTATAGTTTCCAAGAAATCGGCTGGTTCATAGTTATTAAAGAGGAAGCCAGTTCCTTTTTTAGTTTCTGTGTTAAATTCGATTACACTGTCTTTCAAGCCCCCTGTCGCTCTTACAATGGGTATTGTACCATATCTCATAGAAATCATCTGCCCCAGGCCGCAGGGCTCAAAGCGCGAGGGCATTAAGAAGAAATCAGACCCGGCATAGATTTGTTGCGCCAATTTTGCATCAAAAGCAATTTTAACAAAAACGTTTTTGGGATACTTTTCTGCCATTGAAAGAGCAATTCTTTCGAAAGGGTCAAGGCCAGCTCCGAGAATAACCAATTGCCCACCCTTTTTGATTAAATAATCAGTAATTTTTTCCACTAAATCAATGCCTTTTTGTTCGGAAAGGCGGCCGACAAAGCCAAAAAGAGGGTTTTCTAGATTTTGTTCCAGACCAACGGTTTTTTGTAAATACAATTTATTTTCATTTTTAATTTTTAAATTACTGATTGAATAATTTTTATAAATAAATTTATCAGTTTTCGGGTTAAAACGATCAATATCAATGCCATTTAATATCCCCAGAATAAAATCTTTTCTTTTTTGTAAATCATTTTCCAAACCGTCACCATATTCTTTAGTTAAAATTTCTTGGGCATAATTAGGACTAACCGTGATAATAAAATCCGTATTAATAATAGATTGCTGTAGAAAGTTTATGTCCTGGTTTTTGCCAAACTTAATTTTCAAAGAAGAAAAATCGTTTTCGTTTAAATCAAGCATCTTTAAAGTATCGGCATGATTATATTTGCCTTGGTAGGCTAGATTGTGGATGTTTAAAACAGATCTTATCTTTTTATATTTTTCATTTTCTTTGGCCTTAATTTTCAAAAAAACAGGCAACAACCCAACATGCCAGTCGTGGTGGTGGATTATATCCGGCCACCAATTAAGATGCGAAAAAACTTCTATACTCGACTTGGTAAAGAAAGAAAATCTTTGACACTCCCTTGAGGTACCCCCAGAGGATGCATCTTTTTCAAAATAAACCCCACCTTCGCTTAAGTATTTGTAGTTTTCTAAAAAATATACGATTACCCGGCTATCTGGCAAAAACGCTTGATAAAGGGAAACTTTTTCTTTTTGGTTGTTGAAAAATATTTCTAGGGTTGATAATTTTTTTAATCCATATTTTTCTTTTTCAACAATTCCGTATCGCGGGATAATTATCCTAACATCAATTCCCTGTTTTATTAAACTTTTTGGTAGAGCGCCAATAACATCAGCCAGTCCGCCGACTTTGGCCATCGGAGTAAGCTCTGCCGCCACAAATAGAACTTTTATTTTTGCCATAATTTTATATCACTTTCTATTTTATTGATCAGTAGTTTCACATACCTTCGCCTGTTTTTATCTTTTTTACCCAAGAGAGTGGTGGTAATGGCCATAATATCAAAACTGGCCCGGATTTCAAAAAGTGATAGATATTTTTTTACAAAATTAGAGATTGGTTTTTTAGCAGACTTAAGGTAAGTTTGGAGAAAAATCTTTTTTATTTCCGTTATTTTTTTGGCACTTAATATTTCATTTAACATGATCTCGGCATGAGTGAGGAAGTAGGCAACATCATTAGCTGGAAAATAAAGATTGCTTTGGGTAAAATCAATGAATCCTATGCTGTTGCCGGGCATAACGATAATATTGCTGGCCTGGAAATCATTATGAGAAATGACAAACAATTTTTTGTTGAATAACTCCTTTTCTTCCTTGAGCAGACTGGCGAGGTGGTCAATAATCCGGGTTTGTTTATCAGGTAAATTACGGACAAGTATTTTCTTGATTGCCAGCAGAAAGTCAGCTTCTTTTTTGATTGTTTGTTTGTCAATGTCAGGCGGTGTTAAGTTATGAAGTTGGGCTAGGGCAAGGGCTATTTTTTTGACAATTGAAATAAACCCCCTGCTTTTAAAATTAAACTTTCTTAAGCTGTTTCCCGGAACTGCTTCATAAAAAATATAAGGGAGGCTTTTAAAATAAAATAACGGCCGCGGCGTTGTTAAAAACTCATTATTCTTATTGGAAAGGTAATGCATCAAATAGTAGGTATTTGGCAAAACTGAATTACCGCGAATATTTACGGCAATTTGTTCGTCATTTTTTAAAACAAGGGCTAGCGTATATTTAGTCAATAAGCTGCTTAGAGATAGGGCAGGGGGTTGTTCAACTTCAAGTCTTATAATTCTTTTTGCCTGAGGAAAAAAGGTGCTTAGGTTCCGGTTAAAATATTTCATCATCACGTCATAATTCGTCAGCAGGCTCTTTAAATTAGTTTTATCTCTCAATAAAACAGATTCTTTTTGAATTTTGATGCCCATAGATTTTAACAGTTTTTGAAGAGATTCAATACCTTTTAATACTGGTCTTCTGGCCCGATGAGTTGGCCAGATTGAGATTAAATAGGACATTATTTGGATAGTCCACCAAGCTTGGTGAAGGACTAGACGTTCTTTTATCCTTCTTAATTTCAACCCACTAAGACTCAGATACTCACTAATAAATATTTTTTGTAATTTATTAACCATCCTCTTATTAGCTATTTTATTCCATATCAAAAAATCTAACTGAGTGATAAAATTGGCAACGTCAAAAAACGGGTCATAATTATTGCTATTACCAAAATCAATTGCTCCAACATTATCTTGGTTAATTATGATATTATTCGGATTAAAATCCCCGTGAGTTAAAATATATTTTTCACGATTTTTTTGATAGTCCTTTTGGAGAATGGGGTAAATTTTTTCCAATGACATGCTGATTAAATTGTAAAAGCCGGGATAATAATTTTTGAAGTCATCTTTAAAATACCCAATCTCATCGGATATCTGTTTCAAAGTTCTTTTTGGGCCATACTTGATTTTTAATTTATGAAATTCAAAAAGCCATTGGGCGGAAAGTTTAACATATTTTTTTATATCAGGGCTATTTTCTTTTATCAGATTGGAAATTGTAGTGCCTGGATATTCTTCATACAGCACCAGTTTTAAAGGTTGAAAGTACCCGAAGCTTAGTGGGACTTGATAGGGAGGGAAGGCAAAGCCTTTTTTATAAAGTATACTTTGCGTAAAATCAGCGATTTTGATCTCTTTGCCAGTATCTTCTGAGGGGATATTGCCCCTGATTGTCTTTTTGAATTTTTTGCCATCAGGACTTTTGATTCCCAAGATGAATTTGTAGGTTTTTTTAAATTTTAAACGACTAGTATCCTTTATCTCGAGAGATTTCAACTTGGTTCCTTGGGGAAAAAAACGTTGAACAAGCCGGTTAAACAACTTGCGCATATATTTTTTATTACTGGCCAGCTCTGGCTGGTTTTTCATTGATCTTTTTGATATTTTCTTAGTTCTTTTATCCGGTCGCGAAGCTGAGCGGCTCTTTCAAATTCCTGATTTTTAGCTACCACATTCATTTCTTTGGTTAAGTTGCCCACTATTTTGTCAATTTCTTTTTTCGGTAATTCGGGGAGCCCCTGATCACTTCTTTGTCTGACCTCTTCGTCTTCCTGACGGGAAAGATTTTCTACTGTGCCATCCCTTTGCCATTGAAAACCGGTAAAAACAATGTTTTGGTACAATTCCTGTGCCCTATTCTTTTCTTTTTGATTAGCATTAGGACAATTTTGGACTACTTCATTTAATTCCTTGGCGCCAGCTTCAATCATTTCCAAACTCCACCAGGGCTTAGCTGAAGCCCACCAATATTGGTCAGAGTGTAGAGCCCTGTCCAGAAGTTTTCTGGATTGATTGTGTTCAAGACCCTTTTTATCGGCTCTCTCGACCGTATCAATCGCCAGGTAAGTTAATTCCCATTGCATTTTATGAATTAAATTGTCTGGGTCAAGCCAGCGCGAAAAAGGGGAGTTTTTTTCTAAATCTTTTTCCATTAGGGCCCAGGTTGAGGGCAGGGGCTTAATTTTTTCTACATTTTTAAAGTATTTAGGTAATTCAGAAATTAAAACTGTATTAAGTTGTTTTGACTGATATATTTCAAAAAGAAGGTGTTCCATGCCTGGCCGGTGATGCCCAAAGGTTTCGCCATCCATTGCAGTCAGAAGATACTCATTTTTATTCAGCCTGTCGCTAAGACTGTCAATTAATAATTGTCCAGTGCCCATTTGCCCTGAAAGAATTTTATAGCTCATTCTTCTCTCTCTAAAATATATTTTTATTCCGCAGTTTTCAACTTCATAAATTTTACTGTAATCAACATTGCCTTTTTCTTTGGGGAATGATAATTCATCAACAATAATCCATTCAAAGCCTAATTTTTTCACCACTTTTGCTACCTCGTTTGAATAGCCCATCTCCGGCGGAAAAAAGCCCTTAGGTTTATATAAGTTGCCAAAAAATTTCTTATTTGTCTCATCATTTAATTTAATCTGTCTGATCGTTTCCTTTTCTGGAATTTTTGGCAACAAGGGATGATATTTAGCCGAACCGGTTAATTCAACCTGACTCTTTTTAACAAGTAAATTTATATCATCAATAACGTCAGACCGGCCGTTTTTAACTAGAAGTTCAGAAAGGGCAGCATTAATATTAAGAGTAACTTTTGCCTGAGGCGCCTTTTTTAATTCGGTCAGAATCTTACGGTACGACTCGTCAGCCACTTTTTTTACCCAGAATGGTTTCTGGGTGGGCGGCTGATAAATATGCAAAAAATTAGCCCAAATCATAAACTATTTTATCCTTTCTCCACCCATGTATCTTATTAGGTGAGTTTTCTTTAAGTATTTAGTCGAAACAAATTGAGCTTGACCGGTTTTCTGCCAATTTTCCGCTTTTTCTACTATTTGGTCAGCCAGCTCTTTAGCCTTTTCTTTTTCCGATTTCAAAACGCATTTTGCATCTTTAATAACCGTCAATAATTCTTTGGTTTCATTTTTTATTATTTCCAAACTCCACCAGGGATTGGCCGAAGCCCACCAGTATTGGTCAGAAGCAAGGGCCATGTCAAGCGCATTTCTGATTTGCTGATAATTTGGGTCCTTATCCTTTATCTTTTTTACTAATTTGATAATAAAATAGGTAAGCTGCCACTGTTTTTGATGAATTTCATTGTTCTGGTCAGACCAAAGGTTATAAGCCACGCCGTTTTTTAGTTCATCTTCCTGCGAAGACCAGCTGGAAGCAAGTGGTTTTACCATTTCTTTATTTTTATAATACTCAAGAAGTTCAGAACAAGTTAAGGTTTTAATCTTTGGATTAGTGACTATTTTTTCCCAGAGTTTATCGGTTTTTGGCCGGTGATGGCCCATATTTTCACCGTCCATGGCAGTTATTAAAATTTCCCTTGACCGCCTCTCTTTTTTAATAACTCGGTCAAAATCAGCGGGATTATCAGCTGGGGCAGAAAAAGCAATGTAATCACTAATATTGCGGTTCCGGAAAAGGACTTCTAATCCATTTTTCAGATAATATTTTTTATCAAAATTAATCGCTCTTACTTTTCCCGAATAAGAAATTTCATCCAATATTATCCACTTAAATCCAAGTTTTTTCAGAATAACCGATAATTTTTCAGAATAGCACATTTCGGGAGAAAAAAAGCCGGTTGGTTTATAAACCTCCCCCAAGTATTTTTTATTCACTTCATTGTTTAAATTAAGCTGCCTTAAAATTTCTTCTTCTGGAAGCAGCGGCAGAATAGTGTGGTATTTGGCGCTGCCAGTAAATTCTATCTGTCCCTTGTTAGCTAAAAGTATTAAATCATTAACTACGTCTTTAAAATTATATTCAACCAGTTGTTCGGTTAAAGAGGCGCAGATATTGAGGGTAATTTTAATTTGTGGATTGTTTTTAAGTATTTTAATAATCGGCCGATAGCTTTCTTCTGTAACTTTTTTGATTATTTCTTTTGGCCAAGAAGGCGGTTGATAAATGTGAAAAAAATTTGCCCAGATCATTATTTTTTCATGGCCAATTGATAAAGCCTGACGTATTTTTGAGCGGGAATTTCCCAGGAATATGACATTCTCATTGCTTGCCAGGTCAGGTGCTCCCAGACTTTGGGGTATTTGTAATTTTCAAGGGCCCGGGTAATTGCGATTAAGAGATGTTCTTTGGTATAAGACGAAAACACAAAACCATTGCCGCGGCCTGTTATTGGATTAAAATTAGAAATTGTATCAGAAAGTCCGCCAGTTTCCCTGACGATTGGGATAGAGCCGTAGCGCAGACTAATTAATTGTGAAATGCCGCAGGGTTCGTATCTAGACGGCATTAAAAACATATCAGAACCGGCATAGACTCTTGACCCCATTTTTTCGGTAAAGGGCGAATGGATCGCTACTTGACGCGGATATTCTTTAGCCGCTTTTTTAAAGAATTTTAAATAATCCTTGCCACCAGTGCCGACTATGACAATCTGGATGGGCATTTTAGTGAGAAGAGGCATAATCTGCATGATTAAATCAAATCCTTTTTGCTCAGTCAATCTGTTAACTAGTCCAATAACAGGAATATCAGCCTTTTGTTCTAGCTTTAATTCTTTTTGCAGGCAAAATTTATTCTTTTTCTTGCGGTCCAGCGAATTCCAATCATAATTATAATAAACATTCTGGTCAAAAGCAGGGTTAAAAACAGTATAATCAATGCCATTGACAATGCCATAAAGATCCTTTTTTCTTTTATTGAGTATTTTTTCTAATCCTTGGCCAAATTCTTTCGTAAGAATTTCGTTAGCGTATCTTACCGAAACAGTATTGATAATATCGGCATTAAATATTCCTCTTTTAGTAAAATTTATATACTCGATTTTTTTTGGCGAAGTTGGCGGAAGCCCTTTTCCACTATCTTGATTTTTTGGTGGAGTTTTCCACCAATCATGGCCAAACTGAAACGGTAGATTGTGAATAGTAAAGACACAAGACGTTTTTTTAAAAGCAGGGTCATTTTTATATGCAAGCTTAATATAGTTAGGGATTAAACCCGTATGCCAGTCGTGACAATGAATAATATTAGCCCTTAAATTTAGTTTTTTAATTAATTTAATTACTGCTAGATCAAAGAATAAAAATCGAAGGTTATTATCAGGATAGTCATATATTTTTGAACGACTGAATAAATCGCGATTATAAATAAAATATACGGGTATTTCAAAATTTAAATCCGTTTTTCTAAATATTACGGGAAAAGTTTGTTCGCCAATTTTAATTTTATCCTTACCAAATTCTTCGATTTTTAGCCCTTGATCTCTAACAAAACCATAAAAGGGGGTAATCATAATTACTTTATGACCGAGTTTAGAAAGAGCTTTAGGCAGTGCGTTGGCCACATCGCCAAGACCACCTGTTTTGGAAAACGGAGCAACTTCCGCTGAAACGCTGATTATTGTTAAAAATTGATTTGCCATATTATTTTAGATATCCTAAATAATGAGAAGCGATAATAAACATTGCATGACTCCAGGCTAGGGGATAAATACCGATTCTAAAATCAGAAAAAATTTGCTCGGGAATATATTTATCAACTTTTTCAATTACCCAATTATAGTAGGCTTTGGCCTTTTTTTCGTTCTGAGCCAGATGCCAATAGATAGCCATCCAGAAATTTAAAGCTGGCCAGGCTCCGCCGCCTTCCCAGGCCGTCCCCTCTGAATCAAAGTAATCAAATTGAAAGCGATGAACACCCCCGTTAAAAATAAGTTCTTTTTCTATTTTATTTATGGTTATTTGCATTCTTTTATCGTCGGGCTTGATTATTTCAAATGGGTACACCAGTCCCAAGAGCGAGGCGTCAATGTTTTTGTCATCAATCCTCCCGTGATTTCTTAGAAAATGCTCGCTTTGTTTATCGTAGGCATCGTTTATTTTATTTATCATCTCTCTGGCAGATTCTTTCCAGATTTTATTTGGAATAATTTCATTGGCGCAGAGAAGACCTTTGGCACAGGCAGCCAGAGAGTAGGTAAAATTATTTTCAATGGCAGAAGAAGTTTTTCTGAAACCATCTTCCCAAAGATCGACTACGTTAGGAATAAAGAATGTTTTGTTCCAGACAGCACAGAGCCCGTTGGCTAGGCGCTCTATTAATTCTTTAAATTCGAGCGCCTGCTTAAAATTATTTTTATAGTGTTCATAAATAGCCAATAAAACAGTACCCATCTGGTCAGCTTCAAACATTTTGCCCATGCTGCCGATCCGGCCATTGGTTGAATAGTTTGAATAAAGAAGCTGCTCTTTTTTGAAATCCTCGGGCATTTCCAACAGCCATTTAAAAAAGGGGATTTGGATAGGCAAATTAAGATACTCGGCCGCTAAACAAGTAAAAGAGGCATCTCTTGGCCAAACATAGCGGTAATCAGCGGCTTCCCGGGGATAATATGATTTATCGCTGTTAGAAGCCACAATCGCTCCGTTTTCAACAGCGCAATCGCTTATAACCTCTTTTGAAACCTCAACCAATTTATTTATTATATTTTGTTTTATGGTCATGCCTTGGGTAGATTAGTGTGTGCACAACAGATAGCCACTGCTAAAGCATCAGCCGCATCGTCGGGTTTAGGAATATTTTTTAGTTTTAAAATTATTTTAAGCATTTGTTGAATCTGATTTTTTTCAGCCCGGCCATAGCCTGTAATTGCTTGTTTAATTTGTAGCGGAGTAAAATCGCTAACTGGAAGGTTATTGTTAATAGCCGTTAAAATTATTGCTCCTCTGGCTTGGCCAACTAAAAGGGCGGTTTTTACATTTTTGCAAAAATATATTTGTTCAACTGCGATTTTACTTGGCCTATATTTTTTTATTATTTTATTTAATTCTGAGCAGATTTTTAACAATCTTATAGAAAATTCGCCGCCTGCTAAAGTTTTTACACAGCCATATTTAATAAGTTCGATTTTATCGCCAGTACAATTTATTAATCCATAACCCGTAGTTGCCAGTCCCGGGTCAATTCCCAATATTATCATAAAATTATTCTTTAAGGTTTGTGAAAAAATTGTCTACATTATCGTGGTTGTCAAGCTCTTCAAAAATTTTTTCAAGCTTGCCTTTTGTTTCAGAATCAGCAATTTCAATTTTATTTTTAGCAACCATTTCTATTTCCGCATACTCGACTTTAATTTTTTGTTTTTCAATATTTTCTTTTACTTTTTGTAAATCCTCCGGTTTGGTAAAAACAGTTAATTCATCTTCATCCTCAACTACATCCTCTGCTCCAGCGTCGATAATTTTTAATTCAAAATTTTCCTTATCCTGTTTTTTATTAAGTAAAATTTTAATAACCCCTCTTTGTTCAAAAAGCCATTTAACGCTCTTGGCTTCTCCCAGACGACCACCATATTTTGACAGTATATTTCTTATTTCTGAGGTGGTTCGGTTTTTGTTATCAGTCACTGTCTCAATAATTATCGCTATACCGCTAGGGCCATAACCTTCATAGTTAATCTCTTCTATTTGTTGTCCTTCTAATTCTCCAACCCCTCTCTTTATAGCGCGTTCTATGTTATCCATCGGCATATTGGCTTCCCTCGCTTTTTCGATAGCCAACCTTAGTTTAAAATTAATTTCGGGATCTTTGCCCCCTGCTTTAGCAGCCAAAGAAACGGCATTACTCAATTTTGTAAAAAGAGTGCCGCGTTTGGTATCTTGTACACCTTTCTGTCTTTTAATTTGCGCCCATTTTGAATGGCCGGACATAGTTCATTTAAGGTAAATAAAAAAGTAAATTTCCTTTAAATTATAGCATTTTTTATTGTTTTGGTCAATTTAAACTTGCTAATTTTAGTAAACTCTGATAGATTAGAATTAATGAAATAAATAAATTTTTATGCCAAGCTTAGATGATACAAAAATAATACAAAAATTGGATAAGAATAATATTTTGGGTTCAATTGAATTGCTTAACAAGCAGTGCCAGCAAGCTTGGCATGAGACAAAAAAAATAAAGATTCCGCAAAGCTACAGAAGCGTTAAAAATGTAGTCATTAATGGGATGGGTGGATCAGGGATAGGCGGGCACATTATCCAGTCTCTTTATTTTGATAAATTAAAAGTTCCTTTAGGAATAATTCACAGCTATAGTTTACCGGCTTGCGTTAATAAAGATACTCTTTATATCGTTTCCAGTTATTCAGGCACGACTGAGGAACCTTTGAATACTTTACAGGAAGCAAAAAAAAGAGGCGCCAAAATTTTAGCCATAACGACTGGTAAAAAACTGGGAGAGTTGGCTTTAAAATATAAAATTCCCAGCTACATATTTAGACCGCTTTATAATACCGCCAATGAACCAAGAATGGGTTTAGGTTATTCAATTTTCGGCCAGCTCGGGTTATTGAGCAAGTGTCAGCTTATAAAAATTAAAGAATCCGAAATAAAAGCCGTGGCTAATTTATTAAAAAACTGCAATAAGAAATTCGGTGTTTTAACTGAACAAAAAGATAATCTCGCCAAAAAACTCGCCCGGGATTTAAAAAATAAAATTATTGCCATTGTCGGAGCGGAGTTTTTGGGCGGTAATGTTCATGTTTTGGCCAATCAGATTAACGAGAACAGCAAAAATTTTTCAACCTATTTTTTAATACCAGAATTAAACCACCACCTTTTAGAAGGTTTGTCATTTCCGGTTGGCGCCAAAAATTATCTAAGATTTTTATTCATTGAGTCAATGTTATATTTTGAAAAAAATCAAGAACGGTTTGCCATAACCCAAAAGGTTTTAAAGCGAAATAAAGTCGAGTTCTACAAATGGCAGACCTCAGCAAAAAGCGAATTATTGCAGTCGTTTGAAACCTTGTCCTTCGGCAGTTATCTCTCGTTTTATCTGGCCGTACTAAATCAGGTTAATCCGGCCAAAATACCCTGGGTCGACTATTTTAAAAGAGAGTTAGCGAAGAAATAATAAAAACTGAAGCAAAAAGATCTGCTGCCCATGTTTGAGCAGGTCTTTTTTATAATTTAAAAAAAGTGTTATAATTTAAGTATGAAATTAAAAAGACTTAAATCATTTTTTCATAATCATTGGTCCTGGCTTTCCTTTTTATTAATCTTTTTGATTTCTTTTATCATTTTTGCCTATTTACAATACAGTCCAACTTTTGCCGATCCTGATTCGTTTTATCACGCAAAAATGGCCATGATGATTAGAGATAATGGCATAATAAAAAATTTCCCCTGGCTGCAATTTACCGTTCTCAAAGATAATTATACTGACCAACATTTTCTCTATCATGTATTACTAATACCCTTTGTCAGTTTTTTGAATCCTTTGATAGGCGCAAAAATTGCCACCATATTTTTTGGCAGTTTACTGATAGTGACATTCTACTGGTTATTAAAAACTCTAAAGGTAAGATGGGCTTTTGTTTTTAGTATAATTCTTTTATTTATCAATCCCTTTACTTTTAGAATTAGTTTGGCTAAAGCGCCGGCCATTTCTATTCTTATATCATTAATTGCCGTTAATTTAATTTTTAATTACCGTTATAAATTACTTTTTCTTCTTTCATTCCTTTATGTTTGGTTTTATGGCGGATTTATAATCGTTTTGATTTTTACCACTCTCTTTATTCTTGTAAATCTGGTCGTAAATAAGTGGTTTAAAAAAATCAATCATCACAGTTTCTTGGAAAAGATTTTGTCTACTTTAGGAAGAAGATTCCGTTTTAGAACAAAAAAACGAATGAATTTAAAATTGTTTTTCAGCTGCCTTCTGGGGTTATTGGCCGGTATTATAATCAATCCATATTTTTATCATAATATAATTTTTTATTACCATCAGTTGATTAAGATAGGAATCGTCAATTACCAGCATATAATAGGCGTGGGAGGGGAATGGTATCCTTATGGCTTTATCGATTTAATTTCCAACACAGTTTTAGTTTCAATATTAGTGGTGATCGCCGTAGTTTTATTTTTTATAAATATAAAAAAACAAAAAAAGATGTCAATTACGCTGTTTATTATTTATTTATTATTTTTTGCTTTCACTCTAAAATCAAGAAGGTACGTGGAATATTATGTACCATACGGAGTATTATTTGCCGCCGTTTCTTTAAACGACTCCATAAGAGATTTTAGCTTACAAAAGGCATTTCAGTTGTTAAAAAGGATTTATCTAAAAAATCTCGGTGTAAAAATTTTAATTACCTTGTTAATAATATATTTATTGGTAAGTATCCCGACCATCATTATCAGGGATTTAAAAACTGAAAAAAATGATTTAAACAATGGAATACCGCTGAATAAATTCGAAAACGCCTCAACTTGGTTAAAAACCCATTCTTTTCAGGGCTCAATAGTAATCCACAGCGATTGGGATGATTTTCCAGTGCTTTTTTACCAAAATGACTATAATTATTATATTGTCGGTTTAGACCCGACCTTTATGTATGAATATAATAAGGATTTATACTGGAAATGGGTTAATTTGACCACGGGCAAGGAAGTGGCCGATCTTTATAACGTGGTTAAAAGCCAATTTAATGCTTCATATCTTTTAATAGAAAAAGACCATGCTGGAATGGATAGATTAGTCAGCGCTAACCTGGGTTTTAATTTGGTTTATGAGGATAATGAGGCAAAAATATATCAGGTTAAATAGCATATAACATATGTTTGAGGGAATTCCAGTAGTCTACAAGAGTATTTTTGAATTATTCTCCACTGATGTCTGGCTCCTTATTTTTTTATGACTAATATGATGTATGTTGCTTGCTTTTCGCCATTCGCATATTCTATTAAATAAAATGCTTGCAATATTCGAGAAAAGCAAAAAGCAGAGTTCTATTGGACTACTATGAAATTTTTAGAGATATACAAAACCGTTTCAAAAAAAGAATGGCTTTTTGTTTCAATTTTTACGTTACTGGTTATAGTAATTACACTAATTCCGCCACTTTTCGCCTATTTTCAGCAGCCCGAAGGAAAAGTTTATGTTGGAATTCACTATCAAAATACGGGCGACTGGGATGTTTATTATTCTTATATTGAACAAGTAAAACAGGGTCATTTTCTTTTAATAAATTCTCTTACCTCCGAAATCCAAGGGCCGGTATTTTTTAATCCGGTCTGGATAATCCCCGGCCTATTAGCCAGATATCTCAATTTATCGTCAATTGTTTCGTTTCAGATAACTAGAATAATATGCATTCCCGTTTTTACTTTCTTCGCTTACATTTTTCTCAGCTATTTTTTTAAGGATAGATCCAAAAGACAAGTCTGTTTTTTATTATTACTTTTTGCCGGCGGGTTCGGAGAGTACAGCATGCTGGCCGACGGCTTCACTTTTTTAACTTTGAACTTTTCTCCCCATTTGATCATTGCCCTTATTTTGATGATTTTATCCTTCCTTTTTTTGCTTCTTTCCTGGGAAAATAATCTTATAAAATATAGTATATTAGCCGGCATCTTTTCTTTTATTTTATTTTTAGTTCAACCGTTTGTCATCCCAATTATTTATTTAGCACCTTTCGTATTTATTTTTATTAACATAATCTTAAATAAAAAAAATAAGATAATTTATTTAAAACATTACATAATATTTTTTATAGCATCTTTACCGTCAGCAGTCTACTATCTTTTTTTAGTAATAAGTAATTCAGCCGTCAAAATGTATCAAGTCCAAAACACTCTTTTATCTCCGTCTTTATGGCAGTATTTTTTGGCCTACGGATTTTTAACCATTCTAACTATTATCGGATTCAAACCAATAATTTATTCAAAAGAAAATAAAAATTACTTTATAGTTGTTTGGTTTGCGGTAAATGTTTTACTTTTGTATGGACCATTTAATTTTCAAAAAAGATTAGTTGAGGGATTACATGTGCCGATTGTTTTAATCTCTACTTATGGGCTATTTTATCTTTATTTTGTTTTAAAAAAAATCTTTAAGCGAGATTCCTTTGATTGGATAATAAAAAGTTTTCTGTTTTGGCTATGCTTAGTTCTATTGCCCTGGTCTTCTTTAAATATGTTAGCTAAAAATATATATTTTTACCCGGCGGGCTATCTTGACAAAGACCAATATGAAGCGATTATTTGGCTAAAGAAAGAGACCAGAGAAACAGACATCATTTTATCAACATATCATATTGGCAACGTAGTAGCTGGACAAACTGGAAGGCAAGTTTATCTTGGCCACGGCATTCAGACAATCAACAGTGTAGAAAAAATAAAACTCGTTGAATGGTTTTATGGAAGCGACGATGATATTTTGAATAAGATAAAATTTCTGAAAGACAATAAAATTGATTATATATTTTACGGTGAAGGTGAAAAAAAATTTGGCGGTTTTAACCCAGAAAATTTGAATAACCTAAAAAGAGTTTATAATAATGGAGAAACAAGTATTTTTAAGGTAATTAATATATGACAGCCGATATTTTTCCAAAAATAAATAGAAATGAATGGAAATTTGTCATGTGGATAACTATTTTGGTTATTTTATTGACGACAATCCCCTTTATTTACGGCTATTTTTCTGCCCCTCAAGGCAAGTATTTTACCGGTTTACAGGCTCTGGCCCCGGGCGATTTTAATGTTTATTACTCACATATCGAGCAGGTCAGGCAAGGAAACTGGATTTTTAAGGATATATTTACCAGCGAAACTCACGTCGCCTTCTTTTTTAATCCGTTTTGGCTAGCGGTTGGTTTATTTGCCAAAATATTTAAACTTTCAAATATATTTACTTATCAGTTTTTTAGGATTATTCTCACTCCAATTTTTTTATTCACTGTTTACTTTTTTACATCTCTATTTTTTCAGCAGATATTTAAAAGGAAATTTTGTTTTATATTCTTAATTTTTGCATCAGGTTTGGGAAGTTGGTTTTCGCCACTAGTTAAACATATATTTGGTACTGGTTTTTCAGAACATTACTGGCCAATGGACTTGTGGGTTTCTGAAGGACAAAATTTTCTTACTATTTATCATAGTCCTCATTTTATTTTTGCCTCAACTCTTATTTTAATTACATTCATATTGCTTTATTTTTCTTTGGAGTATAATAATTTTAAATATCTTTTTTATGCCGGAACAATCAATCTTTTTCTACTTTTTTTTCACCCATTTCATTTGCCGACAATTTTAACAGTACCTTTAGTATATATTTCCGCCGTCTCTTTCAGAGACTGGAGAATAAAATGGGATTACCTATTAAAATTTATAATCTTTATTTTTTTATCTTTGCCGGCTATACTTTATCAATTTTTATTATTGATTTTTAATCCGATCGCCCAAGGTAGAGCTAGTCAGAATATTTGCCTAACGCCCGCTATTTGGATCGTTTTGATTAGCTATGGTTTTTTGACCCCCCTAGCTTTATACGGGGTTTTTAAATTGAAAAATAATTATGATAGTAAAAGGATTTTTTTATTAGTTTGGTTTATTTGTCAATCGTTGCTAATCTATTGTCCATTATTATTTCAAAGACGGATTGCCCAGGGATTACAGTTTCCCTTGATTATATTTTCTTGCTACGGACTTTTTTATTTTGCGGAGCGTTTTAAAAAGATAAAATTGTTTTTAGAAAATATAGAAATATTTATTTTATTTTTCATCATACTTTTTGCCTCTTCCAATATTTATGTTTTGTCCCAAGACCTTAACTATTATACTTATTCAAAAAATAAGAAATATATTGATTATTTTTATATTAATATTGAAAACAAACAAGCCTTTGATTGGATCAAGGGCAATTTAGATGACCAAGATATTATTTTAACCTATTCAATTACCGGCAATTATATACCCGGATTTACGGGGAAAACAGTATATATTGGACATCCGGTTGAAACCCTAAAATTTGATGAAAAATTGTTAAAAGTAAAAGAATTCTTTGGAGGAAACCAGGGAATTACAAAAGAGAAAGAATTTTTAAAACAAAACAAGATTAGTTATTTGTTTTTTGGCCAATATGAGCAAAAAATAGGTAATTTTAATCCACAGGACAAGGATTACCTAAAACAAGTTTTCCACAGGGGGGAAGTAACTATCTATCAAGTAGGCTTATAAATTAATTTGCCCGAGATTAATCTCTTGACCGACTGCTTTGACGTTGTTTATTTTTAATTCAATTGATCTGATACCCGTCAGTAAAGCCTCAGCTTTTAATTTGACTAATCCAATGCTGATTTGGTATTGGCCCTTTTTAAAATAATCTGGCATTAAAAACCAGTAATTTGTTTGAATTAGCTCACCGGCTTTCCATTCAGAAGTCGGGTATAAGCCGCCAGCCATCGGATAAATTTTATTATAAACAATGCGGCCATTACTTTTGAGATTTAGTCTGAGTTCATAATTATCATTAGTTTCATTCAGCGCCTGCCAAAAAAAGCTTAGGGGAAGTATCTTATAATTTTTACCATTGAATTTCACATCAGTTAATTGCAATTCATTATTTTTATTATTATTCAATCCTTGACAACCTAAAAATTCGATTGATTCGCTTAATTTAACATTATTTTTATTAATAGTAGTTACAGTTGGATTTAAAGTATAAAGCAATCGGCTAGATGGTGTATTTTTTTTCCATATTACAAAGTTATCAATAATCTCCTGAATGCCAAAGTTACGGCTACTCAAAAGTTTTCTAATTCTTTCTGCCCCGCCTTTTGTTTTTGCATAAATGTGTTTATATAAAATGAAATCATTCAGATTAAATATAATATACTCTGCATCATTAGGAATAGTATATTTCTCGTCAGAATACTGCTTCTTGCCGAGGTATTCATAATGTAAAGAATATATATTTTTTCTCGAGGAGAGTTTTGAAATAAAATCATAGCCGGCGGCAATTGGTGTCTCTCTGGGGACAGAATTAACAAAAGCATTTTTTAAAACAATCTCCTGATTTGTTTTTTTATAATTTAACATATTTTTCAAAACCGGGATAACAGGCCCCATCACTAAACTACAGTAAATGGTCACGACAAAAAATATTGTTAGAAAATAGACACTTTCTTTATAAAAAAAGTTTATTATTTTTGATTTTCTCCCGCCATAAAATATTTCTTTAAAAACGAAGACAAGAGAGATAAATAAAAAAGGGATAAACAAGGCGACATAATGAATATTTAAAGCTCCCTCGCCAGTCTGTGTCAAAAAAATAATTTGAAAAAATACTAAAGCAGTAGGAATAAGATACTTCGGCTTAAGTAATGGCAAAAACCCGAAAGGTAGAAAAATACCAATAATAAATGATAAATTGTGCCAGGTTGATATATGTTTTAAAACACCCAGAGGATGGGCAAAAAAGTTGTTGATAATCGATAAATAGTCATTGCCGAGCCAACCATAGTATAAAATATATTTATAATGTCCATAACCGGAGAAATACCCGGTCAGTTGCATAACGGCAACAAACCAAATCGTCCCCAGGACAAAAGGCGGTAGTATCCATTTAAAACCCTTTTTTTGAATAATCGCCAAGACGCCAAGCATTAAAACGACCAAGGCCACATCTTCGCGAATAGTCAAAGAAATAATTAAAAATAAAATAAACCAGCCATATTTTTTCCTCTCATAAAAAATATAGGTGAGGAAAATAAAAAATATAGCAAAGGGCAATATGTGGAATTCATAGAGATCAATATTGTGAATAAAGGGGTTGGCCAGAAAGGCAAAAACAAAAAGCAGTGATAAATTTTTTGATATTTTATCTTTTGTTATCAAATAGAGAAGATAGGCAGATAGACCCAGAAAAATAGTTTGTAGAAAAAGTAAAACGAGCGGATGGCGGAAAATTAAATAGAAAGGCGTTAAAAATAAAATAAAAATCTCAAAATGGTCACCGAGATAAGAGTGAGGATGAATTGTAAATTCAAACAGCCGCCCATGACTAGTATTATAAAAAACCTGATTAAAAATCCCTAAGTCGAGGGCGTTATATTCAAATGAATAATATTTCCAAAAGTTTGTCAAAGAAAAAAACAGGATAAAGCTTATTATAAGTATCCAGATAATTTTGAGATTATTTTTTGTACAAAAATTACTGAAATTTATAAATTTAAGCCTTGTTTTATTGGCCCAATTTATTATTTTTGATTCGGACATAAAATTTATACTATCTACTTATGTATTTTATGCCAATTTTAGTTAAAAAACAAACCACCCCCGAAAAGGGGGTGGTATATATTTAATAGATAAGAGTTTGCTTAATGAGTAACGTTTACAGTAGTACCGACAACAAAGATAACAATGGCCCAGGCCAATAAGACTATGATTAAACCGATGACAGCAGCGGAAATAACTTTCTTGGCCTTTTCAATTCTTTCCTCATTGCCAGATGCGGTCATCCATTGGAAACCACCAATAATGATCATAACGACAGCAACTAAAGCCAAGATACCCAGTACCCACTGAAGAATATTAATCACAGTATTTTTTAGATCAGCTGATCCGAGACCAAGGGTAGTACCAAGACTGGTGTCGATCGACAAATTTGTTGCTAGAGCCGCATATGGCAGACACAGTAAAGCCAGTGAAGCAATAATGATAGAAACTTTTTTCATTCAATCACCCCCTTTCTATTTATAGTATATAATTATTAATTGATAATTTTTGGCTATTTTTAGCCTTTTTGTCTGAAAGTTGAATAAAATATGTGTACAGCTTTAGCTCAGCTCAAATTATATAGCAAATAACTAAATTTGTCAAATGGTTAGCTGGTAACCGTACTGATTGTGGTCAATATATAGCGTAAAAAGGCCCAGCTGCCCAAAATAACAGCTATACCCAGGGTTGCCCAAACTAAAACATCCTTGGCTTTTTTTATTTGTTCGGCATTGCCTCCCGAAGTCAACATTAAGAAACCGCCATAGATAAAAGCGAACAAGCCAATAATCGCCACAAATCCCAAAGCGACTTGTATTATCCCGATCAGCAGGCAATCAAAGGTTTTACATTTGATTGGACTGGGCAGTACAACGCTACTCGAGTCATCAGCTGAAGCATAGTAGGCTGGGATTAAAAAGGCTGTTAGAATGACAAGATCGAGTAAAATAATAGCAATTTTTTTGTTTAACAGTCTAGGCATAAGTTCATATTAAGTGATTAATTGTATTTATTTAAATATTATAAATAAGTGATTCATTATTTGCATTTTATTCCCTCTATATCAGCTATTAATATGGCATCCTGGGTACTTTTGTCCGCCACTCCATCATTTTTTAAGGCAGGGGTCTTGGTAGCATTCCAAGTATCCTGAAATTTTATTACACAAGCCTTGGTTATGGTACCAAAACAACCATCAGCCGTACCGCATCCACAGCCAAGCTCATTAAGTTGATTTTGTAATTGAGTAATATCCCCTAGTTTAGTTTTTCCGTCACTGCAGTTTTCATGTAGATTATTGGCATTGCAGGTGGGCCAAGAATTTCGACAACCTTGGCCGCCCCACCAGAGCACAGAAGGAAATGATTCTTCGGGAAAAATCAGACCGGTTTCATTACCAGCTAAGGTGGTCACAAAAAAGCCAACCACGTTCCAAGCCAGCAGCACGATAATAACCCCAATAAAAGTGCCAAGCAGAATTTTTTTGCCCGATTGTATTTTTTGTGTTTCGCCGCCGGCTAAAATAAGCATAAAGCCGCCGTAAATAAAAAGCAATAAAGCAAGAACCGCTAAAATTGCCAAACCCCAGCTGCCCAAATTTATCAATAATTGTACAAAATCATTAAAGCCGCATTTACTGTCAATATGAGGATAAAGCGTGTACATATCATTATTTTCATATTCTTTCGGATCATAAACGCAGTCTCCCCCGGGAATGGTAGTACTATCAGAGGTCTTTGTTACTGTATAGCAGGTTCGATCACAATTCGGCAAAATAGTTGGCAAAGCAGCCTGGGCAGTCCCTTTTGGAATAAAAACAACAAACAAAACAGTAAGCAGTGAGATAAAAATAATTTTGTTTCTTATTGACATGTGTTTTTTAAAGTTTCTTGGGTTTGTTTTGCGGCCAAGGTTAGCGAATTTAAAATCGTCTCTTCTTTTTTAACCACCTTGTTAATCATTGATTTGAAGAAGTTTTCCGTTCCGGAAAAGCACTGACCATGGTACCAGGTGGTAGCGGTTAAAGCTTGACCGGCAAAAACACCTAAATCGAGGTCTTTTATTTGGGAGGCTAAAATAGTTCTTAAAACAGACACTTTTTTTGTTTTTTCGAGATAAGTTTTTACCCTGTTTTCTTGAGTAATAAATTGAATAAAATTCCAGACTTCATTTGGATATTTTGTTTTTTGAGCAGCCGTAAAAACCCAATAAGTGGCATAGTTCCTTTGAACATAATTTCCAGAGGAATCAATTGAGGAATCGACTCCGTCAGAGTTAATATGGGGAATTGGGGCGATCGCATAATTTAAAGTCGGAGAATTTGTATCAATGGTTAATTTATCCTTTTGATAGCCAATGTAATAAGCAACCTTTCCTTGAGTGAAAGCATCTAAAGATGATGGTTGATTTTCATTCCAGGAATATACTTCTTTGGATAAATTGGCAAAGTCGGTATAAAATTCTAAAGCCCTTTCGCCAGGATTATAAGCGGGAGAAACTGATTTGTCAAAAGAAATACTCGCCCCAGACGGATCAGTCATGCTTGTTCCGTTCTGGATCATTAAGAGAGAAAGAATATCAAAATAATGATTAACATTATCAGACAGACCAAGAGCCAGGCCGGATTGTAGAATATTATTTTCTGAATCTAATTTGGTAAGTTTAGGTACTTGTTGGATGATCTCGGGCCAGGATTTAGCTGGTTCGATAATTTGAGCATTATTTAAAAGTGTTTTGTTGTAATAAAGTACCAAAGTATCAATGCTTAGCGGTAATCCATAAATTTGCATTACCCCTTTTTTATCTTTTTTCACTACGTCAGAATAGACTGTGTCAACAAACTGCGATTTTAATTCCTGAGGGGTGATAGATTTTTGAGTTATGTTCTTTATTTCCGTTTGTTTTCTACAGAGAATTTTTTTCTCTTGATAAAAAGTAACTTTTGTACTCTGGGGCATTGGTAAAATATAATCCGTAAACTCATAGAGCCACGAACTAGGTAGCGCATATATATCCGGACCGGTGTTTTTTGCCCACCCTTTAATAAGATTGTCTTTATAAGTCTCGAGTCTTTCTTGTGTATAATTTATTTTTACATACGGATGCAAACCTTGATAAGCTTTGATAAGATCTTGGTAGTCTGATGCTTTGTCTTCAACACCCCATAAATTTAAAGTAACTTTATCAACAGAGACCGTCTTTCCTCTGATTAAAAAAGCAATTAAGAGTGGAGAAGCAATTACTATAAAAAGAATAGCTAGAATTAAATATTTTTTCATAATTTTTTATTTTTTAAATATTCTCTAAACTCCTTTTTAATTTCAGGATGTCTTAAGCCAAATTCAATATTAGCTCTAAGATATCCGAATTTATTGCCAGTGTCATAATAAGTAGCATTTTTTATCAGACAGCACAGGACTTTTTCTTTTTTAGCCAATTTATTGATCGCATCAACCAGCCAGATTTCTCCGTTCTTGCTTGGCTTGAGGCTTCTCAAGATTTTAAAAATAGCAGGAGTTAAGATGTAAGCACCGTGAGTAGCTAACAAAGAAGGTGCTTCTTCGGGGGTGGGTTTTTCGACAATTTCCAAAATCCGACAAATATTGCCCCTCATTGGTTTTACTCTGGCAATGCCATAGCGATAAGCTTCCTCCTTTTTCACTTTAACTGCGCTGATAACCGAACACTGATATTTATTAAAAACATTGATCATTTGTTTTAGCCTTGGGGGGTTGGCATAAATAAATTCGTCACCCCAGACAACTGCAAACGGTTCATTGCCGACTAGATGCTCGGCATTGATAACCGGCGCAGCATTGCCGTATCTGCCCTTTTGCCTGATAAAAATAAAGTTAGCCAGCTCAGCAATTCGTCTGACTTCCTTTAATTCCTTGATTTTGCCGGCTTCTTCCAATCTTTTTTCCAATTCAAAAGGATAATCGAAGTGGTCTTCAATTGACCTTTTTTGCCAGCCAGTGACGATAACAATATCTTTAATGCCGGCGGCAGCGATTTCTTCGACTACATACTGAATAATTGGCTTATCAACGACCGGCAGCATTTCTTTGGGCTGGGCCTTGGTAGCTGGCAGAAAACGGGTGCCATAGCCAGCTGCTGGAATAACCGCTTTTCTTATTTTAAGCATAAAATTCCCAACAATTTATCAAAAATCGACTATATTATAGCAAATATAAGCAGTTTTGTAAAACAATTATTATTTTATCGTTCTAGCACCACGTACTTATATTCAGGAATAGTATATATTGGTAAATCCTCGCCGTGTTTACGCAGTTTTTCCAGTTTGTCTATTTTGTTTTCCGAGAAGTGGCAGAAGACTTTAATCGGTAACGCGCCGGTTCCTTCTTTGATTTTATCCTCGTCATTACTATAAAAATATTTTGATAATACGTAAGCGCCAGCTGATGAACCAACTACCACTTTATTATTTAATATTGATTTGAGGTTATCCAAGTGTTTAAAATATTGGTAAATCATTGAATCTCGGCCACCTCTCAGGAATATAACTTGAGTTTTTTTGGTATTTTTAACAAAATTGTCCTCAGTTGCCATAATAAAATTCATTTTTGTTTTGGGATTAGCATTTTTAAATTTTGTTTGTTCTTGTTCAAAAAGCACAGACCACTTTTCTTTTTCAGAGGCAAAGTACACACAAAGAATTGTAACTGATTCTTTTAATCCTCTTACTATCTCTTGATAAAACTCAATATTACTTTTTACCGGAGCACTGGTGTATCCGCCCTGAAGGATAAATTTTGTCATAAATACTATTGCACTTTTAATTATAAATTAATTTAAATATCTGAACATCGCCTTTTCTAAAAACTAATTTGAGAAATGAATTTTCAGTCGGTCGCCACGAACCAAGTGTTTTTTCCATCGGCCCGAAATATAAAAAGGAAATATTGTTTTCTTTCAGATATTTTTCCCGTTCCTGTTCATTAAAATTGTTATAAAACTGATCGAGTAAACCCCTCTTTTTTTCCCAGTTGACAGTTTGATGGCCATGTCCCAGAAAAACAAGACGACCCTGACCGGCCAAGATATTGCCAATCCAAGGATGCGAATAGATTATTTTGTTGTTCCCAGCCGCGTTTTTTAAGAAATTATAGCTTTCCATTTCGTCGCCTTTGATAAAATAACTATATAGATCGCTTTCTTTTTGATGCCAGATATACAGACCATCGTGAGTAATAACTGCTAAGGGTGCCGAAAAAAGAAATATAATAAGAATAATCACAGTTATAATCAGCCGCCAGAGATGACCGCCTTTGTTAATCTTTTTATAAATCCACAAAAAACCCAGAGCAGCCACGATACTTAGGGGAATATGAAGGCCATTACTCAATCTTCTCTGTATTTGTAAATGCGGAAAATAAATTAAAACAAGGCCGCAGATAATCCAAACGAAAAGAAAATACAGATGCTTTAGACCTCTCTTAATTACATAAGCTGACCCAATCAAAGCAAGAATAATAATCAATCCATAACCTAAAAGATATGACCAAATAGCGGGCGAAAGAGTTATGTTTTGTTGAAGCCAACCGGTTATTGCCCTTTCGCGCCTTAAAACGAGGAAATATTGAATAATAACAGGAAAGACAAAGATTATTAGAAACAACCCCTTTTTCAAAAAAGAAAGAAACTCGCGGGGATTTTTAAACTGATCGCTCAACATTAACACAAGCCCGTAGGCAATGATAATAACCGCCACCGTGATTAGGTCATAGGTATGGATAAACGAAAGGATAAAAATAGTTAAACCGCAGTATAAAAGATATTTATTTTTATTGTTTTTCAAAGCCCGTAAAAAAAAGTAAAAACATAAAATAATTAAACTTTGGGCAAGAGGAAAAAGTGGAGAATGATAAAGTGAATCAAAGGTATTTGACTCGCCTATCCTTAGATCACTGGGGTAATATATTTGATTAAAAGAGGGATTGTTAAAGCGGATAAAAAATAAGCCAAAGCCCGAGCTTAGGGCAATAAATAAAAAGGCGATGATTCTTTGTTTAGGGCTCAGATTCAGAAAAGTTAAAAAACGATAGACTACAAAGAAAAAAAAGATACAGGCCAAAAGCCGAAATAGCTGGTAAACCAAGGGAGTAGAAAGCTTTGTTACAAAAGCAAAAAACCCAGCCGAAAGCCAAAGAGGATGAAACATACTAGGTTTTTGTTCTTCACTGGTAAATAAATTTTCAAAAAGTATTTTGCCCTCTTTGGCCTGATTGATATAGGAATAGTAAACATTAGTATCAGAGAGAGCGAACAAATTATAGGCCTGGTAACTTTTAAAATTATCATTATTTAATCTATAGAGTCCGACCAAGTGCGGGATAAAAGTTAAAATAATAGTAAGAATGGATATAATTATAATATATTTTTTTTCTCTAGAAATCATTTTTTATTTTTAGCCAAATTTTTTTGAAAAAGGGAAGAGAAAGCGTCGAAATAGTAAAGGCCACTGCCGGAACAATAGCATTTAAGAATGGATTGGGTAATTTTGTCATATAAAGGAATAAGACAATTACTAAATAAGTTAGAATTAGAATGATAATTCTTCTAGTCCAGCTTGTTTCCCAGGCCTTATCTGATTCCACTCTCTTATTTCTTTCTTTGATTTGATTAATTTCCCGTTCTATTTGTTCGTTTGAAAGCATGTTTTTTCTATTATTTAACCAGATTTCTCTCAAAATCTTTAACCGAATATTTTTTTCCTCTTTTTATGATTTTATATCCTTCTTTTTTCAACAATTTAATTTGTAAATTGTAGGCGCCGGGATATTTTTCATTCAAAAAGCCATCGGCTTTCAAAGTGCGCCACCAGGGGAGTTTGGAGTTGGTTTCAACTGCGGCGTGGGCGGCCTGCATCACAAAAATGCCATTAGTTAAAGAACAAGAACCTTTTACTTTATGCTTTTTGGCAATTTTTTTGCAAATTTCATAAATAGTGATTAATTTTCCTTTAGGTACTGATTTCATGATCGCTTCAACTTCGCCAGGATTAACTAAAACCACTTTGTCTCCTTCGCAGCATCCTATTTTAGCCATTGTGTTGTAACAGGGAAATTTCTTTTTTAGTTTTAAGATTTTGGGCAAACTGGGCTTATCCGCCATTTTTTCCTGCCAGGTTTTAGGTTTGTAAGGCATAATTTTTAGACATTAAAATGTTTTTTTAGCAAAAATAATAATTCGGGATGAAATAACTCTTTATTTTTAATCATTTCTTTTATTTCATCAAGGGTAAAAAAACGGATTTCCTGGACAGCTTTTGGATTTATATTAAAAGGACCATTATAAAGAGTTTTAAAAGTCTGTAGGAATTTTTTTGGACGTATGCCGTCGTCATAAACATCTTCAAAAGCAAATTCAACTGGACTATTTATGCCCAGTTCTTCTTTGTATTCTCTCAAAGCCGCTTGTTTATAAGTTTCACCAGAAAGGACATGTCCGCCGACCGGTGTGCTCCAATGATTTGGGCAAAAGGAAACACTATTGCTTCTTTTGTGGAGAGCCATTTTCCCCTGATCGTCAAAGATTAAAACGTGGACAATGCGATGCGGCAGTTTTTTTCGATAAATTTCCTCCCTTTCTGCATGACCAATTACTTCATTTTTATCGTTGACGATATCTAATAGTTCCATTTTTTCATTTATAATATTTTTTATCATGGACGCAAAAAACGCCCCTTTCAGAAACATATTTGGTCTTTTGCTGTTTTAGGAATTTATTAATTCCATGCTTTTGAATAAATTTAAGATTAGCAATCATGCTCATATCGTATCTTGTCCGATATCTCTTGTCCAGTTGCTTTAATCGGAGACAGGGCAAATCACCGCAATCACAAAAATTACCATGGCGTTTGGAGCATTTACGAAGTTGGCACCGATAACAAAAGAAATAAACTGGATGTTTGCGGCAGCCTTTACAGTAATTTTTTTCACCTTTATCACGCAGATGGGCTTTGCAAACACCACAATTCATGCCGCAGGGGGCGATTAATTCTTTTTTCATAGCGGATTGGCGGTTATAAAATATTTATTTTTTTTCTTTTATCACGACAATGGTACAATTGCTGATTAGGGCCGCCAAAGCGCCTAAAGCGGCCAAAGGCGGGAGCAATACTGCGCCAACTGCGCCGATGGTCAAAGGCATTTCTAGAATTGATTCACCTTTTTCATTTTTGATTATAATCCGGCGAATGTTGCCCTCGTGGATAATTTGTTTGACTTTTTTGACCAATTCTTCGCCGGCCACTTTGAATTCCTCTTTGTATTCATTTGGCATAAGTTTTTTTGCTTAATGATTATTTATTATTTCCCTCTTTGTTTGTAAATGAAAAATTATACTGCTTTGTTCCGCCGCAAAATTTGGAAAGCAATACTGCCTGGTATGATCGGGAACCAGAAAGTAAGCAAGCGGTAAATTAGGGTTATGGTAATTGAATCTGTCGTATCAAAACCAAAGGCTTTCAAAGCAATGATAAGAATGGCTTCATAAGCGCCAATCTTGCCTGGAGTGGGGCTGGGCGCAGAAAGAAGACCGCTGCCCAAAATAATTATGCCGGCATGAGCAAAGGTAATCTGGCCGTGAAAGGCAATGATGACGATAAAAAGAACAGCAATGTCATTTAATAGGGAAAGCCCGTTAAAAAAGGTAGCCCAACCAAGACGTCTTAAGCCGATTGATTTAGCTGATTGGACACTGAGTTTAGCCTGATTGAGAAGTTCGCGCAGCGGACGTACAATCAGCCAAAAAATATTTTTAGCCAGAAAATAAAGAATAAGTAGGATTAGAACGATAGTCCCAAGAACAATTGGTATATAAATAAGATAATGAGGAACCGTTAGATGTAAATGAATATTGCTTAGTCCGAAAATCAAAAAAACGATAGCCAGAGGAATCTGAGCGATAAATCCGCTGGCATAATTCATGCCAATGACGGAAAAAGCCTCTGGCTGTTTAAGCCCGGATTTCATCAGGAAACTGCGCTCGACATAAATGCTGCCTAAACCAGAAATTGACACTCGGTTAATAAAAGTTCCGGCAAATTGAACGAAAATATTTTTCCATATGGATAATCTCTTTTTGACCACGGCAAAAAATCCCAAGCCATCAGTAGAAAATCTTAACAAACGCAGCCCGATTGCCAACAAAAGAAGGGTAAAATTAGCCTTGCCAACTCGCAAAATCGCCTCCTTAACATCAGTAAATTGAACAATCAAATAATGGAGCCCGATAAATAAAATAATACCAACAATAATCTTTTTCAGGGTAATCCGCTGAAGTGAGGCCAATGGTTCATCAGGAGTTTCTTCATTGCCCAATACCGCTTGCCTCAAGTCGGCAAAAAGATTTTGTTTGAGATGGCCAGCTTCCCAGCGAACGGAAAAATCCACTTCAGCCGGCTGGATGAAGCGGTAGGTAGAACGCAAAGTTTCTTCACCCAGCACTTTTTTTGCGGTGGCCATGGTTTTTTCAACTCCGCATTTTGTTGATAATCCTACTAAAAGGTCAACAATATCTTTTTTCATGAAATCTTCGTTGATAGTTGATTCAGCGCTGCCAAAATCAATCAGCCAGACTTTTCCTTCATAATCAAGCACTATATTGCTCAGGCGCAGGTCGCGGTGGGCAATTCCGTTTTTATGCAAGTTTTTTACCTGCTCCCAAAGATCTAATAATGTTAGATTACTTACGTCACAGGCGTTAAAATGATCAAGGCCCAGGCCATCAACATACTGTCCGACACTCATCATCATCTGGTTGGGCAGGGCAGAGGTAAAGAGAGTCTTTGGGACACGCGCTCCGGTGTGGTGAGCCAGATGTTGAAAGTAAGCCTCATGTTCCACCCGCTGCTGGTTAGAAATAAAAGGGATTTGCCTTTCTTCCCGGCGGTAAAAAATCAGCCGGTAAAGCTTGTCGATCCAGTCTTTGGTAAAATGTTTGGGAGTCGAGACTTTGCAGAATAAGCGGCTGCCGTCCTCAAGCTTAACAATAAAAGGAACAGAGCCATAAGCATCACTATTCAACGTTGTGAATTCGACCGGTTTGAAACCTCTTTTGATTAATTCAGCTTTAATGATTTCAAGCGACGGTAGATACTGTTCAGGCATACCCAAAAGCAATCTGGTAAAATAGCCTATAATC